>Ga0209889_1000149_pt1 | contig 15592 bp, 15 predicted proteins | sample GWRWN1_0_10_FD_187233 | JGI IMG/M metagenome (GOLD analysis project Ga0209889, IMG submission 187233) | Riverbed sediment microbial communities from areas with no vegetation in Columbia River, Washington, USA - GW-RW N1_0_10 (SPAdes)... | ecosystem: Environmental > Aquatic > Freshwater > River >... | reverse complement strand
CCGAGGTGGCGGGGCCGCACTGTGTGCGCTCGCCCAGCCGACGATCAAGTGCCGGGGTCGCGACCGCCAGTGGATGATCCACCCTGCCGGCCCACGCGGCGCCGCGCTTGATCGGGTCGCTTGCGGGTGATCCGCCCCGCTTGAAACCGCAGCGGTCAGGCACCGCTCAGCATCGGCCGGTACCCTGGTTCGCCGTGGAGACCGGAACAGCGAGCCTAGCCCTCGCCGACATATTGGCCATCAATCCGCTCGACGCCGCGGACCTCATCGTGACCTTCGGAATGGTCGGCGTGCTGGCGATCATCTTCGCCGAGACGGGGCTGCTGGTCGGGTTTTTCTTCCCCGGCGACTCGCTGCTGTTCCTGGCCGGAATCGCCGCGTCGCCCTTCGCCAACGAGATCTTCCCGGGCGCTCAGCTGAACATCTGGGTGCTGCTGATTGGCGCGCCCATCTGCGCGATCGCGGGTGCCCAGCTGGGACACCTTCTAGGGGCGAAGTACGGGCGGCGCCTTTTCGACAAGCCAAACTCGCGCATCTTCAAGCCCGCGTACGTCGACAAGGCGGAGTACTACTTCAACAAGTTCGGGCCAGCCAAGGCCGTGATCCTGGCCCGGTTCATCCCCATCGTGCGTACCTTCCTCAACCCGGTCGCGGGTGTACTCGAGATGCCTGCTCGCCAGTTCTTCCTCTACAACGTGGTCGGGGCAATCCTGTGGACGGACGGGATCCTGCTCGTCGGCTACTTCCTGGCCAAGAAGATCACCGATTACATCCCAGCCGAGAAGATCGACTCCTACCTGCTCCCGGTGGTGATCCTGATCGTTCTTATCTCGGCGCTGCCGATCTTCACCGAGATTGGGCGCAACTGGCGCAGCAAGAAGCGCGGCGCCGACGCGGAGCCGGCCAACGGAGCCAACGGGGCCACGGAAGGCGCCGCCGATGCGGGCCGCCACCGCGCCTAATTTCCCCCAAGATCCGGTCGATCATGACCTGGAGGTCATGATCGACGGCATTTGACGACGGTCAGCTCATGATCACGGGGACTAGGGGCCGCACGCCCCATGTCTGCGATAGATCTTGGATCCATCTCGGGTAGGGCGCACCGAAAGCTGTCCAAGATTTGCTCGGTCTTAGTTCGCCCGCATCGATAGCTCGACCCGTCGCCCGCACATCAAGATCTCCGTGATCATGAGCTGACCGTCGCGAAACAGCGTCGATCATGACCTCCAGCTCATGATCGACGCGATCTTGGTGGGGTTAGGCGGCGCCGACGCGGAGGAGCGCCTTGAGGAAGATCGTCTGAATCTGCTCGGGGCTGGTGAGCGGGAAGAAGCCGCCGCCGACGATCTCAGCGATCCCCTGCAGGTTGGCCGCATCGACCTGGCCGACGCCGATGCCGATGAGCACGACGCGGATCGGTTTGGTGGGATCGGCGAGCTTCTGCAGCTCCTGGTTGAACTGCTCCCGGCGCAGGGTACTGCCGTTGCTGTCGCCGCCGTCGGTCAGCACAACGATGATGTTGGGCCGGGTCGGGTCATACCCGTCCTTCATGACCTTGTACGCGGCGAGCAGGATGGCGTAGAGCTCCGAGCGGTTGGTTCGGGTTGGGCGGGCCCCAGCCATCCGCTGGTCGAACTCCTGCTTGCGGGCCGGGGTGAGGTCGTCGATAGGCAGCACCTCAAGGTGCTGTGAGGCGAACGCCCACATACCGACGCGGCTGTCCGCGGTGAACAGCTCGAGCCCACCCCTGGCCGCCCCCGCCATCACATCGGACCGGGTAGCAGCCCCGCTTGCCGTCTGCATGACGGTGCCCATCGACGACGTGATGTCGAAGAGTGCGAGCGTCCGCGACGGCGAGTTGGCGGCGCTCCACAGTCCGAGCGCGCGCTGCACTCGTTCTGTGTCGTCGACATTCGCACCGACGAAGGGGTCCAGGCTGGTGGCGGTCGTGGACGGGAACCCGGCACCGGCCCGCCCGTCGGGACTGCGGAACGCCTTACGGGCAAGCTGATCGGCGGCCGGGCGTTCCAGCACAGCGCCCCGAAAGAGCTGAGCCGCCTGCGAAGTTTCGCGGGAGACACCGGAACGGATGGCGTACGGGTAGTCAAGCTGAGGCGCGGCGGGGTCGAGTTGGACGGCTACCAGCCTGAGCGGGGGATTCGTGGCGTTGTACGCCAGCACCGCCTGCTCTGAGGCGGGTCCCGCGTTCACCTTGGCCCCGAAGGTGCGCAGGAGGTCGGTCGTACTCGGGGTCTTCACGACGCTGCGGAAGGTCTTGACCAGTGCGGGCAGGTCCTCGTCCGTCGTGGCCAGCGCCTCGCCGAGCACCATAGTCGCGGCCAGGCTGGCCGTCTCGCGTCGTGGCTCAGCGATGCCTAGCTTGAGCGGTCCGCCCTGGCCAAGTAGTGCCTTGACAGTCGCGACCTGAAGCCGACCGGACGGCCAGCCAACGAGCTTCGCGGCCGCCTCCGGCATGGCGACGACCACTGGCGAACTGGCGATGGACCGGACGTCCGCATCGAAGGCCGATCGATCAACCACCTGCACCCTGGTGAGCCATGCCGTCGAGTCGGGTACCCAGACCGTTGGGATCGCGTCCTCGGACGGCGTGGGTTCGGGCGCGGCCGCGACGTCGATCGCGCTGCCCGCGTACACGGTCAAGCTGCTCGCGATGCTCGGCGATTGCGCGCCGTCGACCGTCAGGTTGATGCATTTCCCGCTCACCTGCGGTCGTATCGCCATCCACGCGGAGCCGACATCCGCTAATACAGGTGCGATCTCGGGAGTAGCCACCACGCGGAGCGGAACGGACCCCGAACAGCCCGCGGCGCCCGCCGCGACAATACGCACCGTGACGACCGTCAGGGCGATGATTGTCACGATCGCGCCGACCACCAACGGTGCGCGGCGCCGCCCCCGACCCGTTGGGCCGTAGGTGCGATGGCGTCCGGACACGTTTCCCCCAGTTCGCAAGCGGTTCTGCGCCAGCGTACGGAACAACGGGCATTTCGCAAACCAACGTTAGGTTTCGCCGCCCAGGCGCGAAGTGCGACCAGACACGGTTACTCTCAGTGACGAATACGGGTCAGACCGTACCGGTGTCCACAAAGTCGGTCGGGCATTCCGGAATCTCACGCCCGGCAAGACCTCCGGTGAGGAGCAAGGCTCGGTACGTCAGGAGCGCTGCCTCCTCCAGGTTCACGGCCCGCCGGTGTGCCATCTCCAGGGTCTCACCCAACACCGAACAGCCGTGGTGGGCGAGGATCACGCAATTGGTCCCGTCCACGACTGCCGCGGCGGCGACTGCGGCCAGCGCGCTGCTGCCGGGCGGGTGGAATGGCGTCGTGGCGATGCGCCGGACATAGAAGGCGTGATCGGTTGTCACCAGCCGGATCCGCTCGCCGAGGGCGTCCAGGAGAACGGTCAGCTGTGGGTGCAGGTGGATGATCGCGTTGACGTCGGGCCGGGCCTGATAGGTGGCGGTGTGCAAGGCGAGTCGGTTGTCGGGTCGTTGCGCGGCTCACCCACGATTGACCCGTCACTTACTCGTACGCGGACGAAGGAGTCCTCGACCAACTCATCGAGCCACGTGCCAGCCGCGGTCACCCAGAATTCGTCCGACCCCGGCTCGCGGGCGGAGAGATTGCCGCCACTGCCGACGACCAAGGCCACACGCGCGACATCCTGTCCCACCCGAGCCAGTTGGTCACGAAGCTCACGCACGCTCGTGCCTCAGCGTCATCGGGCGAACGCCATCGGGCGAGCACGCCGGCACTCTCGCGCCGGCGTGCGGGCCGCGATATTCAGCGAGCCGCCTTCTTGGTGGCGCGCTTGCGAGGTGGCGTAAGCAGGTCCGCGATCGCTTGGATCGCCGACGGTACGAGCCGGTAGTAGGCCCACACGCCGCGCTTCTCCCGCTCCAGCAAGCCGGACTCGGTGAGGATACGCAGGTGGTGGCTGACGGTCGGCTGCGAGAGACCGATTGGGGCGGTCAGGTCGCAGACGCACGCCTCGCCATCGGGCGAGGCCTGGATGAGGCTGAGCAGGCGCAGGCGCGCCGGGTCGGCAAGTGCCTTCAGGACACCGGCCAGTCGCTCAGCATCGATGCGGTCGTAGACTTCGCCGTTCAGCGGCGAGGCCTGGGGCAATATCAGTTCGGCCAGCGCAGTTCGCACGAGTTACATCCTTCCACCACGGACCATCGATTCGCCCACATATCCGTGACTATCGAACCGACAATTCTTGTTGACTGAAGAGTCAGGCATGGAGGTCCAGATCGGTGAGCGTGAACGCCGACCGAAACTCCAGCCCCGCCGCTCGAACCGCGTCCCCCGCGCCCCGATCGACAATTACCGCTGTTCCAACGACTTCGGCGCCGGCCTCTCGCAGTGCATCGACCGCGTTCAGCACGCTACTGCCCGTAGTCGATGTGTCCTCGACGGCGAGCACCCGACGCCCTGCTACGTCTGGGCCCTCGATCCGCCGCTGCAGACCGTGTGCCTTTCCCTCCTTGCGTACGACGAAGGCGTCCAGCGCCCTGCTTCGCTGGTTCGCCGCGTGCAGCATGGCTGCGGCCACCGGATCGGCGCCCAGCGTTAGTCCGCCGACCGCGTCGAAGTCCCAATCCTCGACGAGATCAAGCATGACCTTGCCGACGAGCGGAGCCCCAGCATGGTGCAGCGTGAGCCGGCGCATATCGACGTAGAAACCCGCCTCTGCGCCCGACGAGAGCACCACCCGACCCCGCACGACGGCGAGATCATGGATGAGTTTACGCAGGTCGTCGCGCTCCGACATGTTGATTAGCCTATCTCCCCCGCGCCAGCGAACGGTGAAGCCCCGCTGTGAGTTTGAGGTGTATCCGCGTGGCCACCGCGCCGGCTCCCCGCCGCGGCCACGCCGCAGCCCCGCGGCGGCCTTCAGTCGCGGCCGATGCGGCCACGGGTGTCGCGGGCCACGCGCTGCAACAGCGGGCGGGGCAGGTGCCGCAGCCCGAACACCGCGACCTTGTACTTCCAGTTGGGCACGCTCACGACCTTGCCCCGACGCAGGTCCCGGAGCCCATCCTGGACGAGCTCATCCGCGTCCAGCCACATCCAGTTGGGTGTCTTGGACATGTTGATGCCGGCCCGTTGGTGGAACTCGGTGCGCACGTATCCGGGGCAGAGCGCCATAACCCGTACTCCGAATGTCGCCACGGATAGCGCCACCGACTCGCTGAAGTTCGTCACCCACGCCTTCGTGGCGGGATACGTCGACCCGGGCATCGCGGCGCCGAAGCCAGCAACCGACGAGACGTTGACGATCGCGCCGTGGCGACGCTCCACCATCCCGGGAAGGGCCGCGAGCGTCAGTCGCATCACCGCGTGCACGTTGAGGTTCAGCATCTCCGTCTCCCGCTCCACGGACGAGCGCAAGAACGGCGTGTTGAGGCTCAGTCCAGCGTTGTTGACGAGCACGTCCACCGGTCGGTTTGGATCCTGCAGCCGCACCGCCACCGACTCCTGGCCGTCGTCGGTGGCGAGATCGGCCGGGATGACATCGACCTGCACCCCATGCTGAGTACGCAGCTGCGCCGCGTTCCTGTCGAGCCGGGCCGCGTCCCTGGCCACGATTACGAGGTCGTGACCCTCCTGGGCGAGCCGGCGCGCAAAGGCGGCGCCGATCCCAGCGGTCGCTCCGGTCACGAGGGCGCTGCGTGTGGCCACGGATTTCTCCCTAGTTCACGGCTGCGGCGGTCCACTCGGTGGCTGCGGCGGGTACGGGGTCTGCGGCGGGTACGGGGCCTGCGGCGGGTAGCCGGCGGCGGGGTCGCCGGGCCACGTCGACGGCGTCCAAACCTCCTGCTCCTTGCGGAAGAACTCGTTAGAGGCGGGCAGGGCCAGCAGGACGATCACGACAAGCAGCGCGATCAGAACGATGATGGTCGCAACGGTGTTAACGGTGTTCTGCCAGGCCGGTATCGCGTTGGTGATCCTCTCCTGGATGTCTGCGTTCGCCGGGTCCGACCCCAGCCCGGCGAGCGAACTCTGCACGGCTGTGCCGGCCAGACTGCAGCCGTAGCAGAGGACACCGATGCCCGCGATCACCCAGGTGACGATGCGGGCGGGGTTCTTGCCCCTACCTACAAGCACGCCGAGAACGACGACTCCGACGGAGAGCAGAGCGGAGACGCTCACACCGATGACGATGCCGACCGTAGTCGCCGTGGCGATGGTCTGCGCCTCCGGCCTGTTAGCGAACTCCTTCTGCACGACGTCTTGTACCGGTCCGAGCGCGAGCAGTGACACCCCGACCGACGCGAGCTGAATCGCGCCACACAGGTAGAGCAACGCGCTCGCCGCGGCAACTACGCCAGGGCGCGGCTTCGCGCCAGGGTTGACGACCGTGTACGACATGAGCGGGTCCTTTCCCAAGATTCGTCGCGCACACGCTACCGGCCGACGCCGGATGGCGCGACCCAGGCGCCCGGCGGTGCCGACCCTAGCCGACCCAATCAATCGGCGGCGACCACGATCCGCCTCCGCCCGGGGCGGAGTCGCCTGGCGCGGGCCAGCCCCCGTCCGTCGGGGTGGGGTGAGGTGAGGTTGGTCACACGCGGACCCTAGCGCCTCTTCGCGGCGGGCTAGGCGCGGCGGGAGACGGTGAGGCTCTGGGCGCCGCGGGGAAGGTCAACCACAACCGTGTCGCCGTCGCGGATCCCGCCGCCGAGGAGTGCCTTCGCCAGCTGATCACCGATCGCCGTCTGGATGAGCCGGCGAAGCGGCCGCGCCCCGTAGATCGGGTCGTAGCCGTGGCTGGCGAGCCACTCGCGAGCCGGTTCGGTCACCTCCAACGCGAGCCGGCGATCGGCCAGCCGCGAACGCAGGGCACCAAGTTGGATGTCCACGATGGACTCAAGGTCGTTCCCGGTCAGTGCGTGGAAGACCACGATGTCATCGAGGCGGTTGAGGAACTCGGGCTTGAAGTGAGTCCGGACGACCGCCATCACGGCGTCCCGACGCTGCTCGTCCGTGAGAGTCGGGTCGGCGATCGCGTGCGAGCCGAGATTGGACGTGAGGATCAGAATCGAGTTGCGGAAGTCGACAGTCCGTCCATGCCCATCGGTCAGGCGGCCGTCGTCGAGCACGCTGAGCAGGATGTCGAAGACCTCCGGGTGCGCCTTTTCGACCTCGTCCAGCAGCACGACCGAGTACGGGCGGCGGCGCACCGCCTCGGTGAGCTGTCCGCCCTCCTCGTACCCGATGTAACCCGGCGGAGCGCCCACGAGACGTGCCACGGAGTGCTTCTCCCCGTACTCGCTCATGTCGATGCGGACCATTGCCCGTTCGTCGTCGAAGAGGAATTCGGCCAGCGCCTTCGCCAATTCGGTCTTGCCAACGCCGGTTGGTCCGAGGAATAGGAAGCTCCCGGTTGGACGGTCGGGGTCGGCGATGCCCGCTCGTACCCTGCGAACCGCGTCGGATACGGCCGCAACCGCCTCGGGTTGGCCGACAACCCGGTGCGCCAGCGATTCCTCCATCCGCAAGAGCTTCGCGGTCTCGCCCTCCATGAGGCGGCCGGCCGGAATGCCGGTCCAGGCCGACACGACGGCGGCGATGTCGTCGGGGCCGACCTCTTCCTTGAGCATGGCGCCGTCGTGCTGGAGTGCGCGCAGCTCATCCTCGGCCTTGGCGAGCTGGCGCTCCAGCTCGGGAATGCGGCCGTAGCGCAGCTCGGATGCCCGTTCCAGCTCAAGGTCGCGCTCGGCCCGCTCGGCCTCACGGCGCAGCGTCTCGAGCTGCTCCTTGGCGGCAGAAATCTTTGAAATGTGTTCCTTCTCAGTCCGCCACCGGTCGCCGAGGGAGGCGAGCTGCTCGCGTTTGTCGGCAAGCTCGCGGCGCAGGGCAGCGAGGCGCTCGGCTGAGGCTGGGTCGGGCTCCTTGGCCAGCGCCATCTCCTCGATCTCGAGTCGGCGCACGGCGCGCTCGATCTCGTCGACCTCGACCGGGCGCGAGTCGATCTCCATGCGGAGTCGGGATGCGGCCTCGTCAACGAGGTCGATCGCCTTGTCAGGCAGGAACCGGTCGGAGATGTAGCGGTCGGAGAGGGTCGCCGCCGCGACGAGGGCCGAGTCCGTGATGCGGACTCCATGGTGGACCTCGTAGCGCTCCTTGAGGCCACGAAGGATGCCGATGGTGTCCGCCACGCTGGGCTCGCCGACGAGGACGGGCTGGAAGCGGCGCTCCAGAGCCGGATCCTTCTCGATATGCTCGCGGTACTCGTCCAATGTGGTCGCGCCGACCATCCGCAGCTCGCCTCGAGCGAGCATCGGCTTGAGCATGTTGCCCGCGTCCATGGAGCCCTCGCCCCTGCCGGCGCCGACCACGGTGTGCAGCTCGTCCAGGAACGTGATGACCTGGCCGTTGCTGTTCTGGATCTCCTCCAGCACAGACTTGAGGCGCTCCTCGAACTGGCCCCGGTACTGCGCGCCGGCAACCATGGCACCGAGATCGAGGTTGACGAGCCGCTTACCGCGCAGGCTCTCCGGCACGTCGCCGGCCACAATGCGCTGGGCCAGACCCTCGACAATGGCGGTCTTGCCCACGCCGGGTTCGCCGATGAGAACCGGGTTGTTCTTGGTACGGCGGGACAGCACCTGGACGACGCGGCGGATCTCCGAGTCGCGCCCAACGACGGGGTCCACCTTGCCCTCGCGGGCCCGCTCGGTGAGGTCTACGCCGTACTTCTCCAGGGCCTGGAAGTTCTGTTCCGGGTCGGGAGTCGTGATGCGACGGTCGCCGCCCCGCACGGTCGGGAAGGCGGCGACGAGGCTCTCCTCGGTCGCGCCGGTCTCCTTCAGCGTGCGCGCCACCGCCCCGCCAACCCGGGCCAGCCCGGCGAGGATGTGCTCAGTCGAGGTGTACTCGTCGCCGAGCGGGCGGGCGATCTGCTCGGCCGCGCCCAACGCGTTGACGAACTCCCGCGACAATGTGGGCTCGGCCACGCTCGGGCCACTGGCCCGGGGAAGATTCTCGACCGCGCGGGCGGCCGCGCGACGCACGTCGGCGGGGTTGGCCCCGACGGCGCGCAGGAGAGCTGTAGCGGTCGACCCGCCCGTGTCGAGTAGAGCGAGCAGGAGATGCCATGGCTCGACCGTGGCGTGGCCGTTCTTGCCGGCTATGGCGACCGCGGAGGTAATGACCTCGCGGCTCTTCGTGGTCAGGCGTTCCGTATTCATGGCTCCCTGGGCTTACCTAGGATCGTGGGATTTCGCCTACTAGGACGCAACCAGAGTTGAGCCTATTCCACTCAAGTCTGCGGCGCGAGTTGCGGGCTACTCGTTGTCGAGGACTTGGGCTGCTTCGACCGGGTCCAGGAGGTTGAACCAGACATCTTCGCCGAGGTCGGCGTCGCGAAGGGCGACCCAGGTCCAAGCGGTGCAACGAGGAACAAGCAGCGCGCAGCAATTGCCGGCGTATCTACTTCCCGATGAAGTTGTAAGCCTGCTGTCGCGCGGCTTGGGGATCGTATCGGGCAGGGATCACTGCGCCACCTCGATGGCCACTTGGGTCCAGCGGACTCCGGAACCCGCGCGCGTGCCGAGATAGACCGTGTTCTTGGTGTGCGCCGAGGCGACAATCGTGCCGTCGCACATCGTCGTGACCGCTTGCGGGAGCGGGGACATCTCAATGTAGTGCCAGGCCGTGTCCACGAGCGCGATCCCATGCGGACCTGTCACCGCCGCCAACCCGCCGCCTATCGCGGCCACCTCGTACGCGTGGTGCTTCGACGTTGGCGCACTGACGGTTCCTTTCGGCACCCATTGACCGCCCTCGAACAGCCAGAGCAGCGGGACGCCGACCTCCTTGCGGCGCATTGGGGCCGATCGGCCGTTCGCGCCAACGCCACCATCGATCATGTAGCCGACGAGCCAGGGGTCGTGCCCGCCGGCGGAACTGCTCAACGTGATTAGGTCGGGCCGACCGCCCGGATGCTCCGGCACACCGTGCCGCCGCCAGATCGCTCCGCCGTCGGTACTGACAGCGGTAAAGAACGAGCCGTCTTGCTTCGACACCGACCAGAACAGCCCACCACCGACGTGTGTTGTCGCGGGAGCGTAGCCGGGGATTTCGGGCGTCGTCAACGGTAGAGTGCTCGAGCCGTCGTAGCGGCTGTGCGCGCACCCACTTCGGCACAAGATCGCATCCATAGCAGGCGGATTCAGGCCCGGATGAAATCGAAAGGTTGCGCCACCGTCGGTGCTCTCGTACGTCGCGTCGGCGTCCGCCAACAACACGATCGTGCGCGGATCTATCACCCACATGTGGGGATCGCTGGTCTGACCGCGGGGATCAATGAGGGCTCGCCACGTTCGGCCACCGTCCACCGTCGCGAACAGTGCGGTGGTGTAACGGGGGTGATCGTCGGTGCCGACGGGCTGGCTGCGAACTGACGTTGCGTATCCGTGGGTCGCGCTCGCGAACTCCACCTGGTTCACCTCGTGTCCGGGCGGCCCCGGCACGCTACCCCGCCGGACCTCTGTGATCACGCTGGTGGGCGGGCTCGAGGCCACGGTCACGTTTGGTGACGGGGAAGGTGCGGGCGCCGCTCCCGACGGCGCCCGCCTCGGGCCACCCCACTGTTGGCAACCTGCAGACGTGAGCACCGTGAGCGCCGCGCACATAGCCACGCGTATCGCTGCCTTCATGCCCATCAGAGTCGTTGACCTGACCGTCGGTTCCGTGGGTGGATCGTGGTGGCGAATGGCGGCCATATAGCCACCCTTCGCAGCCACGATCCACTTCTATCGGGCTGGCGTCAGGGCCCCACCTCGAGGATCAGTTGGGCCCAGCGGTGGCCCGGCCACCACTACGAGGCCGCCGCCCACCGGAGCGACGAGAACGGACGTGGACTCGGGATCGGGGCGCCGATGGTGCCCATAGGAACCCACCGGTCATCGCCCCACAGCCACAGCAGCGGCACACCTACGTCCTTACGGCGCCGAGGCGCGACTGACCCAACACCGCCAGCGTCGCCACCCAGAAAGCCCACCAGCCACACATCCTGCCCGTCGCGTGACGCCGTCATCCTGAGCGAGACCGGCTCGCCGCCGGGGTGCGCAGCCACGTCACGCCGCAGCCACGTCCTGCCTTGGTCGCGGCTGAGGGCCGAGTCGCCGGCCTCACCGTCGGTTCCGTGGAATCGACGGATACGATGTTGACCATGAGTATGCGGGCCACCACGCAACGGACCGCGCTCGTGACCGGGGCGGGGCGCGGCATCGGTCGCGCCATCGCCGTGAGGCTCGCCGCGGCCGGGCACCGGGTCGCGCTGACCGCCCGCAACGAGGCCGAACTCGAGGAGACGGCGGCGCTCTGCACCTCGGCAACGCTGGTCGTGCCGGCCGACCTGACCGAACCGCGCGCCGTCGACGACGTGTTCGCCGCGATCGAGTCCGAGCTCGGGATGGTGGAGATCCTCATCGCGAACGCGGGTGCCGGCACGTCGGCGCCACTGCACCGGATCAGCGACGAGGAGTGGGAGCGGATGCTCGACCTCAACCTCACAGCGCCGTTTCGATGCATCCGCCGGGCGGTGCCGATGATGACCGCCGCCGGGTACGGGCGGATCGTGGTCCTAGCGTCCGTGGCCTCCAAGCGCGGGGAACCTTACGTGGCGGCCTACACGGCCGCGAAGCACGGGGTGCTGGGCCTGGTTCGCTCCGCCGCGGCCGAACTGGCTCGCACCGGCGTGACGGTCAACGCGGTGTGCCCGGCCTATGTGGACACCCCGATGACGGACGGGACCGTACGGACGATCATGGATAAGACGGGTCGTACGGCGGAGGACGCGCGCCAAATTCTCGCCGATAAGCAGCCCATCGGGCGTTTGATCACGGTGGAGGAGGTCGCCGACGCGGTCTGGTTCTGCGTCCAAAATCCCGGGGTTACTGGTCAGGGCATTAACGTCGATGGCGGTGCGATCCAGTCGTGACGACGTCATCGCGGTCATCGGCGCGTCATGACTCGCGCCATCGGTGGTGGTCAGTATGGTGGGCGGGGTGAGCCGGCGGCATAGCCTGACTTACGCCGCGATCTTGACGTCGATAACAATTCACGAAGAAGTGACACAATGCCCCTTCCCCTGCAACGCTGGTTCCCGCTAGGTTGACGCCAGCGCCGGCTGGCACAGAAGTAGGTACGAGTGAGCCTGCAACAGGTCGCATTTCGCGGCTTCGCGAACCCGGTCGACCCGACCGGCGCTGAGCTGCGCGCCTGGGCGTACCACCCCGACATGGTCAGATTGCAGGCCATGCCGCCCGACTGGGACCTCCTGGTCGCCAGCGACCGTCTCGTAGGGACGCTGCTCGACCTCGCCCTCGACGTCCGTTGCCCAGCACGCCGGTTCGCTCTGCACTGCCTCTACATCTACGCGGCGGACGCGATCCGGACGAAATTCCGGGCGCACCCCAAGCGGCGGCTACGCAAACTCGTCGAGCAGGCCGAAGAAGAGGGCGACGACGTGATGGACACGTGGGCTCACAACACGCGCGTCCTACTCGCGGTGCCGGACCTCTTTGACTATCGCGAATGGTGCGAGGGCGGCCTTGTGCGCCATCCCCGCCGGCTCAAGACGCCGGCGGCGATTCCTGGCCCGAGACTCGCCAGCGACTAGTCCGACACCGCGCCTTCTGGTACTCGCCGAGTCAGTCCTACTCGCCGATCTTGTCGATGCCTTCCTTAGCCGCGTCGGCGCCCTTGTCGATCTGCCCAGACGCCTTGCCGCCGGTCTTCTCGTCGGCCTTCTCGGCTGCTTCGTCGATCTTCTCGTCGGCGCCAACCGCTTCTGTGGCCTTGTCCTTCATGTCCTTGGCCTTGTCCATCATCCCCATGCTGACCCCCCTTGTCGGGCATATCCGTCGAAAACGGGCATACTACCTGGAGCGTACCGCGTGCGGGGTTCAGCAAGCAGTGGCGGGTCAGTTCGGGGGGTTCAGCGCGGCTTCCACACGACGAGCGCGGTCGGGGTGGCCCGCGCCGGCACCAGATCCCGACGCGGATATGCGAGTGCCTCCATCTGGGCGAGCCGGTGCTGGGCGGCGGCCAACTCGGCCTCGGCGTCGGCGAGGCGCTGCTGGAGTTCGTACGCCAACTGCTCCAACTCGATGATCCGTTTGACGCCGGCGAGGTTCACGCCGTCGTCCTGGCTCAGGTGCTGGATCTCCCGGAGCAGAGCGACGTCACGCGCGCTGTACCGCCGCCCGCCGCCCGAGGCGCGCCCTGGCTGGACGAGGCCCATCCGGTCGTACTGGCGCAGCGTCTGTGGGTGCATCCCCGCCATGCGTGCGGCGACCGAGATAATGAGCACCTTGGCGTCATCAGACTGGACCTCGGCGAAGAAGCCGTGATGCGGCAAGCTGCTGGTCAGGTCGGCCGTCATAGGTGATCACCACCGTAGTCCGGGCGGGCGTGGCTGCCACGGAACTCGTGGCGTCGCACCATCTCTTCGATCGCGTTCCGGGCAGGCGCCGGGGCGTGCATTGTGTACTCCTCGAGGGCCTTCCGCGCCTCCGGGCCCAGCGCCGTCGGCACGTCCACCTCGATGGTGACCAGCAAGTCGCCGAGTCCGCCATCGCGTCGCGGCACGCCTCGGTTGCGTACCCGAAGCGTGCGGCCGCTCGGTGTGCCCGGCGGGACCCGCAGCGTCACTGCACCGTCCAGTGTGGGCACCCGAAGGTCGGTGCCGAACACCGCCTCGGCGAAGCTGATCGGCACGGTGAGTGTCAGGTCGTCGCCTTCTCGGCCGAAGATCGCGTCGGAACGCACCTTCACCAGGAGGTGCAGGTCGCCAGCCGGCCCGCCACGTTCGCCCGGTTCGCCGCGCCCCGCCAACCGGATGCGCTGGCCGTCTGAGACGCCGGGCGGGATCCGGACGTTGAGGGTACGGGTCTTGGTGACTCCTCCTGTGCCACGGCACTCCGGGCACTTCTCGTCTACGACCGTCCCGACGCCCTGGCACTCCCGGCACGGCTCCGAAAAGGAGAACGCGCCCTGGTTCGACGTGACCAGGCCAGAACCGTGGCACACCGGACACGGCCGGGGCTGGGTTCCCGGCTTCGCCCCGTTACCGTGACAAGTGTCGCAGACACCCGGCGCACGCAGTGTGATGGGCAGGGTCGCCCCATGCACCGCGTCGGCGAAATCGAGCGTCACCTCCGCCTCGACGTCGCGTCCGCGCATCGGGCCGCGCCGACCGCCCGCCCCCCGAGCCCCGCCACCAAAGATGGTGCCGAAGAGGTCGGTGAATCCTGCCCCGCCGAAACGCTGGTCGCCGCTGGGCTGACCCTGCGGACCCAGGAAGTCGTTCAGGTCGAATGGGCTGCGTTCGTCGGCCCTGGCGCTCCGCCGGAATGCGCCCGCACCGAAGAGCGACCGCATTTCGTCGTACTCCCGGCGCTTTCGTTCGTCGGAGAGTACGTCGTACGCCTCGGAGACGGCCTTGAACCGCTCCTCGGCATCAGGGTTGCCGGGATTGTGGTCGGGGTGCAGCTCCCGGGCGAGCTTCCGGTACGCCTTCTTGATCTCGTCGGCGGAGGCTGTCTTCGAGATCGAGAGGACCGAATAGAAGTCCTTCTCCAGCCAGTCCTTAGAACTCAAGATTCACCTCCTTGCCGACGAGCGTGAACGTAACCGGCGCCGCCGGGAGGCGGCCATCGTCATTCCGGATCGGCCACGGCAACCAGAGCCGCTCGCAATAAACGGTCACCGAGCAGATAGCCGCGACGCATGACCTCGACGCACGTCGGTTCGGTGACGTCGGCCGACGTCTGGTGGGCCACGGCCTCGTGTCTGGTCGGGTCGAACGAGTCGCCCGTTTCGCCGAACCCGGTCAGGCCGAACTTCGCCAGCGCCGTATTGAGCTGTTCTGCCATCGCCGCGAACGGCCCGACCAGGTCGCCGTGTTCACGCGCGCGGTCGAGGTCATCGAGGACCGGCAGAAGTGCGCTGATGACCATGGCGATCGCCTGATCCACCACCGCGCTGCGGTCGCGCTCCACCCGCTTGCGGTAGTTGGCGTACTCGGCCGTCACGCGCTGCAGATCCCGCAGACGCTCGTCGAGCTCAGACCGCAGGGACTCCAGTTCCGCGCCGAGGTGTCCGGGCGTGGCCTGGGCACCCTCCCGATCCTCATCGGACTCCGGCACGATCTCGCCGGTGACGACCGCGCTGTCGTCGTCGCCAGGCTCGGGCTCGGTGGTCTCGGGTGTCGCTGAGGTCGTCACGCCCGACACGGGCGTGCCTGGCTGGCCCATCGTCGCCTCCGACGGTACGGGCGTTACGCCGTCTGGTTGCTCAGCCGTCCGCTCGGTCACCGTGTCCCCTGGGCCGGGGATCTTCGGTCGACCCGATGCGTCGATCTTTCGCTTGTCTCGTATCACGACCTGCTCCCGGACCGGCCCAGGGTTGCCTCCTGAGCCGGCCTCACGCGCGTTTTCCGTCACTTCTTGTCGTCCTCGTCGACGACCTCTGCATCGACGACGTCCTCACCGCCCGCTGCGGCTCCGGTGCCCGGGCCGCCGGTCCCGCCGGCGCCCGTTCCCGCACCGCCG
>Ga0209889_1000147_pt1 | contig 15616 bp, 14 predicted proteins | sample GWRWN1_0_10_FD_187233 | JGI IMG/M metagenome (GOLD analysis project Ga0209889, IMG submission 187233) | Riverbed sediment microbial communities from areas with no vegetation in Columbia River, Washington, USA - GW-RW N1_0_10 (SPAdes)... | ecosystem: Environmental > Aquatic > Freshwater > River >... | reverse complement strand
GCGTGATGGTTCGCGACCTGGTGCACAGCAGTGAGGGGCGTGACGGGGTCGGACTCAGCGACGGGGTTCGCGTCGCGCTCAACCGTCTCAAGGACTTCTTGACGGCGCGCGTGTACCAGGGACCGCACACTGCGCCCGAACTGGCGAAGGGGCAGCGCCTGTTGCTGGCCCTCTACGACCGCTACCTGCACCATCCCGAGGAGATGTCGCCCGAGTACCGGGAACTGTTGGAGCGGGGGGAGCCGGTGGGCCGCATCGTCGGCGATTTCCTGGCAGGCATGACCGACCGGTACGCCCTCCGCCTCGGCGACACGCTGTTCGGCCCTAATCCATAACCTGAAGGGAGCGTGTGCCGTCTGCGCCGGGAGCATCATCGTCTCCGCCGTTCCGGCAGTAGACTCTGGCCGGAGCGGCGAACGTGTTTTGGAGGGCGAGCCTTGTGACTCGAGTGAAGCGTCTGGAACCGTTGCACGTGATCGTGCAGGGGAAGCACATCGCCGTGACTCCCGCGCTCCGGGAATACGCGGAGGAGAAGCTGGGGCGGATCACGCGATACTTCGACCACGTGCAGGAGGCGCAGGTCGTGCTGAGCGTGGAGCGCCGGGGCAACCTCGGCAAGGCCCAGGTGGTGGAGGTCAGCGTGCGCGGCGACGGCGTGGTGCTGCGAGGGGAAGAAGCTTCTCCCGACATGTACGCGTCGATCGATCTCGTGGCGGAGAAGCTCAAGAAGCAGATCGAACGGTATCGCAGCAAGTTCATCGACCGCTGGCGGCATGAGGAGAGCCGCAAGAAAACCGAAGCGCTGGCCCGGGCCCGGCGGGCGCTGCGCGCCGGTCCCCAGGAGCCGCAGATCGTTCGAGTGAAACGATTCGCGATGAAGCCGATGACGGCGGAAGACGCGGCGCTGCACATGGAGTTGCTGGGGCACAGCTTCTTCGCCTTCAGGAACGCCAGCACGATGGAAGTGAACGTGGTGTACAGGCGGATCGATGGAAACTACGGCGTGATCGAGCCGGAGCGCTGATGTCGAATCGCGACGGGCATACCCTGGCGGAGAGCGCCGAGGGGGTCATCCGGAAACTGCGCGGCGTGCAGGCCGTGCGGGTGGAGACCGGCGACACCGGTGAGATCCGCCTCGTGCATGTCCTGGGCGGCCCCGACCGCAGCCCGAAGGTCATCGCCGTGGATGTCGTCTCCGCGCTGGCCGCGGAGCTCGGCGTGGAGCTGGAGCCCCGTCAGGTCCGCGTCGCCGCACAGCAGCGGGCCGATCGAGCCGCGCCGCCCGACCAGCTGCGGCTGAAGTTCGTCGGGCTGTCGGTGTCGGTGTTGCGCACGACCGCGGAAGTGAAAGTGCACCTCGAGAACCAGGGTCTGATCTACGAAGGGATCGCGTCAGGACCGTACGCGAGCCGGAACCGCTTCGACCTCATGGGTGAAGCGACGCTCCGGGCGGTCGAGATTTTTCTGCGCACCGACGGGATGTTCTTGCTCGACGGCGTGAGCGTGGCCACCGTCGGCATGCACGAGGTCGCCGTGGCCGTCGTCTCCCTCCCCGGGCGGGCAGAAGAGACCCTGGTCGGCTCCGCCGTGGTGCGCGACGATCCTCGCGAAGCGGTCGTCCGCGCCGTGCTGGATGCGATCAACCGCCCCGTCTCGTGGCTGGTAGGACGGAAAGGACCCTGATCGCCTTCATTCCCCGTTTGACGCCTCGGCTATAATAGGTCTGTTATGGCCAACTTGCTCACGCGTTTATTCGGGGATTCTACCGCCCGCGAGATCCGGCGTCTGCAGCCGCTGGTCGACGAGGTCAACGCCGTGGACACGGAGTTCTCGGCGCTGACCGACGAGGCGCTCCGGCAGAAGACGGCCGAGTTCAAGACGCGCCTGGCGGCGGGAGAAACTCTTGATGATATCCTGCCTGAGGCGTTTGCGGTCGTTCGCGAGGCGAGCAAGCGCACGATCGGCCTGCGACACTTCGACGTCCAGCTCATCGGCGGCGCCGTCCTCCACCAGGGCAAGATCGCCGAGATGAAGACCGGCGAGGGCAAGACGCTCGTCGCCACGCTGCCCATCTACCTGAATGCGCTCGCCGGGCGCGGCGTGCACCTCGTGACCGTGAACGATTACCTCTCCCGCCGCGACGCCGGCTGGATGGGCCCCATCTACCACTTCCTGGGTCTGTCGCTGGCCACGATCGGCCACGAGTTCAGCGGGGTATATGATCCTGCGTACACCGACCCACAGCCGCACGCCGACGACCGGCTGAATCACTTCCGTCCGGTCTCCCGGCGGGAGGCCTACCATGCCGACATCACCTACGGCACCGTCAACGAGTTCGGCTTCGATTACCTGCGCGACAACATGGCTCTGCGGGTGGAGGACCTGGTACAGCGCGACCTGGTCTACGCCATCGTGGACGAGGTGGACTTCATCCTCATCGACGAGGCGCGCACCCCCCTCATCATCTCCGGCATGCTGGATGCCTCGACCAAGAAGTACAACGAGTTCGCGCGGCTGGTGACGCGGCTCTCGCAGGGGCGCGACTATACCGTCGACGAGAAGATCAAGACGGCGATGCTGACCGAAGAGGGCACCGGGCGGGTGGAGCACACCCTCGGCGTGACCAACATCGCCGACATCGAGCACGTCGACCTGATGCACCATATCCAGCAATCGCTGCGCGCGCATGCCTGCTTCAAGAAGGATGTGGATTATGTCGTCAAGGACGGCCAGGTGATCATCGTCGATGAGTTCACCGGCCGGCTGATGTTCGGACGGCGCTACAGCGACGGGCTCCATCAGGCGATCGAGGCAAAGGAAAACGTCCGTATCGAGCGCGAGAGCCAGACGCTGGCCAGCATCACGATCCAGAACTACTTCCGCATGTACGAGAAGCTGGCCGGAATGACCGGCACCGCCAAGACCGAGGAAGAAGAGCTCCAGAAAATCTACAATCTGCCCGTCGCCGTGATCCCGACGCACCGGCCGATGGTCCGCACGGATCATTCGGATCAGATCTACAAGACCGAGCGCGGGAAGTGGAAGGCGGTTGTGGCGGAGATCGAGTCGTGGTACAAGCAGGGCCGCCCGGTCCTCGTGGGTACGCGGTCCATCGAGAAGAACGAGCAGCTCAGCGAGATGCTGAGGCGGCGGGGCATCACCCACGAGGTCCTGAACGCGAAGCAGCACGAACGCGAGGCGGAGATCATCGCCCAGGCCGGCCGCCGGGGCGCGGTGACGATCGCCACCAACATGGCCGGCCGCGGTGTGGACATCATCCTGGGGGGGAATCCGCCGGATGCGGCGGGCGCGGACGCCGTGCGAGGGCTCGACGGCCTGCACGTCATCGGCACCGAGCGGCACGAAGCGCGGCGGATCGACAATCAGCTGCGCGGCCGCAGCGGGCGCCAGGGCGACGCGGGATCCTCGCGCTTCTACATCGCGCTGGAAGATGAGCTGATGCGCCTGTTCGCGGGACAGCGCATCGCCGGGATCATGGATCGCCTCGGCATCGACGAGGACACGCCCATCGAGCACCCGCTGGTCACACGGCAGATCGAGTCGGCCCAGAAGAAGGTGGAGCAGTACCACTTCGACGTCCGCAAGCACGTGCTGGAATATGATGACGTCATGAACGTGCAGCGGAAAGTCATCTACGGCGAGCGGCGCAAGGTTCTCTTCGGCGACAACATCCGCGAGAACATTCTGGACATGATCGAGCGGCTGATCGGCGAGCTGGTCGACGCCCACTGCGCGCCCGATGCGGCGCGCGAGGAGTGGGACCTCGAAGGGCTGGGTGAGGCCGCGGCGCAGCTTGCGCCCGCCCTGGCCGACGTCAACCTGGCTGAGGCGAACTCACGTGACGACGTGAAGGCGGTCCTGACGCAGGCGGCCCTCGAGGCCTACGAACGCAAGGAGCAGGAGATCGGCCCCTCCATGCGCGAGATCGAGCGGATCGTGCTGCTGCAGACGATCGACCGCAAGTGGATCGACCACTTGTACAACATGGACTCGCTGCGCGATGGAATCGGCCTGCGCGCCTACGCGCAGGTGAGTCCCCTCATCGAGTACCAGCGGGAAGGATACGACCACTTCCAGCGGATGCTTGCGGATATCCAGGAGGAAGCGGTCACGGTGTTCTTCCGTCTGGCCGTCGAGGGCGCCGCCGTCCCGCGACCACGCGTCATGGCGCGGCCCGCGGTGCCGGCGCTGGCGGGGAAAAGTGCTCCCGTCTCCGCCGGGGTCGCGGCAACGCCTTCCGGTGACGGCAAGCGCAAGCTCGGGCGCAACGATCCGTGCTGGTGCGGCAGCGGCAAGAAATACAAGAAGTGTCACGGCAAAGACGAGTAACGCTGGCCGCCTCCGGCGGTCTGCTGCTCTTCGCGGCGTTCCCTCCGCTCGATCTCGGGTTCCTCGCCTGGTTCGCTCTCGTCCCTCTGCTTGCGGCGATTGAAGGGGAATCCCCGTCACGAGCCTTCGGCTTAGGCCTGCTGGCCGGCGGCGTGGCGTATCTCACCATCGTGTCGTGGATGCTCGCGTTCGGGGTCCTGCCCTGGATTCTGCTGGCAGCCTACCTGAGCCTGTACGTCGGGATTTTTGCGGGGCTGTCGAGCTGGGTTGCCGCGCGGCGCCCCGCATGGGTCGCCGTATGGAGTGTCGCGCTGCTGTGGACCGCGCTGGAGTACCTGCGTTCTATTGGTGTCTTCGGCTTCCCGTGGGCGCTGCTCGGGCTGACGCAGCACCGCTACCCGCCGGTCATCCAGATCGCAAAGGTGACCGGAGTTTTCGGTGTGTCGTTCCTCGTGGCGCTGGGCGGGGCGGCTCTGGCCCGCGCGGTGATCTCACGGCGGCTCGGGCCCATGGTGGCGCCCGCGATGATTGTTGCGGCCGCGATTCTGTGGGGCGGACCGCAGGTCCAGACGCAAAACACCGGAAGCCTGCGAATTGCCGCCGTGCAGCCCAACGTCCCCGCGCGCGTGAAATTCGATCCGCTGCTCAGTCCCGGCCACATGGACACACTCAGACGGCTGGTCGGTGCGGCCGGCGGTCAGGGGGCAGAACTGATCGTGCTCCCGGAAACCGCCATCCCGTACAACATCTTCGGACCCTCCGGGGTTCTGCGCGAGGTGGGGCATTGGGCCGGGCGTGCAGGCGCCACGCTCATCGCCAGCAGCCTCGAGAACGGTGTCTCCAACATCGCCGTCGCCGTGGCGCCCTCGGGCCAGGCCGTCAGCCGGTACGACAAGGTGCGCCTCGTGGCGTTCGGGGAGTATGGGGTCCGGCCGGGGCAACGGCACGAGCCCTTGTGGACGCCGCCCGGGCAGGTCGGCATCGCGATCTGCTTTGAGTCGATCTTCCCAGACGTCGGACGCGCGTTGGTGCGCAACGGCGCGGAACTCCTCGCGGTGATGACAAACGACGGCTGGTTTGATGGAACGTCGGGCGTCGAGCAGCACGCAGCGCACTCGGTTTTGCGGGCCGTTGAGACGGGCCGGTGGGTTGTGCGCGCCGCGAATACCGGCGTAACGATGGTCATCGACCCCGCGGGACGGGTGAGCAGCCGGTTGCAGCCGCGTACCGAAGCCGTGCTCGTGGACCGCGCCGCTTTCGTGCGATCGTCGACGTTTTATGCCCGGCGCGGAGATGTGTTCGCGATCGCGACGCTTTTCGCGATCGCGGTTCTTGGTGTGCCCGCGATTCGGTCGGCGTTTTTGGGCAACGTCCGGACGCCCGCATTTCAGCAAATGGTCGCAGTGGCTCTCCTTCCCCTGGTCGCCGTCTGGCTCGTGCTCGGAAGCCCCTCCCGGGGCATCTGGCCGGGCGTGCTGCTCGCGTTCGTAATCGTGCTCTCCGCGCTGCGGCCGCTGACCGATTGGGGATTCCGGGTTCGCGGATTCGTCGCCTCGTTGCTTGCGGGGACGGCGGTCGTCGGAATCTTGTGGAGCGGTCTTGCCATCACGCTTCGTGCCTACGGTCTGCCCGCAGGGTTACCGGTTCCGGACGGAGGGTGGATAGAGGGCATCGTGCGCCAGTTGGTTGTGGGGCTTGCCGTCGAGGGGTGGCTTCGCGGGATTGTGTTCACGCCGGCCACTCACTGGAAGGGATTGCCGACCGCGGTCGCCCTCGGTGCCGGGATGGGAATGCTGCTGCAGCGCGGGCTCACTGCCGAAGCGATCGCCTGGGCGATGGTGACCGGCGCAGGATTCGGCCTCATCCGGGCGAGGACGGGCAACGCGCTCGGGCTGGTGATCCCGCACGCGCTCGGCAACATACTCTTCTCAGTCGTGACTATGGTAAGGTAGACTCCGGAGATCTGAAGCGAATGACGATCGAGGAAGTGAAGACTCTGATCGAGCAGGACCGCGCCCGACTCCACGAAATCGGGAGGCATCTTTGACCTGCCGAGCAAGCAGGCGCGCATGCACACCCTTGAGACGCAGATGCAGCGCCCCGACCTCTGGGCCAATCCCGAGCACGCCCGCAAGGTCAGCCAGGAACTGAGCGCGCTGCGCTCGCAGGTCGAAACCTTCGCCGGTCTGTCCCGTCAGGTGGAGGACCTCGCCGAACTTACTGCTCTCGCGGCCCAAGATCCCTCCGGCCTGAACGCGGATGAGCTTGCTTCGGAGGCGCGCTCCGCACACGAGCGGATGCAGCGGCTCGAGCTCCTCACGCTGCTCTCGGGCGAGCACGACGCAAGCAACGCCATCCTTTCGATCCACGCCGGGGCCGGCGGCACGGACTCCCAGGATTGGGCGCAGATCCTGATGCGGATGTACGTGCGCTGGGCGGAGCGCCGCGGGTTCTCGACCGAGGTCGTGGACCTGTCTCCCGGAGAAGAAGCCGGCCTGAAGAGCGCCACCGTGATCATCGCCGGACCGTACGCCTACGGCTATCTGAAGGCCGAGCGCGGCGTCCACCGCCTGGTGCGCCTCTCGCCGTTTGACGCCGCACATCGCCGGCATACCTCGTTCGCGCTCGTGGACGTGATCCCCGAAGTGGAAGAGGTCGAGGTCACCGTGCGCGACGACGAGCTGAAGATTGAGACGTACCGCGCCGGCGGCGCCGGCGGGCAGAACGTCAACAAGGTGGAGACGGCGGTCCGCATCACGCACCTCCCCACGGGGATTGTCGTGCAGTGCCAGAACGAGCGGTCACAGCACGCCAACAAGCTCACGGCGATGCGGCTCCTGCGCGCGAAGCTGGCTGAGGTGCAGGAGGAGAAGCACGCCCAGCGCCTGGCGGAGCTCCGCGGTGAGTACAAGGAGGCGGCCTGGGGGAACCAGATCCGTTCCTACATCCTGCATCCCTATACGCTGGTCAAGGATCACCGCACCGGGGTGGAGACCGGCGACGCAAATGCCGTGCTCGACGGCGATCTCGACCCGTTCATCGACGCCACGCTCCGCCACCACGCGTAGCCAGAAGAGGGGCGTTCTTTCACCTCCACGAATTAGCAACGGCATGTCACGTCTGGTCACGCTGCTCATCGTGGTCGCGATCATCGTCATTGCGCCGGCGGTGGTCATGTCCTGGCAGTTGTCCAACGGCGTCCAGCGCGACCTCCGGACGAGGGACGCCTCCGTGCGTGTGATGTCCGGTCCCATCGGCATTGTGACCGGGCGTATCTCCCGGCTCCGGCTGGATGCGGAACACGCGACGGTCGAGGGTGTCACCGTCAGCCAGATCCGCGTGACGCTTCGAGACGTCAACCTCGACACGCGGCGCGCGCTCCGCGGGCAGCTGGTGATACGCCGTACCGGAGGGGGATCGGCGTCCATTGTCGTGGACGAAGCAGCGCTGCAGCGCTACCTGGCCGAACAGCGAGAGGTGCGCAATGCGCGCGTGCACCTCGATGACGGGATCGCGACCATCACCGGCACGGTGAATGTCCTCAACTCGTCCTTAGAAGTAGGCTTGCGCGCGCGTCTTGAAGTCGCGCGCGGACGGGACATCGTACTGCGCGTGGAGCACATTGGGATCGGCGGCGTGGCGCTGCCTCCCGATCTCGGCAACGCGCTGGCGACGGCCGTGAACCCGCTGGTCACCGCCCCGCAGCAGCCTATTCCCATCCGGTTCACGAGCGTGGTCGTCGACAACGGCCGGGCAGTGATTGCGGGGGAGCCGGCGCGGTGAGGCGGCGCCGGGCGCGCTCGCTGCTCATCGCGATCGGCCTCGGGCTCGCCGCCGCACTGCTCATCCTCTGGTCCCGGTGGAACGTCGAATCCGGGTATCGCACCGTCGAGATCGTCCTGGACGGCCGGGACTGGGAAGCCCTCGCTGTGCGGGAGGGACGCGACCCATGGGAGGTCCTCGCCGAAGCGGCCAGGCGCGGCGCCACGTCTGTTGCCGTCTACGAATGGACGCTCGAACGGCTTGCCGAGCGCGGCGAGATCGTCTATCGGAGTCGTGAGGAATTGCAGGCCGAATCTTACCTGCGTACATTGTCTCCCCTGTTCAGCGCTTCGGCCGGCAATTCCGAACCTATTCCTTCGACCGTGTTTATCAGCGGGAACCGCGATACGCTCGCATTTGTGGAATCTTCTGTCATCGATATACTCGGCCGCGCGCGCGTTCGCCGCAGCGGCGACATCCTCGAAGTCCGGGGACTCCGTGCCGACCTCGAACAACTCGGTCTCGGCCTGCGGCGCCAGGATCTGGACCGGGTGCGGGCGGCGGGCCTGGCGCCGGCGTTGCGGCTGCGCAACTATCCGGGCCTGACGAAAGAGGGACTGGCGGCAAAGGGCGCCGCGCTGCGCGAGCTCGGCGGCGGCTACCCCGTGGTGTTCGAGCTTAACGAAGTATTGGGATACGACCGCCTGCTTCCTGACACGGCCCGGATCCTCCGTGCGGCCGGGGATCGGTACGGCCGGATCGAGGTATTCAGCGCGAGGCGCAAGCAGCGGGGCGAGGACCGCCTGGCGCGTGAGATGCGCCCGGAGGTGATCCGGCTCTTCAGCCTGACACCGGAGGAGCTGCTCGTGCTCCCGATCGGCGAGGCCCGCGACAAGTTCGTGCGCTCTGCCCGGGAGCGGAATATCCGGCTGGTATACATTCGTCCGTTCATTCCCACGGCGGGTGTGGAGGGCACGACCGCGAACCTCGGGTTCGTCGCCGATGTGGCGCGCGACGTACGCCGATTTGGCCTGCGCATCGGCCGCGCCGACCCGCTGCCCGAGGTCCGCATCCATCCCGCGCTTCGCCTGCTGACCGGATTGGGAGCTCTGGCGGCCATGGGGCTGGCGCTGTTGGTGCTGGGCGACGCCGTCGGCGCCCCCGTACCGATCCGGTTCGTGTGGGCGCTCGTGATCCTCGGTCTCATCCTGACCGTGGCCATGAGGTTTTCCGGCCCGCTCATCCTGTGGCTGAAGCTCCTTGCGCTGGGAACGGCGGCCACACTGCCCGCCGTGTCGGTGGCGGCGGCGATGCCGCGCAGCAGACTCGAGGCGGCGCCGGCACTCGCGGGAGTGCGCGTCCTCTGGCTGGCGTCGGGCGGTTCCATCGTCGCGGGTCTGCTCGTCGCCGCACTGCTCACGCGGTGGGAGTTCATGATGGCCGCCGATGTCTTCCTCGGCGTGAAGATCGCTCAGCTCATTCCCGTTGTGCTCGTCGTGCTGCTCCTGTGGGGCCACGACAAGGCCGCGCGGTCCTGGCGCGAGACCGCCCGCGATCTGTGGGAGTGGTCGGGTCACCCGCTCTTGCTGCGGTATGCGGTTGCCGCTGTCGTGGTGGGTCTGGCCGCGGTCATCCTCCTCGCGCGCAGCGGCAACTTCGGCCTGCCGCTGCTCGCGGTCGAAGACCGGCTGCGCAACTTCATGGAGGATCTCCTGGTCGCGCGTCCGCGCACGAAAGAATATCTGATCGGCCATCCGGCCCTGGTCTTCGCGGGCGCGGCAGCGGCCGCAGGGTGGCGGCGCTGGGTGCTGCCCCTGGCGGCGCTGGGCGCAATCGGCCAGGCCGGCATCGTCAACAGTTTCTCGCACATCCACACGCCGCTGCTGTACACCGCGTGGCGTACGGTGAACGCCCTATGGCTCGGGACGCTCTTTGGGGCGGGCGGGGTGATCGTGATACAATTTCTTGCGTCCCGCCTCTCCCCTCCGCCGCGTCAGCGTCCTCGGACGCACTGATGCGTATCGTCGTCTCAGGCTACTACGGCTTCGGCAACGTTGGTGATGAAGCGGTGCTCGCGGCGATGCTCGGCGCCATTCGCGCGCGGCTCCCCGCGGCGCGGCTGACCGTCCTGTCCGCGAACCCCGCGCAGACCCGCCGGTTGCACAACGTGCACAGCATCCCCCGCACCGGCGCCGGCGTCATCCGCGCGCTGGCCGGCGCCGATCTCTTCCTCAGCGGTGGAGGAAGTCTCATTCAGGATGTGACGAGCGCCCGGAGCGCGCTGTATTACCTCGGACTCCTTGCACTGGCCGGATTTTTGTCCCGACGGACGATGATCTTTGCGCAGGGCATCGGACCGGTCCGGCGCCGCTGGATCCGCCGCCTGGCCCGGTTGGTGCTGAACCGCGTTCAGCTGATCACCGTGCGCGACGAGGATTCAGTCCGCGCGGTCATGGAGCTCGGCGTCCGCCGCCCTGCTCACCTCGTCGCCGATCCGGTCTTCGCGCTCGACCCTGCGCCCGAGGAGCACGTGCGGGAATACGTGAGGCGCGCCGGAGGGGGCCCCCGAATCGGCGTAGCGTTGCGGCCATGGGGCGACGACGCATATGTGGCCAGCGTCATCGAGGCGCTCCGCGCCGTCGGGAGTGCGATCGGGGGAACGGTCATCATGTTCGCGTTTCACCCGGAGCGGGATCTCCGGCTGTCACGCGCAGCCGCCGAGGCGCTGGGCGCGCAGATGGCAGCCGATTTGCCCCCGCGCGAAACGATGGCGGCGATCGGCACGGTCGACGTCCTCGTGGGCGTGCGCCTGCACGCGCTGATTTGCGCCGTGGCGATGGGTGTCCCACCGGTGGGCCTGTCCTACGATCCCAAGGTGGACGGTCTGTTCCGCCGGATCGGGGTCGGCTACCTGCTGCCGGTCACCGGGCTGCAGCCGGGGCCGCTCCAGCAGGCGATCCAGTCGGCGTGGAATGCGCGCGAGGAGATCCGTCCCCGGCTGGTGCAGCTGGGCAAGTCACTGCGGGAAGATGCGCTGCGGGCCGCGGACCTTGCCGAAGCGCTCGTGTCCACGGCACCCCGTTAACGGGTATGGAGTTAAGGAGCAGGAGTAGTCCTGACTCCTACGGAATAGGGTGGCGCTAATGGACGGACCCAGAGTCGCAGCATCGGAGCGCCCTGAAATGCCGGAGGTGCTCAAGGTTTCTGCTGACTCAAAACCAAAGGCCGTGGCAGGCGCGCTGGCCGCCGTGTTACGGGAAAGAGGTTCGGTCGAGCTCCAGGCGGTGGGTGCCGGGGCGGTCAATCAGGCCGTCAAAGCCATCGCCATCAGTCGGGGCTTCGTCGCGCCGAACGGCATCGACCTTGTCGCGATTCCCGCGTTTACAAAAGTGATCATCGAAGGCGAGGAACGCACGGCGATCAGGTTCCTCGTGGAAGCCCGCTGAGTTTCCCAGCCGCCTCGCGCACGTCTGCTGTTCCCTCGCGTCTGGACCGATTTCGTTTCGTGATAAGGTAAAGGAGCCATGGAGAGCGGGTACGGCGGCCTCAAAGCGTTCTCCGGCACCGCGAACCGTGCGCTGGGCGAAGAGATCGCGAGTTACCTGAACATTGAGCTGGGCCGCGTGAACATCACGCGGTTCGCCGACGGCGAGATCTACGTCCGGTTCGAAGAGAACGCGCGCGGCGTGGACGCATTTGTGATCCAGCCAGTCTCGCATCCCGTGAATGAGCATCTCATGGAGTTGCTCATCATGATCGACGCGCTGCGACGCGCCTCGGCCGGCCGGATCACGGCCGTCGTGCCCTACTACGGGTACGCGCGCAAGGACAAGAAGGATGCGCCCCGCGAGCCCATCACGGGTCGACTCGTCGCGGATCTGTTGACCACCGCCGGCGCGAACCGCGTCCTCACGGTGGACCTGCACGCGGGACAAATCGAAGGCTTCTTCAACATTCCGGTCGATCACCTGCGCGCGATGCCGTTGTTCGCCGATTACCTTCGGGAGAAGGATCTTCGGAACGCGGTCGTGGTGGCCGCCGACGACGGCGCGGTGAAACGCAGCAAACAGCTCGCCGACCGCCTGGACCTGCCGCTGGCGATCATCTTTCAGCGTCGGGTCGGGAAGGATGCGAAAGAACCGCTGCAGATCGTGGGCGAGGTAGAAGGCCGCACGCCGATCATGGTCGAGGACGTCATCGACACGGCCGGAACCCTGTCCGGTGCGGTGGAAGTCTTGATGGCGAAGGGTGCGCGCCCTGAAGTGTACATTTGCGCGACACACGCCGTGTTTGCCCCCCCGGCCGTCCAGCGCTTGAGCCGTGAAGAGATCCGCGAAGTCATCGTCACCAACACGATTCCGCTTGAGGCGGAGAAGCGGTTGCCCAAGCTCAGCGTGCTCTCCGCCGCGCCCCTGCTGGCCGAGGCCATCCGCCGCATCCACCTGAACCAGTCCGTCAGCATTCTATTTACATGACGGTCCGCACGCGCTATGCGCCCAGCCCGACCGGATACCTGCACATCGGCGGCGCGTGGATGGCGTTTTTCAACTGGCTGTTCGCGCGCAACCATGTCGGCGCATTCGTGCTCCGCGTCGAAGACACGGACAGAACCCGGTCCAGCGAGGAGTACGAACGCGCCATCTTTGAAGATTTCAAGTGGCTCGGACTTGACTGGGATGAAGGGCCGGACGTCGGAGGGCCCTATGGACCCTACCGGCAAACCGAGCGGATGCATCTATATAGGAAGTACGCCGAGGAGCTCCTCGCGCGGGAGGCCGCCTACTATTGTTACTGCACTCCCGAAGAACTGGACGCCGAGCGTGCGCGTGCCCAGGCGGAGAAGCGGCCGTATCGGTATTCCGGCCGGTGCCGCGCGCTGACGGCGCAGCAGCGGGCGGAGTTCGAGCGCCAGGGCCGGCGGCCCACGATCCGGCTGCGCGTCCACGACTACGGTGAGACCATCGTGGTGGATGACCTGGTGCGCGGCCGAGTGGAGTTCGATCCGGAGCACCTCGATGACTACATCATCGTGCGATCCGACGGCTCGCCCCTGTACAACTTTGCCAACGTCGTGGACGACCACACCATGGCGATCACCCACATCATCCGGGGCATCGAACATCTTTCGAACACTCCCAAGCAGTGGGTAATGTACCGGGCGCTGGGGTGGGAGCCCCCCCAGGTCGCCCATCTCTCGAATATCCTCGGCAGCGACAAGAAGAAGCTCAGCAAACGGACCGGCGACACCGCCGTGCGTGACTATAAGAAGGAAGGATTCATCCCCGAGGCCCTGCTGAACTTCTTCGCGCTGATGGCCTGGTACCCTGAGGAGAATCGGGAGATTTTCTCCGTGCGGGAGCTGGTCGAGAAGTTCCGCATCGAGGACCTCGGCAAGGCCTCGCCGGTGTTCGACACGGCCAAGCTCACCTGGATGAACGGCGTCTACATGCGTGAGATGCTCAACCGGGAGCCTGAGCGCGTCGTGGAGGCCTGTCTCGAACCCCTGCGCAGCGCCGGATTACTCGATGGGCAGGTCACACCCGAGACGCGGGACTACATCCGGCGCGTCATCGACGTGCTGGGAGACCGGATCAAGGTGGGCCGCGACATCGTGGCGTATGGGGACTTCTTCTTCAAAGACGGGATTGAGTATGAGCCGGAGGCCGCCCGCCGCTACCTCAGCAATCCCGCCATCGGCCCGGTCCTGGCGGCCTTGCAGGAGCGGGTGACCCGCGCTCCGGCGTTGGGTTCGGCCGAAGCGGAGGCCGTTACTCGCGATCTGGCGGCGGAGCGGGGGATGGAGGCCCGCGAGATCGTCCATCCTACGCGCGTCGCGCTCACCGGCAAGACTGTCGGGCCGGGCCTCTTCGAGCTGATGGCGCTACTGGGCAAGGACCGGGTCGCCAGGCGTCTGGAGGCTGCCGTCGAGTACGTGCGGAAACACGGCGCCTCCAACCACTGATTGCTGCCTCAGACTCCACTCACCGCCTTCGCGAGTCCATTCGAATGACTGTTGCGGCCCGTTAAGACCGAATTGCGGACGTCTGCACGAGCATAGTCTACCCTCTGTCCAACCCCGCCGCGCCACGCGCGGGCGCAACCGGGCGGGGACCTCAAGGGGGTAAGCGAGATGATGAGGAAGGTCGCGTGTCTGTTGACGCTCGTCCTGTTGGTCGTGAACTTCTTCCAGCCGGTAGTGACGTTCTTCCCCCATCGCGGCGCGGAGTGGACGGCGCCGTGGCCTATGCGGATCGCGCAGGCGAGCATCACCACGGCGTACCCCACAATGGAGGAATTGGAGCGCTGGGTTGCGTTTGCTATTCTCGGGTTCCTCCTCGAACGGTTTACCTTCAACCTGGAGCGTACACTCGAATTGGTTCGCGACATCATTGATAGATGAAAGATAGCGTGCTCTACATCGCCCTGGGAGTCGCCTCGGGAGTGCTGCTGGGCCGGATCGTGCCGAACATCTGGTGGGCGAACCTGCTGACGGTGGGATTGCTCCTCGCGATCTGGCTCTACATCAAGCGGCGGCGGAGACCCGGTTAGCGCTCAGCCTCGCTTGCGACGAACGGGGGCCGCGTGGGGAAAACTGCTCGCGATGGCCCCCGTACTGATCGGAACTTCCGGGTGGGTTTACCCGCACTGGCGAGCGCGGTTCTACCCGTCGGGCCTTCCGCAGACCCGATGGCTCGAGTACTATGCGCAGCACTTTCCCACGGTCGAGGTCAACAACTCGTTCTACCGGCTGCCCACGGCCGAGACCTTCGCACGGTGGCGGGAGGAGACTCCGGCCGGCTTCGTGGTGGCGGTGAAGGCCAGCAGGTTCATCACCCACATACGCCGGATGCGCGACTGCAGGGACCCGGTCGAGCTGCTGTGGAACCGGGCCAAGAAGCTCGGCCCCCGTCTGGGGCCTGTCCTGTTCCAGCTCCCGCCCCGGTTCCCCGCGGACCGCGAGCGGCTCCAGCGGTTCCTCCGCGTGCTGCCGTCCGGGATGCGTGCCGCGTTCGAGTTCCGCGATCCCTCGTGGTGGACCGAGGACTCGCTCCGGGCGCTCGATCATGCCGGCGCGGCCTTCGTGCTGCCCGACCGGCCGGGGGTGCGGGTCCCTCATGTCGTCACGGCAGGGTGGGCGTACGTGCGGTTGCACCAAGGGCGGGAGCGGCAGCCCGGCTACACGAGGGAGAAGCTCCGGCGGTGGGCCAGGCGGATCGCGGCCCTGCCCGCGGAGGACGTGTTCGTCTACTTCAATAACGACACGGGGGGCGCGGCGGTCCGGGACGCCCTCACGCTGACGGCGCTGTTGCCGGGAGCCAGTAGGGCCGGGCCGCCTCGTACGCGGCGACGGCGTCAGCGTGGCGAAGGGTGAGCCCGATGTCGTCGAGGCCCTCCAGCAGCCGCCACTTCGTGAACTCGTCGATCTCGAAGGAGGTCCCAACCCCCACCCCGGCCACCGTACTCGCCCCCAGGTCCACCGTGAGCGCGGTGGTCGGGTCGGAGA
>Ga0209889_1000146_pt1 | contig 15641 bp, 19 predicted proteins | sample GWRWN1_0_10_FD_187233 | JGI IMG/M metagenome (GOLD analysis project Ga0209889, IMG submission 187233) | Riverbed sediment microbial communities from areas with no vegetation in Columbia River, Washington, USA - GW-RW N1_0_10 (SPAdes)... | ecosystem: Environmental > Aquatic > Freshwater > River >... | reverse complement strand
AGCCGCCGCTCACGCGGGCAACTGCCGCCGCGGCCTCACGCTTGCGCATCCCGTCCCTCACGAGCCGCCCCGCCTCGTCGACCATCTCGCTCAGGGCGGCCTCCGGCGTCTCGGCTCCCTCGAGCACGACCACGATCTCGCCCCGGGGCTCGGAGTCCAGGAGGATGGCGAGGACCTCGGAGACCCGACCCCGCAGGACCTCCTCGTGGATCTTGGTGAGCTCTCGAGCGACGGCAGCACGGCGGTCGCCGAGCTCCACCAGGACGTCGCGGAGCAGCGTCACAACCCGCAGCGGGGACTCGAACAGCACCACGGTCCGCGGGTCGGGGGCGAGCGCTCGGAGCCGCGAGCGCCGCTCGCTCGGGCGTCGCGGCAAGAAGCCCTCGAACACCCATCGGTCGGTGGGCAGACCGGAGACCACCAGCGCGGCCGTCACCGCCGACGGACCCGGCACGACGCTGATCCCGATCCCCGCATCCACGGCGGCTCGAAGCAGGCGGAACCCCGGATCGGAGACCGCCGGCATCCCCGCGTCGGAGACGAGCGCCACCGTCGCGCCCTCGCCCAGACGCTCGAGCAGCTCGTCGATGCGTTGGCGTTCGTTGCCCTCGAACAGCGAGAGCATCCGCACCCTGATCCCGGCGTGCGCGAGCAGCTTCCCCGTCCGTCGCGTGTCCTCGGCCGCGACCAGGTCGACGGCGGCGAGCGTCTCGCGGGCGCGGTCGGACAGGTCGCCGAGGTTGCCGATCGGCGTGCCCACCACGTACAGGTGCCCGCTCACGGGATCGATGGTCCCACGCCCATCCACGCTTCGGAACCGCCCAACGACGTACTCCCCGGATACGCCCGCTACAGTTCCGAACGTGACGCCGAACGAGCACAAGGACTACTCGGCGACGCCGCTCGCGCGCAAGCTCGGGCTGCGGGAAGGCTCGCGGGTCCTCGTGGTCGGGGCGCCGAGCGGCTTCTCCCTGGGCTCGGTCCCGACCGGTACGACGTTCGCCCGGTCGGCGCGAGGACCGCTGGACGTCGCGCTGCTCTTCACCAGGACCCCGGCAGATCTCCGCCGCCGGCTCCCCGCCCTCGCTCGGGCGCTCGACCCGGCGGGCAGGCTGTGGGTAGCCTGGCCGAAGAAGGCCGCGGACGTCGAGAGCGATCTCACTTTCGGGATCGTCCAGGGGCACGGTCTGGATGCCGGTCTGGTCGACAACAAGTCCGCCTCGATCGACGACGTCTACCAAGGCCTCCAGTTCGTGTATCGGCTGAAAGACCGGCCCAGACGCACACGCGATCGGGCCTCCTGACCCGGGTCAACTGCCGTACCATCGACCGGATGTCCACGCTCACGCGGCAAGCGCCGCCGTTCGCGCCGCGCGCACCGACGCCGTCGCTCCGTGCGTACGCCTTCATCAAGCGGTTCAACCGTCCGGTCGTGGCCGTCCTTGCCGTCGGGCTGATCGCCGGCTACCTGCGCTTCATGCACCTCGCGTACCCGGAGCATCGCGTCTTCGACGAGTACTACTACACGAAGTCCGCGTGCATCCTGCTCGGCTACTCGGACCAGCGTTGCGACATCAACAGCGCGGACGAACGGTTCTGGCGCGAGAACGAATGGGACACGGGAGCCTGGGTCCACCCGCCGCTCGGCAAATGGATGATCGCGGCCGGCGAGGTCGTGTTCGGGACGGAGTCGATGGGGTGGCGCGCCGGCGCGGCGGTGACGGGGACCGCGACGGTGATGCTGCTGGCCGTCATCATCCAGCTGCTGTTCGCGAGCCCCATCTGGACGTTCACGGGCGGCCTGCTGTTGGCCACGGAGAGCCTGAACCTCGTGCAGTCCCGAACGGGGACGCTCGACATCTTCGTCGCGTTCTGGGTGGTGCTGGTGTTCGTCTTCCTCTTGCTCGATCGCCGATGGATCGAGGATCGAACACCCACACCGCCCACCGAGGACGACGTCGGGGGCGAGGCACCGAGCAAGCGGAAGCCTCGTCTGCCGACCCCTCTCTGGCGCCCGTACCGGTTCGCCGCCGGGGCGGCGGGGGGCGCCGCGATGGCCACGAAGTGGGCCGGGCTGACGGCGTTCGTGACCGCGATCGTGCTGGGGTTCCTCTGGGAGGTGATGCGGCGCAAGCGGTTCGGGGTGCGTTCGCCCGTCACGACGACGATCACCACCGAGGGGTTCGGCTTCGTGCTGGCGTTGTTGGTGACGCCCGCGGTCGTCTACTTCGCGACCTACATCCCTTGGTTCCTGCATTTCGGGTGGGACCTGCAGCGGTGGGCCGAGATGCAGGGGAAGGCGGCTCGCTTCCACGCCGACCTCAAGCCGCTGAACGAGCAGGGTCAGCCGTGGCACGCCTACTTCTCGCCGGCGTGGAAATGGATCTTCCTGGGCCGTCCCATCTACTACTACGGGGCCTTCAGCTCGGACGGGGTCCGTCAGGTGATCTACGCGCAGGGCAATCCGGCGATCTTCTGGGGCTCCCTCTTCGCGATCCCGTACGTCGCCTACGCGTGGTGGCGGAAACACGACTGGCGTGCGGGCTTCGTCATCGTCACGATCGTCGGGTTGTACCTGCCGTGGTTCCTGGTCTCGCGCCCGCAATTCCTGTTCTACGCGACGCCGATCACGCCGTTCTTCGTCCTCGCGTGCGTCTACGCCCTGCGTGACCTGTCCGAGATGCACGTGGCGGGATCGCGGTCAAGGCCGTACCTGCCCGTCGTGATCGGGTTCGTCGCCGGATCGGTGATCCTGTTCATCTGGTTCTGGCCGATCCTCACCGCCGCGCCGCTCACGGAGGCCGAGTTCAAGCTCCGGGTCTGGTTCACCTCGTGGGCGTGAGCGGGTCCACGCGCATCCGCAACGCGAGCGAGCAGCGGGTCCCACGGGGCGGACCGTGGACCGCGTGGTACGGACGTCCGTCGCGAACGCCGGCGAGCCCCGGCGCGCGCATCAGCGTGACCGAGCCGGCGCGGGCGTTCCAGCGTTCGAGGACGTCGCCCTCACGTGAGGGCCGGACCTCGAACCGGGCCGACCCCGCCACGGTGAAGACGGCGACGAGCCGCCGGTACCAGCGGCCGTCCAGGTGCGAGGTGACACCGACCGATCCGGAGAGGTACACGGCGACGCCGGCCTCGTTCGGACGCCAGGTGCGGAGGCCCCGCACCGCCGCGCCATCCGAGCGCACGCGCTCGGCGAAGGACGCCGCGAGCTCGCTCAGGACGGGGAACCCTTCGAAGGGCGCCTCGACGTCGTAGCCGTCGATCTCCATCCGGACGCCCGCCTTGCCGAACGTTCCCGCCATCCGCCGGAGCGGACCGGCCTCGACCTCCCGACGGAGCTCGCGCAGGAACGCCGGGTCCACCAGGCCGTCGACGTGCGCGAACCCTCGCGACGCGGTCCTCGCGAGTGCCTGCGAGAGCGGTCGACGGGCCAGCGGACCGCTCATCGGAACCCCGGGAGGTGCTCTCGGAACAGGATGAACCCGATGCCGGCGGCGACGTCGAGCAGGAAGTGCGCGATCACGATCGGCCACGCGCGCCGGGTTCGGGAGAAGACGAACCCGAACAGCAGGCCCATCGCCACGTTGCCGAGGAACCCACCCCACCCTTGATACAGGTGGTAGCTCCCGCGCAGCAGAGCGCTCGCACCGACGGCCGCGACCTCGGTCAGCCCGAGCTGCCGCAACCGCGTGACGAGGTACGCGACGACCACGACCTCTTCGAGCAGCGCGGCCTCCGCGGCGTTCAGCAGGAGTACCGGGACCGTCCACCAGTGCCCGAGCGGCGGCACCGGCACGACGAACCGGTTCACGCCGAGCGCGACCGCAGCCAGATACACGCCGATACCGGCCGATCCGACGATCACGAAGAGAAGGAACCCGCGCGCGACGTCCTGCCGCGGCCGGTCCCACAGCAGGCCGATCCCCGCGAGCCCCTCGCCGTTGCGACGGACGAGGTACACCACGAGCCACACCGGCGCCAGCGAGAACAGCGCGCCGAAGACCTGTCGAGCGAGCTGGGTGCTCTGCGAGACCGACGCTACCGTGACGCCGCGGAGCGGCGCCTCGAGGAAGCTGAGGATCGCGAACACCGCGCTCGCGAGCAGCGAGAGCGACAGGACGACCAGGGTCTCCTCGGCGAGCGTTCGTCGCGGGAGCGGGGCCTCGAACGTGGAACCCGACCGACGGGGCGACGGCGCTGGGGTCGAGCGTTCGGCCGGCATCCGGCAAGGGTACGGCCGCCGAGTACGATGCGCGACCGTGGGCTTCAGCTTCGAGTCCGTGGATGCGACCGACTACGACGAGCTGCGCCCGACCTATGCGCCCGCGGCCGTCGGCTGGGTCGCCGAGCGGGGCAGATTGCAGCCCGGTTCACTCGTCGTGGACCTGGCCGCAGGGACCGGCCAGCTCTCGCGCCGGTTCGCATCGCTCGGAGTGCGGGTCGTCGCCGTCGAACCCGCCGCCAACATGCGGGCGATCATCGGATCGAACCAGCCGGACGTGGCGACCGTGGCCGGTATCGCGGAAGGGATCCCACTCGGCGACGGGGTCGCCGACGCCGTCGTCGTCGGGAACGCGTTCCACCATTTCGATACCGATGTCTCCTTCACCGAGATCCGTCGCGTGCTCCGCGTGGATGGATCCCTGGGGCTCTTCTGGGCGTGGCCCATGGAGAAGCAGCATCTTTCTTATCCCGGCCTTCGAGAGATCGACGAGATCGTGGAGCGAACTCGCGGCGCCTCGACCATCGCCACCGCGTACCGGTCCTGGGCCGAGGTACCGGCTACCGCAGATGGGTTCTCGGCGTTCGAACGCCGCGAGTTTCCGACGGTCCACGGATTGCCTTCGGCCCGCCTCGCCGACCTCTACGCGACGTCGAGCGACATCGCGTCCTTGCCTCCCGCGAGCCGCCTGACGCTCCTCGCGCGCATCCGGGAGATCTCACTCGGGCTCCCGGAGGGTCTCGAGCTTCCTGCGCGAAGTGTCGTGGATCTCTGCTTCCGAACCTGACCTGAAGCCCTACTCCCCCACCCGCCCTGACAGTCGGGGGCGAGCGGCCTGAAGGACGCTGCCGGTGACGGTCCCGGCGTGTCCCGAGTGCCCGTTAGAGCGAGAGCACGGGACAGGTCAGTGTGCGCGTGACGCCTTCGACCGACTGGATCGGCATCACGATCGCCTTGGCGAGCTCGTCGAGGTCGCTCGCCTCGCCGCGGGCGATGACGTCGTACGGTCCCGTCACGGGGTCCACGGACACGATCCCCGTCACTCCGCCGATCTCGCGGGTGACGTTGCTGGCCCGCCCCACCTCGGTCTGGATCAGGATGAACGCGCTGACCACCTCGACCTCCTCGTCAGGGCCCTCGTCAGGGTCTCGGGCCATCGTACGTCAAGCCCACGACGCGGCGCGAACCGGCTTCGGCAACGGTGGTCAGAGCACCGGCTCCGCGTCGTGGGCCGGCCGGGACAGGGCGGGCGTGGAGAGCGCCAGCCACGCGACGGCCGCCCCGCAGAGCGTGAGCAGCGACGCGCCGACGTACAGCGTCGCCGGGCCGTAGCGATCGAACACGAGCCCTCCGATGCCGGCGCCGATGATCGGCGCGATGCCGAACCCCATCGTGGCGGCGAGCGACTGGCCCGTCGAGTACAGGGTCGATGGCAACATCCGACCGATCACCACGACCATCGTCGTGAACAGCAGCGCGAACCCCGCGCCCTCGAACACGGTGAGGACGGAGAGCAGCGTGGGATCCTCCACCAACCCCCACAGCAGGAAGCCGAACGCGTACACGAGGCACCCGGTCACGAAGACGGGCCGGAGCCCCAGTCGGTTCGACAGGCGGGAGGACAGCCGCATGACCGGCACCTCGACCAGGCCCCCGAGGGCCGCGCCCGCGCCGAGCAGGAACGGACCACCTCCCGCGCGCTCGATCCTCAGACCGATGAAGTTCCACGCGGCGTTGAAGCCGGTCCACACGAGCAGCAGAGCGACCAGGAAGATCCAGAAGCGCGGCGCCGTGCGGAAGACCGCACCGACCGCGCCGAGTCGACCGTGACGGATCCGGTGCAGGGGTCGATCGGGCTCGATCGCCACGATCGTCCACACGAACACGACGAGCGCCGCACCGGCCAGGATCGGCATGTCCCACCGAACCCCCACCTGCTGGAGCACGATCCCGAACAGGAGGCAGGCCGTCGCGTAGGACAGGCTCTCCCATCCGCGCATCCGTCCGTAGTCGCCCATGCGATCGCCGAGGAATCCGAGCGCGATGGCATCGACGTTCGGGGCGATCGTCGCGCTCACGCCGGCGAGGGCGATCGCGGTCGCCCAGATGGCCGGGTCCGACTCCGCGGCGAACAGGGCGAGGGCGGCGGCCGCGCCTCCGACGGCTCCGATCTGGAGCGCTCGGCGGCGTCCGATGGTCGTGTCGGCGAGGTGGCCCCACATCGGACTGAGGATCACGCGGGCCACCGCCATGCCTGCGATCACGCCGCCGATCTGCCCCGCCGTCAGACCCTTGCTGTCCAGGAACAGTGACAGGAAGGGGAAGTACGCGGCGATGACAACGCCGAACAGGATGAATAGCGTCTGGACCGCGACCGCGGGGCGGATCCGCGGAGCCCTGGCCGCCGGCATCGGGCAACCGTAGCAGGGGCGCCTCGGCGATCGGACCGTCCGACGGTTCGGAGCGAGGGAAGCCGCCGAGGTCAGGGGGCGCGGCTCATGACGCGCGCGCCGTGAGGTCGCTCCCCTCGCGGAGGCGGTGCCGGTCGCCGGTGTCCACGAACCCGAGACGCTCGTAGAAGGCGGCGGCAGCCGCGTTGGTCTCCGTGACCGCAAGGATGACCGAGCCTGCACCCCACGAGCGAGCCCATCCGAGGACCCGATCGACGAGCCTTGCGCCGATCCCGCGAGCACGCCACGCGGGATCCACCCACATCCCGTACAGGTGCGCGTCGGGCTCGTCGCCGGCGCGCGAGCCCACGGCCATGCCGATCCACTCGGCGCCGCGTTCGGCGACGAACAGCGCGTGCCTGGCGCCCTCCCAGCCCTCGATCCATCCGACCCATGCCGTCTCTCCGTAACCGCGTTCGTGTTCGAGCGTGGAGCCGAACGCGTCGGGCGCGTCGGCGAGCGAGCGCAGCCGGAGGTCGCGCAGGCGTTCCCACTCTCCGCGCGTCGCGAGCCGGATCCGAACGTCGTCCGTCACGCCTTGCAGCGTAGTGGCGCGCGGATCGGGATGGCCGCGATACTTACCTCGTGCCCAACGACGATGTCGCCTGGTGGCGGGACGGGGTCTTCTACCAGATCTACGTTCGGTCCTTCGCGGACTCGAACGGTGACGGGATCGGCGACCTCCGCGGGGTCATCGAGCATCTGGATCACCTGGGATGGCTCGGGGTCGACGGCGTCTGGCTGTTGCCCGTCAACCCCTCCCCGGACCTCGACTGGGGCTACGACGTGTCGGACTACCGGGACATCCACCCGGACCTCGGCGATCTCCGCACGCTCGACGAGCTCGTGAGCGAGGCGGGTTCGCGCGGCATCCGGATCCTCCTCGACCTCGTTCCCAACCACACGAGCGACCGGCATCCGTGGTTCGTCGACGCGCGGTCCTCGCGAGCCGGTGGCGCGGGACCCGACGAGCTCCACCGCTCGGATGTGTCGATGCCGGAGGAGCGCGGCCCTCACGGACGCGGCGAGATCTCGGTCACCCACGACGCGTTCCAACCTACGATGTGGCCGTGCCGCAGATCGTGCTGCTCGAGGGCGACCTCACGACCCAGGACGTCGACGCGATCGTAAACGCGGCCAACTCGACCTTGATGGGCGGTGGCGGGGTCGACGGCGCCATCCACCGGGCCGGCGGCCCATGGATCCTCGCCGAGTGCCGGGATGTCCGGCGAACGACGTTCCCCGACGGCCTCCCGACCGGCCGCGCGGTCGCGACGGGTGCCGGCAACCTCCCGGCGCGATGGGTGATCCACACGGTCGGGCCGGTGTATTCGGCCACCGAGGACCGCTCCCGCCTCCTCGCGTCATGCCACACCGAGTCCCTGCGGATCGCCGACGAGCTCGGCGCCGAGACGGTCGCGTTCCCCGCGATCTCGACCGGCGTCTTCGGGTATCCGGTCGAGGAGGCTTCGGTCGTCGCGATCGAGGCCGTTCGGCGAGCCGAGACCTCCGTCGGGCAGATCCGATTCGTCCTGTTCGGGCGCCCGTCGTTCGAGGCGTTCGAGCGGGCGTTCCGCGCCTGATCGGCGGTTCCGTCGTTCCGCACCTCGCTGCTAGGATTTGAACCTGCATGAGCGACGTGACGACGGACCTGACGACCTCGAGCGCCCTGGCCGAGCACCTCGGCGAGGTGCAGGTGGTCGACTGCCGTGAACCCTACGAGTGGCACGCGGGGCGGATCGACGGCTCGCTCCACATCCCGTTGAACTCGATCCTCGCGGGGGCGATCGGGCAGCTCGATCCGCAGAAGACCACGGTCGTCGTCTGCCGTTCGGGCAATCGGAGCGAGCTCGCGACCCTGATGCTCCGCGCCCGCGGGTTCGAGGCCTTCAACCTCGCGCACGGCCTCGAGGAGTGGGCCGACCAGGGCCGGCCACTCACGACGCCGGAGGGCGAGCCCGGCCACGTGGCGTAGCAGCTCAGGGTGACCGCCATCGACGGTAGACCGGATCGAGCTCCGCTCCCTCGTACGTCGTTCCGACCGCCTCGTCCACGGAGAGCGTGTAGAACGCGAGCGGCACCCACGTCGTCCGGACGACTTCGGCCGCGGCGGGGTGATCCGGGGTCACGGGCGCCATCCGTCCACGGACGAGGAACTCGCCCCCCTCGCCGTTCGGGTTGTCCATCGGTGAGTGCAGGGCATAGCGAGGGTCGTCGGCGACCTCCGTGACTTTCGGGCTTCCTCCACGGAACCGAACCATCAGCAGACCGGCAGCGATCCACGGTTCCACCGGATGGACACGAGGGCTTCCGTCGCGACGCAGGGTGGCATGGAAGCAGACGCGGCCGTCCAGCCGCTCCCGGCCGAACGCGGCCAGCTCGGCGTCGGCCCGCTCGAATTCGGCCCACGTCGCCACGCGCTAGGCCTACCCTACGAGCGTGGCCGACGTCGAGGGGGCGCGAGGAGCGCTCGAGGATGCGCTCGGTCCCGCCGAGGTGCTGTCCGACCCGCTCACGCTCCGTCTGTACGGTCGCGACGCCTCGATGGTCGAAGGCGGCTGCGCGCTCGTCGCCTTCCCTCGCTCGCGCGATGACATCGTCACCTGCATCCATGTCGCGGCCGAGCACGGCCTCCCAGTGGTTCCCCGAGGTTCGGGGACCGGGCTCGCCGGCGGTTCGACGCCGATCGGCGATGCGCTCGTCCTCGTCACCACGAAGATGACCCGGGTCCTCGAGATCCGGCCGGAGGACCGTCTCGCGTGGGTGGAGCCCGGCGTGCCGAACCTCGACCTCGCGAACGCCCTCCGACCGCACGGGTTCACGTTCGCGCCCGACCCATCCTCGCAGCAGACGTCGTCGATCGGCGGGAACGTCAGCACCAACGCCGGTGGCCCGCACTGCCTCGCGTACGGTGTGACGTCGAACCACGTGCTCGCGCTCGATGTCGTCCTGGCGGACGGGAGCGTCGCGTGCCTGGGTTCGGAGGCTCCCGAGGCCTCCGGCTACGACCTCCGAGCCGTCATGGTCGGGAGCGAAGGGACGCTCGGTGTCGTGGCGGCCGTGTGCGTTCGGCTCACGCCGTTGCCCGCTGCGGTCAGGACGATGCTGTTCGATTTCGAGACCGTCGAGGACTGCGCGGCCACGGTCAGCGGGATCATCGCCGGCGGCGTGGTCCCCGCGGCCGTCGAGATGATGGACCGAGGCATCGTCGTCGCGGCCGAGGGCTTCGCGCACGCGGGCTACCCGACGGACGCGGCGGCGATCCTCATCGTCGAGGTGGACGGGACGGCGGCCGCGGTCCAGGCGCAGGCGGAGGCGGTGGAGGCGGCGGCGCGGTTGAACCGCACGCGTGCCGTACGCGTGGCCGCGGACGAGGACGAACGCGCGCTGATCTGGAAGGGGCGCAAGAACGCGTTCGGCGCGGTGGCCACGATCGCGCCCCACTACCACCTGCACGACTGCGTCGTCCCCAGGACCAAGCTCGTCGACGTGCTGGCCGGCGTCTACGAGATCGCCGGACGTCACGAGCTCGTCGTGACCAACGTGTTTCACGCCGGCGACGGCAACCTGCATCCCCTGCTGTCGTTCGACCGGAGCGTGCCCGGGACGCTCGATCGCGTGCTGCGCGCGAGCGAGGAGATCGTCCGGCTCTGCGTCGAGGCCGGCGGGGCGCTCTCGGGCGAGCACGGGATCGGGCTGGAGAAGCGCGACTTCATGCCGCTGGTCTTCTCCGCCGAGGACCTCTCGGCGCAGGCGTGCGTGCGGTCGGCGTTCGACCCAGAGGGACGGATGAACCCGCAGAAGGTGCTGCCGGACGGCGCCCGGTGCGGCGACTTCGCGATGGCGCGCGGCTCGGACGCTGCAGCCGTTGCGGCGGATCTGCCGGAGGGCGCGTGGATCTGATCCATCCGTCATCCAAGGCCGACGTCGTCGAGGCCGTCCGCGACGCGAACGCGACCGCGCGACGGCTGCTCGTGGTCGGCGGGCGCCGTCACCTCGACAAGGGCAACCCCTCGGAGGTCGACGCCGAGCTCTGGACCACCCAGCTCGACCGGCTGGTGGCGTACGAACCGGCGGAGATGATCGCGGTGGTCGAGGCCGGCATGCGGGTCGGGGAGCTCGACCGGGTCCTCGCCGACGGTGGGCAGGAGTGGCCGAGCGACGCCCCGGCCGACGCGACGGTCGGTGGGGTGATCGCGAGCGGCGCGTCGAGCGCCCGCCGGCTGAAGGTGGGCGCGCTCCGCGACACCGTCCTCGAGGCCGAGGTCGTGACCGGCGACGGTCGCCTGGTTCGCAGCGGCGCGCGAACGGTGAAGAACGTGACCGGGTACGACCTCCACAAGCTGGTGGCCGGCTCGCTCGGCACGCTCGCGGTGATCGTGCAGGTCGCGCTCAAGCTGCGGCCGCTCCCCCGTGCGCGTCGTACGTTGCGGTTCGACGGCGATCTCGAGCTCGCTGCCGAGCTCGTGGGCACGGTGCACGGATCGGCCGCGGTGCTCGCGACACAAGGCGCCGTCGACGTGCGCCTCGAAGGGTGGTCCGAGGAGGTGGAGGAGCAGACCGCGATCGCCCGGCGCGCGAGCCGTCCGACCATCGTCGGCGACGTGCCGTTCCCGCTCGATCGGCCGTGGGACGAACGACCCGTCGTCGCGGAGGCGGCGGTTCCGCCGTCGAGGCTCGGCGACGCGCTGACCGGCGACAGCTGGGGCGCGCTCGCCGGCGTCGGGATCGCGTGGGTGGGTGTGGACGACGGCAGGACCGAGCTCGACGGGCTGCGGAGACGCGTCTACGCGATCGGCGGCATCGCTCCGGTCGTGCGCGGCCCGGGCGGTCTCGGCGACCCGCCCGTCGCTGCGCCCGAAGTGCAGAGCCGGCTCCAGGCTGCGTTCGATCCGAACGGCGTGCTCGCGCCGGGGAGGTCCTGGTCGCTGTTTACACCTTGACGCTATACCATCACTCCGTCATAATGGCCTCGTGAGCAAACGCAAGACCACGGTCTACATCGACGAGAAGCTGCTGCGGGCGGCTCGCGTCTTCGCTGCTCGTGCCGGCAAACGTGATTCCGAAGTCGTGGAGGACGCTCTTCGCTCGCATCTCGGGATCGAAGCCCTCGAGCGGATCTGGTCTCAGAGCGACCTATCCGAGGATGATGCTCTCTCACTCGCCTACGAGGCGGTACATCAGACTCGAATAGCCGCGAGAAAAGGGCTCCCGGATCTCACCGAACGCGAGATGGAAATCTTGGCACGTGTCGCTTTCGGTATGGACGAGGGTGAGATAGCTCAGCAGCTTGACGTGCCCGCAGGCGAAGTCCGTGTCGCCATGACGAGCGCGTTCGACAAGCTCAGGCGCAGCCAGGATCCCCTTCGACGCCGCCAGGTTCCCGAACGCAACGATCGTTGATCCGAGCGGTCGTCGACGCCGGTGTCTTCATCTCCGGCACCATCTCGCCCGACGGGGCTCCCGCGGCGATCGTTCGAGCATGGCAAGCCGGTTCGATCGACCTGGTGCTGTGCCCAGAACTCCTGCGAGAACTCCGGCGAGCCTTCTCCTACCCGAGGGTACAGATGCGAGTCCCTCCTGAGGCCGCGACCAAGCTCGTGAACCTGCTCGAGGAAGCTGGGCTGATGTTCCCCGACCCGAGTCACATCCCTTCGGTCTGTCGCGACCCGGATGACGACTACCTGTTCGCATTGGCTGACGACGCGAACGCGGTCCTCGTGTCCGGCGACGGCGACGTGCTCGCGGTCGAGGAAGCGTCGGTGAGGGTCCTATCCCCGGCCGCGCTGGTAACCGTGCTCGGGCAGGACCCGGAAGGGTGACTCAGGCGAAGGCCTTCCGCAGGCGCGCCCCGGCCTCCTCGAGCGTCTCGAGGCGCTTGCAGAACGCGAACCGCACCAGGTGCGTGCCGAGCTCCGGCCTCGAGAAGAACGACGACCCCGGCACGACGGCCACACCGACGTCCTTCGTCAGCCCGTTCGCGACCTCGACGTCGTCGCCCATCCCGAGGTGCGAGACGTCGGCCATCACGTAGTAGGCCCCTCGGGTCGGGTTCGACTCGAACCCCGTCTCGGCGAGGATCCGAAGGAGCGTGTCGCGCCGTTCGAGATACTCGAGCGCGAGACGCTCGTAGAAGGACTCGGGCATCCCGAGGGCGACCACGCCGGCCTCCTGCAGGGGTGCCGGCGCGGCCACCGTGAGGAAGTCGTGCACCGAGCGGATCCCACCCGTGAGCTCGTCCGGCGCCACGACCCAGCCCACCCGCCAGCCCGTGACCGCGTACGTCTTCGAGAGCGCGCTGATCGTGACGGTCCGATCCTCGAGGCCGGGAACCGCGCCGGGCGGGACGTGGCGGAAACCGTCGTACGTGATGTGCTCGTAGATCTCGTCGGTGAACACGACCGCGTCCCACCGCTGGCAGAGCTCGGCGACGACGTCGAGCTCCTCGCGCGAGAACACCTTGCCCGTCGGGTTGTTCGGCGTGTTGATCACGATGCCGCGGGTGCGAGCGTTGAACGCGGCGGCCAGCTCGTTCTCGTCGAAGGTCCAGTCGGGGGGAGCGAGCGTCACGGTGCGAGGGACGGCACCCGCGAGGATCGTGTCGGGCCCGTAGTTCTCGTAGAACGGCTCAAAGACAACGACCTCGTCTCCGGGGTCGAGCACCCCGAGCATCGACGCGACCATCGCTTCGGTCGAACCGCACGTGACCGTCACGTTGCGTTCGGCGTCGACCCAGGTCATCCCGTAGCGCGACCGATAGGTCTCGGCGATCGCCGCTCGGAACGGTTCGGCGCCCCACGTGATCGGGTACTGGTTGATGTCGCCGGTGATCGCCGCTCGAGCGGCCTCCTTGACCTCCTCGGGCGCCGGGAAATCGGGGAAGCCCTGCGACAGGTTGATCGCGCCGTGCGCGACCGAGAGCCGCGTCATCTCACGGATCACCGACTCGGTGAACGACGAGGCCTTGCGCGACGCACGGATCTTCGACATCCCGCGATGATAGCCGCCGCCGATCTCGCTCCAGCGGTCTTTTCGGCGCACCAGCGAGGGCGCTCGGACCGCGAGGGTTAGCATCGGGTGACGTGCTGACCGAGAGCGACCAGCCGGATGGTGAGGCCTCCCTAGGAAGCCGGATGCCCGAAGGGGTCCGCTTCATCGGGCCGGAACCCGGTCGCGGTTCACGATGGCGGTTCCCGCTCGATGCGCCCGCCGACGAGGACCTGGCCGCCTGCGTCGCGTGCGGGCTGTGCCTGCCCCACTGCCCCACCTACCGGGTCACAGGAGAGGAGTCGGCGTCCCCGCGCGGCCGGATCACGGCCATGCGTTCGGTCGCCGAGGGCTTGGCCGAACCCGACGAGACGTTCTCGAGCTTCATGGACCTCTGCCTCGCGTGCCGCGCGTGCGAGGACGTGTGCCCGTCGCACGTGCCGTTCGGCCGGATGGTCGAGCGAGCGCGCGTCCAGGTCGAACCCCTGCGAACGCGCCGGTCGCGGTTCCTGCGATGGCTCGGCCTCGACGTCGCGCTGCCGAGGAAGAAGGTGCTCTGGCTGGCGGCCGCCCTGCAGCCGCTCGCGCGCCTCGCGCTCCCCCGACGCGTCCGGGCTTTGACGCCGAAGCGATCGGAGCTGTTCCGCCGCCTGCCGCGCGTGACGGATCCGTCGGGCCAGGCGCGCGGGACCGTCGCGTTGCTGAGCGGGTGCGTCCAGGATCGCTGGTTCCGGGGGGTGAACCGCGCGACGATCCGCGTGCTGGCTCGCAACGGTTGGCGTGTGGTCGTCCCCCGCGCTCAGGTCTGCTGCGGAGCCCTCGCGGCGCACCACGGGCGTCTCGACAGCGCGCGGGCGCTCGCCGAACGAAACCTGCGTGCGTTCTCCGACGTGGACGTCATCGTGACGAACGCGGCCGGATGTGGCGCCCACCTCCAGGAGCTCGGCGACCTCGTCCCGACCGACCAGGTCCGCGCGTTCTCCTCGAAGGTTCGCGACGTGATGGAACTCCTGGACGGGGAGGGGCCGCGTCGGGCGCCGGCGGGCGATCCTGGGTTCGAGCGCGTCGCGTACCACGACGCCTGCCACGCGCTCCGGGTCCAGGGGATCCGAGAGCAACCGCGCGCACTGCTCCGACGTGTCCCCGGCCTCGAGGTGGTCGACGTGCCGAAAGGGGACGTGTGTTGCGGCGCGGCCGGCCTGTACAACGTGCTCGAGCCCGAGATGTCCTCAGAGCTTCGGCACCGGAAGGCCGAGGCCGTGGCGTCGACCGGTGCGGACGTCGTGGCGAGTGCCAACCCCGGCTGCACGATCCAGATCGCCGCGGGGCTCCGCGAGCTCGGATCACGGATGAAGGTGCTGCACCCGATCGAGATCCTCGACCGAGCGTACGCGGCCGGGCCGGAGGCGGCCCCGGCCGCCCCCGACGAGGCGTCTCACATCCCGAGCGCCTGACGCGCCTTCGCGTTGTCGCTCGTGACCGCCACGGCGCGGTTCTTGGTCGCCAGGTAGACGACCTGGATGTTCACACCGGCGTTCGCCATGGCGCGAGCCATCGCACCGATGGCCCCGGGGCGGTCGACCTGATCCGAGGCGAGCTCGGAGATCAGGGGGTCGGCCTCGCCCTCGACCTTGATGCCGGCGCCCTCGAGCGCCGTGCGTGCCGCTGCCGCGTCCGCCACGAGCAGGTGGATGATGCTGCGCCCCTCGCTCGCGACGGCGCACATCCCCTCGATGTTGATCCCGGCCTTGCCGAGCGCCTCGCCCAGATCGGCGAGGGTCCCGGGCCGGTCCTCGAGGGAGACGGTGAGGTCCTTCATCGGCACCTCCTTTGTTGGTCCGTCTGCCGCCGGTCTACGCCCGCTCCCTCGTCAAGTCAACCCCGCGAGTTGCATCACCAGAAATGTCCTCGAAACCGGTCCGTTGCCTCATCTGAAGATGTCCTCGAAGGCCTCACCCTCGACCCCGTTGCGATCGGCT
>Ga0209889_1000144_pt1 | contig 15740 bp, 11 predicted proteins | sample GWRWN1_0_10_FD_187233 | JGI IMG/M metagenome (GOLD analysis project Ga0209889, IMG submission 187233) | Riverbed sediment microbial communities from areas with no vegetation in Columbia River, Washington, USA - GW-RW N1_0_10 (SPAdes)... | ecosystem: Environmental > Aquatic > Freshwater > River >... | reverse complement strand
GGCGTCGCATAGGGATAGCGGTCCGTTGTGGTGTAGGCGTCGATGACCCACAGCAAGCGGCCGCCTGCCAGCACGATGTACGGATCGGTGTCGTAGGTCAGGAAGGGCGCAATGCGCGTCACCCGCCGCGGGATGTCGCGGGCAAAGAGCAGGCGACTGTCGCGCGTGACGTCCCGGGAGAGCACCAGGTTGAGGTCGCCAAACCGGTAGGCAAACCCCAGCCGGCGCAACCGCCCGAGGCGGATCCCCCCGCGCCCCTGATAAATCGTGTTGACGTTCTCATCCCCGCGGGGATAGTCGAGCTCCGCCACTCCGGTATTGACGATCACGTAGCGCTCAGTGTGCTCACCGAAATAGATCTGCGGCCGCATGATCGTCAGTCCTGGTGCAGCGGCCGGCGGGATGTCCTTGATAAAGAACTCCGGCATCCCCTCTTCCGAGATGCGGTTCACCGGGCTCATCACGATGCCATAGCCGTGGGTGTACACGAGGTGCTGGTTTACCCACGTGCGCGCCTGCTCTGTCAGCCGCGACGTGTCCAGCTCTCGCGCGGCCAGCATGACCTGGCGCTGCGCCCCGCCGATGCGATAGCGGTCGATGTCGACGTCGCCGAACACGTAGTATGGCCGCAGCGCCTGCAGCTGCCGGTACGCCGAGAGCAACGGGCGATAGTCCCACAGGCGCACGTTCTCGATGGTGGCGCGATTGCGTTCGACGATCTCGGCTGTGACGCGCTCGGCCGAGAACTCCTGCTCCTGCACCCTGTCCAAGCCAAACGCGCGCAGCGTCGAGCTGATCCCGTGCCGGATGTACGGCGTCTCGACCGTGAGCTCGTTCGGCGCGACCCGGAACTGCTGCACGAACCGCGGGTAGACGCCGAGACCCAGCATCCATGCCACGGCGATGACGAACACCGTCAGGACCGCCGGACGCATCATGCGTACCCGCACGTTGGCAAACAGCAAGACCGCGGCGATGATGAAGAGCACGGTGAGCAGACGAAGCACCGGGAGCACGGCGTGGACGTCGGTATAGGTGGCGCCGACGATGGCGCCGCGCCGCGAGTACTCCAGCGCATAGGCGTCGAGCCAGAATCCCCACCCTCGCACCAGCAAGATCATGCCGGCCAGCAGGCTGAGGTGCGCGCGGACGCCTTCCGGCAAGGCCCAGATGCCGCGGATCATCAGCGAGGCGTACCGGAGATAGTACCCGGCGGCGATGACGACGAAGATCAGCACCAGCCAGCCGAACAGCGAGGCCTCGATGAAGCGGTAGACCGGCAGCTGGAAGACAAACAGGCGGAGGTCTTTGCCGAAGATGGGATCGGTGATCCCAAAGGCCCGCGAGTGCACGAACTGCTGGAACATCGCCCACCGCGTTGAGGCCGTGAGGCCGGCGAGAAACGCGACCGTGCCCAGCAGCCACCAGAACAGGATGGGACCACCTAGCCGGCTGAATGGACGCCGAAGACCCCGGCGCCGCCTGGGCGGTTCCACGTCAATGACATCGAGCTGCCGTTCTTTGAGTCCGCCGACGAGGGGCCGGAAGTTCAGGTAGAACAGCAGAAACAGGGACCCGCCCACGACCGCGGTGACCGCGATCCGGGAGAGGAGCGGCACCCAGAAGACACGGCGGTAGCCGACCTCACCGAACCACAGCCAGTCCGTATACCATCGGGCCAGGGTCGGCGCCAGGATGAAGAGCACCACGAACAGGACCACGAGCCACAGACGGGATCTCACCACGCGGTTCCTCCACCTGTGTATTGTCGCCGGCGGAGAGGTTTCCTTGTCGTGCTACAATCATTCCATGATTGAAGATACCGAAACACTGGCGCGCGAGCAGATCATCGAGGTCCTGAAGATGATTTACGACCCCGAGATTCCTGTGAATATCTACGACCTCGGGCTCATCTACGACCTCGAGGTCACCGGGATCGACGTCGGAATCAAGATGACGCTCACCGCGGTGGGATGTCCGATTGGCCCGCACGTGGCTGAGGAGATCCGTCAGAAGCTGCAGGCGATCGGGGCCGCCGATGTGGTGGTGAACTTCGTCTGGAGCCCACCCTGGTCCGCGGAACGGCTGACGGACGATGGCCGGCTGGCTTTGCAGAGCATGGGGTATCCCGTCTAGCGGAGTGAACTCGCGCCGTCGGGGGCGGCTACCGTTAGAAAATGGTCCGCCGAATGCCGCGGGCCGCGACTGCCAGGAGCATGTAACCGACCGCAAGATATCCCACCGGCACCAGCTTCAGGAGATCCAGGTAGTACTTGAACCCAAGCCGCAGGTCCGGCAGGTACCACGCAAAGCGAATGTCCCACAGCCAGTAGAAGTACAACACCTGCAGCACAAGGGCGTAGGCGACGAGGAAGCCCGTGTCGAGTCCGGTGCGCGCCGCGTCGCCGATTCCACCTCGCGCAGAGAGCAGCCCGGCGAGGAGGCCGGCCGCTGAGATGGCGATCGCGGCGTCAATCAACCGCTGGTTGAAGAATCGCAGGATGTTCGCTTCCGTATTGAAGACGCTGAGGGAGAAGACGTACCCGCGGCCGTAGAACAGCCCGTAGTCGATCGCAAAGAACGCGGCCGCGGCCAGCGTCGCGGGGAACAACAGACGCCTGCGGTCGTGGACGATCACGTACAGCAGCGGGAGAGCGGCAAGGATCGAGGCGATGGGAAGCCTGCGCGCGCGTTCCCGCTCCAGGCGGGCGCTGCGCGCCTGATAGTACTCCAGTGCGATCTGGTCCGAGAAGGTCGCCACAGCGTCAGGCCCATCGGTGAGCGTGGTCAGGCGGGCGTCGCTGAAGAGCCCGGCGAGCGCTTGACCGCCGAGGTATCCCGCAATGTACGAGTACAGGCCCCGCTGTTGCTCGGCCCACCGCGGGCCAAATACCCGCCCATCGGCCTCGAGCGCCTCCACCAGCGGCCGGCCCTGGCTGTGTGACGGAATGGGGATGCCCAGCAGGACCGCGACGGTCGGTGCGACCTCAACCTGGCGCACGTCACCCCCTTGGACCCCACGCCGGATCCCTGCCCCGGCCAGAACGAGCGGTACCTGCTTGACGACCGGTTCCCACCCGCCGTGCCCTCCACGATCGATGTGGCCGTGATCCGACGTTACGATGACGGTAGTGGTGCCGAGATCTACGGCCGTAAGCAGCGATGCCAGAAGCGTGTCGACGCGGCGCACGGATTCAGCGTATTCCGGGCTGGCCCCACCGAAACCGTGGCCGAGCAGGTCGACGCTCGGGAAATGGACGAGAATGAGTTGCAGATCCTGCTTGAGGAGGCCGAGCGCACCCGCGGCCACCGTATCGCTCGTGCGATACAGTGGATCGATCTGGGTGTACGTGGGCGGATCGCTGACCAGAACTCGCGCGTCGAGGGAGCCGGGAAAGAGCTTCCCCCATCCGGAATGGCCCGCCACTCCCGTCCGGAATCCCGCGCGCTTGGCCGCCGCGAAGAGATGGTCCACCCGCACGGGCCCCTCATACCAGTTGGTCGTCACGCCACTGACTTCTTGGGCAGCGCCGGAGGCGATGAGCGTCCAGCCTGGATACGAGAGCGACGGCTCGCCGGTCCATGCCCTGAAGTCGGCCCCCTGCTCCCGGAGCGCATTGAGCGTCTTCATGGTCCGGGATCTGTCGAGGCGGAGGCCATCGACCACGACAAGGACCACCCGCCGAGTGAGCGGTGCGCCGCCAACCCCGAAGGGCAGCGGGCTCGAGAAGGGGGAGCGGTATTCTACTACGGCGTTCCACGAATACACGGTCAGCCGCTGCGCGCCGTAACCCGCGGCGGCGAGAATCCAGATGACCAGCAGGGACGTCAGTAACCGGCGACCGATTGTCCACTCTCCTTCTGCAACATGCTGGCCGTTGCTTCGGCGGGCCTCGGAATCGAACCTCCTCGGGCTTATTCCTTATATGCCTCGCGAAAGCGGCGGCAGGCGTCGACAAACCGCTGCGCCATCTCCGGCCTGGAGGCGAAATGCACATGCGAGTACGCGGCGAGCAGAGAGCTCGTGGCGATCCCATCGCGACCATCCTCAATGCCGCGGCCGCCGGCGGAGCGGTACGCGAAGTCGAGCGGGCCCTCCGGTTCCACGGTCGACCAGTGGAACTCGTGGCCACGCACAGACTCCCCGCGCCGCAGCAGCAGCGTGTCGGAAGCAGCCTCGAGCGTGACGTAATTGAGGGCGACGAGACGGCCATGCATCCGCGCCGTCGCCGCCACGACGCCGGCCATTTCGTACGATTCCTCGTCCGCGCCTGAGGAGGAGGACCCTACCAGACGCCGGCTGAGATACAATAGGCCGCCGCATTCCGCGTAGGCCGGCATCCCGCCGCGCACTGCGGCCGCGATTGTCCGCCGCATCGCCGCGTTCTCTGCCAGCTCCCGCGCATACACTTCAGGGAACCCGCCACCCAGATAAAGCCCATTCACATCGGGCAGGGTGCGGTCATGGATCGGACTGAACGGCACGAGCTCCGCGCCGAAGCTCTCCAGCATCTCCAGGCCGTCCGGATAGTAGAACGAGAACGCCTCATCCTGCGCGATGCCGATCCGCGCCACTTCCGGAGCCGGGATCGGCGGAAAGGCCAAGGGACCGGGGACGACGACGGGAGCGGCGGTGCGCGCGATCCGGATGAGGGCGTCGAGGTCTATGTGCGATGACACGGCATCGCTGAGGGCTTCGATGACGGCATCGGGAGGCGCTTCCGGCGCCGGGATGAGCCCGAGGTGTCGCTCGGGAATCCTCAGGCGGTCATCCCATGGGACGGCCCCGAGCAGGGTCAACCCCGAGGATTGCAGGGCATCGCGCAGCATCGCCACGTGACGTGTACCGCCCGCGCGGTTGGCGATCACACCGGCGATCGTCACCTGAGGATCGAATGCGGCGAACCCGAGCGCCGTCGCCGCCGCGCTGCGGACGGAGCCGGCCACATCGACGACCAACACGACCGGCGCCCCGAGCAGCCGCGCCAGTTCCGCCGTCGACCCCTCGTCGCCGGCGCCGCCGTGGCCATCATAGAGGCCCATCATCCCCTCAATCACGGCGATATCGGCGGCTGAGCACCCACGGGCGAAGAGTTCCAATACCGTTGGATGTGGCAGCATCCAGGAGTCCAGGGTACGCGCGGAACGGCCTGCCGCCGCGCCGAGCAGCGACGGATCGATGAAGTCAGGACCTGCCTTGAAGGGCTGCACCCGTAGGCCCCGCCGCGTTAGCGCGCGCAGCAGTCCCATCGCGACGGACGACTTGCCACAGCCGCTGTGGGTCCCGGCAATCACCAACCTTGACATCTGCATGGGGGTCTCCGGTGAGGCTGGTTCGACGCCTGGCGAAGGCGACCCTTGACGCCCAGGAACTCCGATGCTACGCTGGTCGCGTTTCAGGTTCTAAAATGGCTGATAGAAAGGGGGTGAGGCCGACGATGCATAGACTGACCCCGGCCCACCGGAAAGAGGTTTCGGGGTAAGGCGGAACCTTTTCCGTCTTGCCAGCGTCCTGGTTCTTGTGGGCCGGGGCGCTTTTCTTTTGTCCCCGTCTAGTGCGCCGTCGCCCCGGGGCATGCAGTAAGGGGAAGGTCACGGCAGCCTTGCGCACACTATACCTGACCGTCATCCTGATCATCGTTCTTGCGGGGGCCGGTGCGGCCTCATGGGCCCAGATGTCACCGGACGACCCGGGCATCCCTGCGGAGGAAGAACCGGCTGAGCCACAACCGGCTGAGCCACAACCGGCCGAGCCACACCCGCCACCGTCGCCCGCGCCACAGCCACCCGCATCAACGCCCACGCAAGTGGACGATCAGCCGCCCACAGCTGCTTCGGTTCGCCTCGAAGATGTCGTATGGACCGAAGAGGGCCAAATCGGCAAGCTCACCATTCGCACCGATGCCCCGGTGAACTTCCGTGCCTTCGCCGGGAAGAGCAGCATCGCCGTCGACCTCTGGCGCGCTCACAACGCGGAGTGGCGCACGGAGCCGCTGGCCCACGCGTACGCGAGACGCCTGCGCATCCGCCAGTACACTCCCGAGCTCGCCCGCATTTACATCGACCTGAAGAAACCGGCTCGGTACAAGACGTTTGTGAAGTCAGATCCGTACGGCCTCGCCGTCCTTGTCATCCCCCCGTGGATGGCGACCACGAAATTGCCGGCCAGCGTGGCGTATGAGAAGATCCGCGTGCCCAGCGGACGGGGCTCCTCGGCGGTGCACATCCTGCGCGTGGATCCCAGCTCTCCGGACATCGTGATCCGTCCTGTGCTGGCGGGGGACGTCAGCTCGGGTGCGGAGACGACAAGCGTCATTGCCACTCGCTATGACGCACTGGCAGGGATCAACGGGGGATACTTCGCCGGATCTGGACGCCCCCTCGGGATGATCGTCATCGACGGAGAGCTCGTGTCCGCCCCGCTGCCCCGCCGTTCGGTCTTCGCGATCTCCACTGACGGCCGGCTGCTCATCCAGGCATTCGAGTTTCAGGGACACATCATCACCCCCGAGAACAAACGGTTGTGGATCTCGGCGGTTAACCGGCCGCCTCATGCTGGGGGGGTCGCCGTGTACACGTCGCACTACGGACCTTTGACTCCGTACCTGCAGACTGCCGCGGTCGTACGCTCGGGGATCGTTCAAGGGTATTTCTCCGGACGCATCCTGATCCCGCAGGGCGGTTACGTCCTGACGGTCAACCAATCCGACGAGGGGATGCTGACGGGGAACCTGAAGCCGGCTCAGCGGGCCGACATCGTGCTTGATGTCGACCCCGGGATGCGGCTGATCAGCGCCCTCGGCGGCGGGCCGCGCCTGGTCAAAGAGGGAAAGGCGTTCGTCCCGTTCGTCTGGGAGTGGTTTACTGCGGCGCTGTTCGCGACGCGCGAACCCCGGACTGCCGTGGGGATCATGCCCAACGGCAAGCTCATCTTCGTCACGGTTGATGGCCGCAGCAAGCAGAACACCGGCATGACGCTCTCCGAGCTCGCCCGGTTGATGGTCAACCTCGGCGCATTCGAGGCGATGAACCTCGACGGGGGCTCCTCGGCCACGATGGTCGTGGGCGGCCGCATGGTCAACGAACCGTCGGCCGGAGAAGAACGTGCTGTCGGCTCGGCCCTCCTGATCCTGCGGGCGAACCGCTAGCCCCCACCGCGCTCGTCAACCTCCGCGAAGGCCCGCATTCCCGGAAAGCTGGGCCGCGCCTGTTGTGACAGAACGGTTGCAGACTCCAGTGTAGAAATAATCAGTACCGATGCTCACCCCACGGCGGCTCGAGGCCCGTGAGTTTCTCGACACCCCGGTACAGGATTCCCAGGAACTCTGGCAGCTGCTGCTCGAGATCCGTCGGGCCAACAGCCGCTACGGCGGCGTCCGCCTCGTGCTCCACCACCTGGCGGAGTTCATCCCGCGGATCCCACACCGGCCCATTACTTTGCTCGACGTGGCCACCGCCGGTGCAGACATCCCGCGGGCGGTGGCGGAGTGGGCGCGTCGAGAGGATCTCGAGATTCGCATCACCGCGATCGATCTCAGCGGCGAGATCCTCGCCCTGGCCCGGATCGGCCTTGCCTCCTATCCGGAGATCACCCTGGTGCGCGCCGACGCATTGCGGCTTCCCTTCGCCGATCGGTCGTTCGACATCGTGATCAACGGCCTGACGCTGCACCACTTCACGCTCGTGGACGGAGCATTGGTCCTGCGGGAGATCGCCCGCGTCGCCCGCGAGGCGTTTGTCGTCAACGATCTCGTGCGCTCGTGGGCCGCGTACGCCGGTGCCTGGTTGGACGCCCACATGCTCGGACGCGGCCGGCTGGTCAGGCATGATGCTCCGATCTCCGTCCTGCGGTCGTTCACGATTTCCGAACTCCGCCAGATGGCGGCCCTCGCCGGGCTGAACGGAATCGAGGTGCACCGGCATCCGGTCTTCCGCGCGGCGCTCGTGCGCCCGCCGGGAGGAGCGTAGCGTGGCGATCGCGGACGTCGTGGTGGTGGGCGCGGGCCCCGCTGGGACAGCGGCAGCCGCAGATCTCGCGGCCAGAGGATTCCACGTCGTGCTGGTAGATCGAGCCACGTTTCCGCGAGACAAACCGTGTGGAGACTACTGCAATCCTGGGGCCGCGCACCTGCTCGACAAAATCGGCATGCTCGACCACGTGCTGGGGGCCGGCGCAGGCAGTATCGATGCGATGACCGTCGTGGCTCAGGACGGCTCAACGTTCACGGAGCGGTTTCCCGCGGGACGAGGGCTGGTGATCCGGCGGGAGCGGCTGGATGCGCTTCTGCTCGACCGGGCTGCCAGGGCGGGCGCGGAGATCGTTGAAGGTTATTATGCCGAGACGGTGACCGTCAATGGCCACGTCGAAATCCGCGCCTTGCGGCACCGGACCGCCTTCCGCGGTCGTCTTTTGATTGCTGCAGATGGAATGCGGTCCGTAGTCGCCCGGCGTTTGGGTCTGCTCACGACACTTCCGATGGGACGGTACACAGTGGGCGCCTATTTCTCCGGGTGCTCCGGACCGGCTGCGGGCGAGCTGCACCTGGGGCCCGGCTCGTACGGCGGTGTGGCGCGCTTCGGGGACGGAAGCGCCAATGTCTGCCTTGCGCTGCCGCGTGGATGGTTTCCGGGCCATTCTGCCGCAGATGTCTTTGCCGCGGGCGTGCTCCGGCTGCCTGCGCTCTCCGAACGGGTTGTGGGGTGGAAACGCGAGGGGCTATTCCGTGTGAGCGGACCCGTGGGAGTTACGGTGCACCGGGTCGTGGCGGATCGAACCATCCTCGCGGGAGACGCCGCGGGCCAGGTGGAGCCGGTGACCGGGCAGGGGATCTCGTTCGCACTGCGCTCCGGCCTGCTCGCCGCGGAGGAAGCAGCCCGCGCGTTGGAGGCGGGAACGTTCTCGGCTGATGCGCTCGCAGCGTACGCGCGGCGGCGGTCAACAGCGCTTGGACCCAAACTGCGCCTCATGAACATGGTGACGCATCTTGCGCTTCGTCCGCGGCTCACGCCTGCGCTGGTCCGCCGGCTGGCCCGCACTCCCGGCCTGGCCCGGCGTCTACTTGGAACGACGGGGGACGTGCTGGAGGCCGAAGAGGTCTTCTCGCTGCAGTACGCCCTCCGGGTGCTGTTGGGGATCGATGCGCACGACGCATGAGGCGGTGATCCGCGCCTCACCCCAGTCGATCTTCGCGCTGGCGGCGGATGTGGAGCGGTGGCCGAAGATGCATCGGGCCTACCGGTGGTGCCGCGTGCTGGAACGTGATGATGACGCGGTCGTCTTCGAAATGGGAGGACGCATTCGCGGTTGGCCGGCCCGCTGGACCGCCCGGCAGGAGCGCTACCCGACCGAAGGCCGCATCGTGTTCCGCCATCTCGCCGGGATCACGCGGGGGATGGTCGTGGAGTGGCGGCTCGATCCGGTCCAGGAAGGGACGCGCGTCAGCATCCTGCACGACCTGGTGATGTCCTGGCCGCTGGTGGGACGTCTGGTCTCCGACATCATCGTCGGGCCGATCTTCATTGACTGGATTGCCAGGCGGACGCTGCAGGGCGTCCGGCACGAACTCGAGACGAGGTGAGCGCATGCGCCGGGTAGTCGTGACGGGTCTGGGGGCGTTGACCCCAATCGGATCGAAAGCAGCCGGCCTCTTCGACGGGGTGCGCCGCGCGCAGTCCGCCGTCGACCACATCACGCGATTCGACACCACCGGCTTTTCCTGCCGCATCGGCGCGGAGGTGCGCGACTTCGATCCCCTCCAGTTCATGGACGCCAAGCGGGCCCGCCGGCTGGACCGTTTCGCCCAGTTCTCCGTGGTCGCCGCACGGCAGGCCGTTGAGGACGCGAGATTGCCGCTGGAGGATGAAGACCGCGACACGTTCGGATGCTTCATCGGCGCCGCGCTCGGAGGCGGCGCGTTCGCGGAGGAGCAGCACGCGATCTACCTGCGGGAAGGGTTGCGCCGCATCAGACCCACCCTCGCCCTGGCCGTGTTCAGCGGCTCTTCGTCGTGCAACATCGCCATCGAGCTCGGCCTCACGGGTCCCACCAGCGCGAACTCCGACTCCTGCTCCTCCGGGACCATCGCCATCGGCGAGGCGTTCCGCTGGATCAAAACCGGCCACGCCGAGGTCATGCTGGCCGGGGGCGTGGAGTGTCCTCTGTCCCCGCTCATCTTCGGCTCGTTTGACATCATTCGCGCGATGTCTACCCGCAACGATGAGCCGGCCCGTGCGTGCCGGCCATTCGACCGCGGCCGCGACGGCTTCGTTATGGCCGAAGGCGCCGCGGTGCTGGTGCTGGAAGAACTCGGCCGAGCGCAACGGCGCGATGCTCCGATCTACGGGGAGATCCTTGGTTACGGTACAACGAACGATGCGCATCATATGACCGCGCCGTTGCCCTCGGGACATCAGGCGGCGCGGGCGATGCGGCTGGCGATGGCCGAGGCGGAGCTGGTGGCGGAGCAGGTCGGGTACATCAACGCGCATGGGAGCTCCACCCCGCTCAATGACTCCACGGAGACAAGAGCGATCAAGGCGGTGCTGGACGGGCACGCGTACCGGGTGCCGGTCAGCGGAACAAAGGGGATGCACGGCCACTCCCTCGGCGCCACAGGGGCGATCGAGGCCGCGATCTGCATGCTCGCCTTCCGGCATGACTACCTGCCCCCGACGATCAACCTCGAGGAGTCAGATCCGGAGTGCGACCTGGACTACATCCCACACAAAGGCCGTGAGCAGCAGGTCGACTACATGCTCAGCAACTCATTCGGGTTCGGGGGCATCAACGCCACGCTGGCATTCGGGCGCTACCAGTAGGCCTCAGTCATCGCTTCATGGTGGCGATCCACCAGTGATTGCCTGAGGACATGGCTGCGTGCGCTCATCGCTCACCCCCACTGCGTGATCACGTCACTGATACGCCCGGAGTTTCGGGATCAGGAACACGGCGATCCCGACCAGGATCACGCCTCCCGCCGATAGAGCGGGTCCCACACCTAGTACATCTCCCATGGCGCCCACCGGCAAACTGCCGACGGCGAACCCTCCGAAGGCCACCATGCTATAGAAGCCCATCATGCGCCCGCGCGCATGCGGGGGTGTGTTCAATTGGACGAGCGCGTTGGCGGACGCCAGCGCCAGCGCCTGCGTCGTCCCCATCAGGACGAGCAGGACCAGCGACAGCGGAAACGCCCGCACCAGCCCAAAGAGGGTCACCAGCAACCCGAAGACGAGCATCGCCACGCCCAGGAGCGCGCCCTTCCCGCGGGCCGCGGAGATGTGGCCCACAAGCAGCGCCGACAGGATCGTGCCCACCCCCGGCGCCGACTGCAGCACGCCGAGCGAGGTGGCGCCAACGTGCAGCACCTCGCGCGCAAACGTGGGCAGCATGCGGACGTAGGGACGACCGAAAAAGCTCAGCGCGGCGACTGCAGTCAGGAATAGGAGCAGATGACGGTGCTGGCGCAACAGACGAACGCCTTCGCGCAGATCCTCCGATAGACGTACCCGAACGACGGCCTCTTGCCGCGGGACGTCCATCATGGCCAGCGCGCTCAACGTACCCAGATACGAGGCTGCGTTGACGACAAAGCAACCTCCCTCGCCGACCGCGGCAATCAGCGCGCCGCCGATGGACGGGCCGAAGATCCCGGCCCCGTTGAACGCCACCGAGTTCAGGCTGATGGCGTGGAGAACCTCGCGCTCCTCCACGAGCGACGGCACCATCGAGTGGCGGGCCGGCATGTCGAACGACTGCACCAGCGAGTTGAGGCCCGCGATGATGAGCACGTGCCAGATGCGGATCCGTCCGGTGAGCGCGAGCACGGCGAGCAGGGTGGCCGTGGTCATCAGAAACAGGTTGGTCGCGACCAGGAGCCGGCGGCGGTCGATACGGTCGGCCATCGTGCCCCCCAGGAGAGAGAACAACAGCCGGGGGACCGCCTGGGTGGCGGCCAGGATCCCAAGGTACAGCGGCGACTGCGTGAGCCGGTCGACCAGGTAGCCGAGCGCCACGAACTGCATCCACGACCCGGTGTTGCTCACGATCAGGCCGGTCCACAGCAGGCGGAAGTTCCGATGCCGGAGTGGAGCCCATGGAGAAGCGGGCGGTGTTAACGGCGCAGAGAGTGCGGCGGCCTTGTCAGGCACGCACCGATTCTACTTTTTCGCCTTTGCCGCGGGGACCGGGCGGGACTGTCCCATCATCTCGGATGATCGTGCTGCGCCGGCTGACCATGACGGCGAACACGACAAGCGCCAGCGCCACGAACACCACGCCGAACCGCACCCCCGGAGCGAGTGGCCGGATCACAATCGGCGCGATGAGGATCGCCACCAGGTTCATGACTTTGATCAGCGGATTGAGCGCCGGCCCGGCGGTGTCCTTGAGCGGATCCCCCACGGTGTCACCGATGACGGCCGCCTTATGCGCATCGGTGCCCTTCCCGCCGAGGTAGCCGTCCTCGATCTTTTTCTTTGCATTGTCCCAGGCGCCACCGGTGTTCGCCATGAACACCGCCAGCAGTTGGGCGGTGAGGATCGCCCCGGCCAGGTACGCGCCCAGAGCGGCGGCGCCCAGGCCGAAGCCGACGAGGATGGGCACACCGATGGAGATGGTCGCGGGCCCGAGAAGCTCCCGCTGGGCTGCCTTCGTGACGATGTCCACGCTGCGCGAGTAATCCGGCCTGGCTTTGCCCGCAAGCAACCCTGGGATTTCCCGAAACTGGCGGCGGACCTCCTCCACGACCAGAAACGCCGAGCGGCCAACCGCGCGAATGAGAAACGCCGACACCAGGAACGGCACCGCGCCGCCGATCAGCAGGCCGATGAACACAAGGGGCAGGTTGACCTGGATGCCGATGCGGGAGAGGAGTTCTCCGGCCCGCTGCGCCCCCTCGCCGGTGAGCTCCTGAACCGTCACGAACAGGCGCGCCTCGTCGATGAACGATCGGAAGAGCGCGATCGCGGCGACGACCGCCGTGGCGATCGCGAACCCCTTCGTCAACGCCTTCGTCGTATTCCCGACCTGGTCCAGCCGGGCGACGATCCGGCCGGCCAGTGACTCGCCGCGTTCCACGCCGGACATCTCGAAGATGCCGTTCGCGTTGTCCACGATCGGACCGAAGGTATCTTCGGCCAGGATGAACCCTGTCGTAGTCAGCAACCCCAGGCCGGCCAGCGCAATGCCGTAGGCGGCCAGCGCCACGCTGCCACCGAAGATCGTAAATGACGCCACCAGCGTGACCGCGATCGCCAGGATGGCCCAGACCGTGCTCTCCAGCCCGGTGCCGAGCCCCGTGAGCAACATCGTCGCCGGCCCGGTCTTCGTCGAGTAGGCGATCTCGGTCACCGGCCCGCGGTCGGGATGGGTGAAGTACTCGGTCAGCCAGCCGATGATGATGGCGAGAATGATTCCGGTCAGCGTGGCGAAGAAAAACCGGAAGTCAGTCGCCCCGGTAACGGGATCCTTCAGGTAGAAGATGTTGATGAGTCCGAACCCGATGACCGAGACCACCGCAGCAGTGTAGAATCCGACGTTGATCGGGCGCATCGGATCGCCGATCTCCTCGTCCCGGCCTCGCACCACCCACGTCCCGATCAGCGATCCAAAGACACCGATCGCGCGCACGAGCAGCGGGAAGATGATGAGCTTCAACGCAAACGCGCCGGCCGCGGCGGGCCCGCCGTAGCGTGCCACAAACTCCGGATCCAACAGGGTGGCGGCGCCGAGGATGATCGCCGCCACGAGCGTGACTTCGTAGCTCTCGAACACGTCGGCGGCCATCCCCGCACAGTCTCCGACGTTGTCGCCCACGTTGTCGGCGATGACGGCGGCGTTGCGTGGATCATCTTCAGGGATCCCGACCTCCACTTTGCCCACCAGGTCCGCGCCCACGTCGGCGGCCTTCGTGTAGATGCCGCCGCCGACGCGCATGAACGCGGCGACGAGCGACCCGCCGAAGCCGAAGCCGATCAGCACGCGCATGGCGTCCTGACGGAATACCATGAACATGATCGTCGCGCCGAGCAGGCCGAGCCCGACCGTAAACATCCCCGAGATCGTGCCGGCCTGGAAGGCGATGTGCAGCGCTTCACGGTAGCTGCGCCGCGCGGCGTTGGCGACGCGCACGTTCCCGCGCACGGCAGAGGTCATGCCGACGTAGCCCGCCCCATAGGAGGCAAAACAGCCGAGCAGGAACGCCACGGCCACCCCGAACGCCAGCGCCGGCCGGTCAGCGTAGATCGGCCGGTACAACAGGTAGAGGCCGACGGTCACGGCAATGATGAACGGCAGCATCGTGCGCAGCTGCCGGTACAGATAGGCCATCGCGCCTTCCTGGATGGCTGTGGCGACGTTGACCATCGACGCGGGCCCCGGATCGTAGGACATCACGCGGGTGCGGAGATACCAGCCGTACAGCAGCGCCAGAATGCTGCTCGCGAGCACCGCCCAAAGCAGGATCGTCTCCAGCGAGCCGAACGCCGGTAGCGTGATCGTTGCTTCGCTCATCGTGCCTCCCGATTACAGGTAATTCCGGCTACCAAGGATCAGAGTACCGTTCTTCTTTCCAGGGATCGGCGTGGTTGTGGTATCCGTTGCGCTCCCAGAAGCCACGCCGGTCCTGCGGCATCAGCTCCAGACCGCGCACCCACTTGGCGCTCTTCCAGAAGTAGAGACGCGGCACAACGAGGCGCAGCGGCCAGCCGTGCTCTGGAGTAAGGTCCTTCCCATCGGCGCGATGGGCAAAGAGCGCGTCGTCGGCCATCAGATATTCCAGGGGGAGATTTGCCTCGTATCCCTGCTCTGCGTGCACCATAACGAACCGGGCCTCGGGTTTGACCTTCGCCAGATCCAGAACCGTCTTCGCGGGCACGCCTTCGAACGTGACGTCGAACTTCGACCAGGCTGTGACGCAGTGGATGTCGCGGGTCAGCGTCGTCTTCGGCAGCGCCATAAACTCCTGATAGGTCAGGCGTACCGGCGTCTCCACCGCGCCGAATACGCGGAAATCCCACCGCGTTGGATCGAAGCGGGGCACGCTGCCGTAATGGAGCACCGGCCACTTCTCGGTTTTGTACTGGCCGGGGGGAAGGCGGTCACTCATGGTCGGGGTTCCTCAGCCATTATAGTCGATGCGCCTTAGACGGCAATGTCGCGCCGGTCGAAGACGACCACCGCCAGGAGCATCGACATGAGGGCGATGGCGAGCATCACCCCAACGTCGGAGACGACCACCGTGCCACGGCGGATCACGCCCTGTGGATCCCAGTACGCGAAGATCGAATAGCGGGCGAGCCATCCCCAGTCGGGCTGGAGGTTGGCGAGATAGTTCGCGATGTAGGAGGCCAGCGCAAACCCGGTCCCGATCCCGGCCGCGCGGCCGGATTCGCTGCTCGCCGCAGACGCAAGCAAGGTGATCCCGCCGATGGACCAGCAGAGCGCCGCGCCGGCGGCCGCCGCCCATCCGTACGGCGCGAGGTCGATCGGACCGAGTCCCCTCAGCCTGGTCCATAGCGCCATCCCACCCCATGCGGCGGCAAAGAGCACGGCGCCGGCCAGAATGAGAATCAGCGCCGCGCTCGCCACGATGCGCACCCGGGTGATCGGACGCACGAGGACGAGGGCGATGGTCCTTCGCTCCACCTCCCCCGCCAGGGCCCCGGCGGCAAACGCGATGGGGAACGCTACGAACAGCACCAGCATGACGGGGTGCGTGAAGATGATGCCCAAAAACCAT
>Ga0209889_1000142_pt1 | contig 15835 bp, 14 predicted proteins | sample GWRWN1_0_10_FD_187233 | JGI IMG/M metagenome (GOLD analysis project Ga0209889, IMG submission 187233) | Riverbed sediment microbial communities from areas with no vegetation in Columbia River, Washington, USA - GW-RW N1_0_10 (SPAdes)... | ecosystem: Environmental > Aquatic > Freshwater > River >... | reverse complement strand
CTGGCCGCGCAGATGAGCGCAGCCCGTCGCCTGGTGGCGCTCGGCCGGGCCGCCCGCACCGATGCGAAGGTCAGGGTGCGCCAGCCGCTGCGCCGGGCGTTGCTGCTGCATCCCGGCGCCACGCTCGGGCCCGAGGCGCTCGACGAGATCGCCTCGGAGCTCAACGTCAAGGCGCTCGACAACGTCGACACTCTCTCGGGACTCATGTCGTGGACGATCGTGCCCAACTTCCGGGCGCTCGGGCCCCGCCTCGGGGCGAAGGTCAACGATGTGAAGCGGGCGCTGGCCGAGGCCGACGGCTCCGCGTTGCAGCGCCGGCTCGAGTCCGACGGGTTCATCGACGTGGCCGGCCAGCGCCTGACCGCCGACGAGGTCGAGGTGCGGGCCAACCGGCACGAGGACTTCGCCCTGGCCGAAGACGGCGGTTGGGCGGTTGCGCTGGACCTCGAGCTCGACGACGAGCTACTGCGGGAGGGCCTCGCCCGCGAGCTGGTGCGTAGCCTGAACGACCTCCGCAAGGACGTGGGCCTCGACATCGCCGACCGTGTCGCGCTCACGGTCCGGGCGGACGACGAGGTGTGGGCGGCGCTCGACGCGCACGGCGACTACGTGACGAACGAGGTGCTGGCAGTCGAGCTGACCAGGTCCGCGAGCGGCGGCGCCCACACGGTCACCGTCGACGGCCACGAGGTCGTGGTCACGATCGATCTGGCGTAGTGGACCCTCGCGGAACCTCCGCGAGCACCGCTAGGGGCCTTCGTTCTCCGGAGGGTCGGGCAGCTCGGGGTCGAACACCGCCCGCCCCCACTCACTGGGTCGGGTCTCGGGCTCGGCCGACGCATCTGTGCCGTTGGCCCCCAAGGGATCGCCGCCGGGGGCGAACGGCTCGCCGGCCGCAGGTGCCGGCGCCACAGGCGCTGGCGGGGCGGGCGGCTCGTCATCCACCGACGTTCGCAGCTCCGACGGCAGCCACGGGCCCCGGGCGTCTCCCGGTGCCATGAATGGCATCGGCTGGTTCGACGGACCGTTGTCGGAGGCCGGCGGCTCCTGCAGGGCACCAACGTGGGCGCCCGGTGTTCCGGCGGCGAACGGCGACCCCGAGTCGTCGGCTGGTTCCGGTCCCGGGGCCGCCTGCGGGGCCGCCGCCGGGCGGGGCACGAACGCCGCTCGGCTGGGGAGTGGCGGTGCTGCGGGGCGATCGATGTCGGCGAACGCGGGGGCCGGCCGCGGTGCCAGCTGGGTGTCGTCGACGATGCGGCGCAACTCGGCGATGCCGGCGCGGATGCGGTCGCGCTGGTCGTCTATGTGGCGGTTCAGCACGTCGAGGTCGGCCAGGAGCGCGTCGCGCTGGTCGACCAGGCCGTCGAGCTCGGCCTCGACGGAGGCCCGGGCGTGGTCGGCACCCCGCCGCGCCTCGTCTTCCGCGGCGGCCCGGGTGCGGGTGGCTTCGGCCCGGGCTTCGTCGATGAGGCGGTTGGCCTCCTGCTTTGCCTCCTTGATGGTGGCGTCGGCAGTGCGCTGGGCCAGCACCAGCGTGCGGCGCAGGGTGTCGTCGGTCTCGTTGATGCCGGCCACCGAGGCCATCGGCGCCACCGGCGCGGCGGATGGGCCCTGGCGCTGGACGTCTTCGAGTTGCCGCTGCGCGTCGAGCAGTCGGGACTCGGCGGTTTCGGCCCGGGCGCCGGTGTCACGCAGTCGCTCGTGCAGGTGCCCGACGCCTGCGGCCACACGCTCCAGGAAGTCGTCGACGTCGCGGGTGTTGTATCCACCGCGCCTTGCCTCCCGGAACTCGACAGCGTGAAGCGTCTGCGGGGTCAGTTCCATGGCGCGACAGAGTAACGAACCGGGTCAAGGCGAACTGAAGCGCCTCCGCCGGGTCCTCAGCAGATCGCTCGGTACACGATCTGACCCACGAGGAAGACGATGATCGGTGACAGGTCGAGCGCTGCCACGCCCATCCGGATCGGCGGCAGCATCGAGCGGATGGGCGCCAGCACCGGCTCGGTCAGCCGGTAGAAGACGTCGTAGATCTGGGCGTAGGTCGTGCCCGGCGTGGGCAGGAACCAGCTCATGATGATGCGGACGAAGATGACCAGCATGTAGAGCTGGATCGCGATGCAGACGATGATCACAGGTGTGGTGGCTCCCGGCGGGTGCTGGCGGTAGGAGTCAGGCTTCGTAGCCCCGCTCGCGGAGGCGGCGCCTCTCCTCGAGCGAGACCTCGACGTCGTTCGGCGTCAGAAGATAGACCTGGTTCGCCACCCGCTCCATCTGGCCGCCGAGGCCGTAGCAGAGGCCGCTGGCGAAGTCGATGATGCGCCGGGAGAGGTCGCGGTCCACGCCTTGCAGGTTGAGGATCACCGGCACGTTGACCTTGAACTTGTCGGCCACGTCCTGGGCGTCGTTGAACGAGGTGGGCCCGACCACGAAGGGTTTGGTGGTCGCGCCGCGCGCCAGGGGTCGCAGGAGCGCGCTGCGGCGACCCGATCGGTCTGCGTCCGACGCGCGGCGGGCCGCGGGCTCGTGCCCGTGCGGGACCTGCCCGGTCAGGTCCTCCCCATCCGACGTGCCGTGGCCGTTGCCGTTGCGGGCTTCGCCATGCCGCTCGGGTGCGAGCGTGCGCACCGATCCGCTCGACTCGAGGTCGCGCTGCACCGAGCCCGAGCCACTCCGCCGGCCCGATGAGCGCGCCGAGCCGGCCCGCTCAGCCACCGGGTGCTCACCGGTCACGTCGAAGTCGTCGTACTCGTCGTCGGGGCCCAGCCCCAGATAGAGCATCGCCTTGCGCCACATCGATGCCATGAGTCCTCCACGGCCGTATCTGGGATCTAGTCTCGCACCCCCGCCGGATCGGGGCGCGGACCGAACAGGTCGCGGCCGACGCGGACCATCGTGGCCCCCTCCTGCACCGCCACCTCGAGATCGTCGGACATACCCATCGACAGCTCCCCCAGCCCCAGCCGCTGCGCCAGGTCGCGCACGGCGCGAAACGCCGGCCGGGCCGTCTCGGCGGGCCCGGCCGGTGCGATCGTCATCAGCCCGCTGACGTGCAAGCCGAGGTCGACGAGGCCGTCGACCAGCGCCGGCGCCATCGACGGCTCGCAGCCCCCCTTGTCGGGCTCGCCGGAGGCGTTGACCTGTGCCAGCACGGCCGCGCCGGGAGCGAACCGGGCGATCTCCGCCCCGAGTGCAAGGCGATCGACGCTGTGCCAGAGCGACACATGGGGCGCGGCCTTGCGCACCTTGTTGCGCTGCAGCCGACCGACGAAGTGCCAGCGCGGTCCCCAGTCGTCGCCGCGCGCTTCAAGTTCGGTGGCCTTGCCCACCAGCTCCTGCACGTAGCTCTCGCCGATGTCCTCGAGCCCGGCGTCGAGCGCCGACAGCACGACGCCGACTTCGAACCCCTTGGTGACCGCCACCAGGCGCACCGCATCGGGATCCCCGCCCGCCCTGGCAATGCGTTCCCGCACGGCCGCCACCCGACCAGGGAGGTCGATCACCGGGGCCGTGTTCATCCGTCTGTCCTGTGGGGCTGCGCCCCACACTCATCGCCGTCACGCAATCCTAAGGCGCTCGCGCCGTCGGCCCACAGCGCCCGCTTCGCTCGCACTCCGGACGCCGCCTCCCGGTTCTCCTCGAGCCACACGACCATGGCCTGGCGGGCAGTGTCGCCGCGGGCCCGATGCGAGAACATCGCCGGCGTGCCGCAGGCGGTGCACCCCGGGCTGGCGACGGTCACCTCGGCGTTCGGGATCGCCGCGATCGCCGACGTGACCGCGGCGGGCATGTCGAGGGCCGTCCGGCCCGATCGGGTCGTCGCCCGAATGCCGTCCCCGTAGTGAGCCGCCACGCGATCGAGGTCGCCCGCGCCGAACTCGTAACAACACGCGTGGATGCACGGGCCGACGACCGCCCGCAGTCCGGAGCCTCCCGCCTGGCGGACGGCGTCCGCAGCGCGTTCGACGACTCCGGCGACCAACCCCCGCCAGCCGACGTGGACGGCCGCCACCAGACCCTCGTCGGCAACCAGCGCCACCGGCGCGCAGTCGGCGGTCTGGATGGCCAGCGCCGCCCCGGCCCGGGCAGTCACCGCGGCGTCGGCCTGCGCGCCCGCCTGCGCTCCGGGCTTGTCGACGATCACCACCCCGTCACCGTGCACCTGGTGGAGCCACGTCCACGGCCGCGGCACCAACGCGCGGCGTCGCGCCGCCAGGACGTCCGCCGGTTGGCCGATGGCGAAGTCGCCGTCGGCGGCGCTGGTGAACCGGATCCGGGCCGTCTGCCCTGACGGCAGCGCAAACGCCAGCGACATGGTCGGCACCGCTGCGATCGGCGCCCGGGCACCCACGACCCGAGGACCTCCCCGGCTATTTGAGGAACGACGGGACGTCGAACTCGTCGTCACTCTCGAGATCGAGATCGTCCAACGAGGACGAGACCCCGCTGAGGGACCCGTCGGTGTCGTCGAACGACGTCGCGCCCCTGGAGGTGTCCGATCCGTTGGCGCCACGCGCCCGCACCGTCCCCTTGCCGGTGTCGTCCCAGCGGTCGAACCCGGCGGCGATGACGGTGACCCGCACCTCGTCGCCCATCTCGTCGTCGATGATCGAGCCGAAGATGATGTTGGCATCGGGGTGGGCGACGCCGTGGATGACCTCGGCGGCCTCGTTGACCTCGAACAGGCCGAGGTCGCTACCGCCGGCGATGGTGAGCAGGATGCCGCGAGCGCCCTCGATCGACGCCTCCAGCAACGGGCTGGAGATGGCGTTGCGCGACGCCTGCAGTGAGCGGCCCTCGCCCGAGCCGTAGCCGATGCCCATGAGCGCGGAGCCGGCGTTGCTCATGATCATCTTCACGTCGGCGAAGTCGGTGTTGATCAGGCCGGGCGTGGTGATGAGGTCGGTGATGCCCTGCACGCCCTGCAGCAACACCTCGTCGGCCATCTTGAAGGCGTTGACCATCGACGTCTTCTCGTTGGACACGGTCAGCAACCGGTCGTTGGGGATGACGATGAGGGTGTCGACCTTCTCCTTGAGGTGCTGGATCCCCTGCTCGGCCTGCACCGCCCGACGCCGGCCCTCGAACGAGAACGGCCGGGTCACCACGCCGATGGTGAGTGCGCCGATGCTCTTGGCGATCTCGGCCACAACCGGCGCACCCCCGGTGCCGGTGCCGCCGCCCTTGCCGGCGGTGATGAACACCATGTCGGCGCCCTTGAGGATCTCCTCGATCTCGTCGCTGTGCTCCTCAGCGGCCTGTCGACCCACCTCGGGATCGCTGCCCGCCCCGAGGCCCCGCGTCAGCTCCCGACCGATGTCGAGCTTGGCGTCCGCATCGCTCATCAGCAGCGCCTGTGCGTCGGTGTTGATGGCGATGAACTCGACGCCCTTGAGCCCGGCGTCGATCATGCGGTTTACCGCGTTGACGCCACCACCCCCGATTCCGACCACTTTGATCACGGCCAAGTAGTTCTGCGGATTGCCGGCCATGGGTCGTCCCACCTCCACCTTCGAGGGTCACCGGGGAGAATTGTCCGGCTCGGAACCGCCATTGCTCCCGAGCAGGGATTGAGAAAGTACCAAAGACCCGCAGCCCCACCGGCACCGGCCTCATCCTCAAGTGGAGGTCGATACTTTTCCTCAACCTCTGGTTGTTCTCGCAGCCTACGAACACCTCTGGTGACGGGTCAAGGCCGGACTTCCCGGAACTCGCACATCGAGCAGCTCGAGGCACGCAATGTCCACGTCGGCCAGGACGGTCTCCACTGCGACGATCTTGTCGTCGAGATCGTCGGTGCTGCCGAAGCGGATCGCCCCGCCGGCGGCCAGCTCCGCGTCCAGGTCAGAGGAGACCGAGGCCACGACGCCGGGCAGGCGCTCACCCAGCGCACGCACGACCATCAGAGCGTCGAGCGTGCCACCGGCCAGCTGCTCCCCCTCGGCGATGCGGCCCCGGACCCCGGTGACCTCGGGGAGCCCGACCGGCGGCTGTCGGGTCACGTCCAGAACCCGCCCGTCCTCGTCGACCAGCGCCACCCGACCCTCGGCCACCTCGACGATCGCGACGGGCTCGCGCTCGGTCACGTCGATCTCGATCGTCCCCGGCCAGCGGCGGGCCAGGGTGGCCTGCCCGATCCACGGCAGACGCTCGATACGCGCCGCGGTCCGGCCCGTGTCGACGCCGACCATGGCGTCGCCGCGGTCGATCCGAGCGGCTCGGCGCACGTCGGCGGCGTCGGTGTGCGTGACGCCCTCGACACGCACACGGTCGACGTCCAGTAGGGGCGTCTGGGTGGCGACCGCGGCCGCCACGACGGCGGCGATCACGCCCAGGGTCACGGTCAGCCGCTTGAACCGTCGTCGCCCCTGGTCACGGCGCACGGCGATGCGCCGTGACCGCATGCGGGGATCGACGACGACCGGCGAACGCCCCGCCTCCGCCGTGCCCTTCAACTCTCGACCTCTACATGAGGTTCAACTCGAGGTTGAGGGTTTTCGAAGCCCACCAACCGGGTCTCGGGGTGGAGATCGACGCCGGAGTGCTCCCGCACCCGGCGGCGTACCACCTCCATGAGCGCTCGGACGTCGTCGGCCGACCCGCCGGCATCGGCCTGGAAGAAGTTGGCGTGCTTGGGCGACACCTCGGCCGATCCCAGGCGCAACCCCTTGCATCCGGCAGCATCGATCAATCGGCCCGCCGAGTCGTCCGGCGGGTTGGTGAAGACCGACCCGGCGTTCTGGCCGCCGGGTTGGTTGGCGCGTCGCCAGGCCACGATCTCGCCGATCTCGCGCTCCCCCGCCGCCCGGTCCCCCGGCCGCAGCGCGAGGGTGGCGCTCACGACCACGTGGTGGGGAGCGACGGCCGACCGCCGGTAACCGAGCTCGAGTTGCGCCGCCGGCACGACCGTGTCGGACCCGGGGCGCGTCAGGTCGACGATTCGGGCCTCGATCAGCGACGCCGCCATGTCGGACCCGTGGCCGCCGGCGTTCATGCGCACCGCTCCGCCGATCGAACCCGGCACGCCGACCGCCCACTCGAAGCCGGTGAGCCCGGAGCGCACCGTGCGGCGCGCCGCCACGGGGAGCGCGACCGCGCCGCCCGCCTCCACTCGCCTGCCGTCGACCGCGATCTCGGCGTAGGCGGAGCCGAGCGTCACGGCCACCCCCGGGAATCCCGCGTCCGCCACCAAGAGGTTCGAGCCCTTGCCCACCACGAGCGTCGGTAGCCCTGTGGCGGCCACGGCGTCGGCCACCCGCCACAGGTCGTCGACTGACGACACCTCGACGAACAGGGCCGCCGGTCCCCCAACCCGGTAGGTGGTCAGCGGCCCCAGCGGCACGGCCCGCCGCGCCAGGCGGCCGAGCATCGCCGCGGCCGACGTGACCGCATCGCGTCTTTGAAGATCTTCCGGCACCATGGCCCGCTTTTTCTTCAAAGACGGGTCGCTCACGACCGGCGGTCCTCGAGCATCGCCAGGATGCGGGGGGCGAGCGTGGTCAGATCCCCGGCACCCAACGTCAGGCACAGATCGCCCGGTCGCAGGACGCCCCGCAGCCAGGTCAACACGTCTTCGAGCCGGGGCAGCCAGGCGACGAGGGCCCAGGGGTCGGCCTCCAGCACGGCGTCGACCACGAGCTTGCCCGAGACCCCCGGCCGCGGCGCCTCGCCGGCGGCGTAGACGTCCGTGACGGCCAGCAGGTCGGCGTCGCGGAACGCATGGGCGAAGTCCCGCCACAGCGCCTCGGTGCGGCTGTAACGATGCGGCTGGAACACGGCCACTACCCGCCGCCAACCGCCGGTCGATGCGGCCGCCAGCGCGGCCGCCACCTCGGTGGGCAGGTGGGCGTAGTCGTCGACCACGGTCACGCCCTTGGCCTCGCCCCGGTGCTCGAACCGCCGGGCCACGCCCTGGAACCCCGCGAGCGCCGCCGCCCCCTCGGCGAGGGGCACCCCGAGCCGATGGGCGGCAGCCAGCGCCCCGGCGGCGTTGGCGGCGTTGTGCACCCCGGGGGCGGCCGGCACGACGACGTCGACGCTCTCGCCCGTCGGGGCGTGGTCGAGCGCGAAGCGCACCCCGGAGCCTTCGGGCACGACGCCGGCTATGCGGTAGTCGGCGTCGGGGGCGGTGCCATAGGTGACCGGTTCCTTGGCGTGCGCCACCAGCTCCGCCGCCCCGGGGTCGTCGATGCAGAGCACGGCGGGACCGGCGAGCCCCGCCACGAATCGCTCGAACCCGTGGCGAAGTGCACGCTCGCCACCCCAGTTCTCCAGGTGGTCGGGTTCGACGTTGCTCACGATGCCGGCGTGGGCCCCGAGGGCGAGAAAGGTGCCGTCGCTCTCGTCGGCCTCCACTACCAGCGGACCCCTGCCCCCCCAGGCCGCGCTGCGTCCGAACTGTGGGATCGTGGCCCCCACCGCGTAGCCCGGCTCCCGCCCCGAGCCGGCGAGGATGGTGGCCAGCAGCGCCGTCGTGGTGGTCTTGCCGTGCGTGCCCGCCACCGCGACGGTGGTCCGCTGGGCGCAGATGGCACCGAGGGCGGCGGAGCGGTGCAGCACCGGGACGCCTCGAGCGCGGGCGGCGACGACGTCCGCATCGTCGGGCGGAGTGGCCGTGGACACGATGACCGCGTCGACGTCTTCGCCCAGCGCCGGTGCCTGCGGACCGGTGGACACGTTCACGCCCCCCTCGATCAGCATGGGCAGGAACGGCGTCGTCGGCGCCGGATCGTGCCCGCTCACCCGGTGTCCCATCTCCGCCAGCAGCGTGGCGACGGCGCTCATGCCCGCGCCCCCGACGTTGCAGACGTGGAGGCGTCGAGGCCGGCCGAGGTCGAGCCCGGAGCGTTCCGGCGGGTGTGGCGACGAGGTTTCGGCGTCGGAGCCGCCAGGAGTCGGCGGTCGGTCAGCCACGGGCGTGTTCCTCCACCAACGCGGCGATGGCGCCGGCGGCGTCGGGGCGCGCCGCCGCCCTTCCCGCCGCGGTCATCCGCTCGAGGCGGTTCGGCTCGGCCAGCAGGGCGTCCACCTCGGCCACCAGGCGCTCGCCGTCGAGCTCGGCGTCGGGCACCACCACGGCCGCACCCGCGCGTTCGACGTGTCGGGCATTGGCACTCTGATGGTCGGCGGTCACTGACGGCGACGGCACCAGCACGGCCGGCAGGCCCACGGCCAGCAGCTCGAAGCAGGTGCTCGCCCCCGCGCGGCAGACGGTGATGTCGGCCGCCGCCAGCGACGTCGGAAGGTCGTCGTCGTACTCGACGGCCTCGTACCGAAGGGCGGCGTCCTCGGGGACGGGCGGGCCGTCCGCGGTGATCTCCTCCCAGTCACGCGAGCCGACCACGTGGCGCAGGTGCAGGTCGTCCCGCGCCGCCCAGCGCCGGGCGGCATCGAGCGCTGCCCGGTTGATCCGCAGGGCCCCCAGCGAGCCGCCGAAGACGAGCACCATCCGCCGGCCGGGCTCGACGTCGAGCTTGGTTCGGGCGGACGGCGCATCGCGTGCCCGGTCGATGGCCAGCACCTCGGGGCGCACCGGATTGCCGGTCACCACCGCCCGGGGCAGGGGCGTGCCCTCGAACGACACCGCGCACGCCTTGGCGAAGCGCCCCACCAGCCGGTTGGCCGCGCCCGGGGCGGCGTTCTGCTCCGCGACCACGATCGGCACGCGCCGCAGAACGGCGGCCAGGGCGCACGGCACGCTGGCGTAACCGCCGACCGAAAGCACCACCCGGGGCTTGCGGCGGCCGACCAGCCGCCACGCCCTCGCGAACGCCACCAGCAGCGAAAACGCCGAGCGCACGTTTCGAAGGCTGAGCCTGCGCTCGAAGCCGCGGCCAGGAAGCGAGATCAGCTCGAATCCCGCCGCCGGCACCAGGCGGGTCTCGATGCCCCGCTCGCTGCCGACCAGTTCGATCGAGGCGACCGGGTGGCCCCGATCGGCCAACGCCCGGGCGACGGCGATGGCGGGCTGCACGTGACCCGCGGTGCCTCCACCGGCGATGAGCGAGAAGCACCCGTGGGCGTGGCGGCCGCGTCGCATCAGCTACGACCCGAGCCCGGGGCGTGTGGCGGCAGGCTTGTGGCCCGCGCCTGGCGCGCGACCGAGAGCAGCAGACCGCCGGCGGCCATGGTGAACACGAGCGACGAGCCGCCGGCGCTGACGAACGGGAGCGGGACCCCGGTGATGGGGAGGATGCCGATCACGGCTCCGATGTTGACGAATGCCTGCACCCCGAACCAAGCCGTCACGCCGATCGCGAGCAGCAGGCCGAAGCGGTCGGGCGCATGCAGGGCGACGCGGATGCCGATGATCACGAGCAGGACGAACAACCCGACGACCACGGCGGCGCCCACCAGCCCCAGCTCCTCGCCGATGATGGCGAAGATGAAGTCGGTGTGGGCGTACGGCAGGAACCCCCACTTGGCCCGGCTCGCCCCCAGCCCTCGGCCGAAGAACCCGCCCGAGGCCACGCCCACCAAGGCCTGGATGTTCTGGTAGCCCTTGTCGAGGGGGTCGGCCCACGGGTCCAGGAAGGTGAGCACTCGGCTCCGGCGGTAGGGGGCGGTGAGGGCGAGCGTGGTGGCGGCGCCGATGCCCAACGTCGCCCACGCCGCCAGGGGGGCAAGGGGCGCGCCCGCCGCGAAGCACAGCGTCAGCGCGATGGCGGCCAACACGAGGGTGGTGCCCAGGTTCGGCTGCAGCATGAGCAGCGTCGCCATGACCGCCAGCACGACGACCACCGGCCGAAGCGTGGCCTGGGAGTTGTGCATCAAGGCCGCCCGCCGCGCCAGCAGGTCGGCGACCCACACCAGCAGCGCGAACTTGGCGAGCTCGGCAGGCTGGAAGGTGAGCGAGCCGACGCCGATCCAACGGGTGGCGCCGTTGGCGCCGACCCCGATGCCGGGAACCAGCACCAGCACCAGCAACCCGAGCGACAGCAGCAGCAGGGGCGACGCGAGCCTCCGCCAGCGGTGGTAGTCGATGCGGGCCACCACCAGCAGGGCCACGGCCCCCACGGCCGCCCAGGCGGCCTGCCGGGTCACGAAGTACCACGAGGACCCGTACTCGTCGAGGGCGATGACCGACGACGCCGACATCACCATGACGAGGCCCAGCAGGTTGAACACCGTGATGAGGAACGCCAGGGCCAGGAACATCCCCGAGCCGGTGGCGCTGACGCGCGGCGGCTGGGCTGTGGGGTGGCGTCGCCGCGCGCCTGGCGTGCCCCGCCCCCGATCGCGGACCGCGGTGCTCACGTCGGCCCCCGACCGGCGACGTCGGGAGCCGCCGTCGCTTCGCGCACGGCGCGGGCGAAGTCGTCACCCCGCTCCCCATACGAGCCGTACCAGTCGAAGCTGGCGCAGCCGGGCGACAGCAGCACCGCATCCCCCGGTCTGGCCACGTCTACGGCGGCCCGCACCGCCTCGTCCATCGATCCGGCGCGGGTCACCGGGCGGATGCCGTCGAAGGCCGCGGCCACGTCGGGCGCCGCCTCCCCGATCGCCACGACCGCCCGGATCGATGCCGCCGACCCGGCCAGCACCCCGAGGTCGAGGCCCTTGTTGCGCCCGCCGGCGATCAGCACGACCGACTCGAACCCGGCGATGGCGGTTGCCGCTGCGTGCGGGGTCGTCGCCTTCGAGTCGTCGTAGAACCGCACCCCTCCAGCCTCGCCGACCAGCGCAACTCGGTGGGGGAGGCCCCGGAACTCCAGCAGGCCCCGCCGCACGCCGTCGGCACTGGCACCGCCGGCCAGCGCAGTTGCCGCCGCCGCCAGTCCGTTGACGATGTCGTGCGGGAGTGCCCGGCCGAGCTCCTCGACCCCAACCATCTCGATGTCGTCGCCGTGGCCATTCCCGGGACCGACCAGTCGCCCGCCCGGCGCGGCACCGCCGACGAGCCGGAAGTCGGCCTCCGCGCCCAGCCCGAACGTCACATGTCGGGCCCGGGCGACGGCCAGATGCCTCGCCACCACCGGGTCGTCGGCATTGCCCACTGCGACCTGGTCCGGCGACTGGTCGCGCCAGATGGCCGCCTTGGCCGCCTCGTAAGACGCCAGGTCGTGGTGGCTGTCCAGGTGGTCGGGAGCGAAGTTGAGCCACGTCCCGATCGCCGGGGCAAAGCGCTGTGAGTGCTCGAGACGAAACGACGACGCCTCGACCACGAACACATCGGTAGCCGGATCGTCGATGGCTGCTACCAGCGGCACCGGGGTGTTGCCGACGGCGACCGCCACCAGTCCCGAGGCCACCAGCATGTCGCGCACCAGGGTCGTGACCGTGGTCTTGCCGTCGGTGCCGGTGACGGCGAGCAGCGGCCGGTCGTCCCACCACGAGGCGAGGTCGAACTCGGACAAGATCGGCACGCCCGCCGCCCGCGCCAGCGCGAACACCGGGTGGCGCGCCGGCAGCCCCGGGGCCGGCAAAACGGCCTCGACCGCCGCCACCAGGGCCGCCAGCTCGTCGGCGGCCGGGGCCGCGGACAGGTCCAGCCCCAGGTCATCGGCGGCCGCCCGGGCCGCGGGGCCCGGGGCGTCGTCGGCGGCAACCACGTCGTGGCCATGCGCCATCAGCGCCCGGGCGACCGCCGCGCCGGTGACACCGAGCCCGACCACCAACGTCTTCATGTTTCGCCTCGCAATCGGAGGTTGCTCGGCGAGACTTGGGCCGCCGCCTTTCGGCGGCGTCGCTCGCCTGTCGCTCGACCGGCAAAGCCGGCCCGAGCGACGGTGGGGGGCTCCGGCGGGAGCCTCTGCCCCCCACACCCCCCGCCGGCCCCCGGTAGGAACGTTGGCGGCAACGTTCGCCCTGAGCCGGCCACTAATCGGGCACCCCGATCGAGACGAAGTCGGCGTAGAAGATGCCCAGGGCCACGGCCATCGACATGATGGCCAGGATCCAGAAGCGCACGATCACGGTGGTCTCGGGCCAGCCTCCGAGCTCGAAGTGGTGGTGCACCGGCGCCATGCGCAGCACGCGGCGCCCGAAGAAGCGGAAGCTGCCGACCTGCGCGATCACCGACAGCGTCTCGAACACGAACAGCGCGCCCACGATCGGCAACAGCAACTGCACGTTGAGCGTGAGGGCCAAGACCGCCAGTCCGGCGCCGATGGCGAGGGCGCCGGTGTCCCCCATGAACACCTGTGCCGGCGGCGCGTTCCACCACAGGAACCCGGTGATGCCCCCCACCATCGCGGCGGCGACGACCGCCAGGTCCAGGGCGTGGTTGATCCCGTAGACGGCCGGGTGCCGGAAGGCCCAGAACGCCACCACCGTCATGGTGAGAAAGGCATAGATGGACGAGCCGGCGGCCAGGCCGTCGAGCCCGTCGGTCAGGTTGACCGCGTTGGTGGTGCCGACGATCAGCAGCACGGCCAGCACGACCCAGCCGCCCTCCCCCAGCTGCCAACCGGGCTCCGTGGCCCGGGTGAAGCTGAGCGTCGTCTCCACATCCGTCCATCTCACACAGGCGACTGCGAACCCGACTGCCACGACCAGCAGGCCCCCCATCTTGGCCCGCATCGACAGGCCGAGGTTGCGCTCGTTGCTGACCTTGATCCAGTCGTCGATCGCCCCCACCACCGCCGCGCCGGCGATGGCCAACATGACCAGCACCCCGCTGCGGGTGAAGGCCAGTCCCCCGCGGACATGGGCGATCGCGTAGCCCGCCACGGCTGCGACGACGATGGCGACGCCGCCCATCGTGGGCGTTCCGGCCTTCGGTGTGTGGCCGTCCGGCACGTTGGCGTGGATCGGCTGACCCACCTGGTGGGCGCGCAGCCAGTTGATCAGGTAGCGGGTCCCCACGAGCGACAGCGTCAGGCTGATCCCTCCCGCGAGCAGCAGTGAGATCATGGCTCGCCCCCTGGAGCCCCCGGGGCCAGCGCCGCCAGGGCGGTGCGCGCTACCCGACGATCGTCGAACGGGCGCACGGTCTCGCCGACGGTCTGCGTGGTCTCGTGGCCCTTTCCGGCCATCACCACCACATCGCCCGGGCCGGCCTCGGCCACGGCCCGCTCGATGGCCCGGCGCCGGTCGGGCTCGACCGCAACGACGGCGGCGGCATCAGCAGGGATCCCGGCCCGGATGTCGTCGATGATGGACTGCGGGTCCTCGGACCGGGGATTGTCCGAGGTCAGGATCACGTCGTCCGCCAACCGGGCCGCCACCTCGCCCATCAACGGCCGCTTGGCGACGTCGCGGTCGCCCCCGCAGCCGAACACGACGCGCAGTGCGCCACCACCGGACACCAGCTCGCGGGCCGCCCGCAACGCCTTGTCGAGGGCGTCGGGCTTGTGGGCGTAGTCGACCAGAACGGTGAAGGACTGGCCGCCATCGATCGCCTCGAACCTCCCCGGCACCGGGGTCGCCGCCGACAGGCCCCGGGCCACGACGTCGGGCTCTATCCCCAGCGCTTCCGCAGCGGCGCCGGCCGCCAGCGCGTTGGTCACGTTGAACCGCCCGGCCAGTGCCAGCTCGACCGGCTCGCCCCGCCAGCGGAACGACGCACCCGCCGGCGACAGCGTGAGCCCCTCCGCGTCGGCCAGTGCATAGGTGCTGACCCTCACCCCGGATGGGGCCTCGCCCAGCCGGGCGAGCAGCTCCCGTCCCCAGGGATCGTCGGAGCACACCACCGCCCGATCGGTGAAGGCGGGCGTGAACAAGGCGGCCTTGGCTGTGAAGTAGTCGTCCATCGTGTGGTGGAAGTCGAGATGGTCCTGGGACAAGTTGGTGAAGACTGCGACGGCGAAGCGAGTGCCGTCGACCCGGTGTAGGGCCAAGCCGTGTGATGACACCTCCATTGCTACGGCCCCCCGGCCAGCCACTGCGCCCCGGCCACCCCCCGCCCCCGAGCTACTCCGATCCCTCTCGGCGGCCAGCATGGCCTGCAGCTCAGTGGCCTCGGGGGTCGTCCGGGCGCCCGACAGCGTGCCAATGATCGCGCACGGCACGAGGTCTGCCGCCTTCAGCACCGGACAGAGCAGGTGCGTCACCGTGGTCTTGCCCGACGTGCCGGTCACACCCACCACCACGAGATCGTGCGAGGGGTTGCCCCAGAAGGCGGCGGCCAGGGGACCCATAGCCCGGCGGACGTCGGGCACGAGGACCTGCGGCACGGCGAGCGGCAGAACGTGATCGACCACCAGTGCGGCGGCGCCCGCCAACACGGCGCCGCCGGCGAGCTGGTGGCCGTCCACCCGCGCCCCCCGCACACAACAGAACAGCGACCCCGGAGCCACGTCGCTCGTGTCGTGCACCACGGCGTGGATGTCGGGGTCGCCGTCATGGCCGCCGAGGCGGGCGTCGGGGTAGGCGGCGATCAACTGTCCCAACCACACGGGGTAGTGCCTAGCCGCCTAGCCGCCGCGGGCGGGGACGGACGTGGCGGTCGCGGCGGGTGGGTGCGCTCCTGGCGTCGTCGGGGACGTCGCCGCTGCCGTCGTCGGAGTTGCACCGGGGAGGGTGGTCGTGGGCGGCACGGTCGTCGTGGGCGGGACCGCGGGCTGGGCCCGAACCTTCGGCTCCTCCAATGGCGGCAGTGTCCCGACCCGCCCGGCAGCCGCCGGTGGCGCGATCCGTAGCGTCCGCAGTGCCTGGCGCCCGATCTTGGCGAAGGCGGGGGCCGCGACATCGCCGGCGTATGGGGACGTCGTCGGCTCGTCGATGACGACGATGATCGACACCTGGGGATCGTCGGCCGGAATGAACCCGGCGAAGGTGGCGACGTAGTGGTAGTTGCCCTGAGCATCCCGGTAGCCGCCGCCGGGTTGAGGCTTGCGGGCCGTGCCCGTCTTGCCGGCGGCCTCGTATCCGTCGATGGCTGCGGCCCTGCCGGTCC
>Ga0209889_1000140_pt1 | contig 15860 bp, 13 predicted proteins | sample GWRWN1_0_10_FD_187233 | JGI IMG/M metagenome (GOLD analysis project Ga0209889, IMG submission 187233) | Riverbed sediment microbial communities from areas with no vegetation in Columbia River, Washington, USA - GW-RW N1_0_10 (SPAdes)... | ecosystem: Environmental > Aquatic > Freshwater > River >... | reverse complement strand
TGGGCCAACCCGTTCTGGCGGGTCTACGACTTCGCCATGCTCACCCTGGCCCTGCTGCACGGCGGCAACGGCCTGCGGGTGATCATCGACGACTACGCCAGCAGCGACGCCAGGCGGCTGCTGTACCAGAGCGTGAACCTCACCGTGGTCGGCCTCACCTGGGCGCTCGGGACCCTGACGATCTTCGCCTTCACGCCCGAGCTGTAGGAGCCGCCCGCCGCCCGAGCCTGCGCGAGCCTGGCCGTCAACCGCCGTCGTAGCCGTGGCGCCGCAGCCAGGCGGTCCGGGCCGCGTACCAGACGCTGCTGTCCCGCGTCACCGTTACCCCGGCAGGCAGCGGCCCCGGGTAGTCGCCGGGTCCGGTCCAGACCAGGGTCACGTTCTCGGCCACGGTGCCCGGGGGGAACTGCATCGCGTCCCGCCCATTCGACGACTCCTGCTCGACCAGGAAGACGCAGTTGCGCAGCACCAGCCGGTTGGCCCACTCGGACCACTTCAACAACTGCCCATTGGCCAGCGCCGCCGACGCCTCCTCGTGCGGCATCGGCTGCAGGCGCAGCAGCACGCCATCCAGCGTGAAGGTCTCCTCGGCCGGCGGCCTCGAAGGAGTGAAGTCCTTGGGCGGTCGCTCGGAGAGGCCCATGAAGCAGCCGTCGAAGAGGCTGTCGACGACATGGCCGCCGGCGACGGCGTCGTTCTCGATGCAGTCGTCGCGGATGAAGGTGAAGTAGAGGTTGCGGCCCAGGAAGCCGTCGCCGAAGGGCGCCAACCCGTCCTCGACGTTGTCGACCCGCAGGCCGTCCACGATGTACCAGCCTCGGCCGTCGATGCGCAGCCCGTCGCCGTCGTAGCGTTCCTTGACCTGCTGCCAGGTCAGGGTCCGCGGCTGCTGGCCGAGCACGGTCCCGCCCACCACGCAGACCTCCGCCGCCGGCCTGCCGACGCTGCGGCCGCGGCGGGCGATGCCGAACGACAGCGGGTACAGCGTCTGGTATGGAGAGGCGGTGGAGCGCAATCCGCGAAGGTCGTAGGTCACCCTGTCGGGTGGACGGTCGATCTTGTATTGGGTGCCGTGGCCACCTTGCATCCGCACCGTGCGGGGCCGGGCGACACAATCCTGGGCTGTGACGCCGAGCGGCCCGCCCGACGACGACCCCGCGGCAACCATCCAGGCGGCGCCGACCGAGCCGCCGACCAGCGCGGCCACTGCAGCCACCAGCATCCGGCCGCGGTGCCGGTTGCGGTCGTCAGGCAATGCCCCACCCGTCGAGCTCTGGCCCGACAAGGGCGTGCAGGCGTCGGACGTCGTCCGCCAGGAGACCGTTGAGCCTGCCGCGCAGCTCGTCGGGAATCGTGACGGACCGGCCAGGACCGCCATCGGGGGGACGGCGCTGGAGCCGGTTGAACGCTCGCAGGAGGTTGCTCTCCAGCTCCTTGGCTCGCTTGCTCGCGGGAACATGGTTCTTGAGCCACTTGCGCAGCGACAACGGGATCAGCGAGCGGCTCGGCTTGTCCTTCGTCTGGTAGAAGTCCCGGTGAAGGTTGGGGGGGATGAACTGGGGGTCCACACCGATGAACTCATAGACGTTGCGGATGGTGGCGTGGCGGGCGCCCCGGAGCTGCTCGGAGGTGATGACCAGCAACTGCTCGCGCGGGAACCGCGCCAGGTACTGCTCGAGCTGCATGGCGTACCGGCTGCAGTCCAGGTAGATCGGGTTCGTCAGGACTGCCTCCTCGAAGGGCGCCTTCTCGGCACCCTCAACCACCCGGGTCTCGTAGTGGGATCGGATCCGCTCGACGGGATCCCGCAGGACATAGACGAGGCGAGCGTCCGGGATGTAGGTCGCGATCCGCTCGGGCACGCCTCGGTACTGCGGGTACTTGGTGTAGACGTTCGAGGCTTCCCCGATGGCCACCGCGTCGGGTCCCGCGGAGGCGAACAGCTGCCGGTACCATTCGATCCCCCGCCGCCAGTGCGCTTCCCCGGCGAAGAACTCCGGGGCCTTGTACGGGGGCATGAAGACCTGCGGGTGGGCGCGAAGGTAGTGGTACAGGCTGGTGGTCCCGGCCTTCATGGCGCCGATCACCAGGAAGTTCGGAAGCCGGCCGGCCACGGGGGCAATCGATGTCGTCATCGGCGGGTGCACCTCCTGCTAGGCATCGATCTGGCGCCTCCGCAGCCGGGCCCACAAGGCCACCCCGACCTCCCGGTCAATGGGGTCGAGGCCGAACAGCCCGAGCACCATGGCATAGACCGTGAGCAGCAGGCCGACACCGAGCACGAGGTCGGAGGCCGGGAACATCTGCGGCATCGGCACGGTCGAAGCCACCGCGCCCGCCAGCAGCCCCGCCGCGGCCGGCCGCAGGAAGCGGCGGTCGTAGGGGATCATGCCCAGCAGGACGCGGACCTGGACCACCCGCAGGACGTTCACCACGATCAGCGCGATCGAGTTCGCGATCGCCGCGCCGACGATGCCCCACGGTGGGATCAGGAGGACGTCGAGCACCAGCGAGAGGGCGAGGAACAGCAGCGAGTTCAGCAGGCTCAACCTGGCGCGGCCGATCATTGCCAGCACGCTGTCCACCGTGCCGGTGCCGACGTTGACGAGCTGCCCGAAGGCGAGGATGGCCAGGGTGGACGCTCCCGCTTCGAACCCCTGGCCGAAGAGCTGCAGGATGTCGCGGGCGAACAACGACTCCACCAGACAGACGGCCAGCCCCACGGTGAACAGCCAGCGCGTCGAGGTCTTGAACAGTCGTTCCAGCTGCTGGCGCTGGTCGCGATGGTGCAGGTCGGCGACCATTGGGTTGAACACGACGGTGATCGAGGTGAGCAGGGCCGCCATGAGGATCGACAGGCGCCTGGCGACGCCGAAGACGCCCAGCGGAGCGGCGGGCCGCAGGAGGCCGAGCACGAAGATCTCGGTCTGGTTGTTGAGGAAGAGCAGCATCCGGTTCAGCGCCATCGGCACCGAGTACCGGAACAGGCCTGGCGTTGAGGTGGGTGGCCCGGCGGCGGCAGGTGGCATCCGGCGCCAGAGCATGGCGAGCGTGACGACCAGGACCACCATCTCGGTCGCCGTGTAGCCGATCGCGACATGGCGCGGGTCGGCCACGATCGCGAGGCTGACCAGGCCGAGGCCGAGCCGGACGACCGGCGTGAGCAGCGCGGCGGAGAAGATCGAGGGCAGCGCCCTCCCCATCGAGCGCAGGCCCGACCTTGCGACCTCCGCCGTCCCGGTGAACGGCAGCGAGAGGGCGAGCGGCACCAGCGTCTCGGCCAGGTCCGGCTTCCTGAAGACCCGCGCCAGCGGCCCGGCGCCGACGACGAGCACCGCGGCGATGGCAAGACCCGCGAGGAAGGCGCCGGCCAGGCTGTGGCGGATCACCGATCGCAACCGGCCCAGGTCGCGCGCCCCCCAGGCGATGCCGCCGAAGCGAAGCACGCCGTAGCCGAGCCCCAGGTCACTGCCCTGGGCCACGATGTCGGCGATCGCGAGGGCGAGGATGAAGACACCGAACCCGGTGACGCCCAGCCGTCGCGCGACCACGATCTGGTACGCGGTGGAGAGCACGAAGGCGACGCCGCCGGCGGCAAGCGCGGCCACGGCGCCGCCGGCGACGCGCTCAGCAGCGTCCAGGTAGGGTGGTTGCGCTCGCGGTGGCGTGGCTCTGCTCATGGCGCGATGCGACGTGGCTGACGAGCCGAATGGCCCATGCGATCACTGACCCCTGCCCAGCGCCATGGACAAGATCGTCCGCACGACGATCTCGAAGTCGAGCGACAGCGACCGGTGCTTGAGGTAGTACAGGTCGTACTCGTGGATGATCCACTTGTCGCGCACGCTGTCGCTGTAGCCGAAGCGGACCACGGCCCAGCCGGTGATCCCCGGACGCACCAGATGGCGGCGGTCGAAGAACGGAATGGCTCGGTTCAGGAGCCGGACGAACACCGGCCGCTCGGGACGCGGGCCGACCAGGCTCATCTCCCCGCGCAGCACGTTGAAGAACTGGGGCAGCTCGTCAAGGTGCGTGGCGCGCAGCACGCGGCCGACCCGGGTGACCCGGTCGTCGTCCGGCGAGGCCCAGACGGGCCCGTCGCGTTCGGCGTCGACCCGCATGGTCCTGAACTTCCAGATGGTGAGGGGTCGGCCGTAGCGCCCCACTCGCTCCTGGCGGTAGAAGACGGGACCGCCGCCCTCGAGCTTGCCGAGCAGCCAGACCACTGGCAGAAGCAGCACGGCGAGGAGGCTGCCGAGCGCGCCGGCGATGAAGTCGATGAGGGCCTTGGCGGTCTCGTACATGCGGCGCCGCCGCAATGGCCGGTCGAACAGGAACCACGTCTCGTCCAGGTCCTCGAGGTAGACCCGCCGCAGGACCCGCTCGTAGTAGTCCCGGCGGCGGATCACCCGGACGCCGGAGAGCGAGCGCCGCACAAGTTCCTCGCAGGTCCGCGGATTCCGCAGCGCCTGGTCGCTCACCACCAGGAAGCCGCGCCGCGGCAACGGCTGCGGGCTGTCGGTCACAGCGTCTGCCCGCACCATCCGTGACGGGGCGCGAGCGAGCAGCGACGAGAGCGCCTGGGGGACCTCGGCCTCGCCGGCAAGCAGCCAGCGACTACGACGCTCAGCGGACAGCATGCAGGGCCTCCCCGGGACTGGAATGTGGGACTGCCGGAGCTCTGGAGCCTATGACCGACAAGTTGCTCGCCACCCACAGCAGAGCGAACATCAGGACCACGTGACGGTAGTGCAGGGTCTCGTGGAAGAAGCTGTCCGCGATGTTGGCGGCGACAGCGGGACCGAGCACCTGTAGCCTGCCAACGTTCGCCTGGGCGCGGAACAGCCACGCGGACCGGCGCAGGAGCACCGCGTAGAGGCCGAGGAGGCCCAGCAGGCCGAGCACGCCGCGTTCGACGAGGAATGCCAGGAAGTCGGTGTGCAGGCTGAAGACCCGGAGCACGCCGTTCTCGTCGACCGAACCGTTGCTGATGCTCAGCTCGGTCTTGGCGGCACCTGGACCGATGCCCGTGAGCAAGGACGGGCCGGCCTTCTGGAGCGCCGCGGTCCAGAGCACGATGCGGCCGCCCAGGCTGTTGTCCAACCGCCCGACGCTGTAGGCGAGCGCGCCGTTCTTGGCTTGTTCGGAGACGAGGTCGACCTGCGACAGGCTGGGCCTGGGGACGCCGGCAACGGCGAAGAGGGCCGCGGCCGGCAGCACCACGGCGAGCAGCAGCGCGCCGACGAGGCCCTGCACCTCGAATGGCGTGTGGCCCCTGCGGAACAGGTTGCCCGTAACCAGGAAGGCGCTGCCGACGACGACCCCCAGCAGGCCGCCAAGGGAACCGGTCGCGAACACGCCGAGCAGCAGCCAGCCGGCCGCCAGCACTCGAGCCGGACGCCGCCGCGGCCAGGGGGAGGCGCGCAGGACGAAGAACGAGACCACCAGGTAGCTGGCGGCGAGGTTGGGTTTCTGTCCGGTCGGACCGGAGGTGCGCTTGGCCTCCGCCTGCATCTGCAGCAGCTCGAGCAGGGAGCTGGGGAGGACGTGGAAGTACGCGGCCAGCATGATCGTCGTCCAGACGATGCAGGAGACCGCCCAGATGACCAGGACGATCCGCAGTCGCCGCTCGTCGTGGTGGAGCTGGTTGATCACCGCCATGCAGAGCAGCAGCAGGTAGACGTCGACCAGCAGGGTGAGCAGGGTGATCTTCGGGCTGTCGGAGACGGCGAACGCCAGCAGGCTGCCGGCCGCGATCAGCGCCAGCGGGACGGGGGCCGGAACCTCCAGACGCCGGCGCTGCCGTACGACCGTCACCAGGACGGAAAACAGGAACGCGGCCGCGAGCAGGTCGACCGGTGCGGTGTTCCCGGGCCCACGGGGGACGAGCAGCGGCAGCAGCGTGACGGTCGCCCCGAGCAATGCGAGGTTCACGTTGGCGTCACGCTCCGGCGACGGGAGCGCTCGCCGAGCACCTCCTGGTACACGGCGTCCACCCCGGCGAGCATCTCGCCGACCCCGAACCGGCCGGCGATTCGGGCCGCCCCGGCCACGCCCATGCTCGCACCGCGGTCGGGACGGCCGAGCACATCGACGATCCGGGCGGCCAGCAGGTCTGGCCGACTCGGGGGCGTCAGGTACCCGGTGGCGGCGTCGACCACCAGGTCGGGGATGCCGTTGACGGCGGTGGCCACCACCGGCTTGCCGGCCAGCACGGCTTCGGTCAGGGCACGGCCGAGCCCCTCCCACAGCGAGCTGAACGCGACCACGTCCATGACGGCGAGTAGCTCGGGGACGTCGTCGCGGAAGCCGAGCAGATGGATGCGGGGGTCGCCGCCGATCGCGGCCTGCACCTCGCCATACATCGGACCGTCGCCGACGATGAGCAGGTAGGCGTCGGGGAACGACACGAGGACCCGGCGCGCGGCCGCGACGAAGTCGAGCGGGGCCTTCTGCTCCATCAGGCGGGTCACCGTGCCGACGACCGGCGCCGCTGCCGGGATGCCGAGCGCGTCCCGGGTCTCGCCCGGCCCGTTCCGGGCGTGTGCGGTGGCGACGCCGCTGGCCACCGTCCGGACCTGCTCCCGGCGGGCGATCCGCAGGCTGAGGGCTTCGGTGGCATTGGCCTCGCACACGGCGATGATGCGGTCCGTACAGCGGGAGGTGAGCCGTTCGACGGCGAGCAGGACCCGCCGTTGCAGTGGCTGCATGTAGTCGTTGACCGGGAAGGCGTGAATGGTGTGGACCACGGCCGGCACGCCGCGGGCGCGGGCGGCCAGACGGCCGAGCACCCCTGCCTTGGCCGTATGGGTATGGACCACGTCGTAGTCACGCACGAGGCGCCACAACGCGATCGCGGCTCGCAGGTCGGCCAGGGCGAGCAGGTCCCGGCGCAGCGAGGGTAGAACGACCAGCCGGTCGGCGGCGGTTCCGGCCCGCTCCTCCAGCGCTCCGGGGCCGGCGGCCAGGTCGACCCGGTAGCGGGTCCGGTCCAGCCCGGCCACGGTCAGCAGGGTGTTGTCGGTCGCTCCGCCCCTGCCAAGGTGGGTGATGACGTGCAGAACACGGATGGGACGCGACGGCTGGGGGGCGGCCTCGGGATGCTGGCTGGTGCGCGAGGGAAGGCTCATGCGAGCACCTCCCTGGTGGCGGCCTGTCGGCGGTTCGCGACCCAGGCGGCCTCGGCGGCGAGCCCGGTAGCGAGCTCAACCTCCGGCCGGAAGCCCAGCAGCTTCTCGGCCAGCGTGCCGTCGGCGCCGGTGTGCCGCGCGTCACCGGGTTGGCTGGGGATCCCGTTGATCCGTATCCGACGCCCCGTCACCTGACCGACGAGGTTCAGGACCTCCTTGAGGCTGACGCGCCTGCCCCCACCCACGTTGATGACGTCCGCGCGGATGGGGGCGGTCATCGCCAGCAGGTTCGCACGCACGACGTCGGCGACGTAGGTGAAGTCGCGGGTCTGCTCGCCGTCGCCGTAGACCGTGATCGGCTGATCCGCATACGCCGCCTCCAGGAAGCGGCGAAAGCCCATGTCCGGCCGCTGCCGCGGGCCGTAGACGGTGAAGTATCGCAGGGCCGCGACCCGCATCGAAGAGACCGACGGCTGCGCATAGGCGAGGCAGAGATGCTCGGCGGCCAGCTTCGTCACCCCGTACGGGGACACGGGCCGGGTGAGCGTCTGCTCGGTCGTCGGGTAGACCGGCGCGTCGCCGTACACGCTGGACGAGGAGGCGACGATGAGGCGGGGCACCTCGGCGCGCACGCATGCCTCCAGCAGTCGCTGCGTGGCCACGACATTGTGGCGGACATAGGTTTCGAAGTCCCCCCAGGAGGCTCGTACGCCCGGCTGCGCGGCCTGGTGGAACACGACACGAGCCCCAGGGAGCAGGTCGCCGAGCCACATCGTCGACAGGTCGCCTTCGACGAGCCGAAAGCGGTCGTGGTCGATTAGCTCGACCAAATTGGCCCGCTTCTCCCCCGGAGAATAGTAGGGCGTGAAGTCGTCGATCCCGATCATCCCGTGTCCCTCGGCAAGCAAGGCCTCCGCCAGATGCGAGCCGATGAAACCGGCCACACCGGTCACCACGACGTGCCCCGCGGGGTTGCCGCCCGTGGGCCCGCCAGCCGGTGAGGAGCCGGCGACCGTGTCGCTCAGGAAGCCGTCACGAGCGGCCTCCCGTGGATCTGCAGCCAGCGACTTCACTCGAACGTCATCTTTCGGTCCTCTTTAGGGTTACGCGAGCAGTGCCTCGTCCAGCAGCTTGGCGGTGGGACCCGGGGCGGCGGCGGCCAGGCGGTATGCCGGTGCGCGTCGGCACAGCTTCACCAGTGCGTCCACGCAAACTTGGAAGTCGGCCGGCGGCTGGTAGAGCTGTCCCAGTAGCTGTCCCAGGGCCTCTCGCGGTCGCAGCCTCTCAAGCGTCGGCTCGGCGCCGGGGCCGGCCCGCTCCAAGGCGACGATCGCGCCGACGTCGGCGGCGACGCGTGCCGACCGCCAGCCCAGCAGCTCGTCGGGGCGGGCCCACCATTCGATCGTGCCGGACCGGGTCCGGAACGGCATCAGTGCCGGATGGGCAAGATCGATCGACAACAGCTCGAGGGCTTCCCGACGCAGCCGAAGCGTCTTGGGGAACGGGGGGGCGAGCAGGTCGTCCGGGTCGATCGGCACGACGCCGTCCGACAGCAGCCATGCTCCGCGGGCAAGGGTGGCGACCGTCAGCATGGTCTTGCCCCTGCCGGGCCCGCTGAGCAGCAGTGCGGCCTGGCCCGCGCGCCCGACGACGGCGCCGTGCAGGTAGATGTAGCGGTCGAGCGGGGGGGCGCCGAGGGGAGGGAACAGCTCCCCGTAGCCCTCCCACGGTCGCGTCCTGCCGGCAACGGTGATGAACGCCTCGCCAGGCCCGGGCCCGTCGTCGCGCTGAGAGATCACCTGGACGGCGATCTCGGTGGGGCCAGGTTGGGCCCGGAAGGCCCCGTACACCGACGACCAGTAGTGCAGCAGGCCTACGCTGGCGGAGACGACCTCGACCCTGACCCCGAGGATCTCGAACACCGCCCGTACGGCCTGGTCGGCGTCGGGCACCAGGCTTGCACGGGTCTGCGGCTGGGTCGTGGTCATGGTTCGGTCTCCGTGAGCAGGGCAGCGGCTCGGAGGCGGGCGATCACGTCGAGGCAGCCCTCCTTGGCCTCCAGCTCATGAACGTCGTAGCGCCGGGCGACCTCGGCGATGACCTCCTGGGCACTGCGCCGGCCGTCGCAGAGTTCCCAGAGGCTCCAAGCGGTGGAGTTCAGCAGGTGCACGGTTCGCCCGGCCGGATCGATCAGGACCAAGTCGCCCGCGAGGTGACGCTCCACGACGGCCCGGCGGCGCAGCTTCCTAGGGCTCATCGACCGTTACGAGGTGGCGGGTCGCATCCGTGTCCGTCGACGCCTGCACCTGCGGATCACGCAGGTCCAGCAGCGTCCACACCTGTGGCTCCTCCCAGCCCGGGGTCGGCTCCACCGTCGCCGACCAGTCAGCGCGGGCGATCCGTCGAATCAGAAACATGGAGCACCTCGCCTTCGTGTTGCTTGAATCTCCCGCCGTTGCGGCGCCCAGGGGCGATCCAGCGCCCCGATGGCACCATGCGCCGCGCGGCTGCGGAGTAGCGGTAGCGGTAGCGGTAGCGGTAGCCCAGCCGTGTCCCCGCCCCGACGAGCACCGCCCCGGCCACTCGCAGGCCCTCACGCCGCGCCCCGCTCGCCAACTCGGCGATCGACCTCCAGCGGCTCACCCCCGAGCGGGTGACGAGCAGCACAGCGTCGGCGACCCCGGCCACGGAGAGCACGTCGGCCGCGGCGTGACTCGGCGGGGTGTCGAGCAGGACGATCGCGTCTAGGGCTTGCACGTCAGCGATCACTCGGGCGAACTTGGCGCTGGAGAGGAGCTCGGCTGGGTTCCGCTTCGCGTGACCGGCGGGCACCAGGTACAGGTTCGGCGCCACCGACACGAGCGGCGGCAGGAGCCTGTCCGAGTCCTCCTCGAGCACCTCGGCCAGCCCGGCCGTCGGGGACACCGAGAACAGTCGCTCCAGACTCGGCCGGCGCAGGTCGCTGGAGACCAGCACGACTCCCTGATGCTGCCGGGAGAGCGCCTCCGCGAGGTTGGCGGCAAGCGTGGACTTGCCCTCCCCGCTGTCCGCCGAGATGATGGCCAGCACCCGCATGTCGCCACCCAGCCCGCGCCGGACGAGTGCCGTGGCGATCTTGCGGTAGCCCTCCGCCGCCGGCGCGAAGGGACGGTCGGCCACGACGAGCGGGTGACGGTGCCGGAAGCCGCCGCGCGGCACGGTGCCGATCACGTCGAGCCCGGTGGCCCTCTCCACGTCCTCCGCCGTGGCCACGTGCGGCTTCGCCGCTTCCGTCACGAGCGCGATCCCGACTCCGCCGAGCAGCCCGAGCAGCAGACCCAGCGTCACATAGACGGCACGGCCGAACGGTTGGCTCGCCGGAACGACGACCGCCGATCCTTCCACCGACGTCGGCAATCCCAGGAACAGCTTCCGGTTCCGCAGGGCCTCGATCGTCTCGGCCTTTGACCGCCACAGATCGCTGAGCAGCTCCAGCCGAGTCAGCGTCCGCGTGGACGCCGGCGTGTTGGCGGCCGCGTTGGCCTCGCGGTCAGCCTGGCTCGCCAGCTCGTCGATCTCGGCCTTCAGCCGGTCGGCGTCGCGTTGCAGCGTGCGCAGGCCGCTCGTCGTGATCTCAGCGTCGGCGGCGTTGCGCCTGTCCACCATGACCTTGGCGTAGCGCTCCACCACCGCGGCTGCCCTTGCCGGATCCTTGTCCACGTAGGACAGGTCGAACTGGGTCGACGACCCTGGGACGGGGTTTGCGCGCATCGCACTGGCAAGCGCACCAGCCCACTGCGCCTGCGGCTCGCCTGCGACGGCCGTGAGATCAGCGGCCTGGGGACCGAGCTCCTGCAGCACCGTCTCCGCGACGCGCAGATCCTGCCAGGGGTTGGCGGTCACCACCTGCGACTGCCCCGCCGTCGACGATGCCCTGCCGGCAGACGACGCGCCGGCTTGGTTCCCGTTGCCGCCGGGAGAGGTCAGAGCCAGGATGCTGGACACGAGCGGCTTGGCCTCGATTCGCACCGTGGCCTGGTGCTGCGCGCCCGGACCGACCCTGGGCAGGACGAGGAGGCCGAAGACAAAGCCCGCCACCACGGTCAGGGCGACGAGCCTCTTCCGCCGCCAGACCGAGGCCGCGTAGTCCCCGATCGTTGACGAAGGCGGCGACGAGGCGGACAGGCCCGATCTCAGCATGGCCCCGCCTGCCTCCCGCTCGATCGCCCGAGGGGCGACCGGGTGGACCACTGCATCACCGAGCCGTCCAGGGTCGCCCGGCGGAGGCCTGCTCGTCCCGTTGCTGCCCTGATCCATGCCCATGTCGCCCGAACCTCCCGCACTACTGCTCGCCTGGCCTCGGAGAGCTCGTTGCCTGCGGCAACGCGAAGTGCACCACCTGCCAGGTGGAGGACATGCCGAGTGTGCTTGGGAGGTTGCCAGCGGCGTCGCAGCATCCGATGAAGCGAGGTGCGGAGCGGGCTCAAAGCACCCTCGCCATCCCCCCCGTCCCCGGAGAACGATTATCGGAGCGCGCGCGCCCCAGACCTGTCCAAGAAGTGAATTCTGGTCAACAACATCGCAAAGCGCGGCACACCGTCTCGCATCTCGGGGGACGATCCCACAGGCGACCGCAGTAGATGGAAGTACGTCGACAGACGGAATTCGACGGGTGTCCGCCTAGCCAAATCGCGGTAGGCTTCGCCGTTCGAGAGTTTCGAGCCTCTTTATCGGATTGAGCATTCTGCCGAAACGAAAGCCCGCTACCCGTTGAACATCACGACCGGTCCTGGCACGATGCTGCTTCGCCGGGATGGCGCTGGACGTGTGTCGTGGCTCGCGGCCCGGTCGCTCGCGGTTTCCCTTTCCGGTGATAGGGGGAGCATGGCGGATTCCCCGGTCCTGCTGTTCTCGACCGATCCGTTCCTCGGCGCGGCGCTGGAGGTGGTCGGGCACGGCTCTCGGAGCGTCGTCAGGCACGCCCTCCCGTCGGACCTGTCCGAGTGGCCCAACGGGGAACCCTACAACGTCGTGCTCGACGTACCCCCCGGCCATCGGAAGGCTGCCTACGAGACCATTCGCCTGCACCACCAGGGACGGCTGATCCTCGTGCTGGGTCCCGATGAGGATGACGCCGACCTGCCCCGCGACGCTGCCCGGCTGACGGTCCACCGTCCGATCGATCTCGCGAGCCTCTTGAGCTTGCTGGCCGAACCGATCGCAGACTCTAACGAGACAGACGGCGAAATCGGTGCCGATGACGGGTCGCCGCAGGCGCCCGAGGGCGACGGGTGGCCTGGGCAGGGAAAGAGCGATTCTGACTCCGGAGCCGCGGCGACGCCCGCCCAGCCGGTCGTGACACTCCCGCATGAGGTCGCCGCGGACCGGCACGTCGGGGGGGCCGCCGAAGGCGATGTCTGGCCCACGCCGACTGGTCCCGTGGACGCGACGGAGCCTGCCGAGCGATTGTGGGAGACCGATGACCTCGCCGGTGCTGGACCCACTGCCGAGCCCAGGGGCCGCCTGCTCGGCGGTGTGGCCGGCCGGCCCTCCCGCGGCGTGCTGGTCGGCGCCTTGGTGATGGTGGCGGCATGCCTGGCTGCCTTCGGGCTTTGGCTCCTCCTCGGCCTGAACGACGCGGCGAAGGACGTCCGGAAGTGGGCGAGGGAAACCCGGAACGACCTCGACAAGGTCAACACGGCGCTTAACGCCGGCGATGTCGCGGCGGCCGACGACGCCGTCCATGGCGCTGGGCTCGGCTTGGACGCCGCCGACGGCGTGCTCGGGCGGCGTCCCGTACGCGTGGCCGCCCGCTTGCCGGTCCTCTCCGGGCCGGTGCGCGACCTAGCGCATCTTCTCGCCGCCGGGCGAGCCGGGACGCGGGCCGCCGACCATGCCGTCAAGCTCTACGCCAGCTTCGGCTCGGGGCGGCCGCTGCTGCATGACGGGCGGTTCGACTTCGAGATCATGTCCCGGGCCACCGACCACGCAGGGCGGCTCAACGCCGAGCTGGCGCGCGCCGAGCAGGAGCTGAAGGCCGTCCGGGGAGGGCCGCTCGACCCGGAGGTCATCCAGGCCAAGCAGACCGGCCTGGATCAGATCGCCGACCTCAGGGGTCGGACACGGTTGTTGTCGCCCTTGCTGGGCGTCCTTCCGCACGTGCTCGGGCGCGACGGCCCGCGACAATATCTCATCGTGCTGGCCAATCCGGCCGAGTCGCGTCCCGGCGGGGGGTCGCCCACTGCGGCCCTGCGGCTCACCGTCGACAAGGGAGTGGTCCGCCTCGAGGAGCGGCACGGCAGCGTGGCCGAGAAGCTCCACCATGCCGCGGTGACATGGACTGCATCCCCGGCCGACCCGTGGCGGCCGGAGCCGAGCTTTCACAGGTTCTCGGACGCGAATTCCTCCCCCCACTTCCCAACATCCGGGGAGGAGCTGCTCCGCGCCTACCGGGCCGCCAGCGGCCGGCACGTCGACGGGGTCATCAGCGTCGACCCGATGGCGATGCGGGCGCTGCTGGCCGCCACCGGCCCTCTTCGCGTCACCGGATGGGGCGAGCTGACCGCTCAGAACATCGGCCCGTTGACCATGCACGACGCGTTCGAGCTATGGCCGGATCGGCAGGTTCGTCGGGATAGATACGAGCGGCTGATCGGCGCGATCGTGCAACGCTTCCTGAACGGCAAGCGGCTCCTGGACAATGCCAGGGCCCTTGGAACCGAGGCAAACGGGCGCCACCTCCAGCTCTACCTCACCACCCCCGCCGTCCAGCGCCTGATCGTGGGCAGCCACCTCGCCGGCGCGCTGCGCCCGGCCGAGCACGACTACCTGGCCGTGTTCACCAAGAACACCAACAACAGCCGGGTGGACTTCTTCCAACGCCGAACGACTAAGCAGGTCGTCCAACTCGAGGAGGATGGCTCGGCGACGGTCACCCGCGAGATCCAGGTGTCGAATCCCACCCCGTCCTCGGACAGGCTGAGGACCGGACCGCGAGACGGATACGCCTCGCGGTTCAGCGACCCGATCCTGGCGGTCTATCTCCCACCGAACGCAACCCTGCGCTCGGTTGCGGTGAACGGCAGCCCGGTGCGTGCGAGGCAGACGACCGAGGCCAGGCGCCCGTTCGTGCGCACCCAGCTCCGTCTTCTCCCCAACGGGGCCTCCACCGTCACGATCGTCTATCGGCTGCCGGCAGCCGCTGAGCGGACGGAGGATGGCCTGCGCTACCAGCTCGTTGCCGACAACCAGTCGCTGGCGGTGCCGCCGACACTGGAGGTGACGGTGGTGCCGCCGCCGCAGATGGTGGCGCGGGCCTCACCCGGATGGAAGGTCGGCCCGGACAGCGCCACCCTTCGCAGGCGGTTCGCCGCGTCCTTCGACACGCAGCTCGAGATCCAGAGGCGGTAGGAGTTAGGCTAGCCACAGCCGGACGAGGTCACGGCCGATGAGTTGCGACAACGCGCTCACATCGCCGTGATAGTGCCGGATGAGCCTCGCCCGGTCCGCTTCGGTCAGCGGTGGGGGCTCCCTTGTCGCGTCGCGGCGGTCCCTGAGCACCAGGCGCTTGGCCCCCAGCCGCTTGGCGAGGTCGACCATCGGGTGGAGACCGCTGGCGTGGAGTGAGCGCCCCGTGCGGAAGGCCAGCTTGGCCGCGAGCATCGAGCGCGGCGTCTGGTGCTCGTTGGTTCTCTGCGTGGTCTTGGGCGCCCGGAAGCTGCGGTCCACGCCGAGGATCTCGTAGACCGATCGCAGGAAGGCGAACGGGTCGGCCGCCGCGTCGTCCAGCACCAGCAGGTGAAGCTGCTCGGGCGGGAAGAGCTGGCGCCACTGACGGAGGCACCGGAAGTACTCGCCGTCGCCGAGGATCTCGGGGGCACGCGCGCACGCCTCCCAGAAACCGGCGTGGCTGGGAACGTCGCCCTTGCGCCACATGTGAAGGTACTTCGACCGGGCCCGGTCGATCGGATTGCGCAGGGAGACGATCAGGGTTGCATGGGGGAGGACGGCGTGCATGCTCCGCGGCGCGAGCGGATGGGCCAGGTATGTTGGCGTGACGTCGCCCACGCGCTTCTGCCCCCGGTGCCCGCGAAAGTAGTGGGCGTACCAGTCAAGGCCGCGGTCGAAATAGCGATCAAAGAAGAAGATCTCTGCCACTTCGGGAGTGATATGGATCTCGGGATGATCGCTCAGGCACTCGTTCAGCCAGTTGGTACCACACTTGGATCCACCGATGACGACGAAGTCTGGGAGGACGCTTGCCACGGTGACCATCCTTGGATGCAGCCTCGCGGGATCGGCTGGAGGATACTAGGAGCGCCATGACCCAGCAGCACACCTTCGACGTGGTGATCGTCGGGGCCGGCGGGGCCGGCCTCCGGGCGGCGCTGGAGAGCTCCAAGCGGGCCAGAACCGCCGTCATCACCAAACTGTACCCGACCCGCTCCCACACCGGCGCCGCCCAGGGCGGCATGTGCGCCGCCCTGGCCAACGTCGAGGAGGACAACTGGGAGTGGCACACCTTCGACACCATCAAGGGCGGCGACTACCTGGTCGACCAGGACGCCGCCGAGATCATGTGCCGCGAGGCGATCGACGCGGTCTACGACCTCGAGCACATGGGCATGCCGTTCAACCGCACCCCCGACGGCCGGATCGACCAGCGCCGCTTCGGCGGCCACACCCACCACCACGGCAAGGGCGCCGTGCGCCGCTCCTGCTTCGCGGCCGACCGCACCGGCCACATGATCC
>Ga0209889_1000139_pt1 | contig 15863 bp, 12 predicted proteins | sample GWRWN1_0_10_FD_187233 | JGI IMG/M metagenome (GOLD analysis project Ga0209889, IMG submission 187233) | Riverbed sediment microbial communities from areas with no vegetation in Columbia River, Washington, USA - GW-RW N1_0_10 (SPAdes)... | ecosystem: Environmental > Aquatic > Freshwater > River >... | reverse complement strand
GGAGATATCGCTCGGGTGGCGCGTCAATACGTACCCTCCCTTGGGTCCGTTCTGGCTGACGATCAGCCGGCGCTTGGCGAGGCGCTGCAGGATCTTCGCCAGGAGCTCGGGCGGGATGCCGAACTCTTCCGCGATCCGCTTCGCGCTGACAGCGCCGAGCTCGTCGTGGACGGCGATATAGTGAATCGCCATCAGCCCATAATCGGCCCGCTTGGTAAAGCGGAGCATCGTCAGTCGACCCTCGCCTCTGAGCTGACCGCGTGCAACATCAAGCTCTCTATTGCCGACCTTTTTGGTCGGCGACTATTTCAGTCGTATTCTCACACCTGTTCCGCCTGGCGTCAACCGGAAAGTGACCACCCGGGCCCACCTCGACCGGGTCGCCAAGCCACTCACCCTGGAGCCGACCTCGATGAGCACCACGTAAGAAGACAATATTTTCAACAGTATAGGGTCCATCACAGCGCCGTACCACCGAGATCTGCTGCTCATCGGCCCCAAAGAGGCGATGATCCGCGTCTTCAAATTGCCGTCTGGGCGCTCGGCGCGAACAAGGGCCCGGACCTGAGGACGGCGTTGCTCATGGAGGGTCCGCCGCGCGGCGGAGGGTTACAAGGTGAGAGGGCTCTACCCCTGATCGGACCAGGCGTTTCGGAGCTCCGCCGCCGAGACTTCAGGGCGCGTCTCGTTGACGAAGATGCCACCGACTCGATTGGCGTGCTCCGGCTCGGGCGTAATCTCGATATGCCAGTGGTAATCGTCGCGGATCGTCGCCCAGTCCCCTTGGAGGATCCGCGATCGTAGGTTAGGCGCCGTGTGCAGCACCATCTCGTACCCCGGGTCGCCGAACCTGCGCGCGAGGGCGCGGAAATACTCGGACAGTAGCCGCCCCAAGTCCCCGGCGGTTTCGGCCCGGAGCGCCTCCTCGAACGAGCATCCGTGCTGCCGCGGCAGGATCCACGTCTCGAGCGGGACGCGCGGCGCGTACGGAACCACCGCCGCGAATGCCGGCGTGAGCCGCACGACCCGCTCCTCGGCGCCGATCTCCTGCCGGAGGATGTCGCAGTAGGGGCAGCGGCGCTTGTACTGATAGTATTCGCGCGCCTCGCGCAGCTCGCGTCGCATCTCGTCGAAGACGATGGGGATCGCCGTGACGCGCGAGTACGGATGGTGGCTCGCGACGCCGGGCTTCTTGTGGCGGCGCGACACGAGGATGTCGCGGATCTGACCGTCGCGCTTCAGGTCGAGGAGCCGGTCGCGGTACATCCACAGCACCGCCTCGATCACGGCGGGCCCCATCGTCGCGAGCGTGTCGTCGTGTTGAGGCGACTCGACCACGAGCTCGCTCGCGCCGCGAGGGTTGATCATGTCGAACATGCCGACGCCCTCGCGGACGAGCTCCCATTCGATCCGGAAGTACGCGTCCGGCTCGGGCACGACACGGATGGTCCATCCCGGACCATTCGCGGTGGAGCCCTCCGGGCGGTAGGCGGCGATCTCCGGCCCAGTGAGGTGCTCGGCGCCTGGACAGTACGCGCAGTCCGTGTGCCGCGAAGGCTTCGCCTTCGGACGGATGAGGACCCAGTGCCCTCGCGTCGGGTCTTTTCTCAATTCGTCCACGCGATCTCCTGAAGCCTCAAATACATCTTGGTTATGATACTCGCGGCCACAGCGCCAGTCGGCATACATTCACGGCGGGACGCCGCCTGGCGGCGGCTCGGTCACATTCCCGATCCGAAGTCCGTGCCGCGCGGCGAGCGAAGTTCTTTGGCGGCCGAGCCACTCGCCCCTCACGGGACGCACGGCTCGCGGCGGTGTTGGCTAGTCCTTGACCTGGCTCTTGAGCTTTCTCAGGTGCTGGCGAGCGACGTCGACCCAGTCCTTCTCGGTCGCCAACGGTGAGGCGAGCTCGATGTAACGCTCCCACTGGGTGATCGCGGCCCGGGGATCGACCTTTTCGTAAACGAGCGCGAGGTTGTACATGGCGCCCGTGTGCTTCCCGTCGATCTCGATCACCCGCCGGTATTCCTCGGTGGCCTCCTTGTAGAGTCCCTTTTCCTCGTACACCTCGCCGAGCCCCATGTGGGCGTCGACCGAGAGCGGGTCGAGGTCGATGGCTCGCTTGTAGGCGGTGACCGCCTCATAGTAGAGCCCCTTCTCGCCATAAAAGATCTTCCCGAGGCTCATGTGCACCCGAGGGTTGACGGGGTTGTAGACGAGCGCCTTCTGGTACGCGACGACGGCACCGTCGATGTCGCTCTTCGCCGCCTTGGCGTCGCCGAGCCCAACATAGGCCTCAGCGAAAAAGGGCCGAAGCTCGATCGCCTTGCTGTAGGCCTCCACGGCCTGGTCGAAGAGGCGGCGCGGCTGAGACAGGAACAGGTCGCCAAGGGCCTTGTACGGCTCCGGGTAGGACGCGTCAGCCTGCGTCGAGGCGCGGAACTGCGCCGCGGCCTTCCACCGGTTGCCGAGCGCCGAGTGCACGACGCCGAGCGTGTAGTGGGCGACGACGAAGCTCGGGTCTGCCTCGATCGCCCGCGACAACAAGTCTACCGCCGCCTCGTTGCTCTCCTGATCGCCGCGCATCGCCGCGATCTGACCCCGCGCGAACAACTCGAACGCCCGTGGCACCCGGGTCGGGCGCGCCGCTTTCTCGATCCGGGCGGCCTCGGTATCGGTCAGGGGAACGCGGAGCGTGCGCACGTACGTAACGGGCAGCGCGGCGAGACGCCCGAAGAGCTCACCCGACGGCGCCGTGACGGGATCGAGGTTTACAGCGCCGTCGGCTCCACTCGCCTTCAGCTCCAGCAGCCTGGGCAGGACGGCGAGGTTGCTCTCGCGACGTTCGATGCGGCCGAAGAGCGCGGCGTCGGCGCGCACGGCCCGCGCGGCCTGCACGACCGCCGCCTCGTTCCAGACGTCCGGCCGGCCCGCGGCGCGCAGCCTCGGACGTTCGATCTGGACGAACGCTGGATGCTGCGCGAGTCCGAGGGCGAGGATCTGGGCGACCCCCTCGCCCATCCACTGCTCCTCACGTTCGAGCGCGGTGCCATCGAACGGCACGATCACCACGACCCGGAGCTTCGGATCGGCGTGCGCCCCGTCCGCGGCGGACAGCGTGAGGAGACCCGCGAAGGTTGCGACGATCCGCGACCGCCAGCCGAGTCGACGCATCATGGAACCTCCTTCCTCCGGAGACCTCGACGGACGAGCGCGGCCACCCGTTCGAGCGCCCCGGGACCGACGCGCCGCAGGGCAATGTCCGGGACCAGCAACAGCGCGACCAGGCCGACGAGCCACGGCCACACGTCGACCCCGATGCGAGACTGGCGTCGCGACCTCAAGAAAGCGTCTGGCGGCTTCGCGAGCGGTCCCCCTCCCGTCAGCTCCGCTAGCTCCCGCAGGAGGGGCTCGTCCACGCCGAGGTCGCGTAGCTCCTGAGCGTACGGTACCACCAGGCCGGCGAGCTGCGAGCCGACCACGCGCTCGTTCCGACGCTGGGACATGCCCACCAGATAGACGCCCTCCTGGGCGGCCGGGAAGCGGCCGCGATACCGCCCGGGCCCGACCTGTTCGAGGTCGATCACCGTGCGATCACGGTTCGGCGCGACCACGCCCACCTGGGAATCGAGAAAGTTGATGAACTCGCCCTTCGGGTCGACGGCGTCAACGACAATCTCGCCCATGTTCTCCCGTCGCTCCACGATCGCGACGGTGTCGCTGCGCGACCCGCTCCGCAGCGTCCAGCGGATGAGCTGCGACCAGAACCGATTGAACTCGCGCCACCGGAGCCAGAGTACGCCCCACTTCGCCTTGGCGTCCGACGTGAACGCGACGGAGCGTCCGAGACCGTACCGCCAGGTCGCGAGCACGGGGTCTTCCTGGTGGCTCATCAGGACCAGGTCCGCCGTCGCCTTCAGCGTGCTCGCGACATAGCCGCCGAGGGGCGGCACGCTCTTCCAGTCGATCTCCTGGATCGCCTCGTGACCGGGCGACGTGAGCTGCGGCTTGAACGGCTGCTCGACGAGCGACGCCTTCGAGGCAAGCTGCGTTTCGAGCGTGAAGATGCGAGGAATCGTCTGCGAGTCCTCGGTGTAGTAGAAACGGCCCTTGCCCCACTTGGCGACGTCCACCATGAGCTGGACGTCCGCGTCCTTGCCGATCGCCACCGTCGACACCGTGATCTTGTCCTTCGCCATCCGCCGGAGCAGTCCCTGGAAGTCGCCACGCGTCATCTGCCCGTCGGAGAGGAAGATCACGTGCTTGAGCAGCGCGGGCCGCTCGAACAGCACCTGGTACGACTCCTTCAGCGCCGGGTACCCGTCAGTGCCGCCGCCCGCCTTGATGGTCGCGATCGCGTGATGGATCGCCGCCTTGTCCTTCGCCGGGCGCACGGACGCGTCCCAGATGAACTCGGTGTCCCAGCTCATGACGCCGACCTCGTTGCGCTCGTCGAGCAGGTCCACCACGAGGTGGGAGGCCTCCTTCGCAAGGTCGAGCTTCGTCACCTTCTCGTCGGTCGACATCGCCATGGACCCAGAGCGGTCGATCGAGAGCACGACGGCGAGGCTCGGGATCTCGACCTTCTGCTTGACGTCCATCGTGACCGGGAGCGCCTCCTCGACCGGGGTGCGGTAGTATCCGCCGAGCCCGAAGCTCTCCTCGCCGCCGATCATGACGAGGCCGCCGCCATAATCGCGAACGTAGTCGCGCATGTACCCCATCTGCTGCCGCGTCAGCTTGAGCGAGGACACGTTGGAGAGCACGACCCCGTCGTATTTTTGGAGACCCGCGAGGTCGGCCGGGATCTGCGGCGGCTCCACCACGGTCACGTCGATGTTCTGCGAGCGGAGCGCGCCGGCCAGGGACTGTGCGTGAGTCCGGTCCCGATCGGCGAGCAGCACCTGGGGTCGGCCGCGAACGACGACGGCGCCGACGGCCCGGTTGTTGTCTTCGATCGTGTCGCCCTCGACCTCCATCGCCGCCTGGTACACGTGGATCCCGCTGGCGTCGAGCGACTGCCGGTAGCTGAAGACGTTCTTGCCGGCCGTCAGCCGGACGACCTGCGAGCCGAGGAACTCGCCGTTGCGGAAGAGCGAGAGCCGGCCCTCGGTGTCCCGGTGACTCCACACCACGACCTTGGCCTGAAAGGGCTCACCGAACTTCACCTCGTGCGGGAGCACCATCGCTTCGGCGACAACCTCCTGGGTGAAGGTCAGCGGCGCCGGGACGTAGTAGATGTCCGCCCCCGCGTCCTTGGCGGCTTGAGCTCCGGCAAGGGCGTTGCCGGCGTTCTGCCGACCGTCGGTCAGCATGATGATGCGGTTCGCCTGGCCCGGCGGCAGCATCGCGAGCGACAGCTGGATCGCCTGAAAGATGTTTGTCCCGCGCCCGTCGACCTGGGCCTTCGGGCGGTCGATGGCCGGGCGGCTGGCGAGCGGCTGATCAACGACCGCCTGGTCGCCAAACGCGATCACGCTGTTCCGGTCGCCGCTCTTCATGTGCTTGCCGGCCTCGGCGACGAAACGGTACGCGCGCTCGCGGGACGCGAGGCTCACGCTGTCCGAGAGGTCGAGCAGGAACACGACGTTCATGCGGTCGACCCAGCGCGGGAGCGTCGGCCGGAGCAGCGCCAGACACAGGACGACGACCAGCGCGCTGCGCAGCGCCAGCGCCCAGCGGTCGCCCACGCCGGCCGGCGCGCGCAACCGTCCCGCGCTCTGGCGCCGCCAGTACAGCAGCCCCTCGCCGGCGAGGAGGACCACGGCCAGGATGACGAAGAGCGGCCACAGCTCGCGTTGGACGGGCACCGGCGCCGCGGCCGGACCATGCCCGCCCGCCGCGGGCATGGGGTGTGGCGCCAGATTCGACTCGTCGGCGTTGGCCAGATTCACCGCCACCCGAGTCTCACCGCGCGACGTCGAGAGCGTGTAGATCCCTGTCTCGTCGGTCTCCGTGAAACTCACCATGCCGCGGGTGACCCGGCCCTGGACGGCGCGGCCGCTGGGTGTCGTCACGGTGACGGTCGTGACGCCGTGTGGCGCCGGCAGGAGAATCGGCTGACCGGCCGCGAACTGGAAGCTCGACTGGTCGAGCCCCGCCGGGTGGAGCCAGCGCAGCGTGTTCGAGAGAACCAACGGGAACGCGATCCGCAGCGGGAAATCGGTCTTGAACAGGTCGAAGCCGACGAAGAGCGCCTTCCGATCTGGTTCCTCGAGGGCATAGATGAGCGGGCCGCCCACGGCCTCGACGACCGGCCGGCCGGCCGCGAGCGGACGGATGCGCATCGCATCCTCGATGGTGACCTTCGCGAACTCGACGTGACGCATCACCGGGTGGGCCCGGTCCCAATCCATGATCGTCGGGCGCTCGAGCCTTCCCAGCACCTCGAGCGGCACGTCCGGCGGCACGGCGTTGACGAAGACGAACCGGCCCGGCCCGGCCCGCGGCGGGGTCACCGAATCGAGCACGACGACATCCGCGTCGCCCATGCCGCCCTGATACTGATCGGGCGTACGCACCTCGAGGGACACCTGCGGATCCGTCCGGAGGACCTTCTCGAGGAACAGATTGCCCGCACTCACGAGGAGGACCGCGATTTTCCTCGGCGGCGGCAGGACCGCATACGCGGTGTTGTCGACCGCGAGGTCGTCGTCGATCCGCAGCCGCGCCGTGACGGTGCCGCCACCGCTGTGGCTGAACGGCAGCACCACCGAACGCCGGACGCTTGGCTCGAGCGTCACCTCTTTCTCGGCGATGGACTTGCCCTCGAGCTCGAGGCGGAAGCTGAACGTCTGGGGCTCGACGGAGTAGTTCACGAGCGAGACGAACGCCTGGTAGTCGAACGCTCCGTAGTAGTTCTTTCGGATCGACAAACTGGTGATGGCGACGTTCTGGCCGTGCCGCCCGACGCCCACCCACCGCACTCTCGGATCGGCAACATCTTGACTCTGGGGCAGCGTGAAGGCGCCGTCGGTAAAGACGTGGATCTCGGCTCGGGGCTCCGCCGCGACGAGGGCGCGCGCCGTGCGCACCGCTTCCGGGATCCGGGTGGGGAGGTCGCGGGCCTGGGCGGCCCGGATGGCCGCCAGCGCCCGCTCGCGGTCGCGGGCCAGCGCCGCGGTCACCTTCGGCTGCACCCCGGCCTCGATGACCATGACTTCGGCGCCCTCACCGAGGCCGCGCACGAGCGCGGCGGCGCCGGCCCGCGCGGCCTCAAAGCGCGAGGGCGAGACGTCGCGCGCCTTCATCGATGCCGAGGTGTCGAGCACGACGACGACCTTCCGGGCGCCCTGGCCCATGACCGTCGCAACGGGCCGGGCCAGCGCCAGGGCGAGCGCCAGGAGCGCAAGGAGCTGCAGGAGCAGCAGCGGGTCGCGATGGAGCCGCTGGAAAAAGGTCGAGGCCTCACGGTCGCGCAGCGACATGTGCCACAGGAGCAGGCTCGACACTGTCCGCTCCCGCCGCCGAACTTTGAGGAAGTAGAGCAGCACCAAAGGCACGGACAGCGCGAACAGTGTCAGCGCGAACGGCGCGAGAAAACTCATACGAGCACGCGGCCCCGGAGCTGGGCGAGGACAAACTCTTCGATGGGGGCGTCAGAGGCCAGGCGGTGGTACCCGATCTCCTTGGTCCGACAGAACGTCTCGACGCGCTCGAGGAACTGCCGAAGCCGCTCGCGGTACGCGCGTACCGCGTCCCCGTCCATCGAGAGCTCGCGCATTTCGCCGGTCTCGCTGTCGACGAGCCGCAGGTCGCCGGCGAGCTCCGGGTTCATCTCCTCCGGCGCCAACACGTGGACCAGATGGACGTCGAAGCGGCGTTCGAGAAGCGCGCGCACGCCGCTCTCGTACCCGGCCGGATCGAGCAGGTCCGAGATCACGACCGCGAGGCCGGCTTGCCGCGCCCGCGCCGCGTAGTTCCCCAGCCCTTCGTTCAGGCTCGTGCCGCCGGCCGGCCCGACTCCGGCGAGGAGGTCCAGGAGGCCGGCCACCTGGCTCCGACCCCGGGTCGGGGGCCAACCCTCGGCCACCCGGTCGCGGAGCACGCCGACGCCGACGCGCTCGAGGTTCACGAGCCCCACGAACCCGAGCGCCGCCGCGATGCGCACCGCGCAGTCCAGCTTGGTCGGCGACCCGAAGTTCATGGACGCCGACGCGTCGACGATCAGGTGCAGGCAGAGGTCTTCCTCGTCGACGAAGAGCTTGACGTGCAGACGGTCAAGGCGGCCGTAGATGTTCCAGTCGACGTAGCGAAGGTCGTCGCCCACCCCGTAGGCACGGTAGTCGCAGAATTCGACGCTGTGTCCGCGGCGCAAGCTCCGTCGCTCGCCCCTCACGCGTCCACGGAAGACTCGACGCGAGAGCAGCGAGAGACGCTCGAGCTGCGCCAGGAACTCCGAGGTGAAGAACGCGTGGCGCGTCGCCGGCATCCGTCTCCTTTCGCTTATCGCTCGTCGAGCGCCTGGAAGTAACTCCTGATCTGGTCGTGAAAGTCCCGCGGGACCTGCTCCCGGGTGATCGCGTCCTCCATCGCCTTCCGGTATTGCCCGATGACCCCCAGGTACTGGAGCCGCGAGGCCATGCTACCGCCGCGTCCCGTCAGGTTCGTGTCGTACCCGTCCTTACGGCCCCGGCGCGACTCGCCCTCGACGCCGACGTCGTACGGGCTGGCGCGCAGCCGCTGCGTCGCCTCGCCCTTCGGGGAGCCGCTCCGACCTCGGCCCGGCATGAGTCCCTCGCCCTCGCCGAAGTCCTGGTCCTCGGGGCCCATCCCGTCACCGCGGGCGCGGTCTCGCCCACGACCGCTCCGATCGTTCTCTCGCCCCCCGCGCAGGCCTTTGCCCGAGCGCTGCGCCTCGTCCATCGCTCGCATCTTGTCGAGCGCCTTTTGCATCGCGTCGAGGGCCCGATCCGGCTGGCCACCCTCGAGCGCCTCCATGCCCTCCATCGCGTCGCCGCTCCAATTACCGCCACCCTTGCGGCCCAGCCGCTCCATTTCCTCGAGAAGTTCGCGGAGCTTCTGAGGCGAGATCTGGTCGGGTCGGAGGCCGCCCGTCAACGCCTTCGATTTGCGGTACACCATCTTGTACTGGCTGCTCGTGAAGTCCGACTGGAGGTCGGGCAGACGGTCCACCTGCTCGAGCATCCGGAGCCGCTCGTCGCCTTTCTTCATGAAGCTGTTGAAGTCCGGCCGCTGGCTCGCGAGCGACGTGTCCTTGAAGATCGCCGAGAGGTCGCCGGTGGTCGTGGCGCCGCTGCCGCCAGCCCGCTGCGCGAAGTCGCGCTCCTCGAAGGACGGGCGCTTGAGCGGGTCCTTTGCGGTTGGACGCGACGTCTCCTCGAGCATCGACGAACTTGCGCGCTCCTCGCGCTCCTCCTCGCCCGACGGCAAAAAGTCGGGGAGGCGCCCCGACGGCATCGGGATCGGCGGCGTGATCGCGAGCACCACACACGCCAGGACCGCGACTGCGAGGAGCCGCCCCTCGCGCGGGACCACGCGCCCGACCACGCGCTTGAGCTCGAGGCCCTCGACGCGCGCCACAGTGTCGGCGACCAGGGAGTCGACGAGTCGCGTCCGGTCCGCGCGTTCGGCCCACTCGAGCGTCGTCGCGACGCGATCGTCGAGACCGAATGCGCGGTCCGCGACCCGGGCCGCGTCTCCACGTGCGACGCGTCGGGCCGCTCCGTACGCGATTCCCGCCACGGCTCCGAGGATCACGAGCGCGGCCGCGGCCCACGCGGCCGCGCCACCCACTGCGTGCTTCGCCAGCAGGACCACGACGCCCGCGACGGCACCCCAGAAGGCGCCGCGCAGCCCGTAGTACTCCGCCCGGCGGCGCCGAATCTCCCGCCGAATACGCCGCAGGAGCCCTTCGATCTTAGGGGACTCGTTCATGCGGTCCTCCCGCGGTTAGCGGAGAAAAGGCTCTCGGCCCTGGGCGGTGGCGGCCTCGGTGTTGTCCAGGACCTGCGCGATCAGCGTGTCGGTGTCCACGCCCTCGGCTTCGCCCTCGAAGTTCAGGATGACCCGGTGGCGGAGCGCCGGCGCCGCCAGCGCCTTGATGTCCTCAATGCTCACGTTGTAACGCCCCTCGGCGAGCGCCCGCACCTTCGCGCCGAGCACGAGCGCCTGGGCGGCGCGCGGGCTCGCGCCGTAGCGCACGAAGCGTCGCGCGACCTCGGGCGCCTGCTCCCATTGCGGGTGGGTCGCCATGACGATCGCCGAGGCGAAATCGCGCACGTGCGACGCGATCGGCACTTCGCGGATCAGCTCCCGGAAGGAGAGCACCGCCGGTCCGCTCAGGACCCGACTCACCGTCGCGGGGCGCGATTGCGTCGTGCGGTCGATGATCGCGTTCAGCTCGTCGAGCGCCGGGTAGCGAACTCGGAGCTTGAAGAAAAATCGATCGAGCTGCGCCTCGGGTAAGGGGTACGTCCCCTCCATCTCGATCGGGTTCTGGGTGGCGAGGACGAAGAACGGCGCGGGCAACGGGCGGGACGCGCCGCCGACGGTGACGGCGCCCTCCTGCATCCCCTCGAGGAGCGCCGACTGCGTCTTCGGCGTCGCACGATTGATCTCGTCGGCCAGCAGGATGTGGGCGAAGATCGGCCCGTGCTGGAACTGGAAATGCTTCCGGCCGTCCGCGTCCTCCACGATGATATTGGTCCCGATGATGTCCGCCGGCATCAGGTCGGGCGTGAACTGGATGCGAGAGAAGGAGAGCTCGAGCCCCTCAGAGAGGGTCTTGATGAGGAGCGTCTTGCCGAGGCCAGGCACCCCTTCGAGGAGCACGTGGCCGCCCGCGAACATGCCGGTCAGGACGTGCGTGATGACTTCGTGATGTCCGACGATGACCTTCTTGACTTCCGCGCGTAGGGCCTCGAAGGCGTCGACGAACGCCTCAACTCGAGCGTCGCGATTCATCGAGCTCCCCTTTCCCACGAATTCTTCCCACCACTGCTTCCTGAAGTTGCTGCCATTATAGAGAGCCGTCAAGCGCCGGGCGCGGCTCGCTTACGAATTACCGCCTTGCCTTCATACTACTCGATGACCAGAGCAAGTTACCTGCCAATTGCGACCCAGGACCCGCCCCCGTCGGCTCGCGGCGAAATCGACAGCCTGTCGCGCGGCGGTGACTCCCGAATCAGCGCCCGTCCCGGGACTGCTCAATTGCCGGGCGCGGGACGACGCTCGGCGGAGCGCTGACCAGAGGAGCCAGAAACGCGATCAGCCGCCAGCTCACGCCGAAACCGCGACCAGCCGTCGATAGACGTCACAGTAGCCGTCGATCTCCCGCTCCGGCGAATAGCGCCGAGCCACCAGCTCGCGGCCGGCTCGGCCGAGGCGCTCCCGGAGCCCTGGATCGCGCACGAGCTCGGCCGCTCGCCGCTCGAACTCGGTCTCGTCACCGAAGAGAAAGCCCGTCGAGCCGTCGTCGATGAGCGAGCGATTGCCCGCGATGTCCGAGGCCAGGACCGCCCGGCCGATCGAGAGTGCCTCGAGCACCGAATTGGCCATGCCGCCTTCGGAGACCGAGCAGTTCAGGACCACGTCCGCCTGCGACAGGAGCGAGGCCATCTGGGCGTGCGGCACTACGCCGACGTGGCGCGCCCAGGGAAGTGCCGCCAATGAGCGCAGCAATGTCTCCCCCATGCTGGGATCGAGCACCGGGCCGGCGTAGAGCAGGCGAATTTCCGGAATGCTTGCCACCAGCCGGCCGAGTGGCGTGAGCGGAAACGCCGGATTCTTGACCGCGCGGATGCCCGCCGGAAACAGAAACAGCGAGCTCCGGGGCGGGAGCCGCCAGTGCGCTCGGAGATCGAATGTTTCGCTCGTCGATAGTCCAACCGACTGGGGGACGATCGCGAAGCGCCCGCTGAGATCCGGCAAGGTCGCCGTGACCCGATCGGCGATGGACGCATGGAACGCGGTCAACCGGGCTGCGCCCTTCAGCACCCGCCGAACCGTGGGCGCTCGTTCCGGGTCGAGCAAGTCGTGGTTGGCATCGGTTCCCGTCAAGGTGACCACGAGAGGGATGTCGGTCCGGCGCGCCACGTGCAAGGCGAGCGGACCCGTGCGGTAGGCGTGGAAAGCATGAACCAGCACGGGACGATAGGCCTCGACTTCGGCCTCGATCGTCGTGTCCGCGCTCACGGAAAGGTCCCAGACGCGCAGCTCGACACCGCGCTCGCTGAGCCCCATCGCCACACGCGCCACGGTTACGGCGTTGCCACGCACGGAAGGAGGCGCGAACGGGGTGAAGATCGCGACGCGAGATGGCATCGGCGCGAGCATATACCGGGGCCGCCGCGGCGCGTAAAGGCGAGCCAAGCGCCCGGAGCAGAATCTCTCGCGCCGACCGGAGCGTCGCATATAATGTACCGTGATGCCTGAGTGTGGAGCGCCTGGCCCCTCAACGATCGAGTGTCGGCAAATCGCCGATCTCCTGAGCGATTATCTCGACGGGACCCTGCCGAAGGACACACGCGAGCTGCTGGAGTGGCACATCGAGGGGTGCGCCCCCTGCGTCGCCTTCGTGAAGACCTACCGTGGCACCATCACCGCCGCGACCAAGCTCAAGGACGTGGAGATCCCCGCGGAGCTGAAGCAGCGTCTTCTGGCCGTCCTGCGAAACCAGCGCGCGTCACGCCCGTCGGGCGCATAGCCCTCGCGGGCGCGGTTCGCCCCCCGGACACGGAGATCGGGCCCGACAGGTCCTAACGCAAGAGCTCCCGAACGATGTTCGCTGTCTCCACGTTCGCCCAGTCGATCTCGCCGATCACCCCGTAGCGTACGCGCCCGTCCGGGTCCACCAGAAAGCTCGACGGCAGCACCCGGACTCGCCACGCCCGCGGCGCCTCCTGATTCGGATCGAGGAGGACCGGGAAGGCGAGAGACTCGCGTTTGACGAACTCGCTGATGCGCGCTCTCGCTTCCCCGTAGTTCACCAGGAGGATCACGAACGGGCGCCCGGCCAGCCGCGTCTGCAGCGCTCGCATCGAGGTCATCTCCTCGCGGCACGGCGCGCACCACGTCGCCCAGAAGTTCAGGAGGACGACGCTGCCACGGTAGTCGGCGAGGGTATGCGACCGGCCGAAGAGATCGTTCAGGGCGAGGGGCGGCGCCGTCGGCTCCTTCCAGGGGAGAAATCGAGCGGAGTCGGCGTGCGCGTCACCCGCCAGGAGCAGGGACGCGCAGAACATCCCGCCGAGCGTCAGGACCGTGAACCGGGCGGAGCGGGCCATCGAGGGTGCCGGGGCTCGGCGGGTGGCGCAACGCGCGTCACGGTACCCGCCGGCATCCGGCGCTCACGCTTTGATCTCGCGCGTGCTGATCGTGTACTTGAAGTTGTCGGGATCGAGGCTATCGCGTCGGCCCTGGGCGGTCTCGGACTGCGGATACATAAAGAACCCGAGCTTTCCGCCCTGCGTGGCGTTCGGGAGCGCCACGTCGTGAGCGGTGTTGAACGCGACCCAGTTGCCTTCCCACCCGCCGAACAGCTTGGGCCGCACCGCCTCGACAAGCGGGTGCTCGACCTTCAGCCATTCGCTCGTCTCTTCGCGCGCCACTTTGGTCACGTCGGCAGGGTCCATGGCCACCCAGCCATAGTCTTTCAGGAAGACCTCGGCGCGGCAATGCTGCGCCTTGCTGATGTTGGCGCTTCCCGCCCCGAGCGCCTTGTAGCCGAACACCGACGGCGCCACGCGGATGCCGTAGATGTCGCGGGCCGGCACCCCGACGGATCTGACGAGGCCCACGAACAGCGCGTTGATGTCACCGCACTTCCCGCCGAAGTTTCGCGTCTCGAGCATCGCCTTGATGTCGCCGACCCCGCAGCCGCGCACCTTGAGCTCGCGATAGGTCGTGGCGAGGATCCAGTCGTACACCGCCCTCACCTTCTCGACATCGGTGGCCTTGCCCTTGGTGACTTCGAGCGCCGTCTCACGGACGATGCCGTCGGTGGGCATGAGATCGGTGGGTTTCGTCCAGACCCTCAAGAGCGCGGGATCCTCGTCGGCGGCGACCTTCTTGGACCAGTCGACCGCGCGATCCTGGGTTTGAAGGCGGCTCGTCAGCTCGACGACCGGAGCCAGCTCGCCGCTGGCGAACTCGGCGTAGAGCATGCCGGCGCCGTAGGCGCCATCGGTCGCCGCCTTCAATACCTTCGCCCCGACCACTGGTTGCCGAGTGGCTGCTGATACTCCGACTTGACCGAAGGAATCGGCAGCCAGGCCCGGGACACGCCCGTCGGCTCCAGCACCTCGACTCGCGTCGTGATCTCGAACGTCCGCCAGGTGCCTGGACGCGGCGTGAACTCCTTCTGCTGGGCTCGCGCCACCGATGAGAGACCCATCGCCTGCGACGCCGCAACAACCGCGGGCAGCGCGGCGACCCTCAAAAATGTGCGTCGGTTCATGGCATGCTCCTTGTCCTGGAAACCGGATCCGGCCCCTCGCGGAGTGGCCGCTCTTGCCAGTCGATCAGTAGACGGGAAGTAAGCGTATAGGGATTCGGATGGAACGCAAATCGGTAAGCCCTATCCCAGCGGAACGTGTTATGGAGGACGCCGATCGCGGGCCGGGCGCCCCCAGCCGCTCAGGTGTTCACGCGGATCACGGGCTCGGCCAGCACCGAGCCGATCTCCCAGCAGTCCTCGCCTCGTCGGCGGAAGGCGTCGATGACGGACGGGGCGCGGTCGGGGGCAACCGAGAAGAGCAGCCCGCCCGATGTTTCTGATTCCGTGAGCAACGAGGCCAGATATCCGGGCACGGACGGCGCGATCGTCAGATCGGCGCCGAACGACGAATCGACATAGCGGCGGTTACGCTTCATCCCACCGCTCCACTGCCCCGCCTCGGCGAGCTCGCGGGTACCGGGAAGGATCGGCAGGCGAGACGCGTCGATCGCAAGACCCGCGCCCGACGCCTTGACCATCTCGCCCGCGTGGCCCAGGAAGCCGAATCCGGTGATGTCGGTCGCTCCCTTGGCGCCGCTGTCGCGCGCGACCTCAGCGGCGACACGGTTGAGCCGCAGCATGCTGGCCACCGCGCCCGCGAGCACGTCGGCGCTGGCGGCGCCGTTCTTCGCTGCCGTCGTGATCACTCCGGTGCCGAGCGGCTTGGAGAGAAAGACGCGGTCGCCCGGTCGAAGCCCCCCCTTGATGAGAATCCGGCCCGGATGGACTCGGCCCGTCACGCAGAGGCCGTACTTCGGCTCGGCGTCCACCACGGTGTGCCCACCCGCGATCACGCCCCCCGCCTCGGCGACCTTGTCGCGTCCCCCGCGAAACACCTCCGAGACGATGGCCTTCGACATCTCGCGCGGAAATCCCGCGACGGCGAGCGCGAACATGACCTCGCCGCCCATCGCGTAGACGTCCGACATCGCGTTGACCGCGGCCACAGCACCCCACGTCCAGGGGTCATCCACGACCGGAGGGAAAAAGTCGACGGTCTCGACGATCGCCAGATCGGGAGTGAGACGATACACCGCGGCATCGTCCGCCGCGCCGAGACCGACGAGCAGGTCCGACGGCGGCGGCGTCCCGCCGGGCTTCAGCACCGCCAGCACCTCCTGGAGATCTCCAGGAGCCATTTTCGACGCTCAGCCGGCGCAAGCGGCGTACGAGGTGAGGCGGATCTCCGTGTGGGTGTGTTCGGCCATTGCGGCTATTTGGACGCGCGCTCGGGGAGCTGGGATTCCACGAAGTCCACGAAGGCCTGGGCCAGCGGCGAGCGGCTCCGGTCGCGGTGGGTGTGCTCGGAGATCGTCGGCTGGGTGAGAAAGAGCGCCTCGGCGGCGCGCGAAAAGCTCCCGAGCTCGGCCACCTTCGCGAAGATCTCGAGACGGCGAAGGTCCAT
>Ga0209889_1000138_pt1 | contig 15863 bp, 17 predicted proteins | sample GWRWN1_0_10_FD_187233 | JGI IMG/M metagenome (GOLD analysis project Ga0209889, IMG submission 187233) | Riverbed sediment microbial communities from areas with no vegetation in Columbia River, Washington, USA - GW-RW N1_0_10 (SPAdes)... | ecosystem: Environmental > Aquatic > Freshwater > River >... | reverse complement strand
GAATTCGCGGCGGCGGCGTGGTCGAGCCCGAGTAGGCCGCACGCACCTGGCCCACGAGAGCTGGTTACGCGGCTGGATGCAACAACCCAATTGGGTCATCATCGGCTTGCGACATCAACTGGGTCCGGACCGAGTTGAGGGAACATAAGGGACCTACCGGGGTGTCCCTTATGTTCCCTTATGTTCCCCTAACGTCCTTTGCTCGTACCACACGACGCCTGGTCAAGAACCAGGTGCCGATCAGGATCAGCGCCACCGCCGGGATCTGGCCATAGGTGATGACCCACCAGATTCGGTCTTCACTGCGGAGGAGATCGAGTACGATGCGGCCGATCGACGTGAGCACGATCACCGTCCAAAACACTTGCCCCGAGAAGGCGCGGCGTCGAGAAATGCTCAAGGCCACTGCTAGGATCCCCACCGCCAGGATCATTTCGTAGATCTGCAGCGGGTGTCGTGGCTCCGGGACGCCCGGGAATCTCACCGCCCACGGCAGCGAGGTCGGGTCGCCGTAGAGTTCTCCATTCATGAAGTTGCCGAACCGCACGAAGATATTGCCGATGGGTACCACCCAGACCGTCGCGTCCGCGAGATCCCAGAATGAGACGCGCTCTCGGCGGGAGGAAATCCACAACGCCAGCAGCCCGCCGGCGATCGCCCCGTGCGAGGTGAGTCCGCCGCGGTCCAGCCGCAGCATCTCGACGGGATTCGTGAACTCGGCAGGGTGGGAGATAACGTAGCCTGCGCGCGCGCCAACGAATGCGAGCACGATGGTCAGCACGGCGAGACGCTCGATGAGGGGAGGCCGGATCCCGAAGCGGGGACTGAGGCGGTAGGCGGCCCACAGGGCGGCCAGGATCGTGAGCGCCATCATCACGCCGTACCATCGGATGACGAGAGGCCCCCATCGGAAGAGGATGGGATCCATGGCGCGCGTTAGTATAACATGAACCTATGCGCATCGCGGTCGGCAGCACCAGTGAGTCGAAATTGCGGGCGGCGCGGGCCGTCTGCGGGCGCGCGTTTCCCGGTGCGGCGGTGGAAGGCGTCCAGGTCCAATCCGGTGTGGCGGCGCAGCCGACGACCCAGGAGGACGCCGTTCGCGGCGCCAGGCGCCGGGCGCGCGAGGCGCAGCGGCTCGTCGATGCGGATCTCGGCATGGGGATCGAGGGTGGAGTCTTCCAGGATGCCTATGGGACGTGGATCTGCGCATGGGCTGCTGTAGTCGAACGGGGCGGCCGTGAGAGCCTCGCGTCGGGGATCCGCTTCCCGCTGCCCGAGTGGATGGCTGCTCGGGCGCTTGGGGGAGAAGAGCTCGGCGCAATCGTGGACGCGTATCTGGACGAGCCCGAGGCCCATGAAGCGCTCGGCGCCATCGGATTGCTCACCAACGGATTGCTTGAGCGCCAGGCGGCGCTGGAACAGGTCCTGATCGCTGCGCTGGCGCCGGTGCTGTCCGCGCGGCTCTATGCCCTGAAGAGTGGAGAGAAAAACACCCGCGGAGGATGAGATGGCCTCATCCCCCGCGGACACTGCTCTTTGCAGTCGTTACGCTCGCGTGACGAGCAACCAGAGCAACACGATGATCAGTAGGGCCGTAAGCATGGCACCCGCCTCCTTCGAGGTGACTTACAAGATGACTTACGAGTCCGCCCCCCTGACGAGTTCTGTCAGGGGAGCAGGTGGCGCTTTGGCTACGTCTCGCGATTCTGGGTGAACAGCCACCACAGGATCCCCAGGAACAAGAGGGTCTCAAGCATGACCGTACCTCCTTTGCGCGCCACTGAGCGCCTGTACTACGCTGACAGTTATCAGCGTGTCTTCGATGCCCGCGTGCTTGACGTGCGGCCGCACGATCGAGGCCACGCCGTCGTCCTCGACCGCACGGCCTTTTTTCCCACTTCCGGGGGACAGCCACACGATCTCGGCACACTCGGCGATGCAAGGGTGATCGACGTCGTCGATAATGAGGACACCGTCGTTCACGTCGTGGCACGGCCGATCGAGGGCGACGTGCGCGGCGAGATCGACTGGCCGCGGCGATTCGACCACATGCAGCAGCACACCGGGCAGCACATCCTGTCCCAGGCTGCACTGCGCTCGCTCGACGCCCAGACTATCTCGGTGCATTTCGGGGCGGAGGGGTGCACGCTGGATCTGGACCTGTCCGATCTCACGCCGGAAATGGCGGCCCGAACGGAGGATCTCGCCAACGCCGTCATATTCGAGGACCGGCCGGTGCCTGTGCACATGGTGGATGAATCCGAGCTCCCAACTCTGGGCCTGCGGCGGCCGGCGAAGAAGCGGGGGCAGATCCGGGTCGTCGAGGTGGAGGAGTTCGATCGCTCCGCGTGCGGGGGGACGCACGTCCGCCGGACCGGTGAGATTGGGCTGATCAAGCTGTGCCGCTGGGAGCGGTACAAAGGCGGCGTCCGCGTCGAGTTTCTGTGCGGGTGGCGCGCGCTCCGCGATTATCGGTGGAAAAGCACGCTCGTCTCGGATCTGGCCGGATCGTTCACGGTGAAGGATCGCGAGGTGGCCGAGGCAATAGGCCGGCTGTCGGGGCAACTGAAAGAGCGGGAGCGCGTCATCGCCGACCTGCGGGATCGGCTGTTCTCGAGCGAAGCGCGGGGCTACCTGGACGGAGCGCGGGGCAGCCCGAAGATCATCGCGGATGTGCTCGACCGGTCTCCGGATGAAGCCGGAACGCTCGCCGGGAAGATCGTCTCCGCGGAATCTTCTGTCGTCGTTTTCGGAGCGGCGCGGGGCCGCATCATTATCGCGCGGTCGCCGTCGCTCGATCTGGACGCCGCGGCGCTGTTGCGGCGCATCCTCGAGCCGCGCGGCGGACGGGGCGGGGGTCGCCCGGAATTCGCGCAGGGCGCGCTCGCGGCGGAGGCGCTGCGCGAGGCAGTGGAGTCGGCGCGAGTCGAGCTGCGCCGGATGTTCGATGCCTGAACTGCCGTTCATCCAGGTTCTGACGGAGAATCTCGACCGCGGCGTACGGGAGCGGACCATCGCCCGCGTCCGGCTGCACAGTCCGTCCCTGTTGAAGACTTTTGAGCCGCCGCTTCCGGCGATCCAGGGACGGCGAATCAGGGGCGTCCGGCGGATCGCGAAACTCGTCATCGTCGACCTGGAGGGCGACCTCTCCCTCGTGCTTCATTTGATGCGCCACGGCCGCGTGCAGATCGGTCCGCCCAGGGCGCGCGGAAAGGACCTGGCGCTGGGTGTCGTGCTGGACGACGGGCGCGAGGTCAGGGTCGTGGAACTGGGACCGAAGAAGCGCGCCTCGGTCTACGTGCTCGAGACATCAGGGATGGCGGAGGTCGAACCCATCGCAGGCCTGGGTACGGACCCGCTCGATCCCGGATTCACCGCGGAGCGGCTCGGCGCGATGCTGGCCGGTGAGGCCGTTCAATTGAAGCGGTTCCTCACCCTGCAGCGCTACGTCACCGGGATCGGGAACGCCTACTCCGACGAAATCCTTTGGGAGGCGCCGCTCTCTCCGTTCGTACGCGCTGACCGCCTGAAGCCTGCGGAAGTGCGTACGCTCCACGCCGCCATCGCGGCGACGATGCGGCGGGCCCTCGAGGAGCATCGCCGCCACTTCGCTGCGGAGCTCCCGACGCGCGAGCCGCTCGAGCTGCTGCGCGTGCACCGCCACGGCGGCGAGCCCTGCCCGCGCTGCGGGACGCCGATCGCCGAAGTCGCTTACGCAGAGAAAGAGACCTACTACTGCCCGGCATGCCAGACCGGCGGAAAGGTCTACGCCGACCGGAGGATGTCGAGGCTGCTGAAGTAAGTGCCGGAACTGCCGGAAGTCGAAACCGTCCGCCGGAGTCTTCTGCCGTTGATCGGCCGGACCATCAGGCGCGTCGACGTGCGCCTGCCGGCGGCGATCCGGACGCACCGTCCGGTGCAATTCGCCAAGGTCCTCTCAGGGAAATCACTCCGCAGGGTCGAGCGGCGCGGGAAGGCGCTTCTGATCTCTCTCAGCAGCGGTTGGGTTCTGGTCGTGCATTTCAAGCTCTGGGGGCTGCTGCGGTTCTCCGCGGAGGGCATCCGGCCGGACAGGGAGACCGCGGTCATCGTGCACTTCAAGCGGGGCGGGGATCTGGAGTTCCGCGAGCTGCAACTCTCCACGATCGAGCTGTACAAGCAACGACGTCTCCCAAGGATCGAATATCTTGCGAACCTCGGCGTGGACCCGCTGTCCGCGGAATTCACGAAGGAGCGTTTGTGGGAGTTGATGCAGCGGCGGGTCGCGGTGCGCGCGCTGCTCACCGATCAGGAGCGTATCGCGGGCATCGGCAACCTGTGGGCACACGAGATCCTCCATGCGGCCGGGCTGCGTCCGGGCCGCCAGGCCATCGCGCTCACCCTGGCGGAGGTGGAAGGCCTGCATCAGGCCGTGCGCCGCGTGCTTCGCAGCGGGATCGCACGGGGTGGAGAGCCGGAGTTCAGCGACGCCCTGGAGCGCAAAGGCCGGGTCCGTCTGGCCGTCTACGGCCGTGCCGGTCAGCCGTGTCCGCGCGGTGACGGCACGATTGTCGCCGCCCGGTCCGGCGGACGTCCTTCGTTCTTCTGCCCGGCGTGCCAGCATTGAATTGCCGATGACCACCATCGACCGCGGATACCTGTTGGATGTGCTGCGTCGTCTGATTGCGATCAACTCCATCAACCCCTCGCTCTCCCCCGGCGCTCCGGGTGAAGCACAGATCGCGGGCTGCCTCGCAGAATTGTGCCGGGACCTTGGGCTGGATGTACAGATCGCCGAGGCCGCTCCCGGCCGGCCCAACGTGGTCGCGACGCTGAGGGGTGAGGGGCGAGGCCGGAGTCTGCTGCTGAACGGCCACGTCGATACCGTCTCCGTGGAAGGGATGGATCGGCCGTTCGCGCCGTACGAGCGCGAGGGTCGCGTCTACGGCCGCGGGGCGTACGACATGAAAGGTTCGCTCGCCGCGATGCTTGCGGCCACGGCGGCGATCCGGGCGCAGCACCGGCTGCGCGGCGATCTCATGCTGGCCTTTGTTGCGGACGAGGAATACGCGAGTCTTGGCACGGAGGCGCTCGTGCGTACGGCTCGAGCGGACGCCGCGATCGTGACGGAGGGGACCGAGCTGCAGATCGGGATCGCGCACAAAGGATTTGCCTGGGTCCAGTTCGAGACGGCCGGCGTGGCCGCGCACGGGAGCCGGTATGATGAGGGACGCGATGCGATCGCCGCGATGGGCAGCGTGCTGGTCGAGCTCCGCCGGCTGGAGACCATGCGGCTGCCGCAACACCGGCACCCGCTGCTGGGCCGCGCCTCAGTGCACGCGTCGCTGATCGAGGGCGGCGAAGGACTGAGTACCTATCCCAGCCGCAGCGTGCTTCGCGTGGAGCGGCGGACGCTGCCCGGAGAGATGGCAGCGGACATCGAGGCTGAGATGCGGGAGGTCTTGCAGCGTGCCGTCGGCGCGGATGCGGTGGCTGAGGGCAAAGTCGGCGTGTTCTTCTTCCGCCCGGCGTACGAGATCGAACCCCACGCGCCCGTGGTCCTGGCGCTCTCCGCTGCCGGGCAGCGGGTGCTCGGCGCCCCTTTGCGGGTGATAGGGCTGTCGCCGTGGATGGACTCTGCCATCCTCGGCACCGCCGGCATCCCCACGGTGATCTTTGGACCGTCGGGCGCGGGGGCGCACGCGGCCGAGGAGTACGTGGACGTGAAGAGCGTCGTGCGCTGCGCGCAGGTGCTCGCACAGACCGCCGTGCAGTTCTGCGGCGCGCGCTGATGAGCGCCCTGATTACGCTGCTCAGCGACTTCGGCTCGAGCGGGCCTTACCCGGCGGCGATGAAGGCGGTGATCGCATCGTACTGCGATCCGCTCTTCATCGACATCAGCCATGAAGTCCCGCGCCACAATATCCGCGCCGGCGCCTACCTCCTGTTCACCGTCGCCCCGTTCACTCCCGCCGGGACGATCCACCTGGCCGTGGTGGATCCCGGTGTCGGCACGCCGCGGAGCGCACTGGTCCTGACGTCGGGTGGACAGTTCTTCGTCGGGCCGGACAATGGACTGCTGGTTCCTGCGGCGCGGAGGGTCGGCACGCCCCGGGCCTATGCCATCGACGACGAACAGTTGCTGCGCGGAATCCGGTCTGCGACGTTTCACGGGCGAGATCTCTTCGCGCCGGTGGCAGGGCTGCTCGCAAAGGGCATGCTTCCGTCCGCGCTCGGCTCACCCGCGTCGGAATTCGCGGACCTGGAATTCGGCACCGGCCAGCTGGAGCGCGGCACACTCACCGGCGAAATCATTTACGCCGACGCGTTTGGCAATCTGATCACGAACATCCCGGCGTCACTGTTGCCGGCCGAGGGGAAGCGCGTCATGGTGCGCGCCGGAGGTAGGACCACGTCCGCGATCGTCGCCCGGACCTACGGTGACGGAGCCCCGAACCGGCTCCTGGTCGTCCCCGGCAGCGATGGGTTCGCTGAGATCGCGATCCGCGAGGCGAGCGCGGCCAAGGCGCTGGGGGCCGGACCGGGATCGGTTGTTCATGTCAGACCCCGGTCCTGAAATCATCGCGACCGCCGGACTGGGCGCAGAATTGCGGGGGCAGGAAAAGAGGGAGAGGTTCCCGCAAAAGTTCTTTACAAAAGATTGTTAGCGTGGACACGGCGGGAACGCGGCGTCCGACGTGATGCGTACGTTGAGGTGGCGAGGTATGAGGATCCTGGCCCTGGTGTTGGCGGCGTTGATCGTGCCCGGCATGGCGCAGCCCGTGCCGGCTGCTCCCAGGACCGCTCCGCAGTTTGATCTGGAATTGTTCAGCGGGACGACCTTCCGGCTCGCGGACGCCCGAGGCTCCGCGGTGGTGCTGTTGTTCTGGGCGCCGTGGTGAGTGACGTGCAACGCTGACGCCCCCGTGTGGGAGCGGACCTGGCAGGCGTGGAAAGGGAAGGGCGTGCAGTTCGTCGGTATAGGTCTCCTCGATTCGAAGGAGGCCTGCGCAGGATTCATCCGGCGCCACAACCTGACGTTTGCGAATGGGTACGATGGCGACGGTAAGGTCGCGAAGTTGTACGGATTCACGTATCAACCGTTCTGGGCGGTGATCGGGAAGGACGGGTCGTTGGTGAAGGCGGGCTACGGGCCCGCGGGTGAGGCGGAACTGGTGTCGATGCTGCGGACGGTCGCGCGATGATGGAGGTCAACCTGCTCCTGGCGTTTGGGGCCGGCGTGCTGGGTTTCCTTTCGCCCTGCATCGTGCCTCTGGTGCCGGGCTACGTGTCATTCGTCTCCGGCATTTCGCTCACAGAGCTCGATCCGGCGGCGAGGCGGCGACACCTCGCCCAGGTGCTCGTCACTATGGGCTTGTTTGTCCTCGGATTCTCGATTATCTTTACTGCCATGGGCGCCTCAGCGAGTGCGCTGGGCGCCTTTGTCATGACCAACCGGCAGTGGCTGGGCCGGGTCGGGGGGCTCGTCGTTGTGCTGCTCGGGTTGTCGGTGCTCGGCATCGTGAAGGTCCCCGGACTGTACCGGGAGCGGCGTCTGCAGCTCCAGCGCCGGCCCGGCGGTCTGCTCGGCGCCGTGCCCGTGGGGATGGCCTTCGGCTTCGCCTGGACGCCCTGCGTTGGCCCGGTGCTCGCCGGCATCTTGGCTCTGGCCGCGACGGCCCAGGGTATCGGGGACGGCGCGCTGCTTCTCTTTACCTACTCACTGGGGCTGGGGCTGCCGTTTCTGGTGGCGGCCGGGCTCCTCACAAGCGCGGCCGACGCCTTCGGCTGGATACGCCGGAACGGCCGCGCGATTGAAGTCTTAAGCGGTGTGTTCCTTGTCGTGATGGGCGGGGCAATGATGTTCGACCTGGTGTTTCGACTCAACACCTGGATCCTGCGGTTGATTCCTTTCCGGCCGGCACTGTGATCGTGGCCTCCGCAATCACGACCGTGCACGCAACGCAACTTCCGGAGCCCTCTGCGGATCGGGGCAGCAGGGGTGCGGCGAGAAAAATTCGGCAGAGGCAGGGGGTCTACGGCATGAATCATCGATTCGGGGTCCTACAGCGGGTCGCGGTCATCCTCATCATGGTGACGTTGCTTGCGCCGGTGGCACTGGCGCAGACGCCGCCGGCGGCAAACGGCGAGCCTTCACTCGTGTTTGAAGCCCTCCGGGTGCTGCAGACAAACTACGTCGACCCAGTCGATCCGGCACGGTTGCTGAGCGCGGCCACGGAGGCGTTGCGTAAAGAACTGTCGTCCAAGGGGATCACCGTCGAGCTGACGGATATTCCGGCGAGCACCTTCGAAGCCGACGCGCGCCGGTTGTTCGCCGAGCGCTTCACTTCGGCCGTCAGCGCCGCCGGAACCTCGCTCACCCCCGCGCAGTTGTCCTACGTCGCCATTCGCGGGATGACCGAGTCTTTCAAGGACTCCCACACGGGTTTTCTCAACCCACAACAGAATCAGGAGCGACGGGCGCGCCAGCGCGGTCAGTCAGGCTTCACCGGCGTGGGGATCATCCTGCTGCCGAAGGAAGACAAGTTCTACGTGTGGTCCACGATCCCGGGCGGCCCGGCTGAGGCCGCCGGCGTGCGGGACTTCGACCGTATTCTCAAGGTCAACGACATCAGCGCCACCAGCCTGCAGGTGGATCAGGTCTCGGGCATGATCCGCGGTGTTCCGGGGACGCCGGTGACGCTGACCCTGCTCCGGCCGGGCGTTGCCGATCCCATCGTCGTGACCATCACCCGCGCGCCCATCCTCGTGCCCTCGATCTTCAAGGCCGAGGTTCTCGATGGGGGCATCGGGTACATCAAGCTCTACCAGTTCGTGGAGGGCACCGCGCGCGACTTCCGCACCGCCATCACCAAGCTGGCGTCGCTGCGGATGCGGGCGCTCGTCCTCGACCTGCGGGGGAACGGCGGCGGCTACCTGCACGAGCTGAACGGCGTCCTGAACGCCGTGCTGCCCAACAACGTCCCCGTCTACACCGAGATGCGGCAGGGCGGGTTCACGCGCGTGCAGCGCACGAGCGCCACACCGATCATGCCGAACACGATGCCGATGTGGGTGCTTGTCGACGAGGGGAGCGCCTCCGCGGCGGAGCTGCTGTCGGCCGCGATCCAGGAGAACAAGCGCGGGCAGCTGATCGGTGAGAAGACCGCCGGGGCGGTGGAAGCGAGCATCATGATCGATCTCTCCGACGGCTCGGCCATCAGCGTGACCACATTCCGCCTGGCCACCGGGCGCGGGGTGCGGTTGGAAGGCGTGGGCGTCAAGCCCGACGTCGACGCGCTGCTCACCGCCGCCGATGTCGAGGAGGGGAATGACCGAGCGCTCAGCACCGCGGTACGGATTGCGCGGCAGATGCTGGCGCAGCCCTCGCGCTAGAGGCGCAGCGGGCGAAGGAAGTTCACCGCAATAACAGGAAGAGGGAAGGGGACTTACGCGCCCTTTCCCTCTTCTCATTGTGATGGACCGCAATCTCGTCGAGCAGATCGAACGCCGCCGCGCGTCGATCATCGGCTTTCTGGCCAGCCTTGTCCGCGCGGAGTCTAGTAACCCGCCCGGAGATACGCGCAAGGTGGCGGACCTGATCGCTTCCCGGCTGCGGGAGGCCAGCGTCGACTTCCAGGTGCTCGCCGATGAGCCGCGCAAGCCCAACGTCATCGCCCGGCTGGGGTCCGGGCACCCCGAGCTGCTGTTCACCACGCACATGGATACTGTCCCGGCCGGCAATCCCAAAGCGTGGCGGCATGAGCCATTTAGTGCGGAAGTTGTCGGCACCCGCATGCACGGGCGTGGCTCCGCCGATGCGAAGGCTTCGCTCGCCGGGATGGTGGCCGCGCTGGAGGTCCTCCGGCAGGCGCTGCCGCTGCGGGGCACGCTCACGCTCACGGCGGTGAGCGACGAAGAGGTCGGCGGCGTGAAAGGCACCGAGTATCTGGTAGACCGGGGGTTGCTGCAGCCGGACCAGGTCGTGGTCGGCGAGATCACGGAGAACCGCCTTGCGACCGCGGAGAAGGGTGTCCTGTGGCTGCGCATTACGACCCACGGGCGGGCCGCGCACGCCAGCACCCCGTGGGAGGGCAGCAATGCGATCAGCCACATGCTGCGCGTGCTGAGCGCAATCGAGCAACGCGTTGGAACGCGGCTGCGCACACTCACCCATCCGCTCGTGCCGCCCCCTTCACTCTCGATCGGCACGATCCGAGGCGGGGTCGCCACGAACGTCGTGCCCGACTGGTGCGAGGTCACGATCGATCGCCGCACGCTGCCCAACGAGCGGATTCCGGAGGCCGTGGCCGAGGTGGAGCGCGTGATCGCAGACCTGCAGCGCGAGGATGCGGGGATCCAGGCGGACGTGGAAGTGCTGCAGGCGGGTCCGCCGATCGAGACGCGGCACGACGCGCCGCTCGTCCGCACGGCGCAGGCCGTGGCCCGCGAGCTCGATCTCTCCACCGAGCTCGTCGGCTACCATCAGGCCAGCGACGGCCGATTCTTCGCGGAGCGGGGCACGCCTACGCTCCTGTTCGGACCCGGCGATCCCGAGCTCGCGCACACGCCGAACGAGTCGGTCGATGTCAACGAAGTCGTCGCCGCGGCGAAGTTCTACGCTCTGCTCGGGCTGCGCACGCTCTCCGACGTGGGCGAGAGGAGATAGCCATGGAGTTCGCGCTGGCGGAGCACCAGCAGATGACCGCCCACATGGTGCGGGAGTTTGCGGCCACCCAGGTGGCGCCGCGCATCAGAGAGCTGGACCGCGCGCAGACGTTCGACCGCAGCATCCTCGAGCACATGGGTCATCTGGGCATTCTCGGCCTGTGCATTCCGGAACGCTACGGCGGGGCGGGCATGGACTACGTCAGCCTGGGCCTGGCCTGCGAGGAGCTCGAGTACGTCGACACCTTTCTGCGCGTGATCATGTCCGTGCACATGGGGCTGAACAGCCTCACCCTGCTGTCCTGGGGAACCGAAGAGCAGAAGCAGCGGTATCTGGTGCCGCAGGCGCGCGGGGAGAAGATTGCCACGTACGGACTCACGGAGCCCGCCGCGGGCAGCGACGCGGTCGGGATCCGTACCACGGCGGGGCGCGACGGCCGCCAGTATGTCCTCAGCGGCGAGAAGATCTGGATCTCGTTGGGCGATGTCGCCGACCAGTTCATCGTGTTCGCGTGGACCGATCCTCAGAAGCAGAAAGCGCGGGATCACAGCGGCCTGAGCGCGTTCATCCTCACCCGCGACATGCGAGGCGTGCGTACCAGCACCATCCACGGCAAGCTCGGCATCCGGGCCGGCAACACCGGCGCAATCGTCATGGACGAGGTGCGGGTGCCGGCGGAGAATCTCCTCGCCCAGGAAGGCGAGGGGTTCCGCATCGCGATGTTCGCGCTGGACCAGGGCCGGTACACCGTCGCCGCCGGGGCCGCGGGCCTGATCCGCGCGTGCCTCGACGCGAGCGTGAAGTACGCGAAGGAGCGGACGACCTTCGGCAAGCCCATCGGCGAGCACCAGCTCGTCAAGGAGATGATTGCGCGGATGGCCCGCGACTACGAGGTCAGCCGCCTGTTGTATCTGCGCGCGGGCTGGATGAAGAACCAGGGCCTCCGAAACACGCGCGAGACGTCGCTGGCCAAGTGGTATGCAACCGTGGCGAGCGAGCAGGCCGCGGGCGACGCCGTCGAGGTGCACGGCGCGTACGGCTACTCGGACGAGTACCCTGTGGAGCGGTTCTATCGCAACAGTAAAGGCGCGGTGATCTACGAGGGCACGCGGGAGATCCATACGCTCATGCAGGCGGATTACGCGCTGGGCTATCGCGAGGACCGTCCCGCCCGGGTCCAGCTGCCGAAATGGCCGTTCGAATGACTGCGGCATTCGAGTGTGAGGTCCGCTTCCCCGTCGGCGACATCGAGGCGTTCCACCGGCGCCTCGGCTCGCTCGGCGGCCGCGTCGTCCTGGACTACGCGTTCACCGACCACTACCTGCGTCCGGCCGCAAGGCCGTGGGACCCGCGCGAGCGCGCCCTGCGCATCCGCGAGCACATGTCCCCCGAGGCGGGGAGCGAGATTCTCCTCACGCACGTTGAAATGACCTCCGCCGAGGGGTTCTCCTTTAAGCAATCCCGCTTCCCCGAGGGCAAACTCCGGCTCTACGCAGGCCCGCTGGCCGACTGTCGGCGGATCGTGGAGAGCCTCGGCTTCCTCCCTTGGATCGCCGTGCGCAAACGCGACGGGAAGCTCTTTGAGATCCCGGAGCTCGGGGAGCTTGTGACGGAGCACGTCGAAGGTATGGGCTGGATGTGCGAGGTGGAAGAGGAAGGCAGCGATCCCCGGGCGGCCGTGAGCGCGATCCGGCGCAAGCTGGAGGCCCTCGGCGTGACACCCGACCAGGTGACGGCTGAGCCCGTGGCCGCGCTCGTTTCGGCCGCGGCGGCTGGGCAGCCACGCAAGGTCTATTTCTGCGGGTCGATTCGCGGGGGACGCGCGCTACAGCCGCTGTATCGCGCGATCGTTGATTTCCTCCAGGACCGCGGCTTTGAAGTACTCACGACGCATGTGGCTGCCTCTGACGTCCTGCTGCAGGAATCCCGCGAGGGGCTCACTGCTGCCGGTATCTATGCGCGTGATATGCGCTGGCTCTCTGAGTGCGAGCTTGTCATCGCGGAAGTCTCTACGCCATCGCTGGGCGTGGGCGTCGAGGTCACCGAGGCCCAGCATATGGGAAAGCCCATCCTCGCGCTTGCGCGCTCGGATGCACAGCTCTCCGCGATGATCGCCGGCAACCCGGCTCTGAAGATGCTCACCTATGAGAACGAAGCCGATCTCTTTCGCAAGCTTGCCGCCGAGGTCGAGGAACGGCGCACTGCGCGGGCCGCAGCGCCGTCGCATTGAACGAAGGGGGAGCTAACGGAACCGGCGTGAGGGACTCGATGGAAGTCACGCGCTCGGACGACCGCTTCGCGATGCTGCCGTGGGAGCGGCTGCGCGACAAGACCGTGACCGTCGACGGCAAACCGTATGCCGCCTACAAAGGTCTGGAAGGTGCATACCGCTTCGAGCGGTTCGTCCTGTACATCGATGAGGTCATTGTGGAGCCGCCCGGAGTCCCGTCGCCGATCCGGGTGCGGGTCGACCAGGCCGAGGCGCGCTTTCCGAAAGACCTGTGGTCGTCTCCGGTCCGCAAATCTGCGCTCGAGGACTTCATCGCCCGGCGGTGGCTTGACGGCGCGCGTAGGGTGGGCCGTTCCCGCGGCGGACGCGGCGGTGTGGGCATCGAGGCCGGAGGCCAGCAGATGCTGCCCCGGACCGCCTGCAGGCTGGCCGAAGACTACGTGGAGGTGCGGGCCCAAATCGTTCTCCCAACCGAGGGTCGTAAGGCCATCGCGAAGGCGCTGGCGGCCCTGCTGCTCGAGGATCTGGCGCAGATTGTGGAGGGCGCGCTGCTCTATGCGGGGCTGAATCCGCAGAACGCGCAGCGCCACGTGGAGGTGGCGGAAGACGCGGCCGCGCTTCGCGCGCAGCTCGTGGAGCGCGGGCTGGTGACATTCGTGGGAGACGGCGCCGTGCTTCCGCGAGAGGGTGACTCCGAGCGCCCGCTGCTGTCCCATCTGGTGACGTTCCAGTCCCCGGAGGAGCTGCGGGTGACGCTTCGGGCGCCGCACCGGGGTGAGATTTCCGGCCTGGGCATCCCGCGGGGCGTGACCGTGGTCCTGGGCAGCGCGTTCTCGGGTCGCAGCACGCTGCTGCGCGCGATCGCCTCCGGCGTCTACAACCATCTTCCCGGAGACGGCCGCGAATACTGCGTGACGCTTCCGGACGCGGTGATGGTGCAGGTGGATCCGGGGCGCCGCGTCGAGGGTGTGAACCTCACGCCGTTCATCACGACGCTCCCCGGGGGCGAGGATCCGACGCGCTACCGCGGCGAGCACGTCAGTGCGCTCGTCGCCCAGGCCGCCTCGATCAGTGAGACCCTCGAGGCGGGCACCTCGCTGCTGCTCGTGGACGAGGACACCTCCGCGCCGCGGCTGCTGGCGCGCGACGTGATGTGGCGGCACCTCGCTCCCGAGGCGAAGGACCCCGTCACGCCCCTGGCCGATCTGATCCGCCCGCTCTATGCCGAGCATGGCGTCTCGTGCATTATCGTCGCCGCGACCGGCAGCAGCCTCCCAGGCGTTGCGGATACCGTGATGGCGATGGATGCGTTCCGGCCGTCGGTTGTGACGAGCCGGGCCAAGCAAATCGCCGGGGAATGGCCCGCCGGGCGCGTGGCGGAGACGCGCGGTTTCGGCGGCATCCATCATCGCATCCCGCTTGGGGACAGCTTGGGATTTCTCCGCGGCCGGAAGTTCCGGCCCGACGCCCCGTCCGCGCGCAGCCTCACCCTGTCCCGAGAGTTGATCGACCTACGCATGGTGCCCTCACTGGTCGATGCGGGACAAACCCGCGCGATCGGTGCCGCGCTGATCCACGCCGTCGAACGGGGCTATTTCGACGGGACGCGCACACTGCGCGAGGTGCTCAGCCTGCTGGAGGCCGATCTCGCCTCGGGGGGGCTTGATGCGCTCTCTGTGCACGAGTTCCCGACGGGCGAATATGCCATGCCCCGCCGCCAGGAGATCGCGGCCGCGCTGAACCGGCTGCGCACGCTCCGGGTGAAGGCCTAACAGGAAGCCTGCCGCTCCGCACGAATCTCCCGGCATTACACCCCACCACGCACATCGGAGGCATTGCTATGCCCGACAGTGTGAAGTATCTCCTCGACGAGGCGCGCATCCCGAAGGCCTGGTACAATATCGCGGCGGATCTGCCCGTCCCGCTCCCTCCGGTGATCCATCCCGGGACCAAGCGGCCCATCGGCCCCGAAGACCTCGCGCCGCTGTTCCCCATGGATTTGATCCTGCAGGAAGTGAGCACGGAGCGGGAGATCCCTATTCCCGACCCTGTACGGGACATTTACCGGCTGTGGCGGCCGACTCCGCTGTACCGCGCGCGGCGGCTCGAGCAGGCGCTGGACACACCCGCCCGCATCTACTACAAGTACGAGGGCACGAGCCCCGCGGGCAGCCATAAACCCAACACCGCCGTGGCGCAGGCCTTCTACAACAAACAGGCCGGCGTGCGCGTGAGCGGTGCCTTCGGCAACGCCCGCGAGGCCCTCGATCGTCCCCTTCAAGGGGACCACGTCCTCCTCTACGACCTGGGAACGTCGCACCAGGATGGGCCTGCGCTCATACAGGAGTTGCGCGAGCGCATTCCGCAGGCGAGAGTTCTAATGTTCGGCGTGGCCGACGACGTCCATGCGATTCTCGAATGTGTGCGGGTCGGCGCGTCTGGCTGCATCCTGGACGACGTGTCCCTGGATGACCTGCTGGCCGCGATCCGCTCCGTCTCCCGCGGCACGCCATCCTCCTCACCCAAAGTCGTCACGACCCTGTTCAGTTACGTGGCGTCTTTGCAGGCCGGGGACGACCGTCCCCCGGCCGCGCCGCTGACGACGCGCGAAGAACAGGTCCTCCAGTTGGTAGCCGAAGGGCTGGACAACAAGGCGATCGCGCAGCGGCTCTACCTCCAGCCCCAGACGGTCAAGAACTATGTGCATCAGGTCCTCCAGAAGCTCAACCTGCGCAACCGCCTCGAGGTTATTCGCTCGCTCCGTTCGCCCAAGCACTAACCCGTACCGCGGTACCGGTACGCGCCGCGGCCCTTTTGAGTACTCACGTCTGTGGTCTGGGCCGCGTGCGCCGCCTATCCTGAAGTTGAACCTACTTGAGAAGGAGGTGACCAGACAATGCGCCTTGTGACCGCAATCGCGACCCTGCTGGTCGTGGCATCGCTCTACTTGGCGGCGCCGGTGCTGGCACAGGACTCGACGAT
>Ga0209889_1000137_pt1 | contig 15864 bp, 17 predicted proteins | sample GWRWN1_0_10_FD_187233 | JGI IMG/M metagenome (GOLD analysis project Ga0209889, IMG submission 187233) | Riverbed sediment microbial communities from areas with no vegetation in Columbia River, Washington, USA - GW-RW N1_0_10 (SPAdes)... | ecosystem: Environmental > Aquatic > Freshwater > River >... | reverse complement strand
TGCGCGCCCTTCGCCATCTTCAAAACTTCCTCGCGGGTGATGTCCTTCCCATGTTCCGCTTTCATATGGCCCTGGACCCTGCGCACCATATCGTCGTCTGAGTCCGCGTGAACCATATGACCACAGGTATCACAGGTAAAGTGTTTATGCATTAGAAACCCTCCTCTACTCACACCTTATTTCGGGGTTGAAAGATGCCCAGCCTGTCAGCAGATGAGCTCGGCTTCACCAGCGCGACTGAACTCGGCAGATTATTGCGCGCGAAAAGGATCTCGTCGGTCGAATTGACTCGACTTTTCCTGGACCGACTTTCGTCTCATGGCCCCCGCTTCAACGCGCTCGCCGAATTAACTCCGGAACTCGCGCTCCGTCAGGCCCGCCAGGCTGATCTCCTGATCAAACGTGGAAGAAATGCATCCCCTCTCGTGGGCGTGCCATATGGTGCGAAAGACCTGCTCGCCACAAAAGGAATTCCGACAAGGTGGGGCGCGCCGCCATATCGCGATCAGGTCTTCAATTATGATGCCGCGGCCGTCAGGCGTCTTCGGGACGCCGGTGCCGTTCTGATCGGCAAACTGGCGATGGTCGAACTAGCCGGCGGTGGCGGTTATCACTATCCCTCGGCTTCGCTCCACGGACCGGGACTGAATCCCTGGAATCTGAATCGTTGGTCGGGTGGCTCGTCCTCTGGATCAGGCAGCGCCGTAGTGGCAGGCTTGGTTCCGTACGCGCTGGGCTCTGAAACCTGGGGCAGCATCGTAACGCCCTCCAGCTACTGCGGCATCACAGGATTGCGCCCCACAATCGGTCTGGTGAGCCGGTCGGGCGCGATGGAACTCGCCTGGAGCATGGACAAGATCGGGCCAATGGCGCGGAGTGCGGAAGATTGCGGCTGGGTGCTACAGGCAATCGCCGGCTACGATCCGCGTGACAGCTCCAGCGTACGGCGGACATTTGTGTTCCAGCGCCGACTGCGACGAGATTATCGGCTCGGAGTACTGCCGCTCGACTACAAGGACGCGCCGGGAGGGGCGGAAACCGAAAAGGCCTTCAATGAAGCCGTACGCGTTTTGCGCAGGGCGGGCCTGAAGATCTCGCATGCTGAATGGCCCGATTTTCCATACTCAGACATTGCGCGGACGATTCTGGGTGCTGAGATCGCGGCGGCGCATGAAAAGTTCATCAGGAGCGATCGGCTCAGTGAACTGGTGGACACCGGACAGAAGGAGGGCCTCCAGCGCTACCTGACGCTCACGGCGGCCGACCTTGCCCGGGCAGAGAAGCAGCGGGTCGAGGTTACCAGGGCCATCTTGGGGTTGTTTGAGCGATTTGACGCGCTGATCACGCCAAGCCTGATTGGTGAAGCAGTCACGCTCGACACGAACCTCAGCACACGCTTCGGGCGTTCGCGAAGCGGGAGCGTTCTGGGAGCGCTGGCCGGCGTGCCGGCGTTATCTGTGCCGATGGGCTTTGGTCCGAACGGCCTGCCGCTTGGTCTTTCCTTCACAGGCAGCCTGTTCAATGAGAACACAATCCTGCAGATTGGAATGATCTACCAGCGAAAGACGGATTGGCACCACCGCAGGCCTCCGGTCCACCAGCAGCTTCCAGTCTAGCCCGCCGAACCCTGGGTACGTCCTCATTAGCGGTGGTCAGAGGAGACTAACCATGTCCCTAGGGCGGCCGATATCTGGGTTTAGGCAGCATACCTGTCCAAAGTGTGGGGCCGTACAGGAGAGCCCTGGCTCGACGGTTTGTGAACAGTGCGGCACAGACCTCAAACTGGCCGCAGTGCAGAGGGCTCCATCACAGCGGCCCAGCCCTCAACTCAAACAGTCTCCACGAGTTGGTCAGGTCCTCGCCGGGCCCATCAGGTTAGTCACCGACCTCGTTGGGGCGCTGTTTTCGTTCGTCGCCTCCGTCCTTTCCTTCGCTTGGCGGCTCATATCCCTGACTTTGCGGACAGCTTTTGTGCTGCTTGTAATCGGAGCCATCGTGGTTGGCTTGAGCTATGTCCCCCAGGTTCGCGCCCGTGTGCCCGCGATTAAGGATGCTCCAAGGATCGCCAAGAAGGGGCTCCTCCGTGCAGGCGTGATTGGCATCCGGATGCTGGCGAGCCTAGCGAGTGCAAGGAAAGAATCGCAACCTGAGAAACGAACTTCGTCAGAGCGACGCGCGCCACAGCAACGCACATCGCATCCGGCTGTTGCCACGCGGAAACCAGCGCCGACCAAAGTTGCAGTATCCCTGCCGTTGACCATCAAGTCGACACCAACCGGTGCGACCGTTCAGCTTAATGGACTTCAGGTAGGAAAGACCCCCCTATACCTCAGCGTGGCACCGGGGACCTACAAGCTGTTGGTTAGCCGACCTGGCTACTCAAGTGTCACGCGTACGATCATCGTAAAGGCAGGGAAAGCGGTTTCTCTGAATGTGACTCTTAATCAGCGGCAGTAGGCGGACTCAATCAGGCGATTCACTTGCTTCTTGGCCGTTTGCGAAAGTGAGCTGCTATTGACCATAATGACGACCTGTCGCCTGCCGTCCCGGCTGTTCCAGGTAGTAGTTTGATAGCCTGCGAAGTCCCCGTCGTGACCCCAAACAGTCCCACAGGACAGGCGTCCCGTCATAAGCCCAAGGCCGTATTTTTGATCCTTCCCGTAGGGTGTGGCGACTGTTACGCGCGCGTGACGCCCCTCGATCTGGGGCGTCGTCGGAGCACTCGTGGCGCGGAGGCCGAGCGGCGAGAAGATACGTCCCCGAAGTTCCTGGACAAGAGAGTGCCCCGTGACTTTCTCCACGATTAACCCCAGGAGAACGTACCCCGTGTTGGAGTAGGACCACCCCGCTCCGGGCGCAAACAGCGGCTTATGCCCCGTGGCCACTGCAACTCTTTCTTGAGGCGTCCAGGTGCGGGTGCGGTTCCGAACAAACTGCTTGAAGAAATTCTGGTCACTATAGAAGTCGAACACACCGCTTGTGTGGTTCATCAGGTGGCGGATTGTGATCATCTCGCCGTTTGGCACGAGACCCGGAAGATGGGTCTCGACCGTGTCATCGAGGGAGAGCTTTCCCTACACCGACCAGCTGCAGCACGATGGCCGCGGTGAAACTCTTGGTGAGGCTGGCGATGCGAAAGCGATCGGTCGTGCGCATCGGCATCTTCCGAGCCACGTCGGCGAATCCGCGCGCAAGGCGGATTACCTGGTCGCCGTTTCGGAACAGCACGATCACCCCTGGGGCCCCTGCGGCGACAAGCTTGTCCATGTCGCGGCCTATCTTTCCCGCGCCTGTGGTTGTTGGACTTGAGCTTGCTCCTGAGAGAGCGGTGAGAGCAAGAATCAGGCTAAGTGCCGTGCCAGCCAAGACTCGTCTCAACCGTGACATGCCTCACCCCACGAATCGTGTCCCCCGACAGATCCGGCTATTGGGGAGACAGGTTGTTCGGGAGAATTGAGACGACTTCCTTCCGGCATTCCAGCCGCGAAAAACCCCCAGAAAATGCTGAAGGGATCTAGATGTAGAGATCCGATCTTCGCCTCCTCAAGCCAATCCACGTCAAGGTCTCCATTGATGGCTTTCAGGGCACTAACCGCTTGACGAACAACGCCAAGGGGGTTCAACGATGGCCGTTCTGTGGCTCATCCTAATGGTTGGTGCGATCGTGTATCTAATGATCCACTCTACACCCGGAGCGCCTTAGGCGTTTCGGGAGGAAATCCGGTTCAGTTAGTAGATCCCTTGTGTGTTATTAGTTCCCCCAACCAACATGTTGGACTTCTGTGCGTCAAGCAGAGGGGTCAGGTCTTCACTTGCGAGTTGAGGGAGCCGAATACTCAATAGGTTCTGGCTGGATCGGATTTAGGCGATTACCTTCTGCAGCTTGGGAGTTTGTGCGAGGAGCCTTGCCACTCGCGTTGCCGCCTGACTCACCGCGCTCTTCCGGTTGAACCCGAAGTAGTCACATATCTCCGAATACGCGAACCCGGCGACCCGCCCGGCCACGTATATTGCGAGATCTCGAGGAATATTCCGCACACCCCGCTGGGACAAGAAGAGGCGACCTGGTTCAACACCCATCCGCTCGCTGATCCTATCCGCTACGGCTGCGAGTGAAGGGTACTGGGGCGTCTTTTGCGCGCGAGGGTGTTCGGTGGAGAGCTTCGCTTTAGCTAGGGCCCAGATAGTGAACGCGCGGTCGCCGAGAAAGGGAGTCCACCTCTTGCGCTGATAGAATGCCTCCAGGCTGCGCTCGTTGCCCTCGGCGACAAAAACCTCGAATGCTTGCGCGTTTGCAAAGTGGGCGAGCACGATGCCTCGTGCAAGCCAAGTGGGCGCCACCCGCGCTCGATACAGGCGGTGACTGCTCCACACATAGGCACCAGGATCGTCTACGTGCCGCGCTTTCACCGGGTTCAGATGAATATACCGAACCACCTGCAACAGATAGGCTTCGGCATCAACGAGGATGGACTTGTAACGCCCTCTGAACAACGGCCCATCTCGTTGACGAGCGCGGTTGAAGCGCTGCGTATACACCCCGTCTATGTGTCGCATCACGCGAGAGAGATTCCCCAGGGGCGTCTGAAGCAGGATGTGATAGTGATTTGGCATGCAGCAGTAGGCGAAGACCTTCACCTGCCACCGCTGGACGACGTCGGCCAGCAGCTCAAGGAAAGTGCGATGGTCGTCTGAGGTCACGAAGGTACGCCGACGCTCTAAACCCCGATTCATCACATGATAGTAGGCGCCAGGAAACTCTATTCGCAAAGGACGGGCCACAGCGAGTGGGAGCGTAGCAAACACGTCGGCGGAAAAGGATGACTTAAATGAGCTATCCACTTTGTCTCAAATGAAGACCTGACCCCTTACCGACCTCAAGCAGGAAGACCGAAAGGAAACAGCCGAGTATCCTGGGCGAGTCGCATTAGAACCGGAAGAGTTGCCTTCCCGTTCCCGGCCGAAAGATGGCAACCTCTATCGCGAGAGCCACCGATTCCAGGATGGCGACCATCAGACCGATCTCGTCGCAGGTCAACCTCACGGCACTTCTTGACGGACGGGTTTCCGCCGTGGGACCACCATAGGCTGCCTCCACAGCCTCTCGTCGCGAGTTTACGCGGATACCTTTCTCGGTTCTGAATTCGTCCGAAGTCGCAAACAAAGCCTCAACCCGTTGGGTATCGGTTGTGCTCGTCACAGCGAAAAAGCCAAGGCGGTCCCAGTAATGCACCTGGAATTCACGAGCGAGATCCTGGGGGCCCACAGCGGGGCCCACCCGGTTGGGAGGACCGTTGATTTGCGTTAAGTCTGCGATAGTCATCATGAGCGTCCACTTTCCGATTCGTTGGCCCGGCACGATCAGTTTGTCATCGGGGACCTGGGAGAGCGCAGGCGAAACCAATGGCAGAAGGACAACAAATGTTAGGAGCGCCATCGTCTTCATGGTTCTCCCCTCCAGTGGCTGGAGTTCGAGGCCGGACGGCTAACGGCCCGCCGGCGCCGACCTAAATGACTCCAAGAGTGCCGCCGATGGTAAGAAACAGCTCGTGGGGGAGATACCTCCCCACACCCCCTCAGGCCGCGGGTTCAACTCACCAATGACCCCCAGAAAATGAAAACGGGGAAGGCAACTACACCCACCCCCGTTTTCATTTTCTGGGGTGACCGACGGGACTTGAACCCGCGGCCTCCTGGGCCACAGCCAGGCGCTCTACCAGGCTGAGCTACGGCCACCACTCCGCGAAAATTCTAACATAATGACGCGGAAACGCGGAAGCGCGACTATGGAACGGAAGCATCGGGCACGTCCATAGTGGAGGTGTCCCCGATGCACAACAGCACTATCGCCACCGTCCAAGCCCGGGTACTGAACGCTCGCTGGTGGGTCCGCCTTACGACTGCCAGCATGATTCTCAGCGTCGCCATGCTTGTCGTCGGTTGGATGATAAGCATGACGTTGCTGGTAACGAGCAGCCGGCTGCTCGAGGCTGTCTTCGCGCTGCCGTAAGCGTTACTGTCCGATCGTCCTGAGGGCTTCTCCCAGGAGATCTGCGACGCGTGTGGCTGCGGTCTTGACCCGCGCTAGATCTGTGAGCTTGAGCGTGTCAACGGCAAGCCGATCGGCTTGTCGTGCAAAGTCCAGCGCTTTTGTCGCATCCGCTCGCCCGCGTGCGCTGTCTGCCTGAAGGTCAGGAATCAAGCCGGTCCCCTGCCCCTGACATGGGTTGAGGGCCTTTGAGTTATAGTTCGCACCCTTGGAGCCTTCTATGCAGTTGACGACGTGAGCCAGGTGGTCAATCGCTCCCCCAAACGCCTCCGAGCCGGCCGCATTCATCGCATGCGTTCTCGCCGTCCGTAACTGCGGAACGATGCCTCCACCGACAGGAGTAGCGTAGTCGTAGTCGCCCCCACCTCCACCTGATCCATATCCCTGCGCGAATACGACCCCGGCCATCGCAAGTGACGACATGACAAGAATTCCGACGACAAATTTCATGTGCGCTTCACCTCCATTCCTAACCTGCGACTAAACCGTAACGGACGCATCACGGACGGGTGATCTTTATCGGAAGGTTGACCCCCCGCAGCTCAGCCGTCATGAAGTGCAATGGCGCGGCCATGAGCAGGCGGTGGATCCGCAGTGTCTTGAGTCCAATCCATCCCGCGAAGGACGCCTGTGGTTCGACTGTTTCCCACAGCACCACCTGACAGGTCTCGGATCCGCATTGTTCCGAACGTCCCATGGTGGCCGCACCAGTCTGTCCAAGGTAAGGAACAAACGGCCCTGAAATGGCCAGCGGCGTTGGCAACATATCCTGTTTCCACGCGCTATCTCCCTGACGCAGATAGCGGCGTGAACCGATGATAATGCCCTCAACGTTCGACGAGGTCCGGTAGTGCAACCGGTCCGGCTGCGCTCCCTCGAACATTGTAACAACCACGTTGCCGGTACCGTCCGTCGTTTGTTCCACTGTACTCCAGGTCTGAACTGCCTCCAGCGTCGCCCGTGCGCGTTCCAACAAGCGAATCGCGGATTGATTCCGTTCAGGTGCCAGAGCCCCGGCTAGCAGAGGAAACCTTATCACCGTAGCGGCTGAAGCTCCTGAGCGAAGGCGCACTTCGATCTCCCACATCCTACTGTCAGTGATCGTTGGGCCCTCTCCTAGAAAACGTCCCTGGCCCGCAGACGCAAGAGGCAGAACTTTGGAATTCCGCTGCGTGCCTAGGTCTGTGAGTGCGATCTGAACGTCAGGTTCGGATCGGGCGCCCGCCACCTCAACCGCGAACTCTGTCGCGTCGAGCTCCTGCGAAACTGCTAGGACGACACGCATGGCTCCTGCGATGCCGGCGAGGCGCACCGGCGGGCGTGTTGTGGTGGAATAGGATACTGAGGCAGGAGGTGTGATGGTCAGGACGGCTACGGCGAGAAGAATCCCGGTCCCCAGGACGATCTCGGCACGAGTGCTCAGCAGGAAATTTCGGCGGGTCCCGCCGTTTGCGCCTCCGGCGATACGGGGCCGTAGCACGAAGCGATTGACCGCACCGAGGACAACGACCGGAATCACGAGCAGGAGCTTGACGAACAGTGCGCGGCCATACAGTGTCGCAATGAACGCGCGCAGCGCCGGAATGTGCAGCCACGAGCTATAGATCCCGGTGAGAACGAGGATAAGTAGGCTCCACCCGGCAACCTGCGAGAAGCGGGGAACGATCCGGCGCGCGAGATCGCCGCGATCTCGCGCAGATGTGCGGGCAAGCACAACACCCAGCGGCAAGAGACCGCCAACCCACGCCGCGGCAGCGATGAGGTGGCACCAGTCGATAGCGGCGGCTACAGGGCCTCGTCCAGCGGCATGTGAGCCGACGGTGATCGCACCTACCGCCATGAGTCCGGCGACAGGAGGCGCCCAGGCCCCCTCAGGGAGCTTGAGGTTTGGGACCAGCGGCAAGATCAGCGCTCCCACGGCCGTGATGACCCCGTAGACCGTGGCCACAAGCAGCAGCGCGACGAGATGCGCAAGGTGACGGCTGCCGGTGGCGACGTCCGGGTTCGAGAGCAGCGCAAAGATGACCGCCATCACGGCAAGCCAGATGACGGATGCCAACTTGAACACGCGCCCTCGAGGAGTCGCCGGCACAAGGAAGATCACTGCGAGGATCGTCCGCGCCAGCGCGCTCCAGCCAGCCCTGGTATCCAGGATCATCCCCGCGATCACGCCACTAAACAGGAGCTCAGCGAGCGTAAGGTCGAGGAGTTCCGCCGCCTGAAGCAAGAACTCTGCGATCGCCGAAACCGCCATGACTACGGCACTTCCTATCACGATCGGACGGAGTATGCCCTCAACGTCGGGAAGAGAGGCAGCCGGCCTGATAACCAACCACTGGAAAAGTGCCGTACCGGCAGCGAGCAGGACTGCGGCGAGCCCGATCCAGCGAACCACGGCACGGGTGACGTTGATGTCTCCGCCACTTGCAACTTGATCTTCTTCGGCCACCGGCGGCACTGGCACGTCCGCGGGCAGCCGGCCAGGAGTCGTCACTGAGGTCGGGGCCGCCCGAACCGTAAAGCGGAATCGACCCGTTGTTGTGTGCCCGTCGATCTGAGACAGGACGCGCCACCGCACGGTAAGTGTTCCGGAGCCCTCGTTCAGCGGAACGGTCATAGTGCGCCCGTCGGAGGCCACAACTGCGCGCTTGCTTCTCGTTCGTCCGGCGGTGTCCACAACCGTCGCACCGCTATAGACGCGGTCGACCGGTTCGCTGAAGACGAGCGTGGTCGTCTTCGGAGGACTCTTCACAATCGTGCCAGCCCGCGGGGAGGTCCGCTTCAGGATCCCATGACCGGAAACATTTGAGGTGAAGATCAGCGCCAACACTACGAGGAGAAGTGCGGTCGTGATTCTGCCTGTCATCGCGCGGGGGGACCAAACTCGACGACAATCGTGTCGCCATCTCGCGGGACATAACGCTCGTAGGCATCAGAAGGCTTTCCATTGACGAGAAGGCGGAGCATTCCGGCGGTCCCGTCCGGGCAGCGATCCCCGTTCCGGTAGCGCGCGCCATCGGGAAGCTCAATGCGATCCTGCGCAAATACCGCGCCGGCACTTTCGAAGAAGCGCCGGAGGTTCGCGTTTCTCCCCATTTCGCTGCGGCTCTCAGGGTGAATGTGAACGACGCCGTCGCCATGGGTGTGGACTCCACCCTGGGTATACGGGAACTGTGGCCGCGGAACGCCGCAGATGATCACTACATACCGAGCATGCCAGTGATTACCTCGACGGGGAGGTTCATCGGCACCCGCCATCACGATGAGGGCGATAAACACACCCAACCCGATGACGGCGAGGCCAATCCAAAAGAACCGTTCGCGACCGTGGCCTTTGCGAATGCTGCGCGAGTCTCGCGTCATTCCTGATGCTCCCGAGTTGAGGCGCAGGCAGGCGCCGTGTTCCCAGCGAACTCTCCCCGCGACATGAGGATCACGTTTCTCTGGCCCGCCCTTCTATGGGGATTGTTGCTCATCCCACTCCTTGCCATGCTCTACGTCCGGGTTCTCCGCAGGCCCGCGCGCCATCCTGTGACTTTCTCCACTCAAGGTACGCTTGCCCATGCGGCAAGAGCGTCCTCACGCTATCGCCGTCATGTCGGGCCCGCACTATTCGGAGCTGCCGGTATATTGCTCGTGCTTTCAGCGGCGCGGCCGGTGGCCCCGATTCCCGTGCCGGCAGATCGAGCGGCAATCATGCTCGCCCTCGATGTCAGCGGCAGCATGCGCTCGCAGGACATCTTGCCGACTCGCCTCGAAGCGGCGAAAGCCGCTGCGAGTAGTTTTATTGATTCAGTTCCCGACCGGGTCCGGATTGGGCTCGTCGCGTTCGCAGGTTTCGCGACGGTCCTTGTTCCACCGGTCACTGAGCATCAGCGCGTCAAGGACGCAATCGCTGGACTGGGATATGCGCGGCGCACCGCGATCGGCGAGGGACTTCTGGAATCGGTTGCTGCGCTTCCAGGACGCGTCCGTCCCGGACCTGACGGTGCGCTTCCGCCGGCTCTTCCCCAGCCGAAGCCTTCTGGGATCGTTGTACTCCTATCTGACGGCAACAACAACTATGGCATCGCGCCGCTCGACGCCGCAGAAATCGCCCGCCGGCAGGAGGTGACTGTCTACACGGTCGGCATCGGCCAGCCCATGTCCACGGGAGCATGGCAAATCGGAGGCTCACTCGATCAAGAAACGCTGCAGTCGATTGCGACAATTACAGGCGGGACGTACTATCACGCCTCGTCAGCAGAGGGCCTTCGCCAGATCTATCGCAGGCTGGCGCGGAGTGTTGGATGGGAGCGGCGTCCCATCGAGATCTCCGCGGTGACCGCTGCGGGGGCCGCCGTCTTTTTCCTCGCTTCCCTTTCGCTCTCGTGGCTCCTAGTGCACCCCGCCGGTCTGTAGATTCCTCAGCGCGTCCTAATTACGACGAGTTTATCGACGCCTGATTCCGCCCCCCACACCTCCCCGGGGCGTCCAAGAATCTGGCGCACGTTCGCCGGCGAGCTCGGAAGGCGGAAGACCTCGAACGCTTCCCGCGCGGGATCAAACCGCACCATCGCATTGGCGCCGAAATCACTCAGCCAAACCATGTCGCGATCGTCGACGTACACGGCATAAGCCATAGGATTGGCGCCGGGTAGACGCCATTCACGCCAGCGATTCGTCGCCGGATCATACATCCCGAGCTGCCCTGCATTCCATTCACTGACCCAGATATGGCCTTTCGAGTTGGACCACACGCGCCGGGCTCCTTGTCTGGCCGTCGGAGGATTGATGACAGTGGCCGCGCCTGAGTTCAGATCGATCCGCGCGATATGATTACCCGCCAGCGACGCGTAGTATACGTTGCCGTCCGGCGTCGTGGCGATGCCGTATGGACCACGGCCCTGAGGCGCGTCGAACACCTCCACGCGTCCCGTCCGAGGATCTAGCCGGCCGTAGATGCCGCTCTGTCCCGTGAACCAGAGCACGCCGCGTCCGTCGAATGCCGGAGTGTTGAGATTAGACCGCTCGCGATTTGACGGCAGCGGGAACCGCTGCACGCGTCCTGTCGCGGGATCGACTCGCACGATCGCGTTGAGCCCGCCATCCGTGATCCATGGCGCGCCGTCAGGTCCGACGACCACACCGTGCGGCAATGATCCCTCACCGAGCTTGATGTGACGGGTCTGGCCGCTCCTCGGATCCAGGTAACCCAGCTCCCCTGACCTCTGTGCGGTGTACCACACGCCGCCATCCGTGGCGGGTGCCACATCGTGGGGTCCGCTGCCTGGCGGGACAGCGTACTCTTGCACCTGTTGCGCCGGCGCACCGACAGCGGCGGACACGGCGACCATCACGACAAACCATGCCATGTTCATCAGGCGAATGTGTCGCATGCGGTTACCTCCACGAAGGATAACGCTCCAGTTCGTCCGCGGGTTTAGTCAGTAGCTCCTCGGTTTGCGGAGAGATTGGGCAGGACGCGCCTCGCCACGACCTCGAGACCATCGAGGTCGTCGAGATCAAGCCACTGCAGCATGATCCGCTGCAAACCTGCCTCTTCGAGCGAGCCAAGCTGATCGACGACCGCGGATGCAACTCCGACGACGACGCCGCGATCTTGAAGTTCCTGTTCGGTCTTGCCGCGTGCCTCGAGCTTGCGATGCAGATCGTTGTCGTCGCGTCCAAACGCCAAGCCCGTCATCATTGACCGGCGGACGTCGCGCTTGGAACGTCCGCGTTGCTCGAGCAGTCGGTCCAACCGCGCATTGAGTTCCGCATACTTCCTCGGGGGCTGAAACGTCGCATTCCATTCCGTTGCATATCGGGCGGCAAGCGGCAGCGTTCGCGTGAGACCGTTTCCCCCAATCAAGAGGGACGGCCCGCCGGGCCGCTTCGGACGTGGCAGCAGCATCGCCTCCCGCAACTGGTAGAACTTTCCATCGAACGACACCGGCTCATCCGCCTGCAGCAATCGAACGATCACAGTGAGCGACTCCTCAAAGCGCGCGAACCGCTCACGCAGCGGAAGAAGATCGAATCCAAATTTTGCATGCTCGCGTTCCTGCCAGCCTGCGCCGACACCGAGGGTCAGCCGACCGCCAGACAAATCATCGATTTGCGCCCCCATCCGCGCAGTGAACGCGGGATGTCGGAAAGACGCAGGGGTGCACAGCGGCCCGAACTCAATACGCGTGGTATTCGCCGCCAGCCACGCAAGAGAGATCCAGAGTTCGAGGGACTCCTTATCCGGCGGACTTGCGTTCGTGAAATGGTCGGACCGGTACAGCCCCACGAACCCGAGGTCTTCGACCGCGTGGACGATCCTCTGCCAGCGCGGCCAGGTCAATCCGTTTTGCCCCTCGATCATGATCGCAACTTCCATGGTGATCTATCCCCAAAGCGCGGGCTTCGTGGCCATAAAAAACACAATGACCACCACCACAACCGCAACGAGGATTCCCAGCCCTGTGCCCCGCGCCGCAAGGTGCTTGTACTCTGGCGATTGCGGACCAGCTCGCTCCAAGGTCGCGATCTGCTTCCTGAGGAGTGGCGTATAGCCGAACAGGCCGAGTGCAATGACGGCCGCGTACAGAACTAACGAGGACAGCAACCACGGGGTCGTCCACGGGATCTTTCCCGTGTACAGCATCGCAAGGCCCGTGACGAGCAGCAGACCGAATGATGGGTTTGCCACACGGTCGTCGAGGATCTTGACGCCACGGAGCACGTACGCCAGGTGCTGAGGTTCACGGCCGGCACGCGTGAGCCAGACGCCGTAGGTGATGTTGGCACCGACGGCGGCAATGGCGAGCAAAATGTGGAGAAATTTCAGGAAGACATACAGGGTCACCGGCGTGCCTCCATTCCCGTATACAGTTCGTTCGTCTTGGCCGCCATGATGAAGTCGTTCCGGTGGAGGCCCTTGATCTTGTGCGTCCACCACGTCACCGTAACCCGGCCCCACTCCGTGAGAATCGCGGGATGATGTCCCTCGGCCTCGGCAATGGCTCCGACTTTGTTCGTGAATGCCAGCGCTTCCACGAAATCTTTGAACCTAAAGGCCCGCTCCAGTCGCTTGATCCCCTCTCGTTCCACAACCTTCCATCCAGGCACCTCCGGGCGGTACCGTTCGATTTCGGCGTCGGTGAGGGTCGGCTCGCCCTCGCGACAGGCGACACATTTCATTTCTGTCAGGCTCGCCATTGTGCTGACCTCCCTTATCTGGTCCATTCAATTTCACCTGATTGTCGCCGCTTCCCTCGCAGTATTTGGTACACTTCTCCCACGCAATATGGTGCTGGCGTAAACATTGCCTGACGCACTCACACTGGTACACGTCCCACTTCCGCCTCGTCAGCAGTCGGCGGGAGTGCCATTGCTGCTTCTGTTGCACGGTGTGGGCAGCAACGAGCACGATCTCGTCCAGCTCGCGCCATATCTCGACCCTCGATTCTTCGTGGTCAGCGCGCGGGCTCCGATCACACTCGCGCCCGGCATGTACGCCTGGTTCGAAGTTCAGCTCGATCCGGTGCGGCCGATTATCAATCCACAACAGGCCGAGTTCAGCCGTCAGAAATTGTTGACCTTCATCGACGAGGCGATAGAGACATACAGGATCGATCCCTTGCGTGTGTATCTGATGGGATTCAGCCAGGGCGCCATCATGAGTTTCAGCGTTGGCCTTACGCACCCTGAGAAGATCGCCGGCATCGTCGCGATGAGCGGCCGCGTGCTGCCCGAGATTGTGCCGCACATCGCCGCGCCAGAGGCGCTGAGGGACCTTCCGATCTTCGTTGCGCACGGAACCGAAGACCAGGTGCTGCCGATTCACCACGGCCGCGCCGCTCGCGAACTTCTCCAACGACTACCGGTCGCGCTCACCTATCGTGAATATCTGATGGGCCACCAGATCTCGGATCAGAGCCTGGCCGACATCGCCGGCTGGCTCACTCAACGCCTGGACGAACCTCCTCGACCGCAGCGGAACCAACGGTAGGTGGGTTTTCTTTCCACAATATGGGGAAAACCAGTGTGTTATGAGAATCTTTGCCACCACCTCGGGGACGGCCGTGGTCAGCCTGGAGACATGATCGAAGGGATGCCGGTAGAAGAAGCGCTCGCCACCGTGCAGCTGTCCCGCCCGCAGGCGAAACCGTATGAAGACGTTGTTGTCGTGCTCCGGGCCCTCGCGGCCCGCCGTGGCAATCGAACGTAGATCCGTCCCGCGCTAGTACCCCTCGAGATCTAGATTCAAAAAGACGTCCACAAGCTTCGGATCGAAATGTGCGTGCGCCTGCTCGCGAATATACGCGCGCACCATGTCTTCGGGCCAAGCCTTCCGGAAGGGGCGGTCTGATCGCAACGCGTCCCACGCGTCGACGATCGCGAAGATGCGCGCCGTCAGCGGGATCTGCTCTCCTCGAAGTCCCCGCGGGTAACCCGTTCCGTCCCACTTCTCATGGTGGCAGTATGGAATCTCCAGGGCCTGCCGGAGAAACGGGATCGGGGCCAGTAGTTCGTACGCATAGACCGGGTGACGGCGCATCACTTCCCATTCCTCGTCCGTCAACCCGCCCGGCTTCAACAAAATCGCGTCAGGGATCCCGATCCTGCCGATGTCATGCAACAGCGCTCCCCGGCGCACGTGAACGATGTCTTCCTCGCTCACGCCGACGGCGCGGGCGAATTTCACGGTGACTTCGGCCACGAGCTGTGTGTGACGGTCAATGTCCTTATCGCGCATTTCCATGGCTCGAGACCAACCCTCGAGCGTCGCATCGTAAGCGATGGTGAGATCGCGGTGGGCCCGTTGGAGGTCGGCAAAGAGGAGCGCATTGTCGATCGCGACGCTGGCCTGCCCAGCGACGGTCTCGAGCAGCGTCCGCCATTCCCGGCTCGGCTCGAAGCGCGACCGGCTGAAAATCTCCAGCACGCCGGCGGCGTGCCCCTTGCCGACGAGCGGGACGGCACAGTAGGTCATGAATTCCTCGCCCTGAACGAGCGAAGCCCGGCCGAACTCAGGGCCGCTCTCCATGAGATCACTCACATGCACCATGCGCCCCTCAAGGGCCGCTCGACCCGCGTAGTCTTCCCCGATCCGCAGGGCGGTGCGCTCCAGTCCCGGTCTGCGGAATCCGCGACCGACCGCGTATTCCAGCATGTGACTGTGTTTGTTGAACAGGAGAATGTCGCCGGCGTCAACGCGCAGCAGCGCCAGGGCCTTCTCCAGGAAGAGATTGAGCGTCGTGCGGAGGTCTGTATTGCTACTGATGGTCATGTCCATGTCCCGGATTAACTCCACCTGTTTCAATTGGGATTCCACCTCCGCAAATAACCGCGCGTTTTCCAGGGCGGATGAAGCGAGATGGGCGAACCCGCGGAAGAACTCGACCCTCGACGGCGTGAAGAACCCTGGTTCTTCGTTGAACATCACCAGGACGCCGCTGATTCTGTCGAGCGTAATAAGCGGGAACGCGGCGGCGCAGCGGAACATGCCATGATCCGAATCTGTTACCGCCCATAGCGGAGGATTGGTTTCTCTTTCCAGGTCGTGAATCACCACGGGATCGCCTGACCGGAATGCCTGCGCGGGTCCGATGTGGCCCTGCGGCGCAGAATCTCGCAGTGTCATCGGATGTGGTGATCCGACAAACTGCTCGGGGAACTGGCTGAGAATGTGTACCGTACCCTCGGGATCGATCCGGCCGACCCACGCCATGGACACTCCGAATATCTCTGTCGAGGCATGCACAACATAGCTGGCGATCTGCTGCAGATTGAGACTTTGAGAAAGCTTGCGCGCGGCCGACAGCAATAGCGTCAGGTCTTCA
>Ga0209889_1000136_pt1 | contig 15973 bp, 16 predicted proteins | sample GWRWN1_0_10_FD_187233 | JGI IMG/M metagenome (GOLD analysis project Ga0209889, IMG submission 187233) | Riverbed sediment microbial communities from areas with no vegetation in Columbia River, Washington, USA - GW-RW N1_0_10 (SPAdes)... | ecosystem: Environmental > Aquatic > Freshwater > River >... | reverse complement strand
CTGCCCCCGGCCGAAGCCAGGGGCAGCAGATCGAATCGAATCCCTAGGGACTCAGGTGGTCTCGTCGAGCGGTCGGCTATGGGCCCGCAAGCGAACCTCGTCGATCATGACGCTGCACATGGTGATGGCGTTGCGACACGACCGGGCCCGCTCCGGGTGAAGCTGCTCGGTCACCGTCTGGGTTTCGTCGAGCAGGGTGGTCATTCGGGCCGTGAGCTCGTCGACCTTGGTAAGCAGTAGTTCCCTCACGGCAGGGTCAACGTTCCCGGCGCCTGACGCGTCACTAGGGTTGGGTGTTGGCACTGGACTCATCCTCCGGTGTCCGGCCCCCGGCCGTCCGAACCGGTGCGGGGGCACTACCTATGTTGTGGTAGCTACTTGAAAGAACACACCCTGGGCCGTCATCGACGCCAAGCTGGCCGTCGACGCCGCCGCCCGCCAGGCCACGCGCCACTTCGTCGAGGCGGACGTGCCCGCGGCCGGCGACTTCTGGGAGGCAGAGGCCGAGGCACGCCGGTCCGGTTTCGAGGCCCTGGCGGCCCACGGACGCGAGCCCTCGCGTTCCACCGTGGAGCTGACCGGCCTCGAGTCCCCCGACGGGCAGGCGGGCTTCACCCGGTGCGCCCGGGCCACCTTCACCGCCAGCTACGACGTGCCGGTCCTGAACCTGCCGTGGGTCGGCGGTTTCGGTCCCGGGCTGGACGTGACCAGCCGTCATTCCGAGTTGATCGACCCCTTCCGCGACGGGGTCCCCGGCAGCGCCGAGGCCTGTTCGTGAGAACCGCCGCGTGGGACCGTGATCGCGGTAGTGCGCTCATGCTGATGCCTGCCGGGCTGCTCATCGTGCTCGTGCTCGCTTCGATCGCCGTGGACATGTCGCTCGTCCACCTGCGCAAACGCCAGGCGTTCGAGCTGGCGGCCGCCGCCGCCAACGATGCTGTGGCGGCAGGGGTCGACCAGGGCCGCCTCCGAACGACACATGCCTACATCCTCGATCCCGAGAGGACCCGCGCCGTCGTCGGCGACGTGGTGGCTGCCAGCGAGCTCGCGTCCCATCTGGCCGGTCCGCCGGTGGTGACGGTCACCGGCGCCGGCGTACGCGTGGAGTTGACGCTCGAGGCCGACTACATCTTCGCCGACGTCATCCCCGGCGCCCCCGACGGCACGGTGGTCACCGCCAGCGCCACCGCCACTGCCGTTTCCGAGCCCGAGCCCCCGGCTCCCTGATCTCTGATCCCTCTTGACAACTTTCATTCTATTTAAGCATGCTTCGGGATATGAGCATGCAGGTGACAGTCGCGCTGGACGTCGAGGGGCCCATCGCGGTGAAGACCGCAACAGGCGCCGCCGACATCGCCCGGCTCCGCCTCGAGGCCGAACGCCTCGAGCGCGCTGCCCATCCGGGGCTCGTGCTGGTCGTCACGCCCGCTCCGGGAGACGGCGTCGACGAGTCCCAGGCCGACGGCGATGCCGACATCGAGCTGCGCACCCGCTTCGCCGGTGACCCGGTCTCGCACTGGACCGGCTCGGTCGCGGGCATCGCCGGGCTCGGTGCCGCCGTGGCCGCGACCCTGGCCGACCTCCACAACATCGGCATGGTGCACGGCCGCCTAGACCCCACACACATCCTCGTCGGCGACGATGGCCGGCCCCGGCTGTGCGGGCTCTCGCACGCTGGCGGCGCCGAACCCCACGACGACGTGGTCGCCCTCGGCCGGGTGCTGGGCGAGCTGCTCGAGCGGGCGCCTGCCGAGCGGCGACGGTCGTGGCTCTGGCCCGGGGGATCCAGCACGGCCCACCGACGCGCACTGGAGCAGGTGATCGCCCGGGCTCTCGATCCCGTCCCCAGCCGACGTCCGAGCGCCCGCTTGCTGGCCACCTCGATCCTCGACGCCGTACCCGGCGCCGAGCTCTCGGTCGCATCGGGCCCGCCGTCCCCCCGGGCCGAGCCCGCCTACGTGCCGCCCGACGAGGAGCTGCTCGAGCTCGTCTTCACCCACGAGCTGACCGACGACCAGCGCTGGGCTCAGGCGTTCGGCGATGAGCCGCTTGATTCGGCCGACGCCGTCGAGCCCGAGCCATCGCCGCCGCGGGTCGAACGAGGCTCGCGTGCGCGCGTGGCGGCGGGCTCCGGTGCATTGGCAGTGGTCGCCGTCGCCGCCGGGGTGGTCGTCGTCGCGGGCTGGGGCCGACATGGCTCCGCCGTTCGCCGCGACCCCCAGGCGACCGTGCCGGCTGGCCGTGCGGAATGCCCGGCGATGGACGCCCCCGCCGCCGACGTCGATGGCGACGGCTGCCGCGAGGCCGTCGTCGTCGACGGAAGCACCATCTCGGCCGGCTCGGCCCGCTGGACGCTGGGCGAGCCTGGCGACCTGGTCGCCGTTGGCGACTGGGAATGCGACGGCCAGCATGCACCCGCGCTCCTCCGCCCAGCGACCGGCGACGTGTTCGTGTTCCCGGGCTGGGCCGCCGAGCGCGAGCCGCTGACGGTCGAGGCCCACGACCGTCTGCCCGGCGCCGTGGGCATCCGGGCCAAGCCGGCCGAGGGCCGGTGCGACGAGCTGGTGGTCGATCTGGGGTCGGGAGCAACGACGACGGTCGAGGTTCGGCGATGACCGGGCGGTGGCGCCTCCTCGCATGGACGGCAGCCCTCGTTCTCGGCCTGCGGGCCCTGCACACCCTGGGCGCGGGCGTGCTCGACGTGCCGATCACCTCGATCGAGCAGCTGTCGGTCTGGCTGGATCGCACACCTCCCGAGGTCATGGCTCTGGCATTCGTGCGGTTGGGGGCGATAGCAACCGGTTGGTACCTCGCCGTGTGCATGCTGGCCCTGGCGCTCACGCGCCCGTTCGGGCATACCCGCTTGGCGGCCGTCGTGTCCCGCGCGACCCCGGCGATCGTCCGCCGCATCGTCTCAGGCGGCGGGGGCCTAGGCCTGGCAGCCGGGACCCTCCTCGGCGCCCTCCCGGTCCCCAGCATCGCAACCACGGGCCTGGCCCCGATACCAGCCGCCGCATCGGCCATCGTGCCAACCCAGAGCCCGGGCCCTGCGACTGCCACCATGACCTGCGGCGCCCGGGCCACACCCACCGCCGTCATGACCCGCGTCCCCGCCGAGGGTGGTCCACCAGCCCGACCGGCGCGTCCGGCGCCCGGTCCTGTCGCTGATGCACCTTGGCTGGCGGAGCCAGCGGGCGCCTCGACGGCGCCCTCCTGGGTCGTCGATGCCGGAGACTCGTTCTGGTCGATCGCGGCGGAGACCGTGTCGCCGTCCGCGAGTGATGAGCCGAGCGATCGCCAGGTGATCGGCCACTGGCGGCGCCTGGTCGAAGCCAATCGCGCCCGCCTGCTCGACCCCGGCAACCCCGACCTCCTGGTGCCCGGCCAGGAGCTGATCCTGCCCGACCCGGTCGACTGAGGGTGGCGTGCGGCGCCGGCGACGGCACCCGGTAGCCCGCGGACCTCGGTAAACGCGTTGGCAGGATCCTTGCGCCCGATGTCCTTGCCGCAGACGCGGATGAGACGGAGGGTGACGATATATGCGGATCGGGGTGTTGCTGTACGAGGGGGTCGACCTGTTGGACGCGGGTGGCCCCTACGAGGTGTTCCTGACCGCATCGCGGTTGGCGGCACGCGACGGCGGCGACCCCCCGTTCGACGTGACCACCGTCACGCCGACCGGCGAACTCGTTACCGCCTACGGCGGGCTCGGACTCGCGCCTCAGACCAGCCTGGCCGACTGCGGTCGGCTTGACGTGCTCATCGTTCCCGGAACGATCGACGTGGACGCCGCCACCGGCGACAAGGCACTACGGGCGGCGATCGACCAGCTCGCGGGCGCGTCCGGATTGACCGCCAGCGTGTGCACCGGCGCGTTCCTCCTCGCCGCTGCCGGCCTGCTCGATGATCGTCGCTGGACAACCCACTGGGAGGACGTCGACCTGTTGGCGCAACGGCTCCGACCGGACCGCGCCGTCCGCGACGTCCGCTGGGTCGACGCGGGCGAGGTGGTCACCGCCGCGGGCCTCAGCTCGGGCATCGCCATGGCACTCCATCTGGTCGACCGGCTCGTCGGCCGCGAGCTCGCCGAGCGCACCGCCCGCCAGCTGGACTACGACTGGCAGCCCGACGCCTCTCCGGCCGCACCCTCCGCCACTCCCACCGGCTGAGGCGGCCGTTGCAGCGACTGCCGATGGTGCCGCGCACATGTGGGCCCGCGGCCTGGTCAGCCCTCGCGCAGCCAGCGTGCCGTCACCGCGTCCCATCGGCGTGTGCGTTCTCCCCATGTGGCGCCCTGGAGCGCCCGGGCCACGGCCTCGTCGAGCGCCTCTTGGTCCTCGCCTATCACCTCGTCGACCACGCCGAGCTCGAGCATGTCCCCAGACGTGAGCCGTAGGCGCTCGGCGACCTCGGGCGCTTTGGCGGCGTCCCGCTCGAGAATCGCCGCCGCGCCCTCGGGAGCGATCACCGAAAAGATCGCGTGCTCGCACATCATCAGCCGATCCGTGTAGCTCAGGGCCAGCGCTCCGCCGCTGCCCCCCTCCCCCACACAGACCGACACCGTCGGAGTCGGGCACGCTGCCAACGCCGCCAACGTGCGGGCGATCTCCGGGGCGACCCCATCGACCTCGGCCGCCGGCGAGGGATCGGCGCCCGGGGTGTCGACCAGCGTCACCACGGGCATCCCGAGGCGTCCCGCCAGCCCCACCGCCCGCTGGGCGAGGCGGAAACCCGCGGGTGTCGGGCGCCCGGGTCCGCAATAGCGGTCGGTCGCCACCACCACACAGCGTCGGCCCGCCACCCGCGCCAGGCCGGCCCGGATGGTGGGATCGTTGCTCCGCAGCTCGACCCAGGACGAGCACAGGCGCGCCGCCCGGTCGATTCCGGAGGGGCGCCCGACGGCCCGGGACCGCAACACGTCCATCCAGGCGCTAGAGGGGGTCGTGGCGTCGCCGGCGGCATCCGGGGGCTCCCAGGCGGGCAGCAATCGGTTCGGAAGGGGGCGGTCGGTCAGGCCGAGCGCCGCCTCCACCCAGCCGGCGACGTCGCCGGCGGCGAGTCGGGCGTCCGCCAGCCCGTGGTCGTAGACCGACTCCGCCGTGTGCGACCCCGGCGGCAGCGGAACGCCCAACGTCCCCTCGGCCACCCGGGGACCGGCGAAGCCGATCACCGCACCCGCGACCACGCCCCGGAGGTCCACCAGAGAGGCATACGAGGCCAGCACGCCGCCGGTGGTGGGCGACCCGTACACGGCCAGCGACAGCAGACCGGCCTCGGCGTGCCGCCGGGCCGCCGCCGCGGTCCGGGCGAGTTGGACCAGCGCCACCATCCCCTCCTGCAGGCGGGCGCCGCCGGTGCGCGTCAGCGCCACCATCGGTAGACGCAGGTCGCGGGCGCGGTCGTACGCCCGCACCACCTTTTCGCCGGCCGCCGCCCCCATCGTGCCGCCCAGCACCTCGAACCGGCCCTCGATGAACGCGTAGTGCTCTGTCCGCCCCGTCCGCACCGACTCGCCAGTGGCGGCGAGGGTGCGGCGCTGCTCGTCATACCCGGGGAAGCCGAGAGGGTCGCCACCGATCAGGTCGGCGTCCCACTCCTCGGTCATCGGGTGAAACATGACCGCAGAGTCTCGCATCCCCTCCGCGCCATCACCGAAGGCGGATCGCCACCTCGTTGGCGAGAAGGCGGCCTCGGGTGGTCAGGACGGCGCGGTCGCCGTTCAAGGCGACGAGGTCGTCCAGCTCGTCGACGGGCAGCGTGGCGGCGGGCACACCGGCCCTGGTCCGCACCGCCAGCTGGAGCGCCTCCAGCCGGCGAGCACCGGCGTCGAGCCGCTCCCCCGCCGCCTCGGGCGAGCGTCCCTCGTCGATGGCGGCGATGTACCGCTCGGGCGTGTGCACGTTCCAGGACCGCCGTCCGCCGCGATGCGAGTGCCCCGCACAGCCGAACGCCTGGTACTCGCCCATGGACCAATAGAGCTGGTTGTGGCGGCACTCGTGTCCGGGGTGGGCCCAGTTGGAGATCTCGTACCACGAGAGCCCGGCCGCCTCCAGCGCCCCGGCAGCGGCCAGGTACTTCGTCGCCTGGTCGTCGTCGTCCGGGTGCCGCCCCGGATCATCCGCAAGGGGCGTGCCCGGCTCGACCGTGAGGGCGTAGGCGCTGACGTGTGGCGGGTCGAGCGCCAGGATGGCCTCGAGCGTGTGCCGCCAGTCTGCGGGCGACTCCCCCGCCGCGCCGTAGATCACATCGAGGTTGAACGTGGGGATCCCAGCCGTGCGCACCGCCTCGACGGCCCGGTGCACGTTGGCGCGGTCGTGCGTGCGCCCGAGCGATCGGAGGACATGGTCGAGCATCGACTGCACGCCCAGGCTGATCCGGTTCACGCCGCCCCGGGCGTAGACCTCGATCAGGGACGGCGTCACGGTGTCCGGATTGCATTCGACCGTGACCTCGCATCCCGGCACGCGCGGCACCGCCGCGAGCACCGCCATCAGGCGCTCGGGCTCGACTAGCGAGGGGGTGCCGCCGCCGACAAAGACGCTGGTGGCCACCGGCATCCCATCCGCCACCCGGCGCCCGGCGTCGCGGCGGCAGGCGTCGAGATAAGCGGACTGCAAATCATGCCGGTCGGTCCAGGTGGCAAAGGCGCAGTAGTCGCACCGTGCCGAGCAAAACGGCACGTGGATGTAAACACCAAATGGCGTCACCAGGTCGGAACGGATGTCGCGAGCGAAGCAGGCCGTGCCCGCGCCTGTCTAACGGGCCGGTTGCTCGTGAGGGGGCGGGATCAGGTGGCGATCAGCGGACCAGGCACAGGCCGAGGCTGTCGAGCCGGGCCGGCACCTGCTCGGGATGGCAGTCGAGGATGCAGGCGACCGCCCGCAGATCTTCCCGCCGGATCGTGAGCATCCGGCCGTTGTAGTCGCCCCGCTGCACTTGGATCATCCGCAGGTAGCGGGAGAGCATCTCGCCCTCCTGCCCGCCGAGCTGCTCGACGGCACCGAGGTCGATGGTGACGGGACGATCGTCTCGACGACTGGCGCGCATGGCGCGCAGGTCGACGATCTGCTCGTCGTCGTTGTTCGACCGCCCACCCAACTCTTCGTCGCTGGGCAGCATCTGGTCGACCGGCACCCGGTAGAAGCGGGCGAGTCGTTGCAATCGGGGGACGGAGATCGCCCGCTCGCCACGCTCGTAGGCCCCCAGGACAGATGCCTTGAACTCATGCTCCGATGCCGCCTCGACGTCTTGGAGCGAGAGGTGCTTCTGGCGCCGGATCGAACGAAGCCGGGCGCCCACTTTGATGGCGTAGCCGCTCTCGCGTTCAACCTCGAGGTCGCTATCCATATGTTCCTCCCCTTGGATGCCGCCCCCCAGCGGGACGGCAACCGCGCCAGTTCTAAGTACTCACGCGGTCCAGGCGGGGGTTAACTCTAAGGCACCACGATCGGCCAGTGACAATCACTGCTCGTCCAGGCATTACTCCCCATTCGTGGCGAATATGACAGCGGAGCCTGCGGTCACCGCACCATGTGATCAGAGCGGCCCCCGTCCGCCAGAACGCCCGCCCGTAACGCAGTGAGGACCGCACCGGCGGTGATGGCTGCCGTCTCCGCGCGCAACACGTGGGCTCCCAAACGGACCACCGGCAGGCCGGACATCCGTTCGCCGGGCGTCCACCCTCCCTCCGGGCCGATGAGCACCACCGGGCGGTCGAGCGTGGGACGCGTTCCGGTCGCGTCGGCGAGCGCAGCGCCCGGCAGGGCCGCCACCGAGTCGAACGTGGCCACAGGCGCCACCTCGGGCAGCCACGTGCGCCGGCACTGCATGGCCGCCTGGCGGGCAATCGCCCGCCACCGCTCGACCTGACGGTCCGCGCGGGCAGGCTCCCACCGCACGACCGACCGCCCCGCCACGAACGGCGCGATGCGGTCCACACCCAGCTCGGTCAGCTTCTGCACGGCCAGCTCCGGGCGCTCGCCCTTCACGAGTGCGAACGCCACCGTGATCGGTGGTTCCGGTCGGGGTTCGCAGACCGGTGGTCCGGCGGTTTCGAGGCCCGGTCCGTCGGTGAGCCGACAGGGCCGCCAACGCCCGGCGCCGTCGCAGGCCGTGACGTCGCTACCGGGCACCAGCCGCAACACCCGGACGAGATGGTGGTGGTCACCGCTGTCGAGGGCCGGGGCGTCCAGGTCGCCGACGAAGACGTGGGCCCGGGCGGTGACCGGCGTGACGTCGCCGCTGCCCGGGCCGCCGGTGCTGTCGTCCATGGCGCCCGGCTACTTGAAGGCCGACCGCAGCTTCGACAGCAAGCCGGTCGGCGGAGGGGCGACCTCGTCACCCCGCAGCTCGGCGAGCTGGCGGATGACCTCTTCCTCCTCGTCGCTCAGCTCGGTGGGCACCTCGACCACGACGTCGATCAACAGGTCACCCCGTGCCCGCCGCTCGATGTGGGGAACGCCCCGGCCCCGCAGCCGGAAGGTGGTGCCCGACGCAGTGCCCCGGGGGATCTCCAGCTCCTCGGTGCCCTCGAGCGTCTCGAACGGGATCGTCGCCCCGAGCGCGGCCTGTGTGTAGGGCAGGGTCAGGACCGTTGCAAGGTCGGTGCCGCGGCGCTCGAAGCGCGGGTGGGGTTTCACCCGCACGTGCACGTACAGGTCGCCGGCGGCGCCTCCTCGGGGGCCGACGGCACCGCGACCGGCCAGCCGTAGCGTCGAGCCGTCGTCGACACCGGCAACGATGTCGACCGTGTAGGTGCGCTCCTGGATGCGGCGGCCCTCACCCCGGCACACCGGGCAGGGATTGGGGATGATCTGGCCCGATCCGCCACACCGGGCGCACGGGGACGAGGAGACCATCTGTCCGATGAACGACTGGCGGACCCGCTGCACCTGGCCCGTGCCGCCGCATTCGTGACACGTGACGGCCTGGGTACCGTCGGCGGCTCCGGTCGCCTCACAGGCTTCGCACGGCACGGCTGTCTTGACGCTGACGGCATGCTCGGAGCCGAAGACGGCAGCCTCGAACTCCAGCTCGACGACCTGCTCGAGGTCCTCGCCCCGGGGCGGTCCGGCAGGGCCCCGCCGCCGTCCCCCGAAGGGGCTCGACCCGAAGAACGCCTCGAACACGTCGCCGATGCCACCGCCGAACCCGAACGGATCGGCACCGACCGTGGTGCCCTCCACGCCTGCAGGCCCGTAGGCGTCGTAGCGCTGGCGCTTCTCGGGGTCGGACAGCACCTCGTAGGCGCGGACGACCTCCTTGAACCGCGCCTCGGACTCGGCATCCCCGTGCCCCGTGTCTGGGTGGAGCTGGCGGGCAAGTCGCCGGTAAGCGCGCTTGATCTCTTCCTGCGTGGCGTCTCGACGGACACCGAGCAGCTCGTAGTAGTCGGTCGGCAACGGTGGCTCCGGTCTAACCCTCGGTGAGGCGATCGGAAAGGCGATGGCCCACGACGGCCACGGCGGCGAGCGCCTGCGGGTAGTTCATCCGGGTGGGGCCCAGCACGCCGATCGTGCCCGCACGCTCCCCCTCGACCTCGTAGGGCGACACCACCAGGGCGCACTCGGCCAGGGGCGCCATGCCGGTCTCGGTGCCGATGGCGACATGCAACCCACGGTCGATGACGTCGCGGACGAGCGACACGACGACGTACTGCTGCTCGAGGATCCCCAGGACCTCGCGGACCGTCTCGATGGCGTCGAACGCCTGGGCCATGCGCGCGGCGCCACCCACGTAGACGTGCTCGGGGTCACCGGCGGGTGGGTTGGCGAGGGCACCGACGGCCCGCTCGACCAACGAGTCCATGGGCGCGTCGCCCGTAGCGGGGACGGCCGGCAGGATCTCGCGGGCGCGGCCGGAAAGCTGCGCGGTCAGATGCATGCTGGCCGCCGCCACCCGCTCGTCGCCGGCGCCGACGGGCAGCTCGATGGTGTGCTTCTCGACCGATCCGTCGCTCAACACGGCGACGAGCACCGCCGATGTGCTGCTGATCCTGACGAGCTGCACCGACCGGACGGTGGTCTCGACCGCTGCCGGAGCCACGACCACGCTGGTGAGGTGGGTCAGGTCGGACAGCAACCGGCTGGTCTCGGACAGCATCTGCTCGACCTCGCCGTGGGCGCGGTCGAAGAATGCCCGCACCTCCTCGGCCGAGCTGGTGGCCAGGCGGGCCGGCCGGCGCAGATGATCGACGAAGAAGCGGTAGCCCTTCTCGGTCGGCACGCGCCCGGCGGAGGTGTGGGGCTGGCACAAGAAGCCCTCGGTCTCGAGCGCCACCATCTCGTTGCGCACGGTGGCCGAGGACACGTCCACGTCCGGCGCCCGCGCGACGTGCCCCGATCCGACCGGCTGGCCGGTATCGATGTACTCCTCCACGACCGCCCGGAGGATCGCCGCTTTGCGCTCGTCCAACATCTGGCAGTCGAGTGTACCGAGTGCTAACTCCCGGGTAACCCGCTAGGGGTCGGGTCGACCCTCAGTCTTCCAGCTTCAACGCACTGATGAACGCCTCTTGCGGAACCTCGACCCGGCCGATCGACTTCATCCGCTTCTTGCCCTCCTTCTGCCGCTCCAGCAGCTTGCGCTTGCGCGTGATGTCTCCGCCGTAGCACTTGGCGAGCACGTCCTTGCGCTTGGCCTTGACGGTTTCCCGGGAGATGATGCGGCCGCCTATGGCGGCCTGGATGGGTACGTCGAAGAGCTGGCGGGGGATCAGCTCCCGCAGCTTCTCCGCCATGCGGCGGCCGTAGTCGTTGGCCCTGTCCTTGTGGATGACGGCGCTGAAGGCGTCGGCGGCGACCCCGTTCAACAGCACGTCGACCCGGACCAGGTCGGATCGGTCGTAGCCCGCGGGCTCGTAGTCGAGGCTGGCGTAGCCCTGCGTGCGCGACTTGAGCTGGTCGAAGAAGTCACGGACCACCTCTGCGAGCGGCAGCCGGTACACCAGCTCCATGCGCTCGGGCGAGAGGTACTCGAGCTTGGACATCTCGCCCCGGCGCTGCTGGCACAGCTCCATCAGCGTGCCGGTGTACTCCGTGGGGGTGAGGATGGTGCAGGTGAGGAACGGCTCTTCGATGTGGTCGATCTCCTGGGCCGGAGGCATGGCGGACGGGTTGTCGACCTCGACGACCATGCCGTCGGTGCGATGCACCCGGTACGCCACCGAGGGCGCGGTGGCGATGAGGCTGAGGTCGAACTCGCGCTCGAGGCGCTCGCGGACGATCTCCATGTGCAACAGGCCCAGGAACCCGCAGCGGAATCCGAAGCCCAACGCCCCCGACGTCTCGGGCTCGTAGGTGAAGCTCGCATCGTTGAGGCGCAGCTTCTCCAGCGAGTCCCGCAGGTCGGAGAACTGGTTGCCGTCGATCGGATAGAGCCCGCAGAAGACCATTGGCTTGGGGTCGCGGTAGCCGACCAGCGGTTCCGCGGCGGCGCGGGCGGTCTCGGTCACCGTCTCGCCCGAGCGGGCCTCGGCCACGTCCTTGATGCCGGCGATCAGGTAGCCGGTCTCGCCCGGGCCCAGCATGGCGACCGGCACGTTGTCCGGCGTGCGAATGCCCACCTCCTCGGCGTCATGGACCGCGCCCACCTGCATGAGCCGCAGCCGGCTGCCGGTCTTGAGGTTGCCGTTGACCACCCGGACCGACGAGACGACGCCCCGGTAGGCGTCGTAGTGGGAGTCGAAGATGAGCGCCTGCAGCGGCGCGTCAGGATCACCGACCGGTGGCGGTACCCGCTCGATGACGGCATCCAGCAGCTCGGGTACGCCCTCGCCGGTCTTGGCGCTGATGCGCAGGATCTGGTCGGCGGGAATGCCCAGAACCTTCTCGATCTCCGCGGCGTAGCGGTCGGGATCGGCGGCCGGCAGGTCGATCTTGTTGAGGGCAGCAACGATCTCGAGGTCGTGCTCTAGCGCCTGGTAACAGTTGGCCAGGGTCTGCGCCTCGATCCCCTGAGCGGCGTCGACCAGCAGGATCACGCCCTCGCAGGCCGCCAGCGACCGTGAAACCTCGTAGCCGAAGTCGACGTGGCCCGGCGTGTCGATGAGGTCGATGACGTAGTCGCGGTAGTTGAGCCGCACGGACTGGAGCTTGATGGTGATGCCCCGCTCGCGCTCGAGCTCCATCGAGTCCAGGTACTGGTCGCGCATGTCCCGGGGATCGACGGCACCGCACAGCTCCAGCAGCCGGTCGGCGAGCGTCGATTTGCCGTGATCGATGTGGGCGATGACCGAGACGTTGCGTATGCGCGAGCGGTCCATAGGGGGCCGTCGAATGCTAGCGGCGGGTCGGACGGGCCCTCCGGTGTGACAATGCGCCCGGACCGCCGGTAGCCTGTCCCGGCTATTCGGGTGTCAGAGGCCGAGCGGTAGCGAGGCCGAGGCCCGAGCGGCCCGCAGCGTCAGGGTGGCGGGGCGTACCGCAAGAGCGGGACGCACAGTAACGCTCACCGCAACCATGAGAGTCGTCCGCGTTTCTCCCAAGGGAGCAGGTCCGTCCGTGGCGAACATCAAGAGCCAGATCAAGCGCAACCGCCAGAACCTCGTGCGCCACGAGCGCAACAAGGCCGTGCGCTCCGAGCTCAGGACCCGGGCCCGGGCGGCCGTCGTCGCCGCCGAAGCCGGCGACGACGACGCCGACGCCAAGCTGCGCGAGGCCGTCAAGCGCATCGACACGGCCGCGGCCAAGGGCGTCATCCACAAGAACCAGGCGGCACGGCGCAAGGCTCGCCTCCAGGCCCGCGTCAACGAAGTGGCCGACGAAGCCGGCGAGGACTGACGGGCCTCTAGCGCGCCAGGCGCGCCAGACGGGCGACCAGGATCTCGAGCACGAGGCCCTCGGGCCAGGCCTTGGCACCGCGTAGGTCGAGGTCGGCGGCGGCCAGCAACGAGATGGCGTCCACGATCCGATCGTGGCCCAGCCGTCGCGTCTGTTGCATGGCCTTGCGGGCGGGGAACGTCGATCCCTTGAGGCCGAGAATCTGCGCCGCGTCCTTCTCACCCCCCACCGCCGCCCCATCGAGCTGCAGCATGCGCGCGTAGTGGCCGTGCAGCGTGGCCATCACCACCAGCGGGTGCCGACCGCCGCCGTCCAGCATGCGCCGCAGCTTGGCTAGCGCGGCGGCGATGTCACCGCGATCCAGAGCGTCGGTGAGCTCCCACGGGGGGACGCCGCCGCCCTCGCCGAGGAACGGCTCGATGTCCTCGACCCCGAGCCGGGCACCCTCGCCGAACGCCCCCACCAGGGTTTCGATCATCCCGACGAGCCGCTGGGGATCGTCGCCCAGCCAGGCCACCAGCCGATCCGTGCCCGCCCGGTCGAGCTGCAGTTGAGCGACGCGTAGCTGCTCGTCGACCCACGCCGCGACCTTGCGGCCCGGGCTGCTGTCGACCTGCTCACCTCCGCACGCCTTTACCGCCTCCGTGAGCGACTTGGGGACGCGGCCCTGCGCCCACACGAGCACCAAAGACGTCGTGGGCAGCGGATCCTCGAGGTAGGCGACCAGGGACCCCACCTGCTCGGCGCGGGTGAAGACCTCGAGGTCGCGTCCCACGACGATCCGGCGGTCGGTGAGGAACGGTGGGGTCTGGGCCGCCTGGACCAACGGGGCGATGCTGGGTTCGGATCCGTCGGTGGGCTGGAACCGGTCACGGCCGATCTCGTCCACGGCGAGGCCGGCGTCGGTGTCGCCGAGAAGGCGGTGGATCAGCTCGCGGGCAGCGTCCCGCAGGATCACGTCGTCGTCGCCCCGGACCAGGTACACCGGCGCGTCCGAACGGACCGTGGTCACGGTCGATCCGCCTGCCCGCGCTGCGCCGCCAGCAGCGCCGCAACGGTCTCGACCACGCGTCGCGTGCGCCGAACGTCGTTGGTGCACAGCAACCGACACCCCAAGGGGACGGCGACGGACTCGACCGCCAACGCCTCCTCCCGCGTCGAGATCGCCGAGGTATCGATCGCCAGCGGCACGGGACGATCCCCGACCATGGATCGGGCGCGATGGATGTCGCCGATGTCGTCGATCAGCAGCGCCACGGTCGCGCCCGCGTCGGCCGCCGCGCCGACCAGGTCGATCGGCACCAGAACGAGGGAGACGCCAGCCTCCGAGGCCGCCCGCACTTCCTCGAGCGACGACACCTTGGCCGCGATCGGCACCCCGCCGCCGCGGGCTGCGGGACCGACCAGCCGGGGCGACAGCGATGTGACCGCGACGTCCGCACCCGCCTGACCGGCAGCCCGGACCGTGGCGAGCACCTCGCTTTCCCGTCCGAACCGCGGCGCGGCGACCACGGCCCCGACCAGGGCCCGCCACCGCAGGTCGAACGTCGTGCCACCCAACGTCAGGGCAACTTCGACGGGCGGAAGGGCGGACTCGATCACCGTGGCGAAGCTATCGGTCCGGCAGACGGGGCAGCCTCGCCGATTCCGAGGCCGGTGCGCGGGTGATCTGTACATCGAGCCGCTCCGGCGAGCCGGTGGTCACGGTGAGCCGGAGCCCGCCCAGGTCGATCACCGTGCCCGCGGTGGGGACGCCCACCGAGTCGACGCCGACGATCCGGCGCGTCGCCGAAGCCAAGCGCTCGGGCCCGAGTACCACGGCGCCCGGCCAGCGTCGCCGCAGCGTGGCTGCGACGTCGGCCGCACCCTGCGCCGCCGTCCGGAGCACGACGACGTCGAGGCGCGCCACGCCCCGATCCCGGAGTCCGGAAAGCACCGCTTGGTCGCGAGCGCGTCCGTCGACGATCAAGGCCGCCGCTCCCCCGTCCTGCCACAGCCGGGCACCGGGGCCCAGCGCCTCCCCATCGATCGAACCGGGCCCGCGCGCCGCGGCCGCGGCCTGCACGAGGACGGTCACCACCACCAGTGCTGCAGCCCAGTGCGTGGCACTCACGGGCCTGGGCCGGCGGCGGTCGCGTACCTCCGGGCGGGGTTCCGTGCCGGCCTCCGTCCCCGATCGCTCCCAAGCCCCTGCCGCCATCGTCGCCACTGCGGAGGCGGCGAGCCACGCGACGTGACCGGCGCGTAGCTGGCCCAGCGGCCAGCGGGCCGCGGCCGTGGCGATCCCGTCGATCCAGGCCAACAGCACCCGGGTGGGGACATGCACGACCGTCGCGGCCGCATCCCCGGCCACGCCCGCGACCAGGCCACCGGTGAGCCCCCAGACCATGACCGGCCCCGCGGCCGGCAACGCCAGCAAGTTGGCCGGCAGCGAGGCCACGGGCACGGCGCCGAAGCTGGCCACCAGAAGGGGGGCCACGGCCAACTGGGCGGCCAGGGTGACCGACAGGGGGACCGCCAGCCACCGGGGTCCGGGGAGCACCGGTTCGAGCCGAGGCGCCCCCACCACGATCCCGGCGGCGCCTGCGACCGAGAGCTTGAAGCCCAAGGACGTCGCCAGCAGGGGGTCGACCAGCAGGATGCCGCTGACGCCGAGCGCCACGACCCGCAGGGTCGAGGCTGGCCGGCCCAGCGCGGCACCGGTGGCGGCCACGGCCGCCATAGCGGTGGCCCGGAGCACCGACGGCTCGAAGCGTGTCAGCAGCGCGAAACCGGCCAGCACCGCCAGCGTGACCACGAGTCGGGGACCGAACCGCAGCCGCGACAGCGCCGGCGCCACCAGCACCATGACGAACGCGACGTTCTGCCCCGATACCGCCAGGATGTGAGTCAGCCCCGCGGCCCGAAAGGCGTCGGTCATGTCGGGCGGTTGGTCGCGATCGTCTCCCAGCGTCAGCCCGGCCAGCAGACTGGCGTGTCGGTCGGACAGCACCGCCGCGCCCCGCGCCAGCATGCGGCGGAGGCCGTTGGCCACCCGCGCTACGCCGTCGCCAGGCCGCCAGCCCACCACGGCGTCGACCTCCAGCCGGCCCGCCAGGTGCCGGTAGCGCAGGTTCGATTCCGTGGGCCCTGGGGGGCCGACCTGGCCGATGACCAGCACCCGCTCGCCGGCCAGCCGGTCGTCGAGCGCGGCC
>Ga0209889_1000135_pt1 | contig 16080 bp, 15 predicted proteins | sample GWRWN1_0_10_FD_187233 | JGI IMG/M metagenome (GOLD analysis project Ga0209889, IMG submission 187233) | Riverbed sediment microbial communities from areas with no vegetation in Columbia River, Washington, USA - GW-RW N1_0_10 (SPAdes)... | ecosystem: Environmental > Aquatic > Freshwater > River >... | reverse complement strand
GCCCCGGCACCGTTCAACGGGAGCGTCCTGCCCAGGATCTGGGGATGGACCCGGCCGATCGCCGCGAAGAGTTGCAGGTGGTCTCCGAACGTGCCGTAGCGGCGCGCCAGTTCGAACAGCACCGGCGTGCGCGGGTCCTCGACCTTGTGGACCGGATGCCCCAGCCCGGGGACGAACCGGCCGGCCTCCTTGCTCGCGGCTACGACGCCTTCGGCCAACTCGTCCCAGCCCGCCTCGTCCTGGGGCCGCGTGGACCGCCCCCCCAGGCAGTCCGACAGGAAGCGGGCCGAATCCTCGGTGACGCCGAGGAACCGCGAACCGCCGCCGAGCAGGCCCGCGGCGACCGCGCCCTGCAACGACTCCGGGGCGCTGGTGTAGGTCAGGCGGGCGGCGATCGCAGTGGGCGTGAACCCGTGATCGGCGAGCGCCACCAGGACCGCTTCGAACATCGCCAGCTGCGCCGCTGTCGGGCGACGCTTCGCTACCAGCCAGAACGCCAGCTCGCCGAAGCTGACCTGGCCGATCAGCTCGTCGGCGAGGTTGTGTCCGAGCAGGGTGATCGTGTCGGCCGACGAGGTCCCGATGCCCGTCCGGTACGAAGGGCCGTCCTGTGCGGTCATCCCGCGTCCCGCTGCTCGAGGCTGCTGCGCAGCCAGGCCTTGATCTCGTCGCTGTGCTCGCCGAGCTCGGGCGGCGGAAGGTCGTAGCGCAACTGGGCGTCGCTGAAGGTGATGGGGTTGCGCACCAGCGTGACTGTTCGCCCATCCGTGCCGAGCTCGACGCGGGGGGCCAAGCCCAGCGACTCGGCGAGCTCGACGCCTTCGCCGATCGTGTTGATGGGGCCACACGGGACACCCGCCTTGTTCAGGGCCAGGAACAGGTCGTCGGCCTTCCACTTGGTGAGCGCGGCGACGAGCAGGGGCCGCAGTTGCTCTCGGTTGCGGGTGCGGTCGGCGTTGGCCAGGAACCGGGGGTCGTCCGGGACGTCGGGGATCCCGAGCACCTCGCACAGCGACCGGAACTGCCGGTCGTTGCCGGCGGCGATGATCATGTCGCGGTCTGCGGTGGGCATCGTCTCGTAGGGGAACAGGCTCGGGTGGGCGTTGCCCATCCGCATCGGGACCACGCCGGCGGCGGTGTACGCCCCGGTCTGGTTGACGAGCCCGGACATCGCCGACGACAGCAGGTTCACCTCCACGTGCTGGCCGCGTCCGGTCTCGCTCCGATGGCGCAGCGCGGCCAGGACGCCGATCAGCCCATGCAGGCCGGCCATCACGTCGAACACCGAGATCCCGGCGCGATAGGCCGGCCCGTCGGGATCACCGGTGAGGCTCATCAGCCCGGACACCGCCTGGACGATCAGGTCGTAGCCCGGCAGCCACGCACCCTCCGCGGTGCCGAACCCGGTGATCGAGAGGTAGACCAGCCCGGGGTTGAGCTCGGCCGCCGTCTCGTGGTCGAGCCCGAACTTCCGCAGCGAGCCGGGCCTGAAGTTCTCGATCGCGATGTCGGCGCGTCGCAGCAGCTCGGTGGCCAGGGCCTGGTCGCCCGGCTCCCGAAAGTCGAGCACGACGGATCGCTTGTTGCGACCGATGGACAGGTAGTAGGTGGCGACGCCGTCCTTCTCCGGCGGCACCCACGTGCGCGTGTCGTCCCCCGCCGGGCCCTCCACCTTGACGACGGTGGCACCCATGTCGCCGAGGAGCATCGAGCAGTAGGGGCCGGCGAGAACGCGCGACATGTCGGCGACGACCAGGCCGTCGAGCGGGCCGCGGGATTGCTCCTTCGGTACGTCCTGGCTCATGGCGTTCGACATCCGCTGAGGGTCGATCGGCACACCGGAGAAGCCTTGGTGGGGTCCTGCGGTCGTGGCAGGATGCGCCGCATGCCGCGGCAATCGAACTCCGACTTCGTCGAGGCGCTGGCGCGCGGCCTTGCCATCATCACGGCGTTCAGCCCCACCGCCACGACCCTGTCCGTCAGCGACGCGGCCACGCGCACGGCATTGCCGCGGCCCACGGCCAGGCGCCTGCTGATGACGCTCGAGAAGCTGGGGTACGTGCGATCCAACGACGGCCTGTACACCCTCACGACCAAGGTGCTGGAGCTCGGCACGGGGTACATCGCCGCGCTGGGAATCTGGGAGGTGGCCCGCCCCCACCTGGAGGCCCTGGTGGCGCAGACCGGCGAATCGAGCTCGATGTCGCAACTCGATGGCAGCGACATCGTGTACGTCGCGCGGGCGCCGGTGCCGAAGATCATCGCCCTCTCGGTCCACATCGGCACGCGGTTCCCTGCCGTAGCGACCTCGATGGGCCACGTCCTTCTGGCCAGCCTGCCCAGGGCCGAGCTGCTCCGGGTGCTCAGGACCCCGTCGCAATCGGGGGTCATCCCGCGCATCGCGCTCTCGCGACGCGACCTGCAGCGGGAGCTCGCGACCGTGCGGAAGCGGGGCTGGGCCCTTTCGGACGAGCGGCTGTCGCTCGGCATCCGGTCGGTCGCCGCCCCGGTCAGGGACGCGTCGGGCACGACCGTGGCGGCCGTCAACGTCACCGTGCACGCGGCTGAGACGTCGGTCGCCGCGCTCAAGCGCCGGCACTTGCCGTTGCTGCTGTCCACCGCTGACGCCATCACCCGGGAGTGGGTGAACCTCGCCCGCCTGCCGGTGCCCGATCCGCTCGCACCGACATAGGGGCGGCCGCGCTCGCTCATGACACGGCCATCGCTCTGTGCCGATCGGCGATGAAGTCGGCCAGCGCCCCCGCGCCGCTGAAGAACGGCGAGTGGTCGGTGTCGAGCTCCACGGTGATGCCGACAAGCGCCGCCCGCTCGCGCTGGGCCTCGGGCCGCACTGCGCGGTCGTCGGCGCACACCACGTACGAACTCGGCACCGAGGCCCACGACCGCGTCGCCCCGATGGCTGCCCGCACGGACTCGACGTCGTCCGCGTACCCGGTGAGCGGGAGGTCGATAGCGCGGGATTCGATCCCGAGTCGAGCGAGGTGGTCCATCACGAGGAGCCAGCACCACCCCGCAAGGTGCGCACCGTGGACGAACAGCACCTTCGAGGCACGCGACCCTGCCATCGACGACCGGCGGGCACTACCGGTAGACGTTGTTGCTCGTGTGGTCGCCCCCCAGCCACCGCTTCAACGTCTCGTGGGCATCGGCTAAGCGATCGGTGGCGATCTCGTCGACGTTCGACACGTCTACGGTGAACTCGAGGAGCAGCCCGTTCGGATCCTCGGTGTACAGCGACCGGCAGTAGCCGTGCTCGAGGACGTAGGTGCCATCCGGCTTCCAACCGGCCGCCGTCAACCGGTCGTGGATCTCCTGTTGCAGCTCGGGCGTCACCTTGAGCGCGATGTGGCGGAACGGTGACGGCGTCAGGTCCGGGTCGAACAGCTCCTGGTCCTCCCGGTTCGCGAACTGGAAGAACGCGAGCGCGCCGCCGTCGCCGAGACCGAAGAACGTGTGGCAGTACACCCGCTCGGCGCCGAACAGCTCGTCGGCCTCCGACCACGTCGCCACCAGGGGAAGGCCGATGAGGTCCTCGTAGAAGGTCCGCGTCGCCTCTTGGTCCTTCGTGACGAAGGCATTGTGGTGCAACCTGCTGGGAAGCTTCTGCGTGCTGGTCACGGCCCCTCCCTCCTCGGAACGCCTCGACTAGTGTCCACTACACGGACAGCCTACCGCACAACGGTCAGAGCTGGCAGTCGCGGTCGTCAACGGTCGAGAGGGGACTTCCATGGGCATCGGTGCGGGGCGCATCCTGACCACGCACACGGGCAGCCTGCCCCGACCGGACGACCTGATCCAGATCATGTGGGCCAAGGGTGACGGCATCCCGGTCGACGCCGCTGCGCTCTCGGGTCGCATCGCCAGTGCCGTGCAGGAGATCGTCGACCGGCAGGTCGAGGCGGGCGTCAGCATCGTCAACGACGGCGAGATGTCCAAGCCGAGCTATGCCACGTACGTCAAGGATCGGCTCGACGGCTTCGGCGGCGAGTCCGTGCAGAACTACTTCTTCGCCGACCTGGTCGACTATCCGCGGAGCGCCGAGATCGTGGCCGCCAACCCCGGGCGGCGCAAGCGCACGGCGCCTGCCTGCAACGGCCCCGTCTCGGTCAAGGACCGTGACGCGATCGCGCTCGACATGGCGAACCTGACCAACGCGGTCGCGAGCTCGAATGTCGCCGGTACGTTCTCGAGCGCAGCGTCACCCGGCGTCGTGTCACTGTTCTTCGCCAACGAGTTCTATGCCACAGACGATGAGTACGTCTTCGCCATCGCAGAAGCGATGCGGTACGAGTACGAGACGATCGCGGCGGCGGGAGCCGCGGTACAGGTCGACTGCCCGGATCTGGCGATGGGGCGCCACTCCGCGTACGCCGACATGGACCCTGCCCGGTTCCGTCGGCGCGTCGCCATGAACATCGAGGCGCTCAACCACGCCGTCCGCAACATCCCCGCCGACCGGCTCCGGATGCACCTGTGTTGGGGGAACTACCCGGGCCCCCATCATCGCGACGTCGACCTCGCCGACGTCATCGACCTGGTCTGGACCGCAAAGCCCCAGACCGTGCTGTTCGAGGCGGCAAACCCCCGCCACGCCCACGAGTGGACGCTGTTCGAGAACACCAAGGTGCCGGACGACAAGATCCTCTGCCCGGGCGTGATCGAGCCCCAGTCCAACTACATCGAACACCCGGAGCTCGTCGCCCAGCGGATCGAGCGATACGCATCAGTGGTAGGTCGTGACCGCCTGATGGCCGGCGTCGACTGCGGGTTCAGCGTCCACGTCGGCATGCAGGGCATCGACCCCGACGTCACCTGGGGCAAGCTCCGTGCGTTGGCCGACGGCGCCGAGATCGCATCTGCGCGGCTCTGGCGGTAGCGAAACGGCGTTGTGAGCTCAGCCGACTGACCCCCGCTCTGGGTCACCCTGGGACCCGAGGTCGAAGCGGTCAGCAGTCGCGCTGTCCGGTGGTTCCTGGGACGGATCGCATCCACCGAGGGCGCGCGGCATCTGCTCTGATGTGTCGATGAGACGGTCCATACCACGACGGCGTGCGGTTTTGTGTGTGGCGTTGATGTGCGCGGCCGTCGTGGGTTGCCGCGACGAGTCGACGAGCACGCGAAAGGAGGCGCCGCCCGAGCCCGTCCCCGGCCGTGATTGGGAGATGCAGTCGCCGGAGGAGCAGCGGATGGACCCACTACTCCTCGACAAGGCCCGCGCCTACGCGTTCTCTCCAGGGATGAACACCCAGGGCGTCGTTGTCGTCCACGGCGGCGCCATCGTCGCAGAGTGGTACACGGAGGGCGCCGACAAGGACTCGTGGGCCGCGAGCTGGTCCGTGGCCAAGAGCTTCACCAGTGCCTTGATCGGCATCGCAATCGACGACGGCCTGATCCCGAGCGTCGATGAGCCGATGATCACCTACTACCCGGACTGGAAGGGCACCGAGCGGGAAGCGATGACGCTGCGCGACGTTTTGCAGATGTCCTCGGGACTCGACTGGGTCGAGGACTACGACCCGGCTGCGATCTTCGAGTCCGACATCATCCAGCTTGTTCTGAGCGAGGAAGACCAGCTTCGGTATGCGTCGGCCCGACCGGCCAAAGTCGAGCCCGGTTCGGCGTGGAACTATTCGAGCGGCGACACCATGTTGCTGTCCGGGGTGCTCGAGCAGGCAACCGGTATGCCGACCGACGACTACGCCCAGCAGGAGATCTTCGACCCCATCGGGATGGAACAGGCCGAATGGTGGCGCGATGCCCGTGGGCACACGCTCACGTACTGCTGTCTCGACACGACGAGCCGAGGGTTCGCCCGCTTCGGTCTGCTCTACCTGCGCGAGGGAACATGGGGCGACGAGCAGGTGGTGCCGTCAGCGTGGGTCACCGAGTCGCTCGAGCCGGCACCGCAGTCAGACGGCTATGGCTATCAGTGGTGGCTGGACCAGCCGGACGGCGTGCCCGACGACATGTTCGCGGCCCTCGGCCACGACGGTCAGTTCATCTACGTGATCCCCAGCCTCGACCTCGTCGTCGTCCGCAACGGCACGTACGCCAAGGACCCAGGTGAACCCATCGCCGAGCCCAACCTGTTCGGCAAGTACCCGTCTGACGGCCTGGTGCCGGGCAAGGGCACAGTCCCACCCCAGGAGGGCTGGGACACCGCCGAATTCCTGGCCCCGATCGTCCAGTCGATCACGGGCACCTAGCCGGGGTGAGCTGCCAGGGGCGTCCTCCACAGATGGCCACTCTGCGTGCGTTCGGGCGCCCGTCTCCCGTGTGATGTGACGGCTACGTTTTCGCGCCATGGCCGCGCGATTCGATTTCGTTGTCGTGGGGGGTGGGTCGGCGGGTGCGGTTGTCGCCGCCCGTCTCTCGGAGGACTCGGCCTGTCGAGTGGCCCTTCTGGAGGCGGGAGGCACCCCACCACCCCAGGAGCTGATGCCGGCCGCCTGCCCGGCGCTGCAACAGAATCCCGCTACCGACTGGATGTACACCGCGGACGCCGGGCGGTGCGGCCTCGGGCTCATTGACGGCCGGATGATGGTGCCTCGCGGCAAGATGCTCGGCGGATCGTCGGGAATCAACTACATGGCGTATGTCCGGGGACATCCGGGTGACTTCGACTCGTGGGCCGCGGGTGGTGCCATCGGGTGGAGCTACGACGACGTGCTGCCCTACTTCAAGAAGAGTGAGGGGCTGGCCCCGAGTGGGGACATCGTCGTCGATGCCGACGCGCACAGCACCCAGGGTCCTCTCGGCGTGTCGGTGCGGGCTCCGGTGCTCACCGGCGCGCAGGACTTCGTCGACGCCGCGGTCGGGGCCGGGATTCCCAGAGGCGACTACAACGGCCGTGACCGCGGTGGGCCGGATGGGGTCGTGTCGCTTCTGCAGACCACGACGCGTGACGGCAAACGGTCGAGCACGTATCACGCGTTCCTAGAAGGAGACGTCGAGCAGCGGCCCAATCTCGACGTGATCTGCGGGGCACACGTGACCAAGGTGATCCTCGAAGGTGGTCCGGGCCAACTGCGGGCGACCGGGGTCGAGTACCGGACCGCCGACGGCGAGACCACCGTCGCCTGGGCCGACAAGGAGGTGGTGCTCAGCGCGGGAGCGGTGGGTTCGCCCCACATCCTGATGCTGTCCGGCGTCGGGCCGCGGCATGAGCTCGAGGCGGTCGGCGTGCCGTGCCAGCTCGACGCGCCCGACGTCGGCAAGCATCTCAAGGATCATCTGCAGGTCGGCCTTGTCTACCCGGCGCCCGGCATCGGCGTGTCGATGAGCCAGATGGGCCTGTCGATGGGTCCCGACGCACTGCGGGCACCTGCCGGTCCGTTGCCGGCCGACCCGACCGACGATGGCGACCTGCCCGAGGAGCTCCGGGCGCTCAAGGCCGAGGCCGAGCGGCGGGTCACCGAGTGGGCCACCACCGGGCACGGCCTGGTGTCGTCGTCGTTGTACGAAGCGAGCGCCTGGTTCTCCACAGGCCTCGGCGACCACCACACCCACGACGCCCAGATCGCACTCTTCGCCTGCGGCTACAACCCCGACATCTGGCGCCGCTGCCTGCGGGTCGACCCGGGCGACTACTTCGATGACCCGGACCAGCGGCTCGCCCCGGACGCCGAGACCGTGATCGTCCTGGCCAACCCGGTGCAGCCCCACAGCGAGGGCGAGATCGTGCTCTCCAGCGCCGAGCCGTTCGACCAACCCGACATCCGAATGAACTACCTCAGCGACCCTTACGACATGGAGGTCATGGTCGCGGTGCTTCGCCGTGCGTTGGACGTCGTCGCGAACTGGCCCACACCGCGGGAACTCGGCCCGCTGCTCGTCCCCCCTGCGCTCGCAGCCAAACACGCGTACGTCGCGGGCGCCACCCCGAGTGACGACCTTCTTGCGGACCTTGCCCGGCACTATTCGTTCACGGTGTATCACCTCACGTCCACGTGCCGGATGGGAAGCGTCGTCGATCCGCGGCTGCGGGTGATCGGCGTCGCCGGTCTGCGGGTCGCCGACGCGAGCATCATGCCCAACGTGGTCAGCGGCAACACCAACGCCGCCTCGATCATGGTCGGCGAGAAGGCGGCCGAGATGCTGGCCGCCGACCACGGTGTGCAGCTAGCGGAGTTCGTCGCCCAGACGGCGTGAGGCTCCCGCCGCACGCGCGACTCAACGCTTGGCGGCAACGACAGCGATGTTCCCGGGGACGACGGTCCCGCCCCCGGACAGCTCGACGACCACCTCCAGAAGCAGCGACTCCCGCGACTACGTCAGAGGTACCGGGATTCGAACCGAGCGACCAGCCGCTCGCCGTCGAACAGGTCTAGCGATTGACCGCTGATGCGATACGTGGTCGTCTCCCGCAGTGCCGTGGTCAGGGCACGCTCCTGCTGCATCAGGTCATCGGGGCACATCATCATCGTCATGCCCGTAGGCGAGAGGCGCAGCTGATCTTCGGTCACCTCGTACGTGCCGATGAGCCGATTGCAGCCCGACGATCCAGCGAGTCGCTGCTCCTCGATCTGCAGGATCATGTGCGGCTCTTTCTCGTTGTCCCCCACCACGGCGGCTTGACCGCCGACCTCGAGGAGCTTCCAGTAGGTGTTGACCAGGCTCGCGTCGGACCGCTGCGTCGTGGCGGGGGATGTGTTGCCCTCCGTCGCCGGTACCAACACGATCGTGACGTCCATCGGCGCGCCCCCTGTGATCACGGGATGGGCGGTATCCGTCGTGAACAGCAGCCTGCCCTCGACAGCGATCGAGGCACGGACGCTGTATCGGTGCGACGGGTTGATGCGGGCGGGGTCGTACTCCAGCCGGAACGGCAGCGGCACTTGCCGGCCTTCAGCTGGCACCGTGCACTCGGCGAGCAGGTCGGCCGGGGCGTCCTGCCGTGAAACATCCTCGAGGCGCACATGGAGGAGGGCGCTAGGTGGAATGGCGATGCGCTGTCGATACAACGCACTACCGGTGATGGCCGCGTCGCTCATTGCTCGAACCTCCATTGTGGGCGAGCAGGGCTGAGATTCATTGCCTCACACCGACGGAGGCAGGCCCAGTGATGGAAGCACGTCCGCTGCTGCCTGGACGTCTACCCGGTGAAGCTCGGCGACTGGGAAACCGGCTGGGCCGCGGGCGCGGTGGGTGGCATATCGCCGTCAGTCATGCCGTGGCCGGGATCGCCTCCGTGGCCGGGATCGCCTCCATGTCCCGGGTCTCCGCCGTGGCCGGGATCGCCTCCGTGGCCGGGATCGCCGTGCACGTCGCAGTGGAGGCCGCCCACGTCGATCCCACCGAAACGGTGGCCGCATTCGTTGTCGACGATCCAAACGTGCATCATCGGTGGCTTGTCGAACGGCCTGCCGACGGCGCATTGGCCGCCGAGGCTCGGAAAGCCCGCGAACGTACCTTGGTCGTTGACGCACACGTTGGCATGGTTGTGCCATCCGGGCACCCAGGCCAGGTCCTCCGGGATGTTCGACATGTCGAACTGGCTTGGAAGGAAGAACATCGCCGACACGAGCCGGTACTCGGATTGTTGCGTCACCTCGTTCCATGTGCGCTGGAACACCAGCGATTCGGGGTGCTCCGGGTCGAGGATGTGCTCGTCGTCGATCCACGCCCAGTTGATGAAGTGGTCGTATCCCCCGGGCGCCGTGATCCCGAAGTCGATGAACCCCAGCGCTTCGAGCCGTGCAGGGTCGCCGAACGCAGGAAGAGCCTCCTCCGTCCTCGCGATCAGATCGAGCAGGAACTGCTCCTGCTCCTCGGTCCAGTCGCCCGGCGGCAATAGGCCTTCCCCGTGCTCCTGACCGAACGCAGCATGCGGCGCGACGCTGACCATCGCCACCACACCGACAGCGAAGCCGCGTGCCAGCCCGGATCTCCACACGGCTCGTGGTCCCATCGGTCTCCCCCTCCGGTCGGACTTCACGTCGTTCCTCAGCGGGTCGATGTCCCCGCTCCCCGTGAGCCACCCTGACGACAACGACACGTCTACCACAGCCGCTCTTTCCGCGGCGCGGACGAGGCACACTGAGGTGTGGCCACGTGGGCGCAGTTCGAACGCGAGGCTCCTGAGGTCGCCGAGGTCGCCGCACGGTTGTGGCCCGGACTGGTCGCGTTGCATCGCGACGAGCGCCTGCCGGGCGACGCGTCCTGGTTCGCGGTCGGCTATCTCGCGACCGTCCGGCGCGATGGGGGTCCGCGCCTGCATCCGTTCTGCCCGTTCGTCGCGGATGGGCGCTTGTTCGCGGCGATTCCTCGGTCGTCACCCAAGGGCTGGGACCTCCGCCGAGACCCTCGCTGCGTCATCCATGCCATGCCCGGTCCCGAGGACGACGAGCTGTGCATCCGTGCCACCGCCCGGGACGTCTCCGGCGACGCCTCGATTCGGGCCGCGATCCGAGCCGTCGTCGCGAGGACCGAGGTCGGGGGGATGATCGAGTCGGTCTCACGTGACCCGCTGTTCGAGTTCGATCTCCAGCAGGTCGATGTCGCGCGCTGGGTCAACATCGGCCAACCGGGCACGCATGCCATCCGCCGCCAATGGCGCGTCACATAGCGCCGGTCGGCGATCGACAGGGCGGAGCCGGCTCGGCTGCCGCTATGGCCTGTAGCTCCTGTCACGTTGTCGGTCACCGCCCATTCCGTTCCCGGGCCCGCTAGGGGCACGGACGGCGGCGGCGCCGGCGCGATCGGGCTCGAACCGAGCAAGCGAGGGGCGGGACCGCTTCGTCCCGAGCAGCACCTCGCCGGTCCTCCACAGGATCGCGAGGTCGGTGCGGAAGCCGATCCGCTCGACGTACTCCTCGTCCAGTCTGACCTGGCGGTACTTGTCGAGGAACCCGTGCTCGGCCAGTTCGAGTTGGGCGTAGCAGGTGAAACCCGGCCGCACCTCCTGGCGGCGCCCACCCCCACCAGCCTCGACGACATGCTCGGCCAAGAGCGGCCGCGGGCCCACGAGGCTCATCTCGCCCGTGAGGAGGAGGACGATCTGGGGGAGCTCGTCCACCCGCAGGCGCCTGATGACCCGGCCGTAGTTGGTGACGCGGTGCCGCTCCCGGTAGGCCCGTCCACTGCCCGGAGGCCCTGCCATGGTGCGCAGCTTCACGAGGAGAAACGGCTTCCCGTGCCTGCCGACGCGTTGCTGGGTGAAGAGGACCGGCGGACCCTCGATCACCAGAGAGGCAACCGCCGCGACGGCCAGGATCACGAGCGTCGGCCCGAGCAGGACCAACGCCACGACCACGTCAAGAAGGCGCTTGATCGGTGGATACATGCTTCGAGACCGCATCGTCGAAGGCCTCTCCTCGCACGTGTTTGTCAGGGAACAGCGAGCCCGTCCCACATCCGGGGGAGAACACCACCACCGCCCCGGTCACCTGCATGGCGCGCTCGACGGCTTCTTCCAGGTCGGTGGTGTAGACGACCGCGTCGAACCCGAACGTGCGGAGGGAGGCTTCGATGTTGTGTGCCATCGGCCCCATGGTGCAGACGAGGGCGGCGTGCGGATTGGCGCCAACCGCATCGGCAAGCGAGTCGAACTCGCCGGGCCGGTAACGCTGGCGGTCTCCGCCGCAGATGAGGACAAAGCGGTGGTCCAGGGTCGCGACGAGGGCCGCGGTGGTGGCCGGCATGCACGAGGCGGCGTCGTTGATGAACAGTCGACCCGCCACGTCCCTCGCCTGGTGGCGGTGGCGCGGCACCGTGGCCATGAGGGAACGCGAGCGGCGCTCGACCTCCTCGACCGATGCGCCGCTGAGGAGGGCTGCCGCCGTGGCGGCGACTGCGTTGTCCCGGTCGACGGCGGACAAGTGAGTGGCACCCGGGATCGGACAGCTGTTGCCGTCCGGAGCTTCGACGGTTCCCCGCACGAGCCGCCACTCCCCGCCGCTTCCATATGACATACCCCGCATGGCCATTGCCGCCGCGTCTGGGAAGGTCATTGGGATAGTGGTGTGGTAGAGGAAATCGCGGCACTTGGGTGCCAGGGAGTACTTCGCTCTCCGGTACGCCTCGAACGACCCATGGTCGGGCTCGTGGTTCAGGGTGATCCCCGTCAGCACACCAACATCGAGGAGGCGCCGGAAGCCGTTCCTCAGATGGCGGTTCGAGAGCTCGAAGGCCATGCAGCGATCCGGCGGTTGGTGGGCGAGGGCGGCCAGATCCGAGAACGATTCCCGATCGTTTCCGCAGAAGACGCCGTCCACCAGTGCGGCGGCAAACCGGGTCGTCGTGGTCTTCCCGTAGGAGCCCGTGACCCCGATGACCGGCCCGCGCCACAGGTCGAAACACGCGTCGGGGTAGTAGACGAATCGGTCCTGCAGGGGCTCGAGGCAAACGTTCGTGGCATGGAGGAACCAGGAGACCGGAACCAGGATCGCGACCGCCGACTCGATGCCGGACAGGTAATCGGGGCCGGCACGCAACTCGCGGCAACGAGCGAGGGCAGCCTGCGCACGGACCCGATGCTCGGCGGGTTGGAGGCGGTGGGCGGCCCAGAAGGCTGCGTCGAAGTCACGGGACGCATCGTGCAGGACGATGTCGTCGCGACCGCCCTCGACCAGGTAGCGAACCATGGCCGCGGTCTCCAGGCCGGCGGCGCCGACCGCGTGGATGCTGCCGCCAGCGGTCAGCCGATCGATTCTTCGGTGTTGTTCGCCCACCGTCACCCAGCCGGCTCCTCGAACCACGACGGTTCTGGCGTCAGCCTATGGACGCGGCGGGCAGTCTTGCCGCGGCGAGCCATTGGCATCGACGCCCGAACGACGAACTCGTCGAAGTCGCCGACGAATCGAACCTCGGGAGGGTCGAGGAGCCCCAGATCGCTCATGCGACTGTGGAGGGGGTACCGGTTCCGCAGCTCCTCCCTGAAGCCAGCGGGCTCCGCACCCTCGATCACCATGGTGAGATTGTTCCGCGGGTGGAAAACAACCCATCGTGCGGCGGGAAGATGGCTCGCTATGAGGTCGCCCAAGTCGTAGGTGGAGAACAGCTCCCCGTAGTTGAGGACGTCGTCGCAGCGGCCGACGATGCGATCGAACGTGAACCGTCGCACACCCGCGCAGACACTGGGGCGAAGTCCCTCCACCACGTCGTAGGTGATGAAGCGGACGACCGGAAAGCTGGTGCGTTTGACCGAGCTGACCGCGAGAACGACCGCGTCGGGCCCGCCGTCGATCAGGTCGTCGGAATACGCCACTCCAGGCGGTGCCGCCTCCGGGTACAGACCGTCCATGAAGTGGTAAGCACCACAGGATCCGCAGCTGTAGGCGATCGTTCCGATCTCGGTGGAGCCATAGGTGTCCATCAGGTCGGTTGGGCCGATGCCGAAGAAGCTCTGGGCCCGTGCCCGCGCCGATGGGAACAGCACCTCGCCGTTGGTGATGATCCGCCGCACAGAGGCTGGCCGCTGGCCGCGCCGATCCAGGCCGACGATCAGATTCTCCAGAATCGACGGCGAGCAGTAGAGGACTTCAGGGGCGAATGCCGTGATCACTGCGCACTGATCCTCGAGCGCTGCGAGCCCGGCGTCATGGACCTCCAGCCCGAGCTCCTCCAAGACCCTGCAGGCGGAGCCGGCATTGTGGCCGACAGCCAACGAGATGAACCCCCGCGCACATCCGTTCAGCCACGGGGCGAAGAGATCCTGCTTCTCACCCACGTACCAGCCGTCTTCGTCGGGTGTCCACGCGATGTTCTTGGGGTACCCCGACGTCCCAGTCGAGGAAAACGACCGGGACCCGTCGACCGTCCGCCCGTACCACTGACGCGCGCGCTGATGATCCAAGAACGCAAGGTCATCGAAACTCGTAGCGCCCGTGGGCACGAGTGTCGGGAACCGCTCACAAGCATGACGGAACACCGCACCCTTTTCCGTCGGCTCGAGCAGCCCCGTGAACCCGTCATGTCCCTGCATTGCGTTCCCCCACATGGTTCTAATTTCGGTCACCGGCGTGCAGGCCGTGTGTCGAGAACTCGTCGCGGGATATGCGCCCCGCCGCGTCCAGCACCAGCGCGGCGAGCTCGTCCGCGGCGGCGGGATGGCCGAGGCCGTGCATGGCCTTGGCCATGGCGGCCAGCCGCTCCCGGTCAAGCAGTAGCGGTGCGACCGTCGCGGCCAGGCCCGGCCCTCCCAGGTCGCCGTCCTCGACCACGACGGCGCCCCCAGCAGCGGCCACTGCCCGGGCATTGGCGGCCTGGTGGTTCGCCGTCGCTCGTTGGAGGGGCACCATCACGGCTGGGACCCCAGCGGTTGTCAGCTCGGCGATGCTGCTCGCCCCGGCCCGGGTAAGAACCAGGTCGGCAGCGGCATAGGCGAGATCCATGCGGTCGACGAACGGGACGACATGGACGCTGAGGCCCCGCCCCGCTGGGTCCGCAGCGGCCCAAGCTGCCCGCACGTCGGGCTCGAACCCCCGCCCGCTGGCGTGCAGCACCTGCACGGCCGTGGGCTCCGGCCAGTGCCGGGTCGCTGCGATCAGCGCCTCATTGATGCGCTTGGCACCGTGGCTCCCGCCGAACACGAACAGGGTGCGCCGCACCGGGTCAAGATTGAACGCGGCCACGCCCTGGTCCCGCAGGGCCGCTCGGTCGAGGCGGGTCAGCTCGGGCCGAACCGGGTTGCCGACAACCACGGTGCGGTCCCTGGGCACCGCGAACGCGGCGCCCGCCTCGGCAACTCCGAGGGCGACGGTCCGGGCGACCCGGGCCGCCAGACGGTTCGCGATGCCGGGCACGGCGTTCTGCTCGTGCAGGACGACCGGGACCCCCGCACTCCACGCCCCGATCGCGACAGGCAGGGTCACGTAGGCGCCCATCCCACAGACCACGTCGAACCCGAACCGGCGGACGAGCCGCGCCGCGGCCAGGGTGCCGCGGACGGCCGCTAACGGGGCGGCCAGGGACTCGATTGCGGCCCGCCGATACAACGGCAGGATCGGCAGCAGGTCGAGCGGGAAGCCAGCCTCCGGCACGGCGCGGGTCTCGATCCCCCTCGAAGTGCCGGCGAATCGGACAACAGTGGTCGGGTCGTGCTCCGTCAGAGCACGAGCCAGGGCAAGGCCAGGGAAAACATGCCCACCGCTGCCACCTGCCGCGATCAGGACCCGGAGCGCAGGCGCATCGCCGTGACCGGTCATCCTCGCCTCCCCATGCGGCGGGCCAGCCGATGACCGCACGCTACCAGCCCTGTCTGACCGGCATTGCCCCGGTTTGCCTCCGGCTGCTCCCTGAATGCCGGCTCGGGAGGCGGCGATGGTTGGGAACGAGAAGAATGTGCCCTTCACAGCCCGCGGACCTGATCGCCCAGCTCCTGTGCGCCACCGTCATTCGTATCGGCGGCGAGTCCTACCGAAGCAGGCATCGACTCTCGTGGCGGATCCAAACGTCACCGCTAGCGAAAGGACGACAACCTTGACGGCAACCATCGTTTACAACGACACCTACGGGGCCACGATCGACTGGGCCGACGAGGACTATGTCGAGATCCGCTGGTACGACGCCACATCAACGCTCACCAGCGACGAGTTCAACCGCTGGCTAGAGGGCTTCGCGAGCAGCGTCGAATCAGCCAAGCGGTCTGGCATCCTCGTCGACGCAATTCAGTTCAAGATGGACATGGCCAAGATGGACGCCGCCTGGCGCGACGCCAACATCATCCCCAGATACAACGCGGCTGGGGTAGCGCGGTTCGCATTTCTGATGCCGCCTGGCATGCCGGCGATCGGCGCTTCACCCGCGCCCGAAGGCCCCGCTGACTTTCCCACGGGCTACTTCGGAACAAGAGCAGATGCCCTTGCGTGGCTCAAGTCCTGAGCCGTGAAAAAGTTCGCAACCGCTCCGGGGCGTCGTCCCGCCGGGGCGCCTCGAGCGGGCGATCTCGAGGGAAACGGCGGCGCCGGCAGCCTTCACGTCACTCCCTCAGGGGTAGGGGTGGTGCCCGGCCGGGGTCGGGTGGGTTGGTGGTGTGAACGCGGCCTTGGGGGTCGGTGACCTCGAGGGTGGCGTCGGGGAGGAGTTTGGCGTCCCAGCCGGGCGAGTGGAGTAGGTGGT
>Ga0209889_1000134_pt1 | contig 16142 bp, 15 predicted proteins | sample GWRWN1_0_10_FD_187233 | JGI IMG/M metagenome (GOLD analysis project Ga0209889, IMG submission 187233) | Riverbed sediment microbial communities from areas with no vegetation in Columbia River, Washington, USA - GW-RW N1_0_10 (SPAdes)... | ecosystem: Environmental > Aquatic > Freshwater > River >... | reverse complement strand
GGACGCCGAACCGGAGGGTGACTGGCTGACCGATTCGACCCGCCCGATCATCCATGCCATCGCACCGAGGGCGGCAGCCGAACTCGCCCTGCGGATCGCGGAGGAGACAGACGCACGCGTAGCCGGGCTGCCCCTGGAACGGATGGTTCCGCTCGACGAGGACAGTCCCATCTATCCAGCCCGGGGCGAGCACCGAGGTGAGCACCTCGACGAGTTGGAGCGAGCTCTCCGCGACCGCGGCTGAACGACGCTCGCTCGGGATCGCCACCTAGACCCAGGTCTACGCAATACGGACTGTTGTCGGCGGATCGAGATGGTGACGGCAGCCTCACGCGCGCCCAGCGCTCTTGGCTGCCTATCGGTGTCCCAAAAGGACGCGACCTGACGGTCTACTTACGACCCTTGAACCAGATGGCTTGGTTCTCGGTGTGCACGCGCCCGTCGGCGCCCTGGAATCGACGGTACGCGTCAGTGACTCTCTGCCAGACACGCTCCTGCACGGCGGTCGGCTGATCGCCTAGGAGGGTGGTCAGCTGGGGAGCGACGTCACGGATGAACTCGGTGTACTGCTCGGGCGACTCGGTCTCGAAGATGACCGACACCGTGCCGGTCTCAACATCTCGGAACCCGGCCTGGGCCGCGAGTTCGGCAAGCCGATCGGGATCGCTGAGCGCGAACGCACCCGGGCGTCCCGGCGGGGGAGGTGGCAGGGCGAGTTCCTGGGCGATGACGGGGAAGGCGGCCGAGAACTGCACGACCGGTTGCCGCCCCCACACGGTTGCCGGAAGCCGACCTCCGAACCTGAGGAATCCCTGGAGGCGCTTCAACGTCCCCGCGACGTCCCGTAGGAACATGAGGTAGCGGGGCTGAGCACCGCGTCGAAGCTCTCATCGTCGAACTCGAGCTCTTCGGCGTCGCGGCAACGAACTCGACGTTGCTGAGGCCTGCGTCGGCCGCTCGCTCCCGGGCCACAGCAAGCATCTCCGGCGAGATGTCGGTGCAGACCACCACCCGCCCCTCGGGTCCGATCGTTCGCGCGGCGGTGAGGCTCGGTTCTCCGTACCCGCCGCCTACGTCGAGCACGGATGCGCCCGGCTGCAGCTCTGCCATCTCGACCAGCTTGGCGCTGTGCCGCTGCCCGGCCTCCTCGGCCTCGACCACGTGGAGCCACTTGCGCCAGCCCGCTGCGGCGGATCGCCACTCCGCCCTGATGTTCTGTTTGAACTCGGCTGGATCGAACGCTTGGGACGGTGGGATGACCGCCTCCTCGGCAACAGGGTGCAGTGGCGATGCTAGTTACGACCAGACCTCGAGCGCCAACAGCGTCGATCGACGCGCTGCGCTAGCGACGTCGCGCCTCCGGCCATCGGCCTTCGCCGGCAAGTCGGGTGTCGCCCTCGGCTCGGGTCACATCGAACGGGTCGTCCGGGATCTGGATCTTGGGCTAGCCGACTCGATCGAGGAAGGCGAGCGTGCGCTCCTTGAGCAGACCGGCCGCCTTCTCGTTGTAATCGTCCACGCTCGAGTCGGCGAACAGGTGGCCCGAACCCGGATACAGGAACAGCTCCGCGTCCTCGACCTCCTGGACCAACGCCTCGGCGGCGGGCAGGTCTTCCTCGGCCCACGGGTCGGCATCCATCATGTGGATCTGGAGCGGCACGCCCGCCGGCCACGGGCTGTCGAACTCGGAGGGCGGCAGGGCGGAATGGAAGAGGAGCGCCCCTCGCGCACCCGGCCGCGTCTGGGCCAGGGACTGCGCGGGTAGGCCGCCGAGGGAGAACCCTGCATAGACGATGTCGGCGGGCAGCTCCTCCGCGGCCGCCGAACCGCGGCGGATGATCTCGCCGAAGCCGACCTGCTTGGCGTTGGCGACACCCTCGTCGATATCCCCGAACGTCTTGCCGTCGTAGAGATCGGGCGTGTGCACCGTGTGGCCGGCATCCCGCAGCTCCTCGGCGAAGGCGAGGAACCCGGTCGTCTGCCCAAGCGCGTGATGGAACAGGAGCACCGTCGTCATCGCAGCAGTCTAGCGAAGGTCCCTCATGGACCGGGCAGGAACGCGAGTCCCCGGTTCGGCGATCACGTGGCGGGGCGACGCGCGGCAGAGGTTAGGCTCCCCAGCGTGACCGATCAGACCGACACGTTCGACCGGCCCGTCGCGCGTCTCGAGCCGTGGGGCACGGAGGACCTTCCGCTGCTCATGAAGCTCAACCACCCGCTGATGACGGAGCACGTCGGGGGTCCCGAGACCCCGGAGAAGGTCGTCGAACGGCAGTCCCGCTACGAGAAGGAAGACTCCCGGCAGTACAAGATCGTCGTCGAGGACGGCGGCGAGGGTATCGGGTGGGTCGGGTACTGGGAGCGGACCTGGCACGACAAGCCGGTCTTGGAGATCGGGTGGGCCGTGCTCCCGAGCTTCCAGGGACGCGGCATCGCGGGCTCCGCGACCGCCCGGCTCCTCGACAAAGCGCGCGAGGACCAGCAGCTCCGGTTCGTGCACGCCTTCCCGAAGATCGACAACGGACCGTCGAACGCGATCTGCCGCAAGCTCGGCTTCACGTTGGTCGAGGAGATCGACTTCCCGGCCCGCCAGGGGGGCTTCGTGCGGTGCAACGACTGGCGCTTCGATCTCTGAGCAGTCGGAACGAGCACAGCGCGCGACGGGCGTTTTGTTACCGTGCCCGCATGAGCCGGACCTTGCTGGAGGATGCGTTCCAGCACCACGTGTGGGCGACGCTGCGGCTGATCGACACATGCCTCACGCTCAGCCCGAGCGAGCTGGAGAGAGCCGTCCCCGGGACCTACGGCACGATCCTCGACACACAGCGCCACGTCGTCGGGTCGGACTCGTGGTACCTGTTCGACATCACCGGTGACCGCGCGCGCCGCATCGAGGAGGACCTGATGGATCTCCCGGAGCTCAGGACCGCGATGGAGCGCGATGGCGAGGCCTGGTCCGCGCTCCTGGCGCAGGACCCCGATCCGGACGCGGTCCTGAAGGACGTCGATGAGGACGACGGGTACGAGCGCGATGCCCCGATCGGCATCCGGTTGGCGCAGGCGCTGCATCACGGGACCGACCATCGCAGCCAGATCTGCACTACCCTCACCTCGCTCGGGGTCGAGCCGCCGGGCATCGACGTCTGGAACTTCGGCGTCGAGGTCGGTCGCGTCGTCGACGTCCCGCCACCCACACCCTGACGAACCCCGGACGCGACCGTCCGAAGTTCCTCCCGTAGGACGCTCAGGCCCGCCCCCGGTCGTGCCGAAACCTACAGGACGGCACGAACGGGCGGACGCCCACGAGGCGTCCCCCACCGGCGAAGCCGCATCCCGGATTCCGCCGGACGTGATGGCGGGGCCGCCACCCCCTCGGCGGCCCCGCCACCTTTTTTCCGCGCCCGCCATCGATGAACGCGAGGCGCAGGTCGCCCGGAGATAATCAGCCGGATGCCGAACGCCGCTCGACGGATCGGGCTCGGGACCGTCTTCGTCCTGCTCGCGGGCACCCTGGTGCTCGGACATGCCGTCAAGGCCCCGTGCGCCTCCGGCGAATGGGGCGACAACCGGCAGTACGCGCGCCTGTGCTACTCGGACCTCGTCCATCAGCTCGGCACCGAGCAGCTGCGCGGCGGCCGCCTCCCCTTCCTCGACCCGTGCGAAGGCTCCTCGGGCCAGTGCGACGAGTACCCGGTCCTCACGATGTGGACGATGCGGGCGTCGGCGTGGATCTCGGGGTCGAGCACCGTCGGCTTCTTCTACTGGAGCTCGGTGATGATGTGGATCGCCGCGTTCGTCGTCGCGCTCTGCCTGTATCTGATCGCCGGCAACCGCGTCCTGTATTTCGTGCTCGCGCCGACGCTCGCCCTGTACGCGACGATGAACTGGGACCTGCTCGCGATCGCGTTCGCGACGGGGGGCACGCTCGCGTACCTGCGTCGCCGGGACGCGTGGTCGGGCGTGCTCCTCGGGCTCGGGGCGGCGGCCAAGGTGTTCCCGATGCTGCTCGTGGTTGCGTTCGTGGCGGGTCGCTTCCGCGGGAAGGAGCCCGATCGAGGGATCAGGCTCGCGTGGGCCGCGGCGGGAACGTGGATCGCGGTGAACCTCCCCTTCGCCCTCGCGGCGCCGGGGGGGTGGTGGGAGTTCTTCCGATACAACGCCGCACGGGTCGCGGACTGGGACAGCCTCTGGTACATCGCGTGCGAGCGCACGACCGGACAGACGTGCACGAACACGCAACTGATCAACCTGGCGTCGCTCGTGATGTTCGTCGCGTGGGTGGCGTTCGTGTGGGTGATCAAGTCGAGGCGGGACCCCGGCTTCCCGAGGTGGACGCTCGGCTTCCCGATCCTCGTGCTGTTCCTGCTCACGAACAAGGTGTACTCGCCGCAGTTCAGCCTGTGGCTGCTCCCGTGGTTCGCCCTCGCGTTTCCCAACCTCGGGTGGTTCGTCGCGTTCGAGATCGCGGACGTCGCGGTGTTCGTCACGCGCTTCTCCTGGTTCGGCACGTACGTCGGCACCGACGACGGGTTCGCGGGTCTACCGCTCGGGGTGTTCCAGATCGCGGTGGGGATCCGGGCGGTGATCCTGGTCCTGTGTGTGATCGGATGGATCCGGGCTCAAAGGGAAGCCCCGTCGCAGGCGACGCCGATCGAGGCCGAGCCGGTCGCTGCGAAGGTCCCTGCCTGACCCCCTCTCCCGAAGGGTCATGCGCCTTCGCGATCTCACCGACTGCCTCCGACGGATCCGAGCGGAGGCCAGGATAATCACGCCGTGCCTGCCTCGAAGCGCGCGATCGGGATCGGCGTGGTGTTCCTCTGCGTCGCCGGAACCCTCGCGATCGGCCACGCGATCAAGGCGCCGTGTGTGCACGGCGATTGGAGCGACGGCCGGCCGTACACCTGGCTGTGCCACACGGACATCATCCCGCTCTTTGGGAACGAGCAGCTCTATGGCGATCGCCTGCCGTACCTCGACCCATGCGCGGAGACGGATGGCACGTGCGACGAGTACCCGGTCCTGACGATCTGGATGATGCGCTTCACCGCTTCGGTGGCCGGCCCCGAGAACACTCGGTTCTTCTACGCGAACGCGATCCTGTTGTGGCTCGCCGCGCTGTGGACCGCCTACGGCGTGTACACCGTGGTCGGCGGACGCCGGGCCCTGTACTTCGCGCTGGCGCCGACGCTCGCGATCTACGCAACGCTGAACTTCGATCTCCTTGCGGTGGCGCTAGCCACAGGCGGGACCGTTGCGTACATCCGCCGACGAGACGTCACCTCGGGGATCCTGCTGGGACTCGGCGCGGCGGCGAAGCTGTACCCGGCGCTGTTGATCATCCCGTTCGTCGTGGGTCGCTTCCGCGGCCGCGAACCGGACCGCGGGATCCACCTGGTCTGGGCCGCCGCCGGGACCTGGATCGCGCTCAACCTCCCATTCGCGCTGGTCGGAACGACCGGGTGGTTGGAGTTCTTCAGCTACAACTCCTCGAGGCCGGCCGACTGGGACAGCCTGTGGTTCCTCGTGTGCGAGCAGGCGACCGGCTTGGGGTGCACCAACACGCGACTGGTCAACATCGGTTCCCTCGTGCTGTTCCTCGGATGGGTGGCGATCGTGTGGGCCATCAAGGGCAGACGCTTACCCGGTTTCCCACGCTGGACGCTCGGGTTCCCGATCCTCGTCCTCTTCCTCCTGACCAACAAGGTGTACTCGCCCCAGTACAGCGTCTGGCTCCTGCCGTGGTTCGCCCTCGCGCTGCCCAACCTTCGGCTCTTCATCGCGTTCGAGGCGGCGGATATCGCCGTCTTCGTGACGCGTTTCTCGTGGTTCGGCCTTCTCGACGAGCGGCACAACGGCTTCGCCGGCAGCCCGCTCGGCGCCTTCGAGGCGGCGATCTTCGTCCGAGCGTTGGTGCTCGTCGTCTGCGTGGTCGCGTGGATCCGCCGGCGCGAACCACGGCCCGAAGTCGAACCGACGGCGCCGATCGAGGACGAGGCCCGGGCGACCGTCCCCGCGTGAGGACATGAGGACCGAGCCCGAGCCAGCCGGCGCTCTCGCCGCCGACCCGGCTGGGGCTCGCGAGCGCATCCTGCGAGCGATCCGGTTCTGTCTCATCGCGTTCGTCGGGCTTCGCGTCGCGATGTTCGTGATCGGGGTGGTGGGCGTCACGCTGTTCCCTCCGCTCGGCGCCGTCGGCGTGCCGGGCTGGCCCGCCCAACCTGTCGATCTCGGATGGCAGAACGCATTCACGGCCTGGGAGCGGTTCGACGCGCTCTGGTTCCTGCGGATCGCCGAGGGCGGCTATCGCCTGGGCGACGGGAGCGCCGCCTTCTTCCCGCTCTACCCGCTCGCGATCCGCGGGCTCTCGTTCGTGCTGGGCGGACACCCGCTCGCGGCGGCGACCATCGTGTCGAACGCCGCCTTCTGGGGCGGGCTGGTCGTCACCTACCTCCTCACCACGTCCGAGCTCTCCGAACGCGCCGCGCGGACCACCGTGCTCCTGATGTGCCTGTTCCCGACGGCCCATTTCTTCCTCATGCCGTACAGCGAATCCCTGTTCTTCCTCCTGTCCGTGACGGCGTTCTGGGGGGCTCGGCGGAGGAGATGGGTGGTGGCCGGCGCCGCGGGAGCGCTCGCCGCGCTCACGCGCAGCATCGGCGTCGTGCTCGCCCCGGCGCTGCTGATCGAGGCCCTCCACCAGCGGGGCGAACGGCGGGGCCCCGCATGGCCGGGCTTGCTTGCGGCGGCCGCCACCGGCTGCGGGCTCATCGCGTACCTCGCGTTCTGGTGGGTGCGGGAGGGCGAGTGGCTCGCGCCGGTCACGTTCCAGGCGAACTGGGAGCGCACGTTCTCGTGGCCTTGGTCGACGCTGTGGAACGGCACAGGCGACGCCTTCCGATACATCGACGACGTCAACGGCGGCTATTGGCTGATCGACTGGCTGATCGTGGTGCCGATGCTCGCCGCCTCCGTCTACGCGGTGCTGCGACTGCGACCTTCCTACGGGGTCTACCTCTGGTGCGGCCTGGCGATCCCGCTCACCTTCGTGTTCGAGGGCCGGCCGCTGATGTCGATGCCCCGGTTCGTCCTCCCCCTGTTCCCGGCCTTCTGGGGCCTGGCGCTCGGCCTCGAGCGGCTCCGCGTCCCCCGGGCCGCGGCACTGGCGGTTGCGGCCGTTGGCCTCGGGATCTGCTCGGTGCTCACGGTCAACTGGTACTACATCTTCTGAAGCGTCTTCTTCTAGCCCCTCCTGGCCGCCATATATAGGATGGGCCCGCACCATCGAGCTTCCGGAGGGGGACCAGCGTGACGATTCGGGTAGCGATCGCCGACGACCACTCGCTCGTGCGACAGGGCCTCCGCAGGTACCTGGACATGGCCGAGGGCATCGAGGTCGTCGGCGAGGCCGCGAACGGGCAGGAGCTTGTCGATCTCGTCGCGAAGGAGGAGCCGGACATCGCCCTCGTGGACATCCGGATGCCCGAGATGGACGGTCTCGAGGCCGCTCGGAAGATCCGCGAGACCCACCCAAAGACCGGTGTGATCATGCTCACCGCCTACGACGACCGGCAGTTCGTGGTCGAGGCCGTGCGCAGCGGCGCCCGCGGCTACGTGCTGAAGGCGCGCGACGCCGAGCACCTGATCCAGACCGTCCGCCTGGTCGCCGGCGGGAACATGGTGATCGACCCGCAGCTGGTCGTAGCGCTCGCCGAAGAGCTCTCCCAGGCCAAGGAGCGCGACCGCCGGGCCGAGACCCTGACCGCCCGAGAGATCGAGGTCCTGCAGCTCCTCGCGTTCGGTCACACCAACCGGGATATCGCCGAGCGACTGTACATCTCCCCGGACACCGTGAAGACGCACCTCGAGCACATCTTCGAGAAGCTCGGAGCCTCGGACCGCACGGCGGCCGTCGCCGAGGCGCTCCGGCGCCGCCTGATCGAGTAGCCGGAGGCACGGCTCCCTGGGAGTTGGGCGGGCCTAGTCAGGAAGAGCTACGCGGGCACCCGCCGTACGGCCTAGGGCCGGTCCTCCAGGTGACCCCTCGTCGGGTGATGGAGGCGCGGGTCCTCCTACGCCATCATGGTGGCTCGAACGATGTCGACGCAGACTCAACGCAGGGTTCCATGGTTCGCGCCCTTCGTCCTCCTCGTCGCGGGCGGCGGTGTTGCTTTCGCGTACGCGGCGTTGAGCGATCGTTCCGATGCACTCGACGGCGTGAGGTTCCCGATCGTCGCCGGCTCGTGTCTGTTGTCCGCGGTCGTGATCTTGCTCCGGAGCAGGCGGGAGGACGCCTGGCGGAGCGCCCCCTCGCTCGGCCTCGGGATCCTCGCGATCGCGGTCGTGAGCGGGACGTTCCTGATCAACGAGGTGCCCGGGCCAGAACCCCCCGCTCTCGGCCTGTACGATCTCGCGTTCCTGGTGGTGGGGTTGCTGTTCCTGATCGCCGTGGCGATCGAGTTCCGCGAGCACGTCGCCCGGGAGGACCGTCGCGAGATCGCGGCGGACGTGGCGCTGCTCAGCGCTGCGATCGGCACGATGCTGTTCCTGTACCTTCGCCCCGATTCGGCGACGGGGCCGGCGACTGCCGCGTCGACGGCCGAGTTCGCGCTGATCGTGGCCTCCGGGTTCTCGGCCTACGGCGCGCTGGCGCTCGCGAGGCCGACCGTCGGGCACCTGGGGATGTTCGTCGCGGTCAGCGCGATGTGCGTGGGCGTCATCGCCTTCGCGAACCTGTGGCTCTACGGGGCGTTCGAGGTCGGGCGGCCCGATGTCGACCTGCCGATCGCGTTCGGCTCGCTCTTCATCGCCGCGCTCGTCAGCGTCATCCCCCGCAAGGTGACCGATCGGCGCAAGGACCCCGCCCGGTACGGCAAGGCCGTGCTCACGACGCTCTCGGTCGCTGCGACGAGCGGCGCCCTCGGCCTCGTCGCCGTCTCCGAGAGCACGGAGCAGATCGACCCCGGCCAGGGCTCGTTGCTGATCGGTGTGCTCGCCGCCGCGATCGCGCTTCGGATCCTCGTCAACCAGGTGCGCGGAACGCAGTCGCAGCGAGCCGTGCACGAGGCGCTCGACCAGAAGGAGAGCGCTCTCCGCGAGACCGACAAGGCGCTCGCCCGGCTCCAGCGCGCGAACGAGACCCTGCGCGAGTCCGAGGAGCGCCTACGCACCGTCTTCGAGTCCGCGGTCGACGGTATCGTCGAGCTCGACCCCAACGACGTGATCGTGCGCGCGAACGGCGCTTTCTGCCACATGATCGAGCTCCCCCAGTCGCTCGTCGAAGGCCAGCCCTGGACCGCGATCGCCGCGTCGGTCCAGGCCGATCAGCACTTCGCCTCGCTGCCCGCAAGCGGCCAGGGGACGCTCGAACGCGAAGGCCACGCGATCTACCTCGAATCGCGGACCTCGGAGGTCCCCGGCGACCCGCCGCGGCGGCTGCTGCTCGTCCGCGACGTGACCGCCGCTCGCGTCGCCGACCAGACGATCCGGTCGTTGTTCAAGTTCCTCCAGGACCGCGACGAGGACAGGACGCGCCTCATGCGCCGGACCAACGCGGCGATCGAGAGCGAACGCAACCGCATCGCGAGGGACCTGCACGACGGTCCGGTGCAAGGCGTCTCGGCCGCGTCGCTGTCGCTCGAGGCCGTGCTCCTGATGCTGAAGGCCGGCGAGCTCGGCGAGGGTCTCGGCATCCTCGCCAAGGTCCGCGCCGAGCTCTCCGAGGAGGCCGACAACCTCCGCCGGCTGATGTCCGGGCTGCGCCCGCCGCTCCTGGAGGAGCGGGGTCTGATCCCGGCGCTCCGCGAGACGGTCGACCGGTTCGGACGCGACAACCAGGTCCAGACCGAGTTCTCGGGCCATGCGAGCGTCGAGATCCCGCAGGACCTCGAGACCTTGGCCTACCGCGTCGTCCAGGAGGCGCTGTCGAACTCCGTCAAGCACGCGGGCCCGGTCTCGGTGACCGTCGCGGTGGAGACGACGGGCGGTCAGCTGCGCGTCGAGGTGACCGACGACGGTCAGGGGTTCGACTCCGGCAAGGCCCGCGAGTACCTGCAGAGCGGACGGGTGGGTCTCGCCTCGATGCGCGAACGGGTCGAGCTCGCGAACGGGATGTTCATGGTGCACTCGACGCCCGGCCGAGGCACGACCGTCGTCGCCTCGCTGCCGCTGGGGGCCGTCCCCGCCGCCCGCGAGTTCTCGGTGAGCGAGGAGACCCCGGACCGGATGGGCGAGGAAGCACCCGAACGGACGAACGCGGCGTCCCCGAACCGGCGCACCGGGCCGACCCGTCAGCTCGAGTCGAGCAGCTCGATGCGATCCGGGAGCGCCGCCGGGGACGACGGGCTCGGCGATGGCAACGGGCTCGGCTCGGGGCTCGGGCTCGGCGGAGGGCTCGGCTCGGGCGACGGCGACGGCGACGGCGACGGGCTGGGCTCGGGCTCGGGCGACGGGCTCGGCTTGGGCGACGGCGTGACCGACGGCGCGGGAGGCGGCGGCGGGCTCGGCGCGTCGAGCGTGTAGCCCTCGAACGACGGCTCGGCGAAGTCCTTGATCCGCATGTCGGCCGTCGCCCGCGACATGAAGTCGTGCCAGATGAGCGCCGGGATCGTGCCGCCGTACACAGCCGAGAAACCCTCGACGTCCTCGAGCGGGATCTCGCCCTGCGGGTAGCCCACCCACACGCAGGTCACGAGCTGCGGGACGTAGCCGCAGAACCACGCGTCCCAGTACTCCTGCGCGGTGCCGGTCTTGCCCGCGGCGGGACGCCCGATGGCGGCTGCGGTGCCGGTGCCGCCCTCGATCACCGTCTCGAGCGCGTACGTGATGAGGTCGGCGTCGTTCTGCCGCAGGACCAGCTTGCCGCGCCCGCCGATCTGGAGGTCGGTCTCGCCGTCGGCGGTGTCGACCCGCTCCAGCGGCGAGGCCCGGTGCCGCCACCCGCGAGCGGCGAGCGTCGCGTACGCGTTCGTCATCTCGAGCGGCGTGACGGCCTGTGTCCCGAGCGTGATCGAGCACACGGGCTCGAGCGGGGACCTGATCCCCATCCGGCCCGCGACGTCGACGATCGCCTTCGGGGTGACCACGGACGCGACCTGCGCGTACACCGTGTTCACCGAGTGCGTGGTCGCCGAGAGCAGCGTGAACGTCCCGCTCTCCGAGTCGCTCGCGTTCGAGAGCTCCCACGGTGCCCCGTCCGTGTAGCACGCGGGATCCTGGATCGTGATCGGGGACGGGCCGTACCACCGGGAGTCGAGCGAGTAACCCTGCTCCATCGCCGCGGCGAGCGTGAACGGCTTGAACGCCGACCCTGCCTGCCGCCCCGAGCCGCCGTCGCCGGTCGCGAGGTTCACCTTCGACGTGGCGAAGTTCTTCCCCCCATACATCGCGCGGACCGCCCCGTCCCGCGGATCGATCGCCACCAGCGCTGCCGCGGGGCCGCCCGGGTCGTTCAGGCGAGTCGCGACGGCTTCCTCGGCGTACCCCTGCATCTCCGAGTCGAGTGTGGTCGTCACCTGCAGCCCGCCACTGAAGACCGGTCCTTCGGTGTACCGATCGATCAGTTCGCGGCGCGTGTAGTCGAGGAAGTACCCGAGCTTGGCGGGGAAGTTCAGGCCGACCTCGATCGGGTCCACCTTGATGTCCTTGCCGGCGAGCCGCGCCGCGAGCTCGGACGAGAGGTAGCCCTCGGCCGCCATCCGCTCGAGGACGTAGTTCCGCCGTTCGAGGGCCGCGGTCTCCTGCTCCTCGGGGTCGTAGTACGAGGGGCTCTGGATCATCGCCGCGAGGAGCGCCGACTCGTTCACGGTGAGCTCGGACGCGTCCTTCTGGAAGAACGTCTGCGCCGCGGCCTGGACGCCGTACGCGCCCCGACCGAAGTAGACGGTGTTGAGGTACTTGGCCAGGATCTGGTCCTTGGTGAACTCGCGCTCGACCTTGATCGCCAGCAGGCTCTCGCGAACCTTCTGCCCGAACGTCCGTGGCGGGACGACGTAGGTCTCGACGCCGGTCTCGGGATCCTCCTCGTACTGGCCCGCGTAGACGTTCTTCACGAGCTGCTGCGTGATCGTCGAACCGCCCTGCACGATCTCCTGCTCGACCAGGTCGGTCCACGCCGCGCGGAAGACCCCGACGACGTCCACGCCCGGATGCTCGTAGAAGCCCTTGTCCTCGACCGCGATCACCGCGTGCTGCAGCTGCTCGGGCATCTGCGAGAGCGGGATGATCGTCCGGTCGACCGTCGAGTGCAGCGTCGCGATCTGGTTACCACCGCGGTCGTAGATGTAGGTGGTCTGGAGCGGCGGCGGCGTCTGCGGCAGCTCGAGCCGCGAGTAGACGTAGAACAGCGTCAGGAGCAGTCCGATGACGCCGACGAGGGGAACGACGACGAACACCCACCACCAGCGTCGGATCCAGCCCTTGAACCCTTTCCGCCTCTTGGTAGGTGCGTGCTTGCGACCCCTGGAGAGCCGCGCGGGCGCGGTCTTGACCGCCAACTCGTCGTCAAGTGTAGTCATGGGAGCGCGCTTTCCCCGCACGTGACCTGCGGAAACGTCGTGGAGTTCCCGTGGAGACTCCCGAGGGTGTTCGGGTCAGCCCGCGCGGGCCACGAAGGCCTCGTGCAGGTGGTTCCACTGGCACTCGGTGCAGACCTCGACCACGTAGCACCAGGAGCCGGGCCGGTCGGCGGCCATGTCGAGCCCGACGTCGAGCGGCCACACGCGCCCGTTGTCGTGCTTGAGCCCGTCGCCGTAGACGTAGGTCACGAGCTTGAGCTTGGCCTCGTGGCAGACGGGGCAGTCCCGGCGGGTGGGCTCGCCGACGTGCTGGGCGGCCCGCATGAGCTCGGGGTGCGCATCGCAGATGTCGGTCCACGAAGCCAGGCCGGTCCGGACCTGGTTGATCAGGGCACGCTTGGCGAGCGAGTAGTCCACCGTCGCGAGCAGCGATCGGCGTCCTCGCCGGACCGGGAGCCGTTGTCGCATGGCCATGGTCGAGGAATCGTACACCCCGCTCCCGACGGGGGGGTGTCCCATGCCCGGAGGATCAGGGAGCCGGCAGGTCCACCCCGGCGCGCGCCCTCGCCAGCACCGTCCGGTCGCCGCCGACCAGCAACAGGTCGCCCACGGCCATGCGGACCGAGACCGTGGCCACGAATGTCCCCGGCTCGCACTCGCAGGCCTCGAGCGTTGCTCCGTTGCGCGCGGCGTACTCGCTCGCGAGGTCCCGGGGCGTGGGTCCCTCCTCTTCGATCGCGAGGGCTTGCGCCGCGGCCAGGGCGGCGGCGTCTGCCGCCGTCTGTGCCGTCGAGGCCGCGTGGAGCACGCGAGCGACGTCCGCGGCGCCCATCGAGAGCACGACGAGCGCGGCCACGACTCCGGCGACCAGGAGGGAGACGGAGCCACGTTCGCTCCGTGCCCGTCGTGTCGCGACCGATCGTGGACGACGAGTCTGCACGAGGAGGCACGTCACGCGAACTCCTGACGCATGGTGGCACTCGCATCGAGCGAGACGGACTCGGGGAACAACCACCCGGCGAGCAGCGACGCGATATGCACGTCGTACGCGACGGACACCGTCACCGGCGCCCCACGGCCTCCGCTCCATGCAACCCCGACTCGGAGCCGTTCCGGGTCCAGTCCGACGGCGGCTGCCCGGACCGCGTCGTCGACGGCGTCGGCCGACGGCTGGACGGCGGCCTCGCGCGCCCCCGCGCGCGAGGCCTGGGTGAGCAGGAGCGAATCGCGAGCGATCACACCGACCTGCACGAGCGCCAACAGCAGCAGGAGGAGGATCGGCAACAGCAGAGCGAACTCGACCGCCGCGGAACCGCGCTCGAGCCTTCGATCAGCCAGCACTGCCGGCGACCTGGTCGATGATGGAGTCGAAGAACGCCGGCAACTTGCCCGACGAGCGCGCCCAGACGATCAGCACGACGGCGACCGCGGCCGCGGCAAGGATCACGAGTGCGTATTCCGCCGTCGTCTGCCCTGCCTCGTCGGCGAGCCGTGAACGTGCCCGCACGTAACGCGCGTGGACGTACCAGGACAACAGCATCCCGGTTCACCTCCTCTCTAGGAGATCGAACGCACGGTAGTCAGGAGAACCGGAACCACCGTGAGGAGGAGGAACGCGGGGAGGACGAGGAATACCAGGGGGAACAGCATCTTGACCGGAGCCGTTCGAGCGCGCTGGGCGGCGGCCGCACGACGAACCTCTCGAACGTCGGACGCGAGGTGGGCCACCTCCTCGGCCAGCGACGATCCCACGGCGTCGGTTCGCGCCAGCGAGCCGAGCAGTCGTCGGAGGTCCGGGAGGTCCAGCCGTTCGCCGACGTGGTTCAGCTCGTCGCGCCAGCGTCCGCCGAGATCGCTGGCGTTGATCACCGAACGGAGCTCATCGGCGAGCGGGCCCGTTGCGGCGTCGACCGCTCGGCGGAACGCGAGTTGCGGCGGCAGACCTGCCGACGTCGCGACGGCCAGCAGGTCGAGCAGCACCGGGATCTCACGATCCGCGGCCGCGACCGTCCGTCGGGCGAGCCGGGCGACGACGATGTCGGGGATCCGCCAGGCGATCGTCGCAGCCGGGATGGCGAGCACGGGTCCTGAAATCGTCAGGCCGGAGAGCACCGCCGTCGCGACGAGGATCCCCTTCGCCGCCACGACCTGCCGGTCGCGCCAGCCCGTGCCGCTCAGACCCAGGCGGGCCTCCGTGACCCGGGAGATCCCCACCCGTCGAAGGAGCGGCCACCTCCCGACCCGATCGAGCGCGCTCGAGACCCGGACGGCATCGGCCCGCCCGACGGCGTACACGGCCAACACGTCGGGAGGTCGCCGAAGGCCGACAGCGCCCACGACGGCGACGGATCCGAGAGCGGCCAGCAACGCGACGACCGTGCCGGTCACGGTTCCACCCGGAGGAGGTGTCGGATCCACACGAACGCGGCTAGTGTTCTGCGTCAGAAGTTCCTTGACATAGGGAGCTGAGGTGTCACCATGAGCCATGCCTTCCTCGGCTGGCGGCGTGGAGCTTCCCGACGAGGAGCTTGTGACGCTGAGACGCTTCTCGCGCAAGCCGTCGGTCTCGGCCGGGGAGGCGCTTCGAACCCGGATCGTGCTGACCGCCGCCGCGGGAGCGGGAACGTCTGAGATCGCCAGGCGCCTGGGGATCTCCCGTCCCACGGTGATTTCCTGGCGCGAGCGCTATCGCGCTGGCGGCATCGAGGCGCTCAGGGACGCACCGCGCTCCGGTCGGCCGAAGGTCGTGGACGAGGCCGAGATCCTGGCCCGGACCCTGGAGCCCCCGCCCAAGCGCCTCGGGGTGACGCACTGGTCGACGAGGCTGCTCGCCGCCGAGCTCGAGATCGGCGATGCCACCGTGGCCCGGTGCTGGCGGCGCTTCGGCCTGAAGCCCTGGCGTCGCGAGACGTTCAAGTTCTCGACCGACCCCGAGCTGCAGGCCAAGGTCCGCGACGTGGTCGGCCTCTACCTGGACCCGCCCGAGAAGGCGATCGTGCTCTGCGTCGATGAGAAGAGCCAGATCCAAGCCCTGGACCGCACCGCACCGATCCTGCCGCTTCGACCGGGCCTGCCGGAGAAGGCGACCCACGACTACGTCCGCCACGGCACGACGACGCTGTTCGCCGCGCTGGAGGTCGCGACCGGCAAGGTCACCGACGCCTGCTACGACCGCCACGGCAAGGCCGAGTTCCTCGACTTCTTGAAGAAGGTCGCCCGCGCCTACCCGCGGCGCGAGCTGCACGTGGTCTGCGACAACTACCACACGCACAAGCACGACGAGATCAAGGGATGGCTCGCGCGTCACCCCCGGATCACGCTGCACTTCACCCCGACCTCAGGCTCGTGGCTGAACATGGTCGAGGTGTTCTTCTCGATCATCACCCGCCAGGCCATCCGGCGCGGGACCTTCAGGAGCGTGCGGGAGCTCACCGACGCGATCCGCCGATTCATCGAGGGCTGGAACGATCGCTGCCACCCGTTCGCCTGGACCAAGACCGCCGACGAGATCCTGCCTCATCCTCGGCGTCAACGAACTTCAGACGCGGGACACTAGTTGGGTCCCTGCGAGGACCGTTGCCAGCAGGGCCACCAGCATGACGCGCTTCATGAGCGCCTCCTTCTCTGACT
>Ga0209889_1000133_pt1 | contig 16208 bp, 12 predicted proteins | sample GWRWN1_0_10_FD_187233 | JGI IMG/M metagenome (GOLD analysis project Ga0209889, IMG submission 187233) | Riverbed sediment microbial communities from areas with no vegetation in Columbia River, Washington, USA - GW-RW N1_0_10 (SPAdes)... | ecosystem: Environmental > Aquatic > Freshwater > River >... | reverse complement strand
GAGCCGGCGCTGACCCCGGCGGAGGCGCTCGCCGCGGTCGAGGTGGGCATCTCGGTGGCGCAGGATCTGGTAGTCGAGGGGTACGACATCCTGGTCACCGGCGACATGGGCATCGCCAATACGACCCCGGCCGCGGCCCTCATCGCCGCGTTCACCGGTGCCGATCCCGCTGACGTGACCGGTCGAGGTACCGGCGTGGATGATGCCACGCTCGCGCACAAGACCTCCGTTATCGCGGCTGCCCTGGATCTGCACCGGCCGGACGTCCACGATCCGATCGGGGTCTTGGCGGCTGTGGGCGGTCTCGAGCACGCGGCGATCGCTGGCTTCATCCTCGGCGGTGCCGCGCTGCGCGTACCCGTCGTTCTCGACGGTGTCATTGCCTGCTCGTCGGCGCTGGTTGCGGCCGCGATGGCGCCGTACGCGGTCGGCGCCATGGTCGCCGGGCACCGCTCCGCCGAGCCGGGCGCGTCGGTCGCGCTCAGCCACCTTGGACTCGCGCCGCTGGTCGATCTCGGTCTGCGGTTAGGGGAGGGTACGGGCGCGGTGCTGGCCCTGCCTATCGTCGCGTGCGCGGTGCGGGTGCTGCATGACGTCGCCACGTTCGACTCCGCCGGTGTGGCGAAGAAGTGAACCCGTACCCCCTCGGGCTGATGCTGGCCGGCCGGCGGGTGCTCGTCGTCGGCGGCGGGGCGGTCGCGACCCGGCGCGTCCCGGCCCTGCTCGACGCGGGCGCGGAGATCGTCCTCGTCTCACCGGACATCACGCCGGCGCTGCACGGTCTGGTCGATGCGGGGCGTCTGCGATGGGTGGCCCGTCGCTTCGAATCCTCCGATGTGGAGGGAGCCTGGCTGGTGCACGTCGCAGTGAACGACCCCAACGCGGCGGCCGACGTAAGCGCCGCGGCGGACAAGCGTCGCGTCTTCTGCGTTCGGGCGGACGACCGCCACGCGGCGACCGCCTGGACGCCGGCAACGACGCGCCACGGCCCGGTGACCGTCGCGGTGACCGCCGGTGGCGATCCACGCCGCGCCATGGCCGTCCGGGACGCGATCCACGATCTCCTCGCGTCCGCACCGACGGATTCTCCACCGATCGGTGATCGGGAGCTTGGTGGGACCGTCGCGCTCGTCGGCGGCGGGCCGGGCGACCCGGAGCTGATCACCGTCAAGGGTCGACGGTTGCTCGCCTCAGCCGACGTCGTCATCGTGGACCGGCTGGCGCCCGGCCTACTCCTCGACGAGTTGCGCCCAGAGGTAGAGCTCATCGACGCGTCGAAGATCCCGTACGGGCCGGCCCGAACCCAGGACGAGATCAACCGGCTGCTCGTACAGCATGCGAAGGCGGGCCGGTTTGTGGTGCGGCTCAAGGGTGGGGACCCGTTCGTCTTCGGCCGTGGCGGCGAGGAGGTGCTCGCGTGCACCGTCGCCGGCGTACCGGTGGTGATCGTCGCGGGCGTGACCAGTGCCGTGGCAGCGCCCGCCGCGGCCGGCATTCCGGTGACCCATCGGGGCGTCGCGCACGACGTGGTGGTCGTCTCCGGCCATCTTCCTCCGGATCACCCGGAGTCCCTTGTGGACTGGCTGGCGCTCGGGCAGATGCGGGGAACCATCTGCATCCTCATGGGCCTCAAGAACCTCGACGTGATCACTGCCAGCCTGGTCGCGAATGGACGGTCGCCGGAGACTCCAGTGGCGGTGATCCAAGAGGGTACGACCAGCATGCAGCGCTCGCTGCGGGCGACCCTGGCCACGGCGGCGGCCGAGGTGACGATTAAGGGCATCCGTCCGCCCGCGGTGGTTGTCGTTGGCGACGTGGTCAACGCCCTCCTCCCCGCGTCGTCGATCTAGGGCGTAGTCGCGTGGTTGGAGATCGGCTCACGCGACTACGCCCTAGATCGACGAGCGAAAATGGGACGGCGTGACTGTCCGCGGGGCATACGCCTAGGATGGGCCGGGGTCGGGGGCGGCCGTGTCGTCCCCGGCAGGACCCCGACTCCCAGGAGTGCCCTGTGACCGACGCGCCGCCGACGCTGTCCCCCGACGAGGTCCAGGGATTCGCCGACATCGCTGCCCGCCTCACCACGAATGTCGCATCTGTGGTGCTCGGCAAGCCTGAAGTGGTACGGCTGGCGCTGACCGGACTCTTCGCCGAGGGGCACCTGCTGATCGAGGATGTGCCGGGTGTCGGCAAGACCACGCTCGCCCGGGCCATCGCGGCCTCGGTGCGCGGGCAGTGGCGGCGCATCCAGTTCACGCCCGACCTGCTGCCGTCCGATGTGTCCGGAGTGACCATCTTCAATCAGGCCTCACGCCAGTTCGAATTTCACGGCGGACCGGTCTTTGCGAACATCGTGATCGCTGACGAGATCAACCGAGCATCGCCGAAGACCCAGTCGGCGCTGCTGGAGGTGATGGAGGAGCGGCACGTCACTGTGGACGGTCACCGCCACGGCGTACCCCGTCCGTTCCTCGTGGTGGCCACGCAGAACCCGGTCGAGATGGACGGCACGTACCGCCTGCCCGAGGCGCAGTTGGACCGTTTCCTTATGAAGCTGTCGATCGGCTACCCGGAGGAGTCGGTCGAGGTGGAGGTCCTGCGCGGCGCGGCGGCGGGTCGATCGCCGGACTACCTCGGCGCGGTTACCGACACCGACAGCGTGGCTTCGCTGATCCGACTCTCGCATCGGGTCTTCGTGGCGGACCCGCTCTACGCCTACGCCGTGCGCCTCGCCACGGCGACACGGGACCACAAACAGGTACGCGTCGGGGTGAGCCCTCGCGGCGTGATCGCCCTGAGTCGGGCCGCGCAGGCGTACGCCCTCACCGATGGGCGGGCCTACGTCGTCCCGGAGGACGTCAAGGCGCTCATCGAGCCGGTCTTCGCCCACCGGCTCCTGCTCGCCCCGGATGCGGCCATGCGCGGTGTCACGGCGGCGGAGGTGCTGTGCACAGTGGTGGAGTCGGTGCCCGCGCCAGCGCCGGCCGCGTCGCGGGCCTGATCAGTGCGGCTCACCGCCCGCGGGATCGGGTTGCTGGTAGCGGGCGCGCTGCTGCTGGGTGCCGGCTTCCGGTTCGGCTACCCAGAGCTGACGGTGCTCGGGTGCGCCGGCCTCGTGGCGGTGGCGGGCGCGCTGGCGTTCGTGGCGTGGCGCCCACAGCTGAGCGTCGATCGAGTCGCGGACCCAGACCGGGTCATGCGCGGCGAGTCGAGCCGGGTCACGCTGAACATCGCCAACGCCAGCCGGTTCTTCGGCGCGAGCGTGGTGGCCCGCGACCGCCTACGGCACGGTCCTTGCGGGCACCGCGGCACGGTGCCGGTACCGCTGGTTCGGCTCCGTCCCGGCACCATGACGAGCATCGATTACCCGGTGCCGACGACGCGGCGCGGCGTAGTCGAGGTGGGCCCGCTCGAGATCACGCGGCGCGACCCGCTTGCCCTGGTCGGGGGGGTCCGGCGCTACGGCGAGGCGGCCAAGGTCTGGGTACGCCCGCGTGTGCATCCGATCGCGGCGGTGCCGGTCGGGCTCTCACGCAGCATGGACGGCCGCGTTGACAAGGTGCCCCATGGCAGCATCACGTTCGCCGCGCTGCGGGAGTACGTCGTCGGCGACGACCTGCGCCACGTGCATTGGCGCACCTCGGCCCGGGTCGGTGAGCTCATGGTGCGCGAGCATGTGGACACGAGCGTCCCGCGGGTGGTCGTGCTGCTCGACGACCGGGCGAACGCGCACGGTCGAGGCCAGGATGGCGACTCGACCTTCGAGGCGGCGTGCGAGGCGGCGGCGTCGGTGCTCGCGGCCGCGGTGCGCGAGGACATCCATGTGGAGATCCAGTTGGTGTCCGGGACCGCCGGGGCCGGTGGCCATGCCGAGGTGGGCCCGCTGCTCGACCTGCTCGCCGAGGCGACTCTCGTGCCCGGGCAAGCGCCCGAGCAGGCGCTGGCTGCGCTGCGGGCAGCGGCGGAGCGGCTGCGGGTACGGCGGATGGGCGACACGCTGCTCTACCTGACCGGGCCGCCCAACCAGGACGACCTCGGCGCCGTCGCGAGCCTGCGCGGGGCGTACCCGTCGATCATCGCGGGAGTCTTCGGACCGGTAGAGAGTGGACTCGCGACCACCGCGGGACTGCTGGTGGTGGGTGCGGCGGACGGCGCCGACTTCGCCGCGGCATGGGATGGCGTGCGAGCCTGGTGAGCAGCGGATGGTGAGTCGAGCGTGGTGAGCAGGGTGCTGCAACGACTCAGTGTTCCGCTGGTCGTGTCCGGGCTCGTGGCGCTGGCCGGACTCTCCCTTGGGCGCGTCTACAATGGACCTCTGCTGGTTCAGCTCGTGGCCGGCGCGGCGCTGGGGTCGGTGCTCGTCTCGGCCGGGCTTCGGCGGTTGCCCGGGTGGGTGGTCGCGCCGGTGTCAGTAGCGGCGCTCACGGCGTACGCGCTCTGTGCCATCATGATCGCGGCCTACGCGGGCGGGGTCGGCGGTGACCTGCCGACGTTAACGATCGATGCCGTGCGAAACGTCGTGCCCCGGCTGCTCACCGCGCTCATTCCGGTCGAAGCGCAGCCCGACACGGTGCTCGGCCCCGTGATCTTGGCCTGGCTGGCCGGATTCGCCGGGGCGGAGTTGGCGGCGAGGGCTCGGCGTTCGGCGGTGGCCCTCGTACCGCCGACCCTGCTCTACGTTGGGGCGCTGGTGCTGGTGGGTCCGAACGCCGACGTGGTCGGATGGCAGCCATTGGCGTTCGCGGCTCTCGCCGCACTGGGCCTGGTCATGGGCGGCGCCACCTCGACAGCGCCCGGCCTGCCGGGCATCGGCGTGCGCGTGCGAACGACCCTACGTCTGCGCACCGCGACTGGATTCGCCGTGGGACTGGTCGCCGTCCTGGCGGTCGTTGCGGTCGTCGCGCCACTCATCGCGCGGGCGGTGGACCGCGCGCCGATCGACCCGCGGCGCTACGTTGAGCCGCCACGTCTGGACGTGCCCGACCAGAATCCGCTGATCCGCATTTCGGGCTGGGCGGCGAACCCAGATCAATTGTTGTTCGAGGTAACGGTGCTGCGGGGGGCGGACCGTCCGGCGCAGTCCGCCGCGGCGCCGGCTCCGGATGACGCTGTGGACCGGGGCTTCTACGACACCCGGCTACGGCTGGCCGTGCTCTCCGACTGGGACGGCGTGACGTGGCATGTGGATGCCGACTACCGCAATGCCGGCCGCGTCCTGCCCCCTGTTCCGGCGCCTCCGGGCCTGACTTCCGACGCCACCGGAGTAGATGGCCCGTCAGACACGCCCCCTACGCTCACGATCGAGGAGCGCATAACGGTCGCCGAGCTGCCGGGCCGGCTTCTGCCGGCGGTGTCGGCACCGAGTCGCGTGGACGGCGTCCGGGTGGCATACGACCAAGCGACCGGCACGCTGCTGCACGCCGTACCCCTCGGTCCGGGTGTGACGTACACCGTGACGTCGGTCAACCCGAGCGTCGACGTCAACCTCCTGCCCGCTTCGGACGTGCCCTCGGGTCCAACGGTGGCGCGTTACCTCGCGGTGGGAGACACGGTTCCCGCCGACCTGAGCCGCCTGGCCGAGCAGATATCGACGGGAGAGAGTTCGCCATACCTACGCGCGCTGGCGTTGGAGACATTCATCGCCGAGCACTACCGGTACGCGGTCGACGCGCCGAGCGGTCACGCGTACCCCAACCTGCGTTTCTTTCTCTTCGATGACCCTCGGGCAGGCGGCCAGCAGGGGACCTCAGAACAGTTCGCGACGGCGTTCGCGACGCTCGGTCGACTGATGGGTTTGCCGACCCGGGTCGTGGTGGGCTTCCGGACCCCGGCCGGTAGTGGACCGATCACGGCAGCGGACGCGCTCGCCTGGCCGGAGGTCCTCTTCACCGGCATCGGCTGGGTCGCGTTTGATCCGCTGCCGGAGGCGGACACGCCGCCGCGTCCGTTGGAGGACGAGTTTCTGCCGAAGCCGACGCCCCCCTCGTCGCCGCCAACCTCGGTGGAGCCCCCGGACGAGTCGACCTGGTCGGCGCCGCCCCCGCGTACCGAGGCCGCGGTCGCTCCCGCCGGCCCAGGGGTCGGCGTGGTCGCGGGCGGCGTCGGCGGTGGGCTGCTGACACTGCTTGCACTCTTCCTTGTCCTCGTGGTGCTGCTCAGGGCAGTCCGGCGTCGTTCGCGGTTGGATCGTGGTAGCCCGCCGCAACGCGTACTCGGCGCCTGGGACGAGATTCTGGACACGCTCGCGCTCGCGGGATCAGCGCCTCCCGCGTACCTCGCCGCGGCCGAGGTAGCGGCCTACGCGGCAGAGGTTGCCGACGCCACGCCCGGTAGGCGCCACGCCCGCCGTCCGCGCCCGGCCGCGCCGCCGCTCGACGACCTCGCGGAGAAGGTGAACGCGGTTGGGTTCGCCGGCGGGACGTCTGGCCTGCCCGGCGGCGCGGACGAAATGACCGCCCACGCGGCCAAGGCGCAAGCCATCGAGTTCGCGCGGGCGCTGCGTGCCCGCCGGTCCTGGTGGCGCCGTCTGCTGTGGAGGGTCGACCCTCGCCCGCTACGCCGCCGCCACAGACCCCCTCCCACTCTCGCCTCCCACTCTCGCCGATCATGACCTGGAGGTCATGATCGACGCTGTTTCGCGACGGCGTGGCCGTGATCACCGGGATCTTGAGGACTCTGTCGCGCGGTGGTAGACGGCCTAATGTGGTCAAGCTGTTACCGCGGTAGGAATGGCTGACTCGACGCAAGGGATAGCCCATCCATCTGACGCTGCAAGATCGCAGTGATCATGAGCTGACCGTTGCGAAAAGCCGTCGATCATGACCTCCAGGTCATGATCGACGAGAGTTGGGGGGTGCTAGGCGGCGGGTGCAGACCTCGGTGGCGGTCGCGACCCGGTCGACGGCATAGACCGCGCCCACCACGAAGCAGTAGTTCTTCAGCGAACTCAGGCCCGCAAACGTGACCGTCGTCGTTCCCCGCGACACCGCCTTGGTCTCCAGCTCCTCGCCCGCAGGTCCGGTCCCGACGACGACGAAGGAGACCGTGGCGGACGTGGGGTCGGTCCAGGCGATCGTCACCGCAGTGCCCCGGTCAGCGGTGACCCGTACGTCGCGTGGCGCACCGGCAGCCTGCGCCGTGATGAACCTCGTGGGGGTGCCAGTCGCGGACGGTGGGGCCACAGTTTGCCGGTCCCGCGCCGTCAGCAGCAGTGTGGACGCGCTCGCGACCGCCAGAACGGCGACGGCCACGAGAACCAGTACGAGTCCGTTGCGCCGGTCCGAGCCGGTCGGCATGGGGTCGCGTCCGTCGAATCTCCGCGTCGGGAACGGCGCCTCCGTCGTCGAGTCCGGGTCGGCGCGCCACGACTGCTCCGCCGCGTCCGTCGCCGGACCGAGCCAGCCGCCCTCGTCGGCCACGACCGGAGCGGGCACCGGCGTCGGGGCCGGGTCCGGAGCCGAGTCCGGGGCCGAGTCCGGGGCAAGGGCAGGGGCAGGGGCAGGGGCAGGGGCCGGGGCGGCGGCCGAGGCGGGGGAGGCAGGGGGCCACATCGGCGGGGGTGCTGGCAGCGGCGTCGGCTCGGGTGCTGGATACGCCTCGACCGGCACACCGGACACATGCACCCGGCCATGGGCCTGCGCCGGCACCGAGCGCGGCGCCGAGTGCGAGGCGAGGCCGAGCGCGCCGCGGCGAACCGACTCGGCGAATTCGAGCGCGCTGGAGTGGCGCTGCGAGGGCAGTTTCGACATCGCCCGGGTCAGCTCACCGACGAGCCAGGCGGGCACATCGTCGCGCGGCATCGCCGGCAGTTGCTCGTGGAGGACGCGGTCGCGGAAGGCGTACATGTCCATCGCCGGCTTGGTCGGGTCCACAAAGGGCGGATGTCCAACGAGCAGCGTCCACATGGTGGACGCGAGACTGTACACATCGGAGATACCCGACTGGGCCTGGTGTAGGAGAGCCTCGGGGGAGGCGTGGTGTGGCGTCATCATCTCCCGGGTGAGGGTGCCCCCGAGCTCGTTCGGCGCCCGAGCAATGCCGAAATCGGTCAACGCTGGGCCGAAGCGAGAACGGAGGAGGTTGGATGGTTTGACGTCGCGGTGGACGACGCCGGCCGTATGAGCCGCGTGCAGGGCTTCGCCGATCTTGATGCCAACCTCGAGAACGTCATCGACGGCTAGCGGCCCGCCGTGCCGCAGGATTTGTGCGTAGGAGCCACCCTCGCAGTACTCCATGACGATGTACGGCCGATCATCTTCGGTCACGCCGGTGTCGATGATCGAGACGATGTGGGGCTGGCTCGACAGTGCCACCGTCGTCGCCAGCTCCCTCGCCGCGTTGATCGGGACTGATCCGCTGTCCGCTGTGATCACCTTGATTGCGACCGGCCGGTTGAGGTTTCTCTGGACCGCGCGGAATACGAGTGCAGTCGTGCCGTGGGCTATTAGCTGCGGATTGTCGTACCCCGGGAGCGCGGGCAGCAGCGGCGCTTCCATCCACGAATCTCCCCACGTCGCGGGCGTATCGGACGACAGCGTAGTCCAACCGGCGGCCCTATTGGCGTGTCGTGGCGTGGGCGCTTCCATAGGATTCGCCGGCCACTTTCTCCGCGTCGCCGCGAGGTCGACCCACAGTGGACCGCTGCCGGCGGCTGAACCTGCCGCCCAAGGGGGTTTAAGGGCTGAGCCCGACGGGCGATGGCGGATGTGGCGCCCGAATGACACCCTGCAGGCATGTACGAGCAGGCGCCGCCCGGCCGTCGGATCGGCCCCGCCCTTATCGCGGTCCTCGTCGTCTTGGCCGGGGCGGCGGGCACCATGGGCTACCTGGTCGCGCGGCAGATCATCGCTGGCCAGGGCGGCGATACCGGTACGACCTTGCCAACCAGCCCGGGCGGTCGGCCGACCGGAACCGGCGCCACGGATCCCGGCACCAGCCCTGGCACGAGCCCCGGCACCACACCCGCGGTGACCGAGGACCCGGCCGACCCGGGCACGTTCTGCCCGGCCATCACCGAGAAGGCCGTGGTTGACGCTGGGCTCGCCGGCGAGCTACGGCTGCTGCGCTACGTCGAGGGGAAGCGAGCGGGTGCGGCGGGCGCCGAGGCGTGGATCTGCCGGAACAAAGATGGAGTGCTGATCTACCAAGGCCACCGCAAGTCGGGACCCTTCAACGCTGCAAGCAGCAACGACACGATCCTGCTCGGGCGCGGAATCCTCGGCAAGGTCGAGATGGAGGGGGCCGACGGCTTCGTCGCGACGAATCCTGAGGACCCCAGCAATCCTGACGATCCGACCCATACCGAGTACCACGTCGGGCCGAACACGTTCTTCCTGGTAATGAAACCGAGCGATAACAAGACCGATTACACAGTGACCAGGACGGTGCCCAAGACTGGGTGAGAACGGGGCCATTGGCGGCGGTCGGGACACCTCTGGGAAGATTGAGGTAGGCGCCCGTAGACCGTGGGCAGGCTCAGACGAATCCCGATCTTGGAGGTTGGCCGCACCGTGGCCCTGTACATCTACACGCTCGAGAAGGCGCGCAAGGCGCACGGCGACAAGGTCGTGCTCGACGATGTCACGCTCTCCTTCCTGCCGGGCGCCAAGATCGGCGTAGTCGGCCCGAACGGTGCCGGTAAGTCCAGCCTGCTGCGGATCATGGCGGGCCAGGACCGGCCGAGCAACGGTGAGGCCCGGCTCATGCCCGGATACACCGTCGGCATGCTAGCCCAGGAGCCGCCGCTCAACGAGACCAAGGACGTCCTCGGCAACATCGAGGAGGCCGTGCACGACACCAAGGTCAAACTTGCCCGCTTCAACGAGATCGCCGAGCTGATGGCGACCGACTACTCCGACGAGCTGATGGAGGAGATGGGTCGCCTGCAGGAGGAGCTCGACCACTCCGAGGCCTGGGACCTCGACGCACGCCTGGAACAGGCGATGGACGCGCTACGCTGCCCGCCCCCGGACGCCGACGTCACCCAGCTCTCCGGGGGCGAGCGTCGCCGCGTCGCCCTCTGCAGGCTCCTGCTCGAGCAGCCCGACCTGCTCCTGCTCGACGAACCCACCAACCACCTCGACGCCGAGAGCGTGCTCTGGCTCGAGCAGCACCTCGCCAAGTACCCCGGCACCGTCGTCGCCATTACCCACGACCGCTACTTCCTCGACAACGTCGCTCAGTGGATCCTCGAGATCGACCGTGGACGCACATACCCGTACGAGGGCAACTACTCCACCTACCTTGACAAGAAGGCGCAGCGGCTCGCGGTGCAGGGCCGCAAGGACGTCAAGATGCAGAAGCGTCTCACCGAGGAGCTGGAGTGGGTCCGCTCCAACGCCCGCGCGCGGCAGACGAAGTCACGGGCCCGGCTGGACCGGTACGAGGAGATGGCCACCGAGGCGGAGAAGACCCGCAAACTCGACTTCGAGGAGATCCAGATCCCGCCGGGTCCCCGCCTGGGCAACACGGTCATCGAGGTGAGCCAGCTGCGTAAAGGGTTCGGCGACAGGGTGCTCGTCCAGAATCTGTCGTTCTCCTTGCCGCGCAACGGAATCGTCGGCATCATCGGGCCCAACGGCGTGGGTAAGACCACGCTGTTCAAGATGATTGTCGGCCTTGAGCAGCCGGATGCTGGCACCGTGAAGGTTGGTGAGACGGTCAAGCTGTCCTACGTGGACCAGTCGCGCGCGGGCCTCGATCCTAAGAAGAGCGTCTGGGAGGTTGTCTCCGACGGCCTGGACCACCTCATGGTCGGCAAGGTCGAGATGCCCTCGCGCGCCTACGTCGCCGCCTTCGGTTTCAAGGGTCCGGACCAGCAGAAGCCGACCGGCGTGCTGTCCGGCGGTGAGCGCAACCGGCTCAACCTCGCGCTCACGCTGAAAATCGGGGGCAACGTGATCCTGCTCGACGAGCCGACCAACGACCTCGACGTCGAGACGCTGTCCTCATTGGAGAACGCTCTGCTCGACTTCCCGGGCTGCGCCGTGGTCATCTCGCACGACCGGATGTTCCTCGACCGGATCGCCACCCACACCCTCGCCTGGGAGGGCGACGACGAGGATCCGTCGAGGTGGTTCTGGTTCGAGGGCAACTTCGAGGCGTACGAAAAGAACAAGATCGACCGCCTCGGTGTCGACGCCGCGCGCCCCCATCGCGTCACCTACCGCAAGCTCACCCGTGACTGAGCCACAGCTCGCTGTCTACCACGCACAGGTGCGGTGGTCGGACGCCGATCTCATGGGCCACGTCAATCACGCGCGCTACCTCACCTTCTTCGAGGACGCACGCATGGAGCTGCTGGCGCGCTCGCCGCATGGTCTCGGTGACTCGGTTCGCGGACACGAGGGCGGAGGCTACATCGCCGCCCGGGTCGCGGTCGACTATGTCGCGCCGGTGGAATTCAGACCCGGCTTGACGCTGCGGGTACGCACGGGCGTGGCCAAGATAGGGACGTCGTCGTGGACGCTGGCGGGGGAGATGGACGACGACGGCACGGTCGTCGCGCGCTGCGAGGTGGTGATGGTCGCCTACTCGTACGAGCAGGGCCGCCCCCGGCCTCTGGACGATGACGAGCGGGCCTACTGGGAGACGTACGAGGCCCAATGAAGTACATCTACCACAGCCCGCTTCGCTGGTCGGACATGGACGCATACGGCCACGTGAACAACGCACGTTTCCTTACCCTGTACGAGGAGGCGCGGGTGGCGTTGTTCTTCACCGGCGCACGCCAGATGGGGCTGACTTCGTTCGAGGACGGCATCGTCATCGCCCGCCATGAGATCGACTATGTGCGCCCCGTCGACTACGGCGACCCGGTACGGATCGAGATGTGGGTCGAAGAGATCAGGCACAGCCGATTCACCATCGCCTACGAGTTGATCGACCGAGAGGTCGTCGCGTCCCGGGCGCGCTCGGTATGCGTACCCTTCAATCTCGAGTTCCAGCGGCCCAGGCGGATCAGCGAGGCCGAGCGGGCGTTCCTGGCGGAGTGGATGGCGCCGGCGTGATCGGCGAGGCTGGGCGTGCGGACGCGGGCGCGTTCCTCACCCGCCTGCTGCGCCTGGATCCGAACGCGGTGGTCCGGCTGCGCCCGGCCGGCCGGGATCGAGCGGAGATCTGGGCGATGCTGCCGTTCAGGGTGCTCGTGGTGCGTACCCTCGCAACGGGCCTGGACGCCGACGCGACGTTCGGCGCCGCCGCACTCCTCGACGCGCTGGCTGACCCCGCGGCCCCGGTACGCCGGCGGGACGAGGCGTGGCGGTGGCCGCTACCGCCATCCCGAGGGCGGATCATCGAGACCCTACCGGCCGAGGAGGTCGCGCGGGTCGCCGCCGCCGCGTCACAGACACTCCGCACCGCCTCGGAGCAGGGCGTCGGAGGCCGGGCGGTGGGCGAACGGGTGGTACGCGACGCGCTGCTCGACCACGTTCCGATCGTCGTCACCGGCGCGGCGGGCGAACATGTCGACGTGTCACAGCGTCTGGTTCAGGCCGTGGTCAGGATGGGATTCCTCGGTCCGGCCACGGTGGGCCCGTCGGAATCGGTGACCTTTGGTGACAACTTGGTAACGGTCAGGCTCGCTGCGGCATGGATTTGCCTCGATGCTTCGTACGGTTCCGCCTGGTATCGCCTGACTTCACCGCTGCAATTGAGCTGAGGGGTTGACGTGGGCGCTGGCACGTTCAGATGATGTCGGTTCATACGAAAAGCTTGCCCCGGCACTTCTGGGTCTGCCGCCCGGCGGCGAATCCGAGTAGCGTCGGCGCGGGCTAAGTTCGACCGGTTCAACAGGATTGGTCGGGTGCGCCGACCAGGTGCGATGGAATGGGGGTCCGGGGCGATGCCTTGGTGGCCGTTGTGGGGGGCTCAGCGCGGTCGATCGGGCGCGCGCGACACGGACGTCCGTGCGGGCAAGGCGATGGCGGGCCTGGTCGGCAGCCACGCGGCCACGGTGGAGACGGCCACCCGTCCCGAGATTCCGGCCCAGCGCGGTCCTGACTGCGTGGCCCGGCCGGTCACCATGAAGCGGATTTCCGAGGCGCTCGACCGCCTGGAGATCCGCTACTTGACGGACGGTGACGGCAGCCTGCTGGCGATGTGGGAACGGCACGCGCTGCTGTTCGCGCTCGAGGGGCCGGACGACGAGATCCTGGTCATGCGCGGTCGACCGCATGGCACCGTGCCGCCCGACTGGGCGGACCGCTCGCATCGGGTAGTCAACGAGTGGAACCACACCCGCCGGTTCTGTAAGGCGTACGTCGGCGACGCCACCGAGCGGGGCATGCTGCCCATCTACGCCGAGATTCAGGTGCCCCTGCTCTCCGGTGTCCATGATCCGCTCCTCGACGAGCTGCTCGACTGTGCGGCGGCGGTCACCAGCGCGTTCGTCGAGTGGCTCTACGACGAGGGCGGCCTCCTCTAGCCGGGAACGCCGCCGACCAAGATTGCTGTTTATGTGCGTGACGCAGCGGCTTTCCGCACATCCGCCACGCAAACTGCGATCTTCACGGGCATCCCACGGCGCCCACCGAGAGATGGCCGTTCTCCGGCAGAATGTAGAGCGAAACTCAGCGATTCGCCGGAACGCGGCGATCACCGCGGCGTCCGCTCGCCACAGCCGCGGGCGCAAAGTCAACGGCATTGCATCTAGCCCGGGTCGCGGCCGGCGTCAGGCGCTTGCGCGGCGCGTTGTCGGACTCTGCCTGGTTGTCGGATCGACGCCGGTGCGGGCCGTGGCGAGCTCGGCGAGGGCCTTGGCGCCGTGGCTGAGCAGGCGCTCCTCGGCGTCGTCGAGGAAGGCAAGATCGGCGCCGACGTGGCGGGTGGCCGCGGCGAGCAACAGCGAGACGACCGGATCGACGGCGTGCTCGGCCCTTAGGTCCTCCAGGTTTCGGAGTTCTCGCAGCAGGAACGCACGCTGGGCTCGCAGCACGTCGGAGACGACGTCGGGGTCGCGGCTCTGCGCGGCGGCCATCACCTTGAGGAAGAAGTCGTCGCGGAAGCCTGCGGTGCGCGGGCTGGGCGCGGCCATCCACTCGGCCAGTTCGGCCCGCCCGGAGTCGGTGATTTCGTAGACGACTCGGTCCGGCCGAACCTCCTGCGCCACTCGGTGTGAGCGGACGTGCCCGTCGCGGGCGAGCCGGTCGAGCACCTGGTAGAGGTGGCCGATGTTCAGCGGCCCCCACTGTGGACCGACGGCAGACTCGAAGGCTCCCTTGAGCTCGTAGCCGTGGCCGGGACCGTCCGAGAGCAGGGCCAGCACCGCGTGGTGGATGGGCACGGCAGTCTCCTCAGGCGACGGGGTTGCGCGGGTCAGTCTATTGCCGCACTATGCATTGTGACAATATACGGGGAGGTGCTGGCGTGGCGAGGATGATACTGGCCGGACTGCGCCGGCGCTGGGGTCGGGCTGCGGCCCTGCTGCTGGGCGTGCTCATGGCGACGACGGGGTTCACCGTACTTACTGGAAGCACGGCGACGTCGCGGCTGGTCGTGGAGGGGACGGTCGACGAGCACGCTCGGGGCGCGTACGACATCCTGGTCCGGCCGGCCGACGCCCGGACCAATTTGGAGGCCGGCCGCGGGCTGGTCAAGGCCAACTTCCTGGCCGGCCTGTACGGGGGCATCACCGCCGAGCAGTGGCACCGGATCGAGGCGATCGACGGGGTCGATGTGGCCGCGCCGATCGCCATGCTGGGCTACGTCACCGCCTTCGTGGGCGCTGTGACGGTCGACGTGACCGAACTGGTCGATCCGTCGCTGGAGACCCAGCTCATCCGGGTCAATTTCACCTGGAGCGGCGACCGCGGCCTGACCAATGCAGCCGAGCCGGCTCCGGCGATCATCTATGTCACGAAACGGCCCCTCGTCCGCCTGAAGGAGCTTCCGGCCGCTGGCGAGCCAGTGCTCTACGACGACGGGGTCTACCGGCCGCAGGATGAATGCGGACCAGACTCATTTGCTGCGATCTATGAGGTTCAGCCAGACGGTCGCACGCTGCCGCTCTGCCTCGGGCGATACCCCGGGGATCAGCGCGGCCGGGTCGGGGGTGCGGAGGCGCAGTTGACGCCCCGTGGAACGTTCATATTCCATGGCGCCGAGACACCTCGACTATTGGCCGAGATCATCGCGCCGATGCCGATGCTCGCCGCCGCGATCGACCCGACCACCGAGGCGCGGCTTGTCGGGTTGGATCGCGCGGTGGTCAAAGGCCGGTATCTGACCGGAAGCGAGGCGGCCACGGCCGACGGAATCGGCGCGCCCGTCCTGCTGGCGGCCGACCCCTACCTGGACGAACGCGCCGACGCGGTGGCCGAGCGAATCGCCAACCCCGACCTGGCCGGGCTGGACAACCCTGGGGTCAGCCGCCTCGTGGCCGCCGCGACGCCGCAGGCCGCCGCTCCGGCCGAGGGCCAAGCGGTCCAGGACCTGTATCGCAAGAGCACGGTCGCGGCGAGCCTCGACCAGGCGGATGGAGCGTCTGTTGTCTTCGTGCAGCTGCTGCGAGCCGAAGCCGCTGATTACGACGTCGAGCCCGACGGCGCGCTGCGCCCGCGCACCGCGCCCGATACCGCGGCCGCCGCCTTGACGTCTGCTGCGAACAGCGGTTTTACGGCGATGCCGTGGTTGGCCACCGACAGCGCACATCGCGCGACGAGCCCCGCGAGTGACACCACAATGGGCCTTCTTCACTTTGGTCAACCGGTGGGGGTCTTCGACCGCGCGCGCCTGGCCGTCGGCGATGGACTTGGGGCGCCGTTGGAGACCTACACCCAGTCGTCGGCGACCGGGGCGGATGAGCGCAGCCGCGATCTGCTGGGTGGGCAGCCGCTGCTACCGACGAGCAACATGGGCGGGTACCTGTCCACCTCACCGTCGGTGCTGATGGCGCTGGATACGCTGTGGCAGCCCGGCGGGGCCGCCGATGCGATCAGCGCGGTGCGGGTGCGGGTGGCCGGCGTGACCGGGTTCGACGACCTGTCCCGGGAGCGGGTGCGGTTGGTGGCCGAGGACATCGCCGCCGCGACCGGGTTGGACGTGGAGGTGATGCTGGGCGCGTCCGGCTCGCCGCAGACCATCGAGTTGCCTGCGGGCCGGTACGGCCGGCCGGAGCTGCGCCTGCACGAGCTGTGGTCGAAGAAGGGCGTGGCGGCGGCGATCGTGCAGGCGATCGACCGCAAGAGTGTGATCCTCTTTGGACTGATTCT
>Ga0209889_1000132_pt1 | contig 16211 bp, 16 predicted proteins | sample GWRWN1_0_10_FD_187233 | JGI IMG/M metagenome (GOLD analysis project Ga0209889, IMG submission 187233) | Riverbed sediment microbial communities from areas with no vegetation in Columbia River, Washington, USA - GW-RW N1_0_10 (SPAdes)... | ecosystem: Environmental > Aquatic > Freshwater > River >... | reverse complement strand
GTTATTGTGTCGGCAACAAAGCTACCCGGCCACGATCGGAATTGGCTATACGGAGCGCCAACGCAACCATCACCCGATTAGCCGAGACCGATCGCGGGCGGGAGCCGGCACCCTGGCAGGCATGACGCAGCCACCCGTCATCTCCGGACGGCAGCCACCTTCTTTACCACCCGTGCCGCGGCCCGCACCGCCGGAGCCGCGCCGGTGCATCGCGGCGAGCCCGGCTATGGCAGGCATCTCGACCGCGACGGCGACGGCGTGGGCTGCGAGTGAGGAGGCACCCGATGACGGCAGAGGTCACACGGCCGTGTATCCGCCGTCGAGGACAAGCATCGTGCCCGTGACATAACGAGCGTCGTCGGACAGCAGATAGCGCACCGCGGCGACCAGCTCCTCCGGACGACCCAGGCGACCCATGGGAAACGCCGACAGGATCTGATCCGGTGGTATGTGCTGGTCGTTGAGAAACCGCCAGAACATGTCATCGGCGATGTCGATAGCAGCGAATGCCAAGGAGTTGACGCTGATATTGGAGGCCGCCACCTCGACGGCCGCCGCCTTCGACAAGGCGTTGACGGCACCCTTCGTCGCTGCATAAACGCCGTTGGCGGGCACAGCCGTGATGTCACTGGTTACCGACGACATGTTGACGATGGATCCGCCCCCGTTTGCGCGCATCGCTCGGATCTCGTGTTTGAGGCCATTCAGCACGCCCTTGATGTTGATCGCGCTCAGGCGGTCGAAGACGTCCGCGTCGGCGTCGGCGATCAGACCTGTCGTCTCGGTACCCGCGTTGTTGACGGCACAGTCCAGCCTGCCGTGCACTCGCACCGCCGACGTCACCACGTTATGCATGGCCGATTCATCAGCGACGTCTGCCTCGACGAATGTCATTTCCTCGCCGCGGGCTTTAACGGACGACGCGATCGCAAGACCACCCTCGACGTCGACGTCGCAACCCACGATCTTTGCCCCCTCCGCCGCGAAGGCGTCGGCCAGGACTCGACCGCACCCGTGTGCCACCCCGGTGATCAGGACGATCTTCCCCGCCAGCGTCGAGGTCATACCTTTCGATGTGTCGGCTCCTTCGCCCCTCAGCGGTCCGCTCACGGTCAAAACGTATACCGACCACGGGCGTCGCCGGTGCGGATTCTCGGGTATCCAGTCCCCCCGCCCGTACCGCACGCCCGATGGTGCTGGTGTCATCCCCGTAGCGTGCCCAGGTAGCGTCCCGAATGGGCGTTGGGAGTCGGCGCCGCACCGCAAGGAGGTGCGATGAAGGGCGACAGGGTCGAGATTGTCGTGGACGCCGGCGGCGAGCCGCGGACGTACGAGGTGAGCGCGACGCGGGCCGGACGGCGGGTCGAGATAGCGATCGTACGCAACGTGGTGACGGTATCCGAGGTAACCCGTGGCGGGAGCGTTGTGCGTACCGCTCGGTTCATGGCCAACCGGGTGCTCGCCCTCGTCGAGCATCCGGCGCCGCGGGCCATGATGCCCGACGACCTGCATCCCAGCGGCAACGCCTGCGGGCGATCTGGAGCGGCGAACGCAATCTACGCCTCGATGGCGAGCACTATCGCCTCGCCGGGGCGATCTCCGGCCCCGTGCCGGCGCACCCGATCGGAATCTGGCTGGGCGTCTTCGGACCGCGAGCGCTGCGCCTGACCGCCCGGGAGGCCGACGGCTGGATCCCTTCGTACCGCGGCGACATGGGCCAGATCGTCGACATGACAAGGCGACTGGACGACGAGGCCGCAGCCGTGGGGCGGGACCCGGGCGAGATCCGACGGATCCTCAACGTCGGCGGCACCGTCACCGACGGCGCGTCGGACGGCTCCTTCCGTGGACCCGCTACACAATGGATCGACGAGATCACCGACCTCGCAGTCGGGTACGGGTTCGACACGTTCATCCTGTGGGCGGAGGCGCCGGGTCAGCTCACCCGCTTCGCGGAGGATATCGTGCCGGCGGTGCGGGAGCGCGTTTCCGCCGAGCGCGGGGCCAGCCCGCCGAGAAGGTAGGGATGGGTCGGGTGAGGCCGGCGCCCCTCCAACACGCGATCGAGAAAATGGCGGCGGCTCGGCTCCGGGTCGGGCCTGTGCACGAGCCGCTGGGCGTTGCGAGAGCTGCGGCGAAGCTCGGGCTGACCGGTCGCGAGCTTGAGGTCCTTGCATTGCTCGCCACAGGACGCAGTAACGCGGAGATCGGCAAGATCCTGGTGATCAGCCCCCGGACAGTCGGCGTGCACGTGTCGCAGATCCTGCACAAGCTCGGTGCCACCAGGAGGACCGAGGTGGCTTCACCCGGCTCGCTGGCGCCTGAACGGAGTCGTCCGCGGATCACAGTGACGACCCTTGGATCGGCACCGGCGCCACGCTGACCGTCAAGCCTGACCGGCCAGGGCGGCGCTTGTGGGCCACGCCCAGCGCAGGTGCTCCCCCGGCCGGGCTGGCGCCTCACGCGACGAGAACTTGATCGGACTCGTCGAAAACCAACGCCGCGGTGGTAGTGAGCATTGTCGAGTACTGGCGGCCGTGGTGGGCACAGAAGACCAGGACACCGCCGTCGAACACAGCTACCACGTACCCGCGCGCACCGCACCGGTCGCATCGGTCCGTTGATGATAGCCACGGACTGCTGGAAGCTGACGTCGAAGTCATCGCGATCATCTCCTCGTTGGGTGCCTTCCTTCGCCCAACACAATCGGGCCGACGCCGTCTCGACCACATCGGGGAAACACCCCTCAATCGCAGCCCTCATTGGGGGTCTCGTTAGGGGATGTCGACGGGGACGGCGCGGCGCGATCCCCACGTCGGCACTCTCTGAAGCCGCCACTCCGCTGCGCGATAGACGCAGGCGATCAACCCGGTGCGGTGAACCCGCTGGAAATCGCCATAGACGAACGCATACCGAGTCTTGGTCTGGTCCGGACTGGTCACTGAGACTGGTGGCCGGCGAGGCGACGCGCCAGCTGGGCCAGCTCGATCCGGTTGGACGTGCGGGTCTTGCGGAGCAGGTTGGAGATGTGCACGCTTACGGTCTTTTCGCTGATCACCATCTCGCCGGCGATCTGGCGATAGGTCCGCCCGGCAACAACGTGCGCAAGCACCTCGCGTTCGCGCGGGGTGAGACCGGGCAGGAGTGTGGCGGCCGCCGCCGCATGCCCCGTGGTATCGGCATCCAACGCGACTGCACCGCTGCGAGCCAGAGCTTCGACTTCCGCCCGCAGCGGCGCGGCCTGCAGATCGACGGCCAGCTCGTGTGCTCGTCTGAGCGCGGTCACGGCCGCGTCGCGGGTCGATCGGTTAGCCAGCAGGGTCTGGGCGGCCCGCCACTGGGTGTAGGCCTCATCCCACCGGAGTTCGGTCTGGACGCAGGCCTGTGCGGCGCGGATCCACGCCGGGCCTGCGGCCGGGTCGAGCTGGCCACGAAGTAGTTCGGCCTCGTAGATGGCCTGCATGGCTCGGACCTGCGCGGCGTACATCGGTCCGGGTCGTTCCTCCGCTACCACGGCGGGGAAGCGGCGCTGCAGGTCGAGCAGGCGTGCCACGGCCGGGGCTGCGTCGTCACCGCGGTCCCGGCAGGCCTGCACCTCGTCGGCGGCGGCTCTGGCCGCTAGCGGGATTAGCCGTTCGACGAGGAGGGGGGGTATCCCCTCCGCCTCCACACCGGCCAGGGCGACCGCGATCGCAATCTCGGTGTCGCCGACGGCCACCGCCAGCTCGGCCCGTACGGCGGCGAATTCGAAACCCTGATGGCGGGGCAGCTCGGCGAACAGCTCCTCGGCGCGGTCGAGGTGGGCCTGCGCCTCGGTCCATCGGCCTTGCCAGCACGCCAACAGCGCCGAGGTAAGCCGAGCGTCCGTATCCGGCGCCGGCCCGGGTGTCGAGCCGAGCACGATCCGCAGCCGGTCGACGCAGGCGCGCCACTCCCCAAGCAGGAGCAGCCCAGCCGCCTCCGTCGCGGAGAGCCTCGCGATGTATATGTGCGGCGCACCCAACGAGGTCAGCTGCTCTCGGCCGCGCCGAAGGTATTCAATCACGGGCCGGCTGGCCGGTCCGTCCATGTTGTTGCACGCCCACATCACGGCGGCGGTAAATAAGAAATAGTCGGGCACCATCGCGGCCGCGGCCTGTGCCCGCTCCGCGTCGGCCAGACCGCCACCCTCGCCGGCGCGGGTCCCGGCCATGACCCGCACAATCAGCCCGTATGCCAGCGCCTTGGGCGACCCACAGGCGGTCGCAAGGTTGATCGCCTCGTGCGCCCGCGCCCTACCGGATGGCCTGGCACGCCACATCTCGGCGTGAGCGAGTTGGGCCACCGCCAATGCGTGTTCGGTGCTGCCCGGATGACCGGCCGACACCCGGACCGCCTCCGTCGCGTCGGCGAGTGAGGCGAAATCCCGACCCGTCTCGTTCCGCAGCTGTATGCGCCTCACAAGGAGGTCGGTGGCGAGCAGCGGCTGCTGGTCCCGGTCCACCAGGGCCAGCATGCCCTCGATCGTTGCCAGTTCTTCGGAAAACTCGCCGGCTCGCTCCGCCCCGGCACGAATGCGTTGCAGCAGGTCGAACCGGGTGACGCCGGCGTCGGGCAGCTCGGTCTGCAGGTCCAAGGCTCGTCGTAGCAGCCGCAGCATCTCCTTCGCGCCGCCCGCCCCCTCGGCCGCCTCGGCGCCAACAAGCGCCCACCGGTAGGCCTGCTGCCGGTGCCCCGCCTGGTAGTGATGGTCGGAGAGGGCCACCGCCCGGTCGACGTCCACGTCCTCGGCCGAGCCCGGGTCCAACGATGCGGCGAACGCCGCGTGACGGGACCTCCGCTCGTCCGGCAGAAGCCCCTCCTCGAGCACCTCGGCCAGCAGCGGGTGCGTGAACCAATACCGGCCATCCGTGCCGACGTCGAGCACGCCGCCGTCTACCGCCTCCCGGAGCAACGGCACGATCTGTCCGGCGACGCCGGTGACCCGAGCGACCACGTCGAGCTGGCCCGCCCGCTGCGGTCGCCCCGCCACCGCCAGCAGTCGGGTCAGTTCCCGCGCCGGCGGCGATAGCCCGTGCCAAGCCTGCGAAACAGCCTCCCGCAACGCCGTTGGCAGACCCGCGGGCAATGACGTCGCATCCGGCGGCAGCCCGCGAGCGAGCAGCGTGGTCAGGTAGGCGTTGCCGCGCGTACGGGCGAACACCGCGTCCACCAGAGCCTGATGCGGCGGACCCCCGAGCACTCCGGCCAGCTGTGCCGCCGTCGCCACCCGATCCAGCCGTCCCAGCCGAAACTCGTCCACGCCCGGCAGCCGGCGCACATGGGCGAGCCATCGACGTAACGGATCCCCCTCGCGCACCTCGGCCGCGCGGAGCGTGGCCACGACCGCCACTCGCCGACCCGTCGGCCCGGCCAGCGCGTACATCAGCACGTCCAGTGAGCTCTGGTCCGCCCAGTGCAGATCGTCCACGACGAGCATCACAGGGCGCCGCCTGCAGGCCCCATCGAGCCAGGCGTCGAACTCCAGGGGCCCGTCCCCCACCGACCGCCCGTCGGAGCCGCGCAGCGCATTAGGGACGGCGACGCCGCGACCCGCCGCCCATTCCCGCAGCCCGGACAGTAGAGGGTAGAACGGCACCGCGTAGGAGGTCAACGGCAAGCAGGATGCCCAGACAACGTCCGCGAAGTCGGCGACCTGCGAGCACGCCGCACCTACCAACGCCGTCTTGCCGACCCCGGCCTCACCGGAGACCAACAGCGTCGCCGCGTGCTCGGCGGCGACGCTCCGGACCATCTCGACCACGCGCTCTACCTCGCCGGCGCGCCCGACCAAGGCCGGGCGGACGATCGGCGGCCCGTATCCCACGTCGGTCAGTCTGCCACCGGAACCCACGCCTTGTCCCACGCCGCGAACCCCAATCTGAGGGCTTTGGGGCCGGTCCTAAGGAGACAAGCCCGATGCATCTGAGGATGCGGACCGGGGACCCTCACCTGTGCGGGCAAACCTGCCCGTACCTCGTGGCGCACTCAACGATGAGGAGAAGGACATGAGACGCAGCGGATGGCGCACCGCGTTGATCGGTGTGCTGGCGGCGGCACTATTGGGCATAGCGGTGCCGCGGGCGTACGCGCATGATTCGCCGGCCCGGGGGCCGGCCGATCCCGTGCTGGACTGGAATGCATTTGGGGCGCAGGCGATCGTAGCCGGCCGCCCGCCGAGCAGCTCGTCTGTGTTGCTCGGCATCCTGCACGTGGCGATCTACGACACCGCCGTGGCACTGGGCCTGGACGCCGAGCCGTACCTGCGGAGCGATCGGGCGCCGCGACACACGTCCGGCCCGGCCGCGATCGCCACCTCCGCGTACCAGGTGCTGGTGGCTCGGGTTCCGGCCCAGAAGCCGTTCCTCGACGCCGCGTACGAGCAATACCTGGCCGGCTTGCCCGACGGCAAGGCGAAGCAGAACGGCCTGCACCTGGGGGCCCGCGTGGCCGCGCGGGTGCTGGCCTGGCGGTCCGGCGACGGGCTCGACGTGTCGGTGCCGTACATGCAGACGCCAGTCGGCCCGGGCGTGTGGGAGCCGACCGCACCCACGCCGCCTGTCGATATCGTGCTCACCCAGGTCCGGCCGCTTGCGCTGCACGCGATCGACCAGCTCCGCCCCGCCGGCCCGGACGCGCTGACAAGCGCCCGGTACGGCCAGGACTTCGCCGAGGTCAAGCGGTTGGGCCGGATCGACAGCCCGGACCGCACCGCGGAGCAGACCCAAACCGTACGGTTCTGGGCCGACCACGGCGCCGCGCAGTGGAACCGGGCCGTGCGCCGGATCGTGACCGAGCAAGGGCTCGACCTTGGTGAGGCGGCGCGGCTGTTCGCCATGGTGCACGTATCGGCCGGCGACGCCGGCATCGCGTGCATGGACGCGAAGTACCACTATCGGTTCTGGCGACCGGTCCACGCGATCACGCGAGCGGACACCGACGGCAACCCTGCCACCGAAGCCGATCTGACCTGGCAGTCGTTGCTCAACGTCAACCACCCGGAGTACCCGTCCGGGCACGGCTGCCAAACCGGAGCGGTCACCACCGCGTTGCGCGCGTACTTCGGGCGCGATCGGTTCCAGTACACGGTGGACAGCACCGTGACCGGCACGACCCGGTCGTACAGTTCCTTCAGCGCCGCCCTCGACGAGGTCCTCGAGGCGCGCATCTGGGCCGGCCTGCACTTCCGCAATTCCATGAACGACGGTGCACAGATTGGACGGCGAGCCGCCCGTTGGGCGGTCAACCACCACTTCGACGCCTAACTAACCGCGCGCCGGTGCCGCAACGCATGAGCGACAGACCATCCGGGGCTTGGTTCTCGATGTCAGAACCAAGCCCCGCTACCTGCGATTCCGTCGACCGCCTCGGACACCCGTACGCCCAATGCCTGACGCAGGTCGTCTGATCTCCACCGGCCGGCCGAGGAAGGCCCAGCCTTACCCGAGGCTCGTTGTAGCCTTACCGTCCCCTCACATTCGTCTGCCACGATGGGCGGCGCGCAAGGCCTCCGTCGGTGGCCGCGTCTGGCGTGGAAAGTCCCGTGCCTGATCGCCGTCCTGCTCATCACTGTGGCCGGATGTCGGCGCGACGACGCCGCGCCGGGCGATCCATTTCCGCGTGGCACATCCACGCATGCGATCGACGCTGGCGGGCTTAGCCGCGGGTTCCGACTCTACATTCCGCTGGCGCTGACGCTGGCGAGCCCGCTGCCGCTGGTCGTCATGCTCCATGGTGGATTCGGCAGTGCGGACGAGGCCGAGCAGACCTACCTGTGGAACGGCGAGGCCGACCGTTACGGGTTCGTCGTGGCCTACCCCGACGGGTTGAACCACGCGTGGTCGGTCGGCGACGGCTGCTGTGGCGAACCCGGCCGTCGCGGCACGGATGACGTCGCGTTTTATCACCGCCGTCGTGACGAGTGTCAGCGGTGGGTTGCCGATCGACCCAGAACGCGTCTATGCCACGGGCATCTCCAACGGCGCCATGATGTCCTATCGGCTCGCCTGCGAGTCAACAACCTTCGCCGCGATCGCTCCAGTGGCCGGCACGCTGCTAGGGACCTGCCGCGACCAGAAAGAGACGTCGGTGCTAAACATCCACGGGCTGGCCGACAACAGCGTGCCGTTCGACGGCAGCCCGGGAAATGGGCCAGCAAAGGTCGACGGCCTCGATATTCCCTCCGCGGTGGGCATCTGGCAGGCCGTCAACCAATGCGCCCCAGCCTCGGTGGAGACAGTCGGGGTCGTGACGACCTTACGCGCGACCTGTGCCGAAGGACGGGCGGTCGTACTCATCACGATCGCCGGCGCGGGTCACCAGTGGCCAGGTGGGCCCGACCGGACGCGAGTGCAGCGCGCGGTCGGCCTCGACCCGCCGTCCCATGCACTCGACGCCACCGACTCGATCTGGCAATTCTTCGCCGCGCATCCCCGCCCGTAGCCACGGGCCTTGCCGCCTGGCGTACATTGCTGGTGGCATGGAGCTACTTCGAGGCGTCGCGCTGGTCGCGGCCACGATAACTACGGGGCTGATGGCTGGCGTCTTCGGCCTCTACACGCACACGATCATGCCGGGGCTGCGTCGCACGGACGACCGGACATTCGTCGCCGCGTTTCAGTCCATCGACAAGGCGATCATCAATCCGTGGTTCCTGGTGAGCTACCTTGGCGCCCTGCTGTTCACCGGCTTGGCCGCGGCCCTCCACCTCGGCTCCGACACGCGATCGGCGCTGCCCTGGATCGCGGCCGCGTTCGTCCTGTACCTCGCTGCATTCGTCATCACCTTCGCCGTGAACGTGCCGCTCAACGACTCCATCAAGGCGGCCGGGCACCCGGACGGCATCGGTGATCTCACCTCGGTGCGAAAGCGGTTCAACGAAGCCAGGTGGGCTGCCTGGAACCTCGTCCGCACGTTGACGTCCACGGCGGCGTTCGTGTGCCTCACCTGGGCGCTCGTCGCGTACGGCGGTCGTAACTAAGACCGCTTGTTCACACCATCATCGACGGAGATTCAGATTTCGTCTTGAACCCGAAGATAAGGGCCGCGTTCGAGTGGTACGGCTCACTCGTCTAACGCGCCTCCGCGCCAAAGGTCCGGAACTGGATGTCGTGATCGTCCGCATCGGCTGCGGCGAACTGCAACAAGCGCTCGCCTTCCGCAGCCACTTCGGCGCGGTCTACTGTGGATAGCGAGCCGGTGAGGTCGACCGAGAGGATCGCGGTGCGAAGGTCTCGCGTGATCCGCCAGAACCCACATAGGAAGCCGTCTACGGTGACGGGCGCTTCAACGACCACGTGCCTGCGCTGTTCCTCGGTCATCATACGGCGGCGGTCATCGAAGGCAATCACTACGTTGTCCAGCTCGGGCAGGAACCGCGTTGGCGCGGGAGCATCGGGATCGGGTAGTGGCGCGTCGGCGATATCGAACAGCTCGGCGCCATCCTCGTTGCGGAAGACCCGCAGCTTCGGGCGGAGCCGCTCGACCACCTCGCGCATCCGGGTCATTCCGCACCACGCCTGCATGTCCTTGACGGTCGCGGGACCGAAACCCGCGAGGTAACGCTGGATCATCTTCTCCGGCGAGGCCCGCTTGGCCAACGGCCGGCCGAGCCAGCTCTCAGCCAGCGTGAAGGGGGTGGGTCCCCGCTGTCCCCAGGTGCCGTGGGGCGGCGGGTGCACCATCGCCAGCAGTCCCTGTGCCGACCACGCCAACCCCATGCTGTCACGATCAGGCCAACGCTCGGCGAGCGCCTTCGCCAGCTGCCGTCTAGTGAGAGATTCGTTGGCCAGCAGCAGCCCCCGCACAGCTGCGGTGAGCTCGGCGAGATCGATCTCCGAGGTAACCTTGCCGAACGACGCCTTCTGCCACCGGTCCAGCATCGGCTGCAGCGTCGGCCGCAGCCAGAGATAGTCCTCGGTGGAGACAATGTGTTGAGTCCCGCGGTACAACGTCGAGCGCACGACTTTGCGCTCGTACAGCAGCCGCGTCAGGTCGTCCTTGTCGAAGACCGCTGTGCGGGTCCACAGCCCGAGGTAGGGCAGGTGCGGATCCTGGGCCTGCACGCCGACTAGACGTTCGATGACCTTGAGCGGGGCGAGGTTCGTCCGCCGCAGCAGCAGCTGCCTCTCCAGAGTGGACCGGTTGAGGGCGCGCGCCGTGAGGACGGCCATGTCCGCTCTCCCCGAATGCTCGCCCACCGCTGCCTGGTCGCACACGTCACCGACAGGCTACGCGACCTCCCGCCGGCGTAGCCGGATCAACCCGACAATCATCGGCGTCAGCACCCACAATGCCACCGACGCGCCCAGTCGTGCCCAGCTCCGCCCGGTCATCTCGTTCTCCAGGAGCAGTCCCGCGGTGACCGACAGGTCGAGCCACTCCGACGTGGTACGCAGGGCGGAGATGAGGCTGCCGAGGATGCTCCAGGCGGTGGGCAGCACGAAGTAGAGCACGATGGCCAGCGACGGGCTCATCAGGAGCATGCCGAACGCGAGCCCGAGGAGCACGTAGAGCACCTGGTAGAGCGCGACCCTGCCGAGGTAAAAGGCGGGAATGTGCCAGGAGCCGTCCCCGCCGGCGAACAGGTTCGCGACTGCGGCGGCGGCGATGCAGGCAGAGATTGAGAGCAGCGCCAGCACGAGCGCCGCCAACAGCTTCGCGACGGCCGTGCGCGACCGCCGCGGTACGAGTGCGAAGGTGGTCAACGCGGTGCGCTGTGACCATTCGCTGGTTACCGACAGGATGCCCAGCACGGGCAGCAGGATCGCGCCCGGCAGGACGGTGGGTGCGAGGAGACCTGCGAAGGTCAGGTCCGTGGCATCGCCAGCGATCGCCACGATCACCACCACCGCGACGGCGAGGAGGCCCACGATGGCTAGCAGCCAGGCGCCGGCGCGCGTGTCGGCCACCTTGCGCAGTTCCACCACGGTCAGCTTCCACAGTGGAGTGTTTCGAACGCCGGCGGATCCTCGCGGCGGTTGGACGTCGGTGTGCTGGGCGTTGGCGTGCTGGGCGTTGGTATGCTGGGCGTGGTCTGTGGCGGTCACGGGGCGGTCCCCTCTACGGTGTTAGCGGTCAGCGCCAGAAAGATGTCTTCCAGTCCGCGGTTCTCCGCGGGGCGAAGCTCGAGCAGGACGGCGCCCGCGGCCGCGGCGGCCCGACCGACGGTCTCCGCGTCGGCGTCGACCAGGAACGCGCCGTGGGCGCTGGGTGTGACCGCCAGCCGTGCTGCGGCCAACGCCCGCTGCAGCGCCGCCGGGTCGCCCCCTCTGACGAACATGCCGGTATCGGCCAGCAGCTCGCCCTTTGTGCCGTGCGCGACAATCCGGCCGTTGCGGATGACCACCAGCCGGTCGGCCACCGCCTCCACCTCGCGCAGAAGGTGGGAGGAGAGCAGCACGGTGCCGCCACGGTCGGCGAAGTCGCGCAGCAGTCCGCGCACCAGAAGATGCCCTCGGGGTCCAGGCCGTTGGCGGGCTCGTCGAGGATGAGCACGCTCGGGTCACCGAGCAGCGCGTGAGCCAGGCCAAGCCGCTGCCGCATGCCAAGCGAGTAGGTGCCGACGCGCTTGCCGGCGGCGGACCGCGGCAGGTCTACGAGTTCGAGCAGCGCGTCGACCCGGCGCCGCGGCACCTCGAGGATCTGCGTGGCCAGGGTGAGAGTCTCCCGACCGGTACGCCCGGAGTGCAGCGCCGAAGCGTCCAGTAGGATCCCGACGTGGCGCCCCGGGTTGGGCAGCTCGCGGTACCTCACCTCGTTCACCGTGGCCGAGCCGCCGGACGGTGGGGTGAGACCACAGATCATCCGCATCGTGGTGGATTTGCCGGCGCCGTTCGGACCGAGGAAACCGGTCACGGTGCCAGGTGCGCACGCGAATGAGACGCCGTCAACGGCGAGCTGCGCCCCGAACCGCTTGCTCAGATGGTCAACCTTGATCATGCGGTCCAGCGTCGCGTACCGCGATGGTGGCCCGCATCGACCGGAGGGCGACGTCTCGCTAACCAAGGTCGACGCCGCCGTAGACCAAGGTCGGTATCCGGCGCCAAGCCCCGCCCGTAGGCTTGAACCACCATGAGCAGCACCACGGCCTCGACACCGGGGGCGCCCGCCGCGCCGTACCGTACCTGGCTGCTGCCGGCCATCCTGGTCGCCGACCCAAACACGGACGTGCAAGACGGACCGGCATGGCGGTCCGTCCGCGACTGGATCGTCGACTCGATCGGCTTCGTGCTGGCCATCGGCATCGGCCTCCTCGTCTTTGGGCTGGACACGCCCGGCAGGCCGGTCTCCGACGCGGAGTTCCTCATCGACGCAGCCCTCGCCGTACCGGCCTGCATAGCCCTCTGGTGGCGCAGGCGGTTCCCGGTAATCCTGGCGCTGGCGGCGGCCCCGATCGGTCTGTTCTCCTTACTGTCCGCGGGGATGGCGGCGGTCGCGTTGTTCACCGTGGCGGTGCACCGCCGCTTCGTGGTGGTGGTGGCTGTCGCCGCCGTGCATCTGCTCTGGTACCTGCCCTACCCCGTGCTCCACACCGACCCGGAGTTGACCTACTGGCAGTCCGTCGTGTGGGGCGTGTTGTTCATGGCGGCGATCGTGGCCTGGGGTATGTTCGTCCGCGCCCGGCGCCAGCTCGTGCTGTCGCTACGCGACCGCGCCCATCGTGCCGAGACCGAGCAGGCGCTGCGCGTCGCGCAGGCCCGGCACTTCGAACGCACCCGAATCGCGCGGGAGATGCACGACGTGCTCGCCCACCGTATCTCGCTGTTGAGCCTGCACGCCGGCGCACTCGAGTTCCGCCCGGACGCCCCTGCCGAGGAGGTTGCCCGCGCCGCCGCGGTCATCCGCGAGAGCGCACATCAGGCTCTGCAGGACCTCCGCGCGGTGATCGGCATCCTGCGCGAGGAATCGGCCGCGGCTCATCCGGAGCGTCCACAGCCGACGCTCACCGATGTGCCGGCGCTCATCGACGAGTCGCGGCTCGCCGGCACACACGTGAACAGCGACATTCGGGTGGCCGAGCCGGAGGTTGCACCCGAGAGTGTGGGGCGAACGGCGTACCGGGTGGTGCAGGAAGGGCTCACAAACGCCCGCAAGCACGCGCCTGGGACCACAGTGGACGTATGCGTGGACGGCACGCCCAGCCAAGGTATCACCATCTAGGTGCGAAACCGCCCACCTCTGGGTCACCGCGACCAGTCGGAGATTCCCGGTACCGGCACTGGACTCGTGGGGCTCGCCGAGCGGGTGGACTTATCCGGCGGGCGCATCGAGCACGGCCTGATCCCCTCGGGCGACTTCCGACTCTGGGTGTGGCTACCATGGCCAGCGTGATCCGCCTGCTGATCGTGGACGACGACCCATTGGTCCGCGCCGGTCTGTCCATGATGCTGGCCGGAACCGAGGACATCCGCATCGTGGGCGAGGCCGCCGACGGTACCGAGGTCGAGGCGGCCGTTGCGGCGCACTCTCCCGACGTGGTGCTGATGGACATTCGGATGCCCACGATGGATGGTCTGGCCGCGACCGAGATGCTGCGCCGACGGCGGGACCCGCCGGAGATCGTCGTACTGACCACGTTCGACGCTGACGAGCAGGTGCTGCGGGCGCTACGTGCGGGCGCGAGCGGGTTCCTGCTCAAGGACACTCCACCGGCCGAGCTCGTCCGGGCGCTGCGCCGCGTCGCCGCTGGCGAGACGATCCTCTCGCCGACCGTGACCCGGCAGCTCATCAACCACGTGGCGGACGGCGGCGGCGAGGCCCGCGGACGGCGGGCCAACGAACTGCTCGGCCGGTTGAGCGAGCGCGAGCGGCAGGTCGCTATCGCGGTGGGGCAGGGAAAATCGAACGCGGAGATCGGTGCGGAACTGTTCATGAGCGTGGCAACGGTGAAGGCACACGTCTCGCGGCTGCTGAGTAAGCTCGAGCTGAACAACCGGGTGCAAGTCGCCCTGCTGGCGCACGACGCGGGCCTCACCTGACATAACGGCACGCCCTGAGCCGTGGGTATTGTCGAGAATTCGTCGCCTCCTCCGACCTACCTACGAGAGGCGCCCACGGGGCGCCGGAACCACTCGTGCGCAGCCGCGAAGGAGATCCCATGCACGACACCACACGAAGAGTTGGCCGCCCTACGAGACTCTCGATCCCGAAGCTAGGCGCCGCGTTCGATGGTCGGGTGATCGCGCCCGGCGACGCCGTCTACGACCAGGCCAGGGCCGTGTTCTACGGCGGGTGGGATCGCCGGCCGGCTGTCATCATCCGGCCGACCGACGCCACCGAGGTCACCCGCGTGGTCTCGCTGGCCCGCGAAACGGGACTGGAGCTGGCGGTCCGCAGCGGCGGGCACAGCAACGCCGGCCACAGCACCACTGACGGGGGTATCGTCCTCGATCTCTCCGAGATGAAGGCCTTGGAGATTGACGCCGAACACCGCACTGCGTGGGCCCAGACTGGGCTGACCGCTGGCGAGTACACGACCGCGGCCGGCGAGTACGGGTTGGCCACCGGCTTCGGGGACACCGGATCGGTCGGGATCGGCGGCCTTACCCTGGGCGGCGGAGTCGGCTATCTGGTACGGAAACACGGCCTGACCATCGATGACCTACTCGCCGCCGAGGTCGTGACCGCGGACGGCCAAATCCTGCATGTCGACGCCGAGACGCACCCGGACCTGTTCTGGGCGATCCGGGGTGGCGGCGGCAACTTTGGGGTGGCCACCCGCCTGCAGTTCCGCCTACACCCGATGGAGACTGTGGTCGGAGGGATGCTGCTGCTGCCCGCGACTGCCGAGGTGATTGCCGGGTTCATCGCGGCGGCCGAGGCCGCTCCCGAAGAGCTATCGGCGATCGCAAACGTTATGCCCGCCCCACCTATGCCCTTTGTGCCCGCCGAACGCCATGGCCAGCTGGTGATCATGGCGATGCTGATGTACGCGGGACAAACCGATGCCGGCGAACGCGCGGTCGACCGGTTCCGGTCCCTAGCAGAACCCGTGGCTGACCAGGTCCAGCCAATGCCGTACGCGCAGATGTATCCACCCGAGGACGAGAGCTACCACCCGACCGCCGTCGGCCACACCATGTTCATCGACACCGTCGACGGCAACGTGGCGGACACGATAATGACGTACCTGCAGGCCTCGGATGCGAGCATGCGAGTGGCCCAGCTGCGGCCGCTCGGCGGTGCGATGGCCCGCGTGCCAGCAGTCGCGACTGCGTTCGCGCACCGGCAAAGCCGCATCATGGTCAACGTGGCCGCCTTCTACGACGGCCCCGCCGATCAGGCGCTGCGCCAAGCCTGGGTCACCCAGTTCGCCGCCGCGCTGCAGCAAAACGACCGGGGTGCGTACGTCAATTTCCTCAGCGACGAGGGTCCGGACCGGGTCCGGCAGGCCTACCCTGTCGCCACCTGGGAGCGACTGGTGGCCGTCAAACGCCGCTACGATCCCACCAATCTGTTCCGGCGCAACCAGAATATCCCGCCCGAGACCGACTGAGCCGTGCCGTGAGCATGAGCATCGGTCCGATCGAAGCGGCGCGTCATCTCGCGGATACGCCCCGACATTAGTCATGATGCAGGCATGATCGGCCGGCTAGAGGAGACCGTGCTCGACCGCCCTGATCCCCGAGCGCTCGCGGCGTTCCACGCGGAGATCCTGGGCATGCGAGTCAATGAAGATAGCGAGGACTGGGTGGTCATCGGCATCGAGTCTGGCGTGCGTCAACTCGCGTTCCAGCGCGCGTCGAGGTGGGTACCCCCACGCTAGCCGGACCCCGAGCACCCGCAGCAGCTGCATCTCGACATCCGCGTTGTCGACGTCGACGCGTCGTGACATCATCTCCCCAGGCCCGATGACCACGGTACGAGTGTGACGACAGTTACCTCGCCGGCACATGCCCGTCAAGGCTCCGAGCCGTCCTCACCTGCCGCGAAGCGCTCGCACCTATCGGTTGAGGGCTGTGCCACCGCGGCGCGATCCGCGCTCGTGTTTCGCCGGCGAGAGTGTGCGGGACCCAAATATGTCGGTGGCTGCCGTTAACGTCGCCGCCATGCCGTCGCATCTGCATGAGGTGTTGGTCGAGATGTTTCGGGACCGGCCGGTGTTGGCCGCGGAGCTGCTGGCCGGTCCGCTGGGCGTTGCCGTTCCCACCTTCCAACGGGCGTCGCTGTCCTCGGGTGAGCTGACCGACGTC
>Ga0209889_1000131_pt1 | contig 16216 bp, 15 predicted proteins | sample GWRWN1_0_10_FD_187233 | JGI IMG/M metagenome (GOLD analysis project Ga0209889, IMG submission 187233) | Riverbed sediment microbial communities from areas with no vegetation in Columbia River, Washington, USA - GW-RW N1_0_10 (SPAdes)... | ecosystem: Environmental > Aquatic > Freshwater > River >... | reverse complement strand
CGCGTGGTGGCCGGGTTGTTCAGCAGGAAGAAGACCGGCGAGCGCAGCGTCTCGGCGACGACGGCGAGTGTGAACTGGTCCTTTACGATCACGCTCGCCTTGAGGACGGCCCACAGCGGGAACAGAATGAAAATGATCACAAAAGCCCCAGCCCACAGGACGCTGCTCGCGATGAAGGCGTCCGCCCGCAGCACACCTGCGAGCGCCAGCCCCGTTCCCAGGACTGCCAGGAAGCCGAGCCCCGCCACAACGGCCGCACCGCTGAACGGCTGACCCGCGCCAAACAGCCTGAGTGCGACCAGGACCGTGCCGAGCGCGCCAAGGCCGAGAGCCACACGCCCGCGCTGCGCGTTCGTCCATGGCAGACTTGCCGCGACCGCCACGAGGACCGCGGTCGCGAGGATCGCGGGCATGAGCGGTGAGCTCCCCAGAAGCGCCAGACCAGTCGAGCTCGTAGTGAACGTGAACAGATCGCGACCGGAGCGGGTCCAGGGGAGGAGCAGCGCGCCGAGGAACGTGATCCCTCCCCAGGAGAGCAGCGTCGTGTTGGGGGCGACCCGAAAGGCCGGAATGGTTAGGATGCGCGCCATGGCTTCTGCCGGGACGCCAGGAGGCCGGGGGATTGCCCCGGCCTCCCACCGCGCATTATTTCGGGAGCGGGAAGACCTCTGTCGTCCACTTTTTCACGAGACCGTCCCGCACGGCCGCGCTGCCGTACTTGAGGAAGTCGTACTTGATGACGTTGAAGTCTTGAAAGCGTGGGGCGATCCTTGGCACGCCGGTCTTGCCGTTGGATGGAATCTGATATGACTGGCCCTCAGAGGCGGCCAGGGCCTGCGCCTCGGGGGTGAGGGCCCAGTCGATGAACGCGACGGCGTTGGCGCGATTTTGGGTTGCCTTGACCAGGCTGAGCCCACCGATCTCGTAGCCGGTGCCGTCCCGTGGTGCACCGTACGTGATCGGGAAGCCCTTCAGTACCTGGTCCACTGCGTCGTGAACGAAGGTGATGCCGACGGCGACCTCTCCCCGGCCTGCCAGCTGTCCGGGACCGGCCCCGCTGCGCGAGTACTCTGCGACGTTCTTGTGGATCGCTTTCAACAGGTCGAACGCCGTCTTCTCACCATAGACCTGCACCAGAGTGGCGACCAAGGTGTACCCGGTGCCCGACGTGTTGGGATTCGGGTAGGCCACGAGACCCTTGTAGCGCGGATCCGCCAGGTCTCTCCATGTGCGTGGGACCGGAAGGTTCTTCTCATTCAGCAGGCGCTCGTTGACAGCCCACCCGAGGATGCCCGCGTAGAGGGGGATGTACTTGCCGGCCACGGCGTCGCGGAACTCGGCGCGGAGATCGGTCCACGCCCTCGGCCGTAAGAACTCGGTCAGGCCTTCCTCATTGGCGACAATGTGCGGGTCCCCGGTGCCGCCGAACCACACATCAAAGGAAGGATTCTGCCGTTCGGCGCGCAGGCGTGCCAGCGCCTCACCGGAGCTGAGGCGCACGAAATCCACCTGGAGACCCGTGGCCTTGGGGAATTCCGCCTTGACCGCGTCACACCAGGCCGGGTTCGGACTGCACAGGACCGTTACTTTGCCCGCTGGCGCTGCCGAAGCCACACCGAACGACATCATGGCCAGTGCCAGCAGTATTCCTACGACTCTCCTCACTCGCATCCCCTCCCCTTGGATTACTGCAGCTCTGACGATCCCTTCACCAGCGGACGAAGATAGCTGACCGCCTGCCGCGCCGCGCTGACTGGGTCCGGACGCGGGAGAATCTCCGCCGAGAGATAACCGTCGTAGCCCACTTCCCGCAGCGTGCGGACGATGGATGAAAAATCCAGATGTCCCCAACCTGGGGCCCACCGATTGCTGTCGGCGGCATGGATGTGGCGTAGGCGCCCGCCCGCTAGGCGCAGTGCCGCCTCCAGCGACATCTCCTCGATGTTCATGTGGAATGTATCCGCGAGCAGGCCGAGTGCGGACGAGCCATGCCGCCGGATCACCGTGAGAACGTCGTCGATGGTCCCGAGATAATCGGTTTCATAGCGATTGATCGGCTCCAACACGACCGGCACCCGCTCTCGCTCGGCGACCGGCAGAATGCGGCGCAGCGCGCCATCCAGCCGGGCGTCGGTGGCGGCACGATCGCCGCGGATCCGACCCCGCAGGAGGCCTATGATCACCATCGATCCAAATTGCGCCGCCAGTTGGATGTGTGACTCCATTCGTTCGATGGCCCGCGCTCTGATGCCTTCGTCGTCGTGCGAAAGGCTCAAACCGTCTTTGAGATACGCTTGACCCGTGCCGATCGCCGGAACCTGTAGTCGCGCATCGCGAAGCGCATGCGCGACGGCTTTTGCATCTACGTCCCCCGGATCCCGCACGGCCAGTTCGACCCCGTCATACCCCAGCTCAGCAGCCATCCGGATGCCGTCCTGCCATGATCCACGTACTGCCACGGCATCGAAGGTGGTGTCGTCGATAGAAACAACAAGGCTCAACTTCATACCAGAACCATCGCTCGACGCCGGGCGTCGAGCGATAACATCATGGCGGCCACCCCAACGAGTAGATGCTCTTTCCGCCCTTGGCCGGGCCTTTCAGAATCACCTCGAGCTCCTCCCGATCGCGCTCCGTGACCAGGTCTATCGGGGGCAGCTGCCCCGGCGGGAACACTTTGAGGATGTCGGTGACGAGCCTTTCCATGTAGTCGAGCAACGCTTCGACCCCGTCCAGGGCTTTCTCGGAGCTGGCGAGCGACGGCTTGCCGACGACACCCTCAATGTAGGCCTTCACCTCGATCGGTCCGGCGCCGATGTGGCCGTACCAATTGATCGGCCGCCGGAGCAGGTTGCCCGCCTTGTCGACGTGCCCTTCCGGCAGGAAGCCGAAGGGGGTGTTGTCCACCGCCCACTCCTGCTTCATCAACTCAGGGAAGAGGGCGAGACACCATGAGGTCTCCGCCTCGTCGGCGTGGATGAACGGCGTCTCATACGGCCCGCCCTGGCTCTTGAGCTTGAAATGGTCGGGCACCGCATGGTACCAGTTCAGGTTCACGACGAGCGCCGGCACGCGGTATCGCTTTCCGAACTGATGGATGGCCGTCGGGATGACGTACTCCTGGCCGTGACCGTTCAGGAGGATCTGCTTTCGGAAGCCCATGTTCCAAAATCCGGCGATCATCGCGCGGAGGAACCCGGTGAAGACCTCCTCCGGGATCACGACCGTGCCCGGCATGCCGAGATGGTGGTAGGGATGGGATCCCCACCACAGCGGCTCCGAGACGGTGCATCCGGTGCGTTCCGCCACCGCTTCGGCCATGCGGGTAACGAGAAAGATGTCCTCGCCGATCGGCGCGTTCGGCCCGTGCGCTTCGGTCGCTCCAAGCGGTACGATCAGCACATCGTTCTTTTTGAGACGCTCCTCTATGTCGCGCATCGTCATCGTCTGCACGTAGATGCCGGTGCGCTTGTCCATGTGCCCGCCTTTGGGGGGCAGGTCCCAGTTGCCAGGCATCACAGTCCTCCTTCGCTCACGTCTCCGTGAGCAGATGAATGCGGTCCCGCGGGATTTCCAGGTACACCTCGCCGCTCAAGAGGCCTTCGCCCGGCGACGGGACGTCCACGATCCAATGTCGCCCGGCCGCATCTACCCAGTACCGCGCGAGGGTCCCCAGGAAGCTTGCCGCCGTAACGTATCCACGGAGCACGTTGGCCACCTCCTCGGGCGGCCGGGCATGCAGTCGGATGGCCTCCGGGCGCAAGACCACGGTAACGCGGCGGCCGGGAAGGGCCCCATCGGGCACGGTGAGGCTCACGCCCTCCATGCGTACCTGGCCGGGGGCGCTTACCTCGCCCTCGAGGAAGTTGGCGAGTCCGACGAAGTCCGCGACGAACCGGTCGACCGGGTGGTGATAAATCTGAAGCGGCGTGCCGAGCTGCAGGATGCGCCCGCGGTTCATGACCGCGATGCGGTCGGAGATCGCGAGGGCCTCCTCCTGATCGTGCGTGACGTACAGCGTGGTCTTGCCCAATTGCTGCTGGAGTTGGCGGATCTCGGAGCGCACGCGGACGCGCAGCTTCGCGTCGAGGTTGCTGAGGGGCTCATCCAGCAGCAGCACTTCCGGCTCCACCACGAGCGCGCGTGCCAGCGCGACGCGCTGCTGCTGACCGCCGGAGAGCTGATGCGGGAATTTCCGCTGCTGTCCGGCCAGGCCCACGAGCTCGAGCACCTGCTCTACGCGGCGGGTGGCTTCGTCCGCGCTCACGCGACGGAGACGCAGCCCGTAGCCGACATTCTCGCCGACGGTCATGTGTGGGAAGAGCGCATACTCCTGGAAGACCATCGCGGTGTTGCGGCGATGCGCCGGGATATCCGTCACACGGATGCCGCGCAGGAAGATATCGCCCTGGTCCGGGTGGTGAAATCCTGCGACCATCCGGAGCAGCGTTGTCTTCCCGCAGCCCGAGGGACCGAGCAGGGTCGTGAAGCTGCCCTCCTCCACGTCGAGCGAAACCCCGTCCACGGCCACGGTGGGGCCGAATCGCTTCGTGATGTCCTGCACGCTCACGTGCGCGCGATTCATTGCGATTACCCCACCCCCGGGGAGCGCACGGTGCGCCCGACGGCGATCCACGTCACGCCGATCGACGCGAACGTCAGCAGCAGGAGCATCGTCGTCAACGCCGCCGCCGCGCCCCAGATGTTGTTCTGGATCATGTTCAGGATCACGAACGTGGCGACGACCTGTCCGGGGGCGATGAGAAAGATCACGATGCTGACGTTGGTCACCGCCCGGATGAACGAGACGGCGAACGCCTCGACCAGGGCGCGGACTAATAAAGGAAGGTACACGTCGCGCAGGACCTGTAACCCCGTGGCTCCCAGGTTCACCGCGGCCTCTTCGATGCTCCGTTCGATCTGCTTGAGCCGCGCGGAAGCCGCCTGGTAACCCATCGGCAGGTGCCAGAAGGCCAGGGCGGCGGCCAGCACCCAGACGGTGCCGCCGATCGGCGTGGCGTTGAACGCAAGCACGTACCCGACCCCAACGAACACGCCCGGGAGCGCGCCGGGAAGAACCGCCAGGAAATCCAGCACGCCCCGGAACGGAAGATGGCGGGAGGTGAGGAACGCGACGACGACGCTCACCGTCCCGGTGATCACGCCGGCCAGCGCGCCGATTTTCACGCTGCTCCAGAGCGAGGCGATCCTGTCGGCGGCGAGCCTCCAGTGTTCCAGGGTCAGCGACCAGTCGCGCCCCCACACTGTGGTAAACGCGCCGGCAACGACGCCGAGGTACACCAGGAGCACCAGCAGGCTGACCAGACTACATATCGCGACCGCGCCCCATTTCAGGACCGGAGGTGTCGACGGCCGTTCGATCCGCGACCCGCGCCCGGTGACCACCGTGTACACGCGGCGGCTGACCCAAAAGCGCTCCAGAAGGAAGAGCGCGACGGTGGGGATCAAGAGCATTGCGACCACCAGCGCGGCGCCTTTGAGATCGCCCATCCCTTCCATGCGAAACCAGGCTTCGGTCGCCAGCAGCGGAAAGCCGCCCGCGATAATGACGGCGTTGCCGAAGTCGGCCAGCACCGAGATGGCCACCACCAGCATCGCGCCGGCGATCCCCGGACGGGCGAGCGCCAGCGAGATGGACCGCAGCACGGTCCATTCATCGGCGCCCAGGTTTCGGGCCGCGTGCTCGAGGCTGGGGTTCACAGCGTCCAGCACGCCGGCAATGATCAGCATGGCCAGCGGGAAGAACGCGATCGTCTGCACGAGCCAGAGTCCATGCCACCCGAAGATGTTCGCCTGCAACCCCAGCAGCGATCTGGTGATGAGGCCCTGGCGGCCGAACATCAGGATGTACGCAAACGCGACCATGAACGGCGGCGCAAACAGGGGCAGCATGGCCAGCCCACGGAACATGCGGCGGCCCGGTAGGTCCGGACGTGTTGTGGCAAACGCGAAGACCAGTCCGACGACCGTTGCGCTGATCGTGGACAGGACCATCATCATCAGGCTGTTGCGCGCGGCCTGGATCCAGCGCAGGCTCTCCGGAATGGCGAGGTAGTCCCGCAGCGAGGGATACACCAGCACGCGAAACGCGGGGTAGAGCACGAATAGACCTAATGCCGCCGCTGTCCCGAGGAAGGTCAGCAGCAGCCCGGGATCCGCAGTCTGACGGCGGATCTCTCCCCAGCGGGCAACGGCCATCGGCATCACCACCACGCGGTGGCCCGACTCCAGCAACGGCCGGGCCACCGCACCTTCAACTGCGCCTGCCCTAGCGGCCGACTTCCCTCGTCCAGCGCTCGCGCAGCCGTGCCTGGTTCTGGATGGCCCACTCCAGGTCGTACTTCACGAACTTCAGCTGGTTGAACGGTGTCGCGCCGCGTGGCACCTCGACGTCTGCGCGGACCGGATAGCGGAAGCCGTATCTCGCGTTGATGTCCTGCGGCACGCGCGTCATCAGGAAATCGATGTAGGCCCTGGCCCCCGCCGGATTGGGCCCACCCTTGATGATGGACACCGCCCCCACCTCAAAACCTGTGTCCGGCGGCACGATCACCTCGAGCGGCGCCCCACGCAGGATGCGCGCGCCAATTCCCTCATGGGCCCACATCATGCCCACCATGGCCTCGCCACGCTCCAGGAGCGTGATCGTCCCGGGCGCGGTCGGCGTGAACTGGACCGCGTTCGTGTTGAGCGACTTGAGGTACGTCCAGGCTCGGTCTTCACCCAACCGGAACACCTGCGCGGCGACGAAGATGTATCCACCACCTGTCGTCACGGGGCTCGGCATAGCAAAGACGCCTCGGAACTCAGAACGGGCCAGATCGTCCCAGTTAGCCGGTTTGGCGACGCGTCGCGGCGCCATCTCACTGTCCCAGCGGTCGGTATTAATGATGATCGACAGCGCGCCGAGGTACCACCCGTGCCAGTAGCCGGCGGGATCCAGATAGTCGGGGCTGATTTTCGCCTCAGCGGCGACCGCGGAGCGGTACGGCAGCAGGAGCCCTTCGCGGCCCAGCGGGATGTGGAAGTCGCGCGATCCGCCGACGAAGATGTCGGCGCGCGGCCGGTCCTTTTCCGCTCGGATGCGCGCCTGCAGCGTGCCGGCGGCCGCCACACTGAGCGCTTCCACCTGGATGCCCGTGCGGCGGGTGAACTCGCGGTTCACCAGCGAGGTTTCGAGATCGGGCAGCGCGGAGTAGACGATGATCCGCGGCTGCTGAGCGTTGACGAGCCAGAAAGACGGCAGCAGACCCACCAGCAGGGCCACGGCCGTCAGGGCAACCCACACTCTACGCATTGCTCTCCCCTCCTCTATGTGCTGACTGCGTACTCTCCCCCGCCAGGATGAAGCGCTCGATGACATGACGAAGGCCTTCATGCTCGTTGGTGGCCGTCACGAAATCGGCGTGGGCTTTGAGCTCGTCCGGCGCATTTCCCATGGCCACGCCCAGGCCGGCGAGCTGGATCATCTCCAGGTCGTTGAGATTGTCGCCCACAGCGATCACGGCGCCGAGCGGAATCCCCAGGTGCTCCGCCACGAACTGCAGGGCGACCCCTTTGGAACTGCCGATCGGGATGATCTCCATGTACGTCTCTTCGCTGAACACCAGATTGATGGGCAGGGGCAGGCGGCGAATCAGTCCGGCCGCGCGCTCGAGGTCCGGCCGTGCGCCGATGATCAGGATCTTCATCGGGTTCCGGGGCAGGAACGCCACCAGATCGCCGACCTCGTCGACCTGCAGCCCGTCTTTGCGGCGATATCGGTCCGTGATGGGGTTGGCCTGCCCCGTATAGACACGGTTGTCGACATAGAGGTGTGGCTGCACTTCGGGGATCGCGCGAAGCGTCTCCAGCACCGCGCGCGCCTGATCGTAGTCCAGATGCACCCGGCGGAGCACCGTCTGGGTCGTGAAATCGAAGACCAGGCCGCCGTTATACAGGATTGCGGGCGGATCCGCCCCGAGCCGGCGGAAGTATGGCTCCGCCGACAGCCACATGCGTCCGGTGGCCAGGCACACCCGCACGCCCCGCGCCTGGGACGCGCGGACCGCCTCGCGCACTCCGGGCGTGATTTGCCGGTCGCCGGTGACCAGCGTGCCGTCGATGTCGGCCACGATCATGCGGTACCTCATCGCTGGGGCACAGGCTCCGGCAGCGGCAGTGTGATGAGCCGCTCGTCACGCACGGCCCTGTAGCAGGCTTCCACGAGCTCGGTCGCGCAGTACCCGTCATCGGCCGTGACCGCGGGCGGCCGCTCGCCGAGAACCGCATCGATGAACATCCGGTCTTCCTCGACGTAGCCCCATTTTTCCTCGAACGGCATCTGGAAGCAGTCCAAGGCCTCCACCTGTTCGCGCATCCCCGGGCTGAACCAGGCGCGCTCGAGCTCTTCCGTGACTACGGTCTTGTGCTCACCGTAGATCTCCACCCGCTCGTAGGGAAACAGCCAGGACGTGTGGGCCACGCTGGTCAGCGAGGCGATCACGCCGCTATGAAACCGCAGCAGGGCGATGAAGCCGTCGAGCTCTTGATAGACGCTGCGCCTGGCCCATCCCTGAAGCTCTTTCACGTCACCGAAAAGGAAGCGGGCCATGTCGAACATGTGAATCGGCGTCTCGTAAAGGTAGCCGCCGGTGACTTTCGGATCGCCCGTCCACGGCGGCTGCTTGAGCTCGCCGCGGTTGTGCTTCATCTGGGCTTCAAAGGGTGCGATCCGGCCGTCCTCGATCACCTGCTTCGCGAATGCGTACACGTTGGCAAAGCGCCGGTTGAACCCGAGCTGGTAGACCCGGTTGCCGCGCTTTGCCGCCTCGCGAATGAACCAGGCGCCTTCCAGCGACGTGGCCATCGGCTTCTCAGAGAAGACGTGGACGCCGGCGATGAGCGAGCGAAGCACCGGGTCGACGTGCATCGTGTTGGGCGTCGTGATGTAGACCGCGTTGATGCCGGCCTCAAAGAGCGCCTCGAGAGAGGGTACCGGCTTTACGCCGACCTCGGCGGCGAGTCTGTCGGCGGCCTGTGGCACCACGTCCGCCACGCCGACGAGCTGCACGCGCGCGTCCTTGCGGAGGTTCAGCGCGTGAATCCGGCCGATGAACCCCGCGCCGAGGATGCCCACGCGAACCGTCATGCGAAGAGCGCCTCCATCTTCTCTTTCGAGACCCGGGCGAGCCGGACCGGGTCCCAGGCGTAGTACTCCGGGCGAAACAGCTCGATCGAATACGGACCGCTGTAGCCGAGCGCCTCGATGCGGCTCACAAGTTCGCGCAGCGGGATCACGCCGTCACCGGGCAGCAGCCGGTTGGCGTCGGTCAGCTTGGATCGCGGCCGGTCCTCCGCGTCGTCGAGGTGGATGATGACCAGCAGCTTCGGATCGAGCCCCTCAAGCATCCGCCAGCTCGATCCCCCCGCATAGAAGTGGAACGCATCGATGACCAGCCCCACCGCCGGGTCGTCGACCGCGTCCACGATCTCGCGCGCGGCCGCAAGCGTGTTCACCGAGCAGTCGCGGAACCCGAGAAACTCGAACCCGATCCGCACGCCGTAGCGCTTGCCGACCTCAGCCATCGCCCGCAACGCGTCCACTGCCGTCTCGACGACCTTGGAACGATCGGCGACCTCGTCGGTGAAACTCGGGACGGCCACGACGTAGGGGCAGGCCAGCGCCGCGGCCCACTCGCAGAACGCCGCGCAGCGATGCAGCAGTTCTTCCAGGTCGGCGCCGCCCGTCGGGTGCGTCGCATGCTCGAGCGCGTTCAGCGTAAATGGCTCGACGCCGGCGTCCCGCATCTCGCGGCGGAGCCCATAGAGGGTGCCCCCAGCCTCCAAATAGGCGCGCAATTTCGTCTCACGAATCTCCAGGATGTCAAACCCCGCCTCCTGCGCTGCGCGCAGATCGGTACTTAGGTCGGCCGTTCCGGTCGTCGCCTCGTTCAGCCCAAACCGCGGCATCAAGACACGACCTCGATGGACCGGCGGACGGCCTGAGCACTATCGCCGGTCGGCCAGCACTCCAGGCCGATCCAACCCTGGTAGTTGTGCTCCCGCAGGACGCGGACGATTTCAGTCCAATCGATGGCCCCGCTGCCCGGCTCGCCCCGTCCCGGGACGTCGGCTGCGTGGACGTGCGCAGTTACGGCCAGCGCCGGGGGCAGGCGTTCAAGCAGGTCCGCGTGCATGATGCGCATGTGGTAGATATCGAGAAGCAAACGTACGGAGGGCTGATCGACCTCGTCGATCAGCCGACATGCATCGGGCAGGGTCTCGAGGAAGTACCCCGGATGATCCAGGGCGGAGTTCAGGGGCTCTACCGCGAGCGTCACACCCACCGCCTCGGCCATCTTCCCCGCCTTCTGCAGCCCACCCACGGCGTCTTCCCACTGGGATCCCCACGACCGATCGGGCGCTGCGTACCCGACGTGCGCGACGAGCACGCGTGTGTCCAGCTGTCGCGCGACCTCCAGGGACCGCGCGAGGTGTTCCAGAACCCGACCGCGGCCGCTGGCGTCGACGAGCGGTTCGTCGAATGTATTGCCGCTGAACGCCACGACGGGAAGGTCCAGAGCCCGCGCGTGATCCTCCAGCCGGGCGAGGTCGCGCCCCCGCCAGTCCCAGAACTCCACGCCGCCGGCAACCGCCGCGACCTGCATGGCCTGGTCGAACGGCATCTGCGCGGTCATCGCGTCAAGGCAGACACAGACCTTCACGCCTTCTCCCGAACCGCGCCGAACGTCAGCGCCGTGAGCACGTATCGCCGCGCCAGCAACAACAGGAGCACCGGCACCGCCGCGGCGATGGCGCCCACCGCAGCCATCTCGTTCCAGATGATCTCGAACTGCGTCACCAGGCTGGCCACGCCAATCGGGAACGTCTGAGACCGCGGCGTGGCGCTGAGGATGAAGGCGAACATGAACTCGCTCCATGACAGGGCGAACGTGATCACGGCAGTAGCGAGTAACGCCGGTGCGATCTGCGGGAGCAGGATGGTGAAGAAGGCGCGCAGCCGGGTCGCCCCGTCCACGAGCGCGGCTTCCTCGATCTCCATGGGGACTTCCAGGAGGGATCCCTTCAGCATCCAGGTCGCAAACGGCAGGCTGAAGACGGCGTACAGCAGGACGAGCGAGAGCGGATTATCGTACAGCCCCGCCCGGCGCACGATGTCGAAGAACGGGATGACCACCACGATCGGCGGCAGGAAGCGCAGGCTGAGGATCCAGTTGAGCAGCGCGCGCCGGAAGCGAGGCGAGACCGGCAGCCGGGTGATCGGATAGGCGATCAGCATCGACACGATCAGACCGATCCCCACGGCGGCGAGGCAGACCACCAGGCTGTTGCGCAGGAGCGTAACGAACCCTCGCGAGACCATGACGGAGACGAAGGGCTGGACTGTCGCGCGTTCGGGGAAGATTGTAGCGGGAAAGCGGTAAAATTCCCCGAGCGGCTTCACCGCGGTCAGGACCATCCAGAAGTAGGGGAAGAGATATAGGGCGCCAAGAATCAGCAGCACGGCGATCGACACCAGGCGCCAGAACCCTCGTGGTTTCACTCCGCGACCTCCCGTCCCAGGTAGCGGCCCAGGATGGCGAACGCCAGTGAGGACACTGCAAGGACAAACAGCGAGACTGCCGCAGCATACCCCAGGTTGAAGAACTTGAATGCGATGCGATACAGATACACGCTGAGGAACTCGGTCGTCGCGCCCGGGCCGCCACCGGTGAGCACGAGGACGTGGTCGAAGACACGGAACGTGTCGGTGAACCGGAAGATGAGCACCAGCAGCAGCAACGATGAGAGGTACGGGAATTCGATGTGCCGGAACAGGTGCCATCCGCCGGCGCCATCCACCAGGGCCGCCTCGACCGCATCCTGGGGCACCGCCTGGAATCCCGCGAAGCATACCAGGAATACGAACGGCATCCACTGCCATACGTCCACGCTCACGACGGCGAACATCGCCGTGTCCGCCCGCGACAGCCACAGGATGTCCTCTCCGATGAGGCCCACGGCGCGCAGCCCGGCGTTGAGCACGCCGTAGGTGGGCGTATAGATCAGCCGCGCGATAACGCCAGCAGAGACCGGCGGGGTGACCATCGGGATGATGAACAATAAATAGATCAGCGTGCGGGCCCATCCGCTGCGGATGGTGCGGTGCACAAGTAGCGCGAGGCTAAGGCCGAGCGCAATCTCCAGCACCAGCGCAGACGTGACATAGATCGTTGTCGCCCGGAGTGAGGCGAAGAGGAGCGGATCCTGGAACGCCCGCGCGAAGTTGTGGAGTCCAACGAACTCGCCGGTTCGGTAGTTGCGCAGGCTCAGGCCGATGTTGTAGATGAGCGGGTACGCCACGAGCGCGGCAAGCAGCAGCACCGGCGGCGCCACGAGCAGGTAGGGACTGAGTCGGCGCAGCTGACGCGCTCTGTGAAGGGAAACAGGCCCGGGGGCGCTGAACCCCCGGGCCCGAACCTCACCGATAATACCCGGCCTCCTTCATGTGCTGCTCGATCTCACGCGCCGCCTTGGCGATGGCGTCCTGCGGTGTCTCCAACCCCGCCAGCGCCGCGTTCACGTGCGTCCCGAGAATGGCCTCGACCGCGAACCACTCCTGCGTGCGCGGGCGCCACTGTGCCGGAGCCTGCAGCGAGTCCGCCATCGCCCGGAAGAACGGGAATTTCTTGTTCATTTCCGAGTTCATCAGGACGGACTTGCGGAACGGGATGCCGCCGCCCAGCGCGTACGGCCGCTGCACTTTCGCGCTGGTGGCCCACAGGATGAACTCGTAGGCCCACCGCTGGTTCTTGCTGCCCTTCGGGATGGCGAGCAGCCAGTTGCCCATCAGCGGCGTGTGCCGGCCGCCCGGGCCAGCCGGGGCCAGCGTGTAGCCCATCTTGCCGACGACTTTGGACACTGCGGGATTCTCCACGATGTCCGTGATCTCGGCCGGCCAGATGAAGCCCTGCGCCGCGCGCCCTGTGGCGACCTCGCGGGCGCGTTCAGCCGCGTCGTAGTTTTCAACCCCGCGCGGGGCATACTGCTTCAGCGTCTTGGCAAAGAAGGTCAGGGCGTCAACCGACTGCTTCGAGTTGAGGACGACCTTCCAGTTGTCGTCGAAGATCCGCCCGCCGTAGGAGAGCAAGAGCGGCGTGAACTCCGAGATTACCGGGTTGCCCTTGGCTCCGCGGATGACGAAGCCATAGATCGGCTTCTTGGGGTCATAGACCTTCTTGGCGTTCCTGACGACGTCGGCCCAGGTCTTCGGCGCCGAGACCAGGTCCTTGCGGTACATGAAGAACTCCACGTTCCCGACGAGGGTGATGGCGTAGAGATGCCTCGCCTTTGCCTTCTCACCGGGGGGCACCGGACCGCGCGGCGGGGGCCACGAGCCCAGGTCGTAGACGACGGAGAAAATGTCGCTCTCGCGCTTGTACCCGAACGTGGAGTCCAGCGGCACGAGCCACCCTTCGCTGCCGAACTTCGGCATCCAGGGGTCGTCCGCAATCAGGAGATCAAAGGTCGCGGCGTTGGCCTGAAAGGCCGTGACCAGCTTTTCGTACAGCGTGGGATACGGGAACTCGACGAGGGTGACCTTGACGCCCTTTTCCTTCTCCCACATCGGCAGGATCGCCTTGAGCCCCTTGGTTTCCCCGCCGGCCACCACGGCCATCGTCAGCCTGGCCGGCTTCGCAGGAAGCCCCGGCGCCGCGAACGCGCCAGAAGTTGCCAGGAGCACCGCGATCACAAGCCACGCAATCCAGCTGTTCCGCATACATCTCCCTCCTCGCTCAGATGGGACTGCGGATCCTCTTACCTTCACCTCCCGCCTCGCCTTGACATGACCCGGCCTGCTACGCACGAATCATGATCTTGCCGTCTTCCCGCTTCGTGGCTTTCTTCACCGCCTCCACGCTCTGGTCGAGTGCAAACCGGCTCGTGATGATGGGCGTGAGGTCGATGCGGCCGGCAGCCATGAGGCGGATGACGTTGGGGAAGTTGCCGTAGCCGGAGTGGCCTTGCGCACCGTAGATCTGCGCGGCATGGGTTTGGAAGAGCTCGAGGTACACTTGAGCCCGGTCGCTGGCGCGGCCGATGATTACGATCTTGCCGCCGACCGCCATCGAGGCCTCCATCTCGGGAATGGTGCGGGGCGGTGCACCGGCCGCCTCCACGAGCATGGCGGCGCCCTCACCGTCGGTCAGCTCCATGATCGCGTCGCGTGGCTTGGTGCGCTGCCGTTCCAGGTCGAGCGGGTTGAGTACCACGTCGGCCCCGACCTTCCGGGCCAGTTCCTGACGCATCGAGCTGACCTCGAAGGCAATGATCTTCGCCGCGCCTGCCGCGCGGGCGAGGGCGATGGCGGCGAAGCCGATCGGCCCCGTGCCGAAGACGACGACATGCCCCCCCGGTTTGAACCCCTGCGCCCGCGTGAACATCGCGTTGTAACTGACGCTCGTCGGCTCGCACAACGCCCCGGCCTCGTACGCCCTGTCGGTGCTGCCGTAGCGCTCCACCAGCGCATTGATCTTCCAGCAGTACTTTGCGCCCACGGCCAGGTACTCGGCCTGCGCGCCGTTGATGGTGAACCCGATCTCCTCGAGGCGCTGACACTGGTTCGGATAGCCGTTGCGGCACGGCGTGCACTCCCCGCACCAGATCATCTCCTCACACGTCACCATGTCGCCAGGGCGCAGGTCGCCTGCCTCGCGTCCTGCCTCAACCACCTCGCCGCTGAACTCGTGACCGATGATCACCGGGAACCGGGTCAGGCCGGGGTAGAGCATGTAACCCTGATCGTCGGTCTCGAGGAAGTGGACGTCGGAGCCGCACACGCCGCAGGCTTTCGGCTTGATAAGAACGTCGCGAGGCGAGAGACGAGGTTCGGAGAGTGTCTCCAGCGACAGCTTCGGCTTGCGCCAGACACTGCTGCCGGTGATTGCCTTGCCGTTGGTTCGCTCCCACTCCGTCACCCGGTAGTTCGGGCGAGGATCCCACTCCGCCGTCAGGACCAGCCCCTTCATTGACCGCCTCCTCGTGCTACGTGACGTGTGCGAGTGCGGCACCCGCCGCGAGGTGGGCCCCGCACGATTCACGCACGACAAGTTTCGGGGGCAGCACCAGTTGCTTCGGTCTGCCGTCGGCCCCGTCCATCAGGGCGAGCAGCCGGTCCATCGCCAGCTGCCCCATCCGGTACTTCGGCTGCGCCACGGTGGTCAGCGCCGGCGAGACGAGCGAGGCGAACGTGATGTCGTCGAAGCCGACGACCGCGACGTCGTCCGGCACGCGCCTGCCCGCGTGACGCAGCACTTCCATGGCGCCGATCGCCATCAGGTCGTTGGCTGCGGCCAAAGCGGTGAACCCGGTGTTCCGTTCCAAGAGGGTCCGCACGGCCTCGCGGCCGCCGTCCGCGCTAAAGTCACCCTCCACGACGACCGCGTCCTGTTGGGGCACCCCCGCAGCCTCGAGCGCGCGCAGGTAGCCGCGGCGCCGTTCGGACGCGACGCGGAGCGACGCCGGCCCGGCGATGTGCACAATGCGCCGGTGTCCCAGGCCGATCAGGTGCGATGTCGCCTCCAGCTCCCCGCGGAAGTTGTCGACGAACACGGCGTCGATCGGTACGCCGTCGACGTCGCGCGCGACGAGGACCACCGGAAGCCGTTCGCGGCGCAGCGTGCGGAGGTGGCGCGTATTGCTTCCGACGGTGGCGAAGATCAGGCCGTCGACCATGCGTTTGTGCAGCAGCTCCAGGTACACACGCTCTCGGGCGAGGTCCTCATAGGTGTTGCAGAGCAGCACAGCATACCCGCGCTCCTGCGCCCTGTCCTCAATGCCGCGGGCGATCGCTGGATAGAACGGATTGCTGATGTCGGGGACGATCAAGGCCACCGTGCGCGTGCGGCGCTGCTTGAGCCCTTGGGCGATGATGTTCGCGCGATAGCCCAGGGCCTGCACAGCGGACAGCACACGACGGCGGGTGGCAGGACTCACCCTGTGGGGGTTGCGGTTGACGACGCGCGAGACTGTGGCGATCGACACGCCGGCCCGAGCGGCCACGTCCCGGATGGTTCCCGACATGGAAAACGATTACCTGATTCGGGGCGTGGAAAGGGGTTCCTGCGTGAGGGGAAACGGTGACTAGTTCACTCGGATGACCAGGTCACTCAGGTGTCTGATGCAGGCTGCTGATCCGTGGAGCTCTCGGGAT
>Ga0209889_1000130_pt1 | contig 16353 bp, 10 predicted proteins | sample GWRWN1_0_10_FD_187233 | JGI IMG/M metagenome (GOLD analysis project Ga0209889, IMG submission 187233) | Riverbed sediment microbial communities from areas with no vegetation in Columbia River, Washington, USA - GW-RW N1_0_10 (SPAdes)... | ecosystem: Environmental > Aquatic > Freshwater > River >... | reverse complement strand
CGTGCTGCTCGCGCAGGAACTGCGCCCAGTCGCCGTCGCCCTTTGCCAACCGCCGGGCCGCCAGGGACCGCAGGTCTTCGAGCTGCACCTTCTGGCTGCCCGTGAAGGTCAACTCCTCAGCGTCGAAGAACAGCACCTGGCGGGGCACCTTGTAGGACGCCAGCATGCCCCGCAGGTGACCGGTGATGTCCTCGGACGAGACGGGCTCGACGCTGCGGACCGCGCACAGCACGACCGCCTCGCCGAACCGCGGATGCGGCACGCCCACAACGCTCCCCAGTTTCAGGCGGCCCCAGCTCGCCACGGCCGCCTCGACCTCGGCTGGCGACACGTTGGCGCCGGAGGTCTTGATCAGGCCCGACAGGCGCCCGTGCCAATGGAGATACCCGGCCTCGTCGAGATGACCGGAGTCCTTGGTCCGGAACCAGCCCTCCTCGTCGAAGCACTCCTCGGGGTCGACCTTGTAATAGCCACGCATGAGCGTCACGCCCTTCACGGCGATCTCACCGGTCTCCCCCACTCCCAGCGCCTCGCCGGTTTCGGGATCGACGATGCGGATCGCCATGCCCGGCAACGGCACGCCGTGCGTGGTCTCCCGCAGCTCGAGCGGCGAGTCCGAGGGAATCGACGTGCAGATGGTGAACGTCTCGGTCAGCCCGTAGGCCGCCCGCGGGTCGCCAGGATCCCCCTCGATCCGGGCCAACCGACTCAGCGGGCTGTCGCGCATGACTCGCCGGAGCGACGACAGGTCCCGCTTGGTGGCGTCCTCGTGCTCCACCAGCGCGGCCGCGGTGTGGGGGAACGAGTGAACCGTGGTGATCCGCTCCCGCTCGAGCAGCTCGAGGGCCTCGCCGGCGTCGAAGGCCTCCTGGCACACCAGGCAGCCGCCGGACGCCAGCGTCCCGCCCAGCACGAAGGCGAGCCCGGCGGTCCAGAAGAACGGGAACGGGCTCCAGACGCGGTCCGAAGAATCGAGCCCCAGCTGCTCCGCCCACCTCCAGCTCTGCACCACCGGGCCCCGATGCCGGTGCAGCACCGCCTTGGGATGGGCGGTGGTGCCGGACGTGTAGATGATGAGCGCATCGTCGCTCGGGACCACGCTGACGGCCGCGGCATCGAGCACCGCGTCGTCCAACGCAGCACCCGCTGCGAGGACGCCATCCCAGGTGTCGATGCTACGGGGACCGGGGAGGGCGCCGACGCACACGATCCGGCGCAGATGCGGGAAGAGGGCGACCGCGATCCGCCCCGGCTCGGCGTCGCCGATGCCGGGATGATCGGCGACGAGCTCGTCGACGAATCGCCGATTGAGCAGCGCCGCCTGGGTGACGAGCACTGCGGCATCGCAGTGCCCGAGGATGTAGTCCCGCTCGGCGGCGGCGGCGAGCGTGCTAACGGGCACGGCGACCGCACCCACGAGCGTGGCGCCGTAGGCGGCCACCACGAACTCGGGTCGGTTCCCGAGCATCACCGCGACCTTCGCCCCTTTGGTCACACCAAGCGCCAGCAGGCCCTTCCCGAACGCCCGGACCTCCTCGTGCAACTGTTCGTACGTGAGCCGCCGGCCGCCGAAGACCAGTGCCTCGTGCCCGGCATAGCGCTCGGCCACCCGGGCGATGAACCGGCCGTGCGTGAGGTCGTCGGCGGCCACAGGCAGGCCGAGGTAGCCCTCGTCCATCAATGCCGGCCCAGGCCGGGCTCCCGGGCGCCGACCAGCGCCACCCGGTTGCCGAACACGTCGACACCCCGCTCCATCTCGTCGTGGGCGTCGGGGATCTCCTCGAAGCGGTAGAGCTTGCCGAGGCAGGGGTCGACGACCCCGCCCACCACCAGGTCGTTGTATGCGCGCGCCTGCTCGTCGTTGGTGCCGTGGGATCCCTGTAGGCGCTTCTGCCGCACCCAGTGGTAGCGAAGGTCGACGACCGCGCTGTAACCGGTCGTTCCGGCGCAGATCACGACCATGCCGCCGGCCTCACAGACGAAGATGCTCGTGGGAACTGTCGCTTCGCCCGGGTGCTCGAAGACGATGGTGGGGTTGCGACGCTCGCCCAACGCCTCCCAGACCTTGGCCCCGAAAGCCCGGGCACCGGCGGTCCAGCGCTTCTGCCCGTCGGCGTCCTCCCAATGCGGCGCCATGCCCCAGTGTGAGAACTCCTGCCGGTTGATGTAGCCCACGGCGCCGAGCTTCTTGCAGTACCCGCCGCGCTCGGCGTCGGAAACCACCGCCACGGGTCGGGCGCCGGCCGCCACCGCCAGTTGGATGGCCTGCGTGCCGAGGCCGCCGGACCCGCCCCACACGAGCACCGGATCGCCCGCCCGGAGCGTGTTCGGGGGCCACCCGTGCAGCATCCGGTACGCAGTGGTCCCGACCAGCGTCGCGGCCGCCGCCTCGTCCCATGACAGTTGGGGCGCCTTGGGCAGGCACTGGTGGGCCTGGGCCACAGTGAACTGCCCAAACGAGCCGAAGTTGGTCTCGTAGCCCCAGATCCGCGCCGAGGGCGCCAGCATGGGGTCCTTCCCGGCGGCGACCCACGGATCGTCGGCATCCCACCAACCGTGGTGGATGACCACCTCGTCGCCGACGGACACGTCGCTCACCGCGTCACCGACGGCATAGACGATGCCTGACGCGTCCGAGCCACCGATGTGGAAGTCCCAGGGCTGGCCCGCCTTCAGGCGGACCCGAATGACGTCGATCGGCAGGCCCCGCGCGGCCCACACGTTGTTGAAGTTGATGCCCGCCGCCATCACCGCCACCAAGACCTGGTCGCGTTCCAGTGGCGGCACGTCCACCTCTTCGACCTGGAACGCAGTCCGCGGGTCGCCGAAGCGGTCCTGGCGGATGACCTGGGCCCGCATCCGCTGCGGCACTTGACCGACCGGCGGCAGCTCACCGATCGACGGCGATTCGGTCCCGGGCATCAGATCACTCGTTGGGCAGCGAGATCTCCGCGGTGCCCTTCGCCATGACGGCGTCGTTCTGGTTCGTCATCGTGTATTCGACGAAGGCGAGGTGGTGCCCGGTGCTCGGGTCGATGTCCTTGCCGGTGACCGCCCCGTTCAGGAACGTGGCGTCACCGGTGAACGCCGGGTTGCGGTACTGCGCGTTCGAGTGGACGATCTCGCCCCATTCACCCGACCAGTTGGTGAGGTAGTCGAGTATCCAGGCCCCCATGGTGGCGCCGTACCCGTAGCCGCGAGGCATGCCGATGAGCCGCGCGTAACGGGGCTGCACGTGGCCGCGCGAGGCGCCGTGGTAGAGGCCGTCGGCGTTGGCGGGATCGATGGCGGAGCGGCGCTCGTCGCGGCTCATCTCCGGGAGCCAGCCCGCCTCGTTGGTGGTGGACACGCCCCAGTAGTCGGCGGCGCCCCAGATGTTCATGTTGAAGGCCCGCCACTCGGTGGTGAAGCTCATGAGGGTGTGGGGCCCGATGGGCCGCGTGGGCAGCCGATCGCCCTCGTTGACGTCCTTCCAGAGGACCTTGTCGTGGCCTCGGAACGTGGCGTAGTAGGCAAACTTCTGCTCCTCGATGTCCGCCAGCGCATCGTCACTCCACTCCGGGTCGTCCTTCTCGCTGAACTGGGCGCGCCTGCGTGCCTCCTCGGCGAGGTAGCGGATCGACGTCGACCGCTGCTTGGCAACCATCTCGCCGTGCTGATTGATATAGGTCGTGTCGCCCCGGGAGAACATGGTGGGACCGGCGAATTTTGTCTCGGTGACCCGGTAGTCGAACAGCATCCGCTCGCCCTTGAGGCGGTCGCCCGGCTCGATGCGGGGACCGAACAACCACCATTCGTCCCCACCGAAGATCATGTGCGAACCCGGGATCGTGCCCTGGATGGCGGGCGTGGCGCCGTGCCCGACGTCGGTGGCGACGGCGAACGACTGCGGCGCCACGATGCGACCGAAGCGCCCCTCGGCGGCGAAGCGGTCGTCGTAGTAGATCGGGTTGGGGTTCTGCATGCCCTGCACCCAGCGCCGGATGTCGTTGACGTGAACGGGATCCTTGAGGTACCCGCCGCCGAGCGGCACGCCCACCCAGCGGTCGACGTCCGACGGGTCGAGCGTTACGTCCCCCATGCGAGAGTCCCTCCTGGCGGTACTCGGTCCGGTTGCTCGGCTGTTCCGGGAGATTGTCGCCTTTGATGTATAAGAATGGAAGTCTACAGCAGACAGCCTGATCAGGGTGTGCCCTCCTGGTGCGCGTTCTAGGACAACCGGTCGAGGGTCTGGCCCGGCACCATCAGTCGAGGATCGGAGCCAGGACCACCCGTCGAGGGTGAGGACATGGCAACGCCGGCGTTATGTGCGTGCCCGTGCCAGCCTGCTCGGGCTCGCCGTCGCGGGTTTGATCGGCGGCGCCTCCGTCATGCTCACCCAACCGGTCACGTCGGGATGAGGGCTCGAGCCCCACAGCTCGGCGGCGACCGCTCGGTTTCCCCCGTACGGGGTGATGCGCGCATGCCTCCGTCAGCCAGACAATGCTGCGTGGCGAAGGACGGAGGTCGACGATGACGATGCCTGCCGATCCGCGCGCGGTCCTGCGAACCCCGGACTACACGAAGCTCCTGGTGCTCGCCGCCATGATCGGCGCGCCGATCGCGGCCGCTGCGTGGGGCTTCCTCTGGTTGGTCGGCGAGGCGCAGGACTGGCTCTACACGGACCTTCCCAGCGGGCTCGGCTTCGACAAGGAGCCGACATGGTGGCCACTTCCCCTACTGGCGCTCGCCGGCCTGCTGGTCGCGCTGACCATCCGGTACCTCCCGGGCCACGGGGGCGAATCGCCCGCCGAGGGGTTCCATGCCGGTGGCCCACCACCGACACCCATCGAGCTGCCGAGCATCTTCATCGCCGCGTTGACCAGCCTCGCCCTGGGCGCCGTGATCGGGCCAGAGGCACCCCTCATCGCTCTGGGGGCCGGGCTCGGTGTCTGCGCGGTGCGCCTGGCCCGCCGAGACGTGCCGGCGACGACGTTGTCGGTCGTGGCCGCGGCGGGGAGCTTCGCGGCGTTCAGCACGCTCGTGGGCTCGCCGCTGATCGCCGCGTTCATCTTGATGGAGGCAATCGGCCTGGGGGGGCCGATGCTCGGGTTGGTATTGGTCCCTGGCCTGGTGGCGGCAGGCATTGGGTCTCTCATCTTCGCGGGCCTGGACTCCTTGACCGGGCTCGGTAAGTTCTCACTCGCGATCCCCGACCTTCCCCCCGCAGGGACGCCAACGATCGCCGAGTTCGGTTGGGCGATCGTCGTCGGTCTGGTGGCCGCCCCGATCGGGCTCGGCACACGGAGGCTTGCCCGCTCGCTGCGACCCCATGTCGAGCGGCGGATCTTGGTGCTCACGCCGGTCGCCGGACTGGCCATCGCCGGATTGGCGATCGTGTTCGGCCAGGTCAGCGACAAGAGCTCCTCCCTCGTGCTGTTCTCCGGGCAGGACGCACTCGGGCCGTTCCTCGACGACACGGCGAGCTACTCCGTCGGAGCGCTCGTCCTGTTGCTCGTGTGCAAGACCTTCGCCTACGGAGTGTCGCTGAGCAGCTTCCGAGGAGGCCCCATCTTCCCCGCGATGTTCGTGGGAGCCGTAGGGGGCGTCGCGCTGTCCCACCTGCCCGGGCTTGATCCCGTGGCCGGCGCGGCGATGGGCATGGGGGCGATGGTCGTCGTGATGCTGGGATTGCCGTTGAGCGCGGTGTTGCTGGCCACCCTGTTGTTGGGGTCGAACGGCCTCGACGTGACGCCGCTCGTGATCATCGCGGTCGCAGTTGCGTACGTGACCACGGAGAGACTCGCCCCATCCCCCTCCGCGCCCGCGGCTCCGGCGGCTCCTGCGCCTGCCCAGGAAACGGCTCCGACCAGTCAAGCCCCGGTGGCGGGGTAGCCCGGGCCGTTGTGACGGTCAGCGGTCGCCCCCGACACGCAGCGAGAACCCGGCGGTGAACGACGTTCCGGGCGAGACCACCGAATAGGTTCCGTCGACCAGGGCATTGCCGGGCGCCGTCATCGGTTCGAGGCAGACGGTGTCGGCGCCGGGCGGGGCGAACACCTGCGCAAAGCGGTAGCCGTCCCCGAGCTCGAGCGCGAGGCGGCGTCCGCCGCCGGTGAGCGCAAGTCGCCGATCGTCGCCAAGCTCGTAGAGGTCGTCGAACGTCCGGGTCCCGAGGGATTCGTCCTCCCGCTCCTCGACCTGGGCTCGTCCCGTCGGGAGCTGCCGGTCGTCGAGCTCCAGATGCCGGCGGTCAGGCAGGCCGAGGTGGACGTCGTCCCGCCGTACACCGGGCAGCCGGAGATAGGGGTGGTAGCCGAACGCGACGGGCACCGCCCGGTCGCCGGTGGGTCGCAGGGTGGTGGCCACCCGGAGCGTCGCGGCCTCGACCGTCACCTCGATGCGGAGCTCGTGGGGGAACGGGAACGATGCCAGCAGGTCCGGGTGGGCACCGAAGTCGAACCTGGCCGTCAGCGCGCGCTGGCTGACGTCGACGACCTCCCAACCCGGCTGGGCAGACATCGTGCCGTGGATGGGGAGCCCGCGCTCGTCGGTGGTGAGATCGAGGCCGCCGAGCTCGACCACCACCCCGTCGACCTCGTAGCGGCGCGCACCGAGGCGGTTCGCCCACGGCGCCAGGAGTGGCAGCCCCGTGACCTTCCCCGCTCGGTAGCCGTCGAGCCCACCCGGCAGTGCGAGCAGCTCCTCGCCGCGGTGGCGGAGCGAAGTGCCGAGCATCCCGAGCTGGGGGAGGAACGTGGCATCGAGGTGACCCGAGGATACGGTCACTGCGCCGCCGGGCTCGCGGGTTGTCGGCATGGCCATCCCATTGGACTACCACTCCCCCCGGACGGTCATCGTCTCGAGGGGATGAGACCGGCGCCGACGAATCCGCGGGATGGTGGCTGGGAGCCCGAGGCAATAGGGACCGCCGCGCCGGGCCCGAGGCAATAGGGACCGGCCCCGGACCCGTATTGCCCCGAGAGTGATCCGTCGAACCCTATTGCCTCGGGGCTCCACCGCCGAGGGCGGCATCGGGACGGCCGATGGGGCCCGCGGTGCCGCCACCATTTCATCCCTTTAGGGGGAGGCCAGGCAGCACGTCCTCTCGTAACGTCACGCGGGTGCGACATACAGGAGGGAGCTGATGGCGTCACCTCCCAGCGACGCGACATCGGATCCGACGCCCGATCAGAGCAGGCGTCCACACGTGCTCGTCCTCGGTGGAGGCTTCGCGGGCATCGGCGCGGCCCGGGCGCTCAAGAAGGCCGAGGTCGACGTCACGGTGGTCGACAAGAACGACTACCACACGTTCCAGCCGCTCCTGTACCAGGTGGCCACCGACCTCCTGGAGACGGCCGCGTGCGGCCATCCCCTGCGGGACCTGTTCCACGAGGAGCCGCACGTCGCCGTCCATGAGGCCACGGTGACCGGCATCGACCTCGCGCGGCGCGAGGTGCAGTTCGCGGAGATGGCGCCCCTCACCTACGACTACCTCTTGCTAGGGCTCGGCGCCCGGGTCAACTTCTTCGGCGTCGAAGGCGCAGATCAGCACGCATTTCCGATGTACACGCTCGCCGACGCGGTGCGCCTCAAGGAGCACGTCCTGCGGAAATGGGAGGCCGCGGACAGGGACCCGGCGCTGCTGGCGGACGGCGCCGTCAACGTCGTCGTGGTCGGCGGCGGGCCCACCGGCATCGAGAGCGCCGGCGCACTGGCCGAGCTCTACCGCAACAACTTCGCTCAGGACTACCCGGGGATCTCGCAGGACCAGGCGCGCATCATCCTGGTCGAGGCCGGCCCGGCGCTCATGTCGATGTTCCGCGCCGACATCCGCTCGTACACGAAGAAGGCGCTGGAGAAGCGCGGCGTCGAGGTGTTGCTGGGCGAGGTGGTCGCGTCGATCGAGCCGACGCGCGTCACGCTCAAATCGGGGACGGTGATCGAGGCCCACACGCTGATCTGGGGCGCCGGCCTGCAGGCAAGCCCCCTCGCCGAATCGCTGAGCGTGGAGCTGCAACGTGGCAATCGCATCCCTGTCCAACAGGATCTCAGCATCGCCGGTCATCCCGAGGTGTTCGCTGTCGGCGACATCGCTTGGATCACCGACGCGGAGACGAACGATGTGCTACCGCAGCTCGGCTCGGTCGCCCTGCAGGCCGGCGAGCATGCAGGCGAGAACATCGCCCGGCTGGTCGCCGGCAAGGACACCGAACCGTTCGTGTATCACGACAAGGGCACGATGGCGACGATCGGTCGGGGCACTGCCGTGATCCAAACCCGCGGCGGGCACACGCTCAAGGGCAAGAGCGCCTCTCTGGCGTGGGGTGCGGTGCACCTGGCCCTGCTGTCCACCGGCGAAGACCGCGCCAAGGCGGTCGTGGACTGGACGTGGGCGGGGTTCACGCACGAACGCCCCGGCCGGATCTCGGTGCGAACTGACAGGGACTGAGCGAGCCATGCGAGCGAAGGCCGGCCAGCCGAGGGAGCGCCAGCGAGCCGGCTGGCGATCGGGTACGGGGGCGCAGCCCCCGAGGATGCAGGACTGAGCGGAGAGGAGCCGACCATGGCACCAGCCAACGGCCGGGCAGGCCAAGGGCAGCAGCCGGCGGACGTCTTCGTGGTCTTCGGGATCACGGGCGACCTGGCCAAGGTGATGACCTTCAGATCGCTCTACCGGCTCGAAGGACGCGGGCTGTTGACGTGTCCGATCGTGGGTGTCGCAGTCGACGATTGGACGGAGGACCACCTGCGGGACCACGCCCGCGAGTCCATCGTGGGAACCGGCGAGGCGCTCGACGAGCAGGTGTTCGACCGGTTCGCCGCCAGGCTGTCCTACGTCCAAGGCGACTTCGCGGACGCCGCCACGTATGAGCGCGTGAGCACCGCGATCAAGGGCGCTGAGCAGCCCGTCTACTACCTGGAGATACCCCCGTTCCTGTTCGCCACCGTCGTGAAGGGGCTGGCGGACGCCGGGATCACCGATCACGCGCGGGTGGTCGTCGAGAAGCCGTTCGGCCACGACCAGGACTCAGCCCGGGCACTCGCTGCGCAGCTCCACCAGTATCTCGACGAGTCGCAGATCTACCGCATCGACCACTTCCTGGGGAAGATGGGCCTCGAGGAGCTCCTCTACCTGCGGTTCGCCAACACGATGCTGGAGCCGGTGTGGAACCGGAACAGCCTTGCGTGTGTCCAGATCACGATGGCCGAGAGCTTCGGGGTCGAAGACCGCGGCCACTTCTACGACCCCGTCGGTGCCCTGCGCGACGTCGTCGTCAACCACCTCATGCAGGTGGTCTCGGTCACCGCCATGGAGGCGCCGGCCGGGGGGGACCCGGCGACGATCAAGGACGCCCAACTCGCAGTGTTCCGCTCGGTCGAGACCGCCGATCCGGCCCACTACGTGCGTGGCCAATACGACGGCTACCTCGATACCGAAGGGGTCGCACCGCGCTCGACGACCGAGACGTTCGCCGCCCTCCGCCTCGACATCGACAACTGGCGGTGGTCGGGTGTCCCGTTCTTCATCCGCACCGGCAAGCACCTGCCGGCCACGCAGACCGAGGTCAGGCTGGTGTTCAAGAGACCGCCCAAGCTGGGCTTCGGGTTTACGGGCGACCGGGCACCGGAGCCGGACCAGTTGGTGGTCAAGGCGGACCCGTCGACCGGGGTCAGGCTCCTCCTCGCCGCGCGCCGGGCCGATGGGCCGGGGCCCGAAGCCATCAACCTCGACATGGAGTTCTCGGAGGAGGGTGGCGAGGGCGCGACACCTTACGAGGTGCTGCTCCACGCGGCGATGGTCGGCCTGAGCACGCGCTTCACGCGGCAGGACGCCGTCGAGGAGACCTGGCGGATCATGCAGCCGCTCCTCGACGCGCCGCCTCCCGTCCACCCCTATCCCCAGGGATCATGGGGACCGTCCGCCGCCGACGACATCGTCGCCGGATACAGCCACTGGCACGCCCCTTGGGGGACCCTATGAGCACCGACACGGCTCCCTCGGATCGCCGTCAGAGCGCGGCGATGCCGTCGCCGTTCCCGCCGATCGAGGACTATGCGTTTCTGTCCGATTGTCATACGGGGGCGCTCGTCGGTCCGGACGGGGGGGTCGGCTGGTTGTGTGTGCCGCGTTTCGACGCTCCGAGCGTGTTCGGCACGCTGTTGGACCGGGAGGCTGGGTATTTCCGGTTGGGGCCGTTCGGTATCAACGTCCCGACGGCGCGGGCGTACGAGCCGGGGACCAACATCTTGGCTACGACGTGGAACACGGGGGACGGCTGGGTTGTGGTCCGCGACGCGTTGACGTTGGGGCCACGCCGGGGCGAGGACGTGGTCACGCCGCACACCCGGCCACCGGCCGACGATGATGCCGACCACACCCTGGTGCGAGTCGCGGAGTGCATCGACGGTGAGGTCGAGATCGAGCTGGTGTGCGAGCCGGTGTTCGATTACGGGCGCACCGCGGGGTCGTGGACGCTGGCCGAGGGGGACCGTCACGTCGCCGATGCCTCCGGCGCGGGTCAGACCATCAGGCTGCAGACCGACCTGGCGTTGGGCGTCGAGGGTGGCCGGGTCCGCGCCCGTCATGTGCTGCGGGCGGGTGACCGGGTGTATTGCGCGCTGTCGTGGGCCGAGGGCCTGGCGGCGCCGGGCGATGTCGACGCGGCCGACGAGCAGTTGGCTGCCACTACGCGGTTCTGGCGGGCCTGGTTGGGGCGGGCGCGGGCGGTGGATCATGCCTACCGGCCGGCGATCGAGCGGTCGGCGTTGGCGATCAAGGGGCTCACGTACATGCCGACGGGGGCGACGGTGGCGGCGTTGACCACGTCGTTGCCCGAGACCCCGGGCGGCGCCCGCAACTGGGACTACCGCTACACGTGGATGCGCGACTCCACGTTCACGCTCCAGGCGCTGCACTTCTTGGATCTGGATTGGGAGGCCGACGAGTTCATCCAGTTCGTGACCGAGCTCGAGTGTGTCGAGGATGGCGGCCTGCAGATCATGTACGGGATCGACGGGCGCCGTGACCTGACCGAGTCGACGCGCGACGACCTGTCGGGCTACGCCGGGGCCCGCCCGGTGCGGGTGGGCAACGGGGCCTGGGATCAGCGCCAGAACGACGTCTACGGGGCGGTGCTGGACTCGATCTTGCTCCACACCCGCCGCAGCGAGCGCCTGCCCCGGGGCCTGTGGCCCCTGGTGCAGACCCAGGCCGAGTGCGCAACCGGGGTGTGGCGCGACCCCGACCAGGGCATCTGGGAGGCCCGCGGAGCCCCCCAGCACTACGTGTCCTCCAAGCTGATGTGCTGGGTGGCTTTGGATCGGGCGTCCGACCTGGCCGCGATCCGCGGTGATGCCGACCTGGCGGCGACCTGGCGCGCCAGCGCCGAGGAGATCAAGGCCGACATCCTCGAACACGGCCTGGACGGCCGGGGCGTGCTGCGCCAGCACTACGACAGCGACGCCCTCGACGCCTCCACCCTGCTGGCGGCGATCTTCGGGTTCCTGCCCGGCGACGACGAACGGCTACGCGCCAGCGTGCTGGCCGTGGCCGACGAGCTAACTGACCACGGCTTCGTGTTGCGCTACCGCACCGACGAAACCGACGACGGCATGTCCGGCAAGGAGGGCACCTTCCTGATCTGCTCGTTCTGGCTGGTCTCGGCGCTGGCGATCATCGGCGAGCAGCAGCGCGCCCGCGACCTCATGGAACGCCTCTTGCGTGTCGCCTCCCCGCTCGGTCTCTACGCCGAGGAGTTCGACACCGACACCGCCCACCACTTGGGCAACTTCCCCCAAGCCTTCTCCCACCTGGCGCTCATCGAAGCCGCAGCCCGGATCATCCTCGCCGAGCGTCTGGACGAAATCACATGACCGCCGGCGATGCCTACGACGTCATCGTCATCGGCACCGGTGCCGGGGGTGGCACGCTGGCACGCCACCTGGCCCCGTCGGGCAAGCGCATCCTGTTGCTCGAGCGCGGCGACTGGCTGCCACGCGAGCCGCAGAACTGGCAGGCGGCCGACGTGTTCGTCGACGGCCGCTACGTGTCGCCTGACACCTGGTATGACGCCAAGGGCAAGGCCTTCCAACCCCAGATCCACTACTTCGTGGGCGGCGCCACCAAGCTTTACGGCGCCGCCCTGTACCGCTTACGCCGAGAGGACTTCGGCGAGCTGCGCCACCACGACGGCATCTCGCCCGCCTGGCCGATCTCCTATGACGACATGGAGCCCTACTACACGCTGGCCGAGCAGCTCTACCAGGTGCACGGCGCCCGCGGCGAGGACCCGACCGAGCCCCCAGCCAGCGGCCCCTACCCGTTCCCGGCGCTGACGCACGAACCCCGGATCCAGCAGCTCTCCGACGACCTCGCCGCCGCGGGCTACCACCCGTTCCACGCGCCGTGCGGGGTGATGCTCGACGAGGCCAACATGCCGTACAGCACGTGCGTCCGCTGCGCCTTCTGCGACGGGTTCCCCTGTCCGTTGCACGCCAAGTCGGATGCCGAGGTCCACGGCGTCCGCCCCGCCCTGTTACATCCCAACGTCACGCTGCTGACCAACGCCACCGCGGTGCGGCTGGCCACCAACCCCTCGGGCAGCGCCGTCACCGAGGTCCACGTCGATCACGACGGTGAGCCCGAGGTCTTCACCGCCGATCTCGTCGTGGTGTCGTGTGGGGCGGCGAACACCGCCAAGCTGCTGTTGGCGTCGGCCAACGATCAGCATCCGAAGGGACTGGCCAACGGCTCGGACCAGGTGGGGCGCAACTTCGTGTTCCACAACAGCCAGGCCGTGCTCGCCCTCTCGCACGAGCCCAACCCGACGGTGTTCCAAAAGACCCTGGGCGTCAACGACTTCTACTTCGGCAGCGACGACTTCGAGTTCCCGATGGGCAACATCCAGATGGTCGGCAAGTCGACCGAGGAGATGTACCGGGGCGAGAAACCACTCGAGACCAAGCTGGCGCCGACGCGGGTCCTGCGTGATATCGCCACTCACGCCGTCGACTTCTGGCTCTCGACCGAGGACCTGCCCCGGCCCGAGAGCCGGGTCACCCTCGAACGTGACGGCCACATCAGGCTCAGCTACGAGGTGGGCAACCAGGCGGCCAGCGACCGCCTCTACCACCAGCTCCGCTCGATGCTCGGCCACCTGGGCATGCACCCCGACCACCTCATCCCCCGACACGCGTACCTGAAGACCGACATCCCCGTGGCGGGCTGCGCCCACCAAGCCGGCACCTGCCGATTCGGCACCGAACCCGCCACGTCGGTCCTCGACGTCAACTGCCGGGCGCACGAGGTCGACAACCTCTACGTGGTCGACACCAGCTTCTTCCCGAGCATCGGCGCGGTGAACCCGGCGCTCACGGCAATGGCCAACGCCCTGCGTATCGGCGATCACCTGCTCGAACGGCTGGGCGCCACGGCATGAGCGCGCTGTCCCTCCTCGGAGGGAACGTGCTGGCGGTCGACCCCGTGCCGTGGGCGCGGGCGCAGATGGCGTTCACTCTCGCCAGCCACATCATCCTCGTCCCCCTGGGTGTGTCGTGGGCCTGCATGACCCTGGTGGCCAACTGGCGGGCGATCAAGCGGGAAGACCACGACGCGTTGCTGCTCGCGCAACGCTGGTCGAAGTACATGGCCGTCACCTTCGCCGTGGGCGCGGTCACGGGCACCGTCCTGACATTCGAGTTCGGGCTCCTGTGGCCCACGTTCATGGGCACCTGGGGTGCCGCGTTCGGGATCCCGTTCGCGGTCGAAGGACTGTTCTTCTTCATCGAGGCGATCTTCATCGCCATCTACATCTTCGGCTGGAAGCGGCTGCGGCCCTGGCCGCACTTCTGGACCGGGGTGCCGATCGTCCTCGCCGGCATCGGCGGCACCCTCTCGGTGGTCGCCGCCAACGCCTGGATGAACGAACCGGCAGGGTTCACGCTCAACAAGGCCGGAGAGGTCGTGGACGTCGACCCACTCAAGGTGATCTTCAACGACGCTTGGCCGTATGAGGCGTCGCACATGCTGGTCGCCGCCTACCTCGTCGGCGGGTTCCTGATCGCCTCCGTGTACGCGGTCGGCATGTTGAAGGGCCGCCGGGACCGGTATCACCGGCTCGGCTTCCTCATCCCCTTCACGATCGCCGCCATCGCCACACCGGCCCAGATGTTCGTCGGTGACACGCTGGCCCGCTGGGTGTACAACAACGAACCCACCAAGTTCGCAGCGATCGAGCTCGTGCCGGATACCGAGAGCGATGTTCCCGAGACGCTGCTGGGGCGCATCGACTCCGACGGCAACGTCACCGGCGGGATCGCGATCCCCGGGCTCGCCTCCTGGCTGTCCGACCCCAGCACCGGCACCAGCACGGTCATCCAAGGGCTCGATTCGTTCCCCGCCGACGAACGACCGACGACCCGGGAGGTCAACACCGTCCATCTGGCCTGGGATGTGATGGTCGGACTCGCCACGCTGCTCTTCCTGCTGTCGGCGTGGTATTGGCTCGCGTGGATCTTCCGGCGCGACATGCCGCGGTCGAAACTGTTCCTCTGGGTCGCCTCGGGGGCCGGTGTCGCCGCGGTCCTGGCTATGGAGGCCGGGTGGGTTGTCACCGAGGTGGGTCGCCAGCCCTGGATCGTCCACAACTACATGAAGGTCGAGGACGCCGCCACGACCAACGGCGGCGTCTGGATCACGTTCATCGTCGTCGCGGCGATCTACCTCACGCTCGCAACGACCGTGATCCTGGTGCTGCGGAGCATGAGCCGGCGGTTCCGGCGGCAAGCCGAGCTCGTGGACACCGACGCCCCCTACGGTCCACGCGAGCTGCCGTCGGAGAGGACGCAGGAGGAGGAGCCCGTCGGTGGATGAAGCGGTCGCCGTCGTGCTGATCGTCGCGGTGAGCACCTACGCGGTCTTCGCCGGTGCGGACTTCGGCGCCGGGTTCTGGGACCTCGTCGCCGGGGGGGCGGACCGGGGCGAGCGACCACGGGCGCTCGTCGACCACTCCATCGGCCCGGTGTGGGAAGCCAACCACGTGTGGCTGATCTTCGCGCTGGTCGTGCTGTGGACCGCATTCCCCGAAGCCTTCGCGTCGATCACGCTCACACTCTTCGTTCCCCTCACGCTCGTCGCGCTCGGGATCGTGTTGCGCGGGGCAAGCTTCGCCTTCCGCAAGAGCCTCTTTCGCACGTCCGAACGTCGGCCTCTGGGCGCGATCTTCGCGTTCTCCTCGGTCCTCGTGCCCTACTGCATGGGAGCGGTCGCGGGTGCGATCGCCTCCGGCCGGGTGCCAGCGGGGGGCGAGGCGGGTGATCCCTGGTCGAGCTGGGTCAACCCCACGTCGATCGTGGGCGGCGTGCTCGCCGTGACCGTCTGCGCCTACCTGGCCTCCGTCTACCTCATCTGGGACGCCCACCGATTGGCAGACGACTCGCTCGTCGAGTACTTCCGGCGGCGGGCCGTGGTGACGGCCGTCGCCGCCGGTGCCGTGGCCTTCGCCGGGATCTTCGTCCTGCGGTCCGACGCCCGCTACGTCTTCGACGGGTTCACGGCGCGCGCCCTCCCGCTCGTCGTGCTCTCCGCGCTGTGCGGGGTCGGGTCACTCGTGCTGCTCCTGCGGCGGTCATACCGCGGCGCACGCCTGCTCGCCGCCGGCGCAGTCGCCAGCATCGTCTGGGCCTGGGGCGTGGCCCAATGGCCCTACATCCTCCCGACCAGCCTCAAGGTGTCGGCAGCCGCGGCACCGTCGGCCACGCTGACCGCCGTGCTCGTGGTGTTCGGCATCGCCGCGGTCCTCGTCGTGCCGTCGCTCGCCCTCCTCTACACGCTCGACCAACGCAGCCTGCTTCCCGAGGAAAGCGTGGACTCGCAGCGGGCCACCGGCGCGTCCACGCCCGCGTCGTGACAGGAGTGGCGCGGGCTCATTGAGGTTCGACGGCAGGACCCCCTCCCGCAGGCACGGCGGGTCCCTCCTCCGGGGGTGCACCGCCGGCCCCGATGTCAGCGAGGCGCTGCACGACGAGTTCGAAGGCGACCACAAGCGCCACCACCAGGAACAGGCCGAGCCACGACAAGTCGAGGACGAGCAGCGCCAATATGCCGGCAATGATTCCGCCCGCCTGCAGGACCTCCCGGTGGCCACCGACCCAGGCCACGACGGGATCGTCGGGTTCGCGGTTGATCGCGGACCGGGCGGCGCCGGCCACCGCCTGGGCCCCGGACACGGTCCCCCCGCGGAGCGCGCGGGCCCAGCCGTAGGGACCGGTCAGAAGGGCGACCACCGCGACCGCCGCGGCGATGCCCAGGATCCACGCAGTGGCGTCCAACAGGCTCGAGACAAACGCGCCCACAATGACCTTGACCGCGTC
>Ga0209889_1000129_pt1 | contig 16361 bp, 14 predicted proteins | sample GWRWN1_0_10_FD_187233 | JGI IMG/M metagenome (GOLD analysis project Ga0209889, IMG submission 187233) | Riverbed sediment microbial communities from areas with no vegetation in Columbia River, Washington, USA - GW-RW N1_0_10 (SPAdes)... | ecosystem: Environmental > Aquatic > Freshwater > River >... | reverse complement strand
CGTGTACGTCTCGCAGGCCGACAAGGGCGAGCTCGTGATGGGCGCGGGGATCGACGCCTACAACGGGTACGCGCAGCGTGGCTCGTTCCACGTGGTCGAGCATCAGCTCGCCGCCGCGATCGAGCTGTTCCCGATCTTCGCCCAGGCGAAGCTCCTGCGCACGTGGGGGGGCATCGTCGACATCTGCCCGGACGCCTCGCCGATCCTTTCGTCGACCCCGATCGAGAACCTGTACCTGAACTGCGGTTGGGGCACGGGTGGGTTCAAGGCGACGCCGGGCTCGGGGTGGACGTTCGCGGATCTCGTGGCCCGAGGCGTACCCGGGCCGCTGGCGCGGCCGTTCTCGCTCGAGCGGTTCACCACGGGGGCCCTGATCGACGAGCACGGCGCGGCCGGGGTCGCCCACTGATGCAGGCTCGAACCGTTCGCAGGCTCGCGCTCGAGCTCCCGGACGCCGAGGAGCGGGAGACCTGGGAGACGGCCACGTTCCGCGTCCGGAACAAGATCTTCGTGATGTTCAGCGATCACGAGCGCGAGCTCTGGATCAAGTCGACACACGACGAGCAACACGCGCTCACGTCGATGGATCCCGACACGTTCTTCGTCCCTCCGTACGTCGGCCCGAGCGGATGGATCGGCGTGCGGATCCGAACCGTGGACAGCGACGAGCTCCGCGAGCTCGTCACCGAGGCGTGGCGACTCACGGCGCCGAAACGGCTCGTGCAGGCGTTCGACGGGGCGGAGGCGGTCTGAATGCTGCTCGTCCCCTGCCCGTGGTGCGGCTCGAGGGACGAGATCGAGTTCCGCTACGGTGGCCAGGCGGGCATCGCGTACCCGGCCGACCCCGACGCCCTCTCCGACGAGGGTTGGGCCGACTTCCTGTTCATGCGCGACAACCCGAAGGGCGCGTTCGCAGAGCGCTGGTACCACTCGGCCGGCTGTCGCCGGTGGTTCAACGCGGTGCGCGACACGGCGACGTACGAGTTCCGAGGCGTGTTCCGGGTCGGCGAGGAGCCACCAGCATGACCTCGAGACGGCTGCCCGCGGGCGGGACGTGGATCGATCGTTCGCAGCCGATCGGCTTCCGCTTCGACGGCGCGGAGTACGAGGGGTTCGAGGGGGACACGCTCGCGAGCGCGCTCCTCGCCAACGGGGTCGTCGGCGGTTTCCGGAGCCCGATCCTGGGTCGGCCTCGCGGGATCTTCTCGGCGGGGATCGAGGAGCCGAACGCCCTCGTCGCGGTCCTCGAACCCTGGGTCGACCTCATCGTTCCGGCCCCCGTCGTCCCCCTGGTCGACGGGCTGGTCGCGGCGTCGAGGGCCGGCGTGGCGGGCCTCGCCGACGGCGGAGCTCCGACGCATGCCCGGCATCGGTATCGACACGTCGAGACGCTCGTGGTGGGGGGCGGGTCGGCCGGCCGGACCGCCGCGACGCGGGCGGCGGGCAACGGTGACCGCGTGCTGCTCGTCGACGAACGGCACGTGCTCGACGATCCGCCGACCGGACCGGACGTGAGGACCATGCCGAACGCCACGGCGCTCGGCGTCTACGACGACGGCTACGTGGTCGTGCATGAACGCGTTCGAACCACGGAGACGATCTGGCACATCCGGGCTGCGAACGTGGTGCTCGCAACCGGCGCGCTCGAGCGGCCGATCGCGTTCGCGGGCAACGACCTGCCCGGCGTGATGCTCGCCGGGGCGGCGGTCGCCTACGTCGAGCGCTTCGGTGTGGCTCCCGGCGACCGCATCGTGGTCTTCGCGACCAACGAGTGGGGCCTCGCGGCCGCCGAGATCCTCCACGCTACCGGCGTGGACGTGGCACGAACGGTCGACGCGCGCAACGGGGAGGCGGTCACCGAGGCTCGAGGGGACGCCGGAGTCGAGGAGGTCGCCGTTCGGAACGGCGACGGAACGATCGAGGTCGTCGATGCCGACCTCCTCGTGATCTCGGGTGGGTGGAACCCCAACCTCACGCTGTGGCGGTCGATCGGCGGCGGTCTCCGCTACCGCGACGCGTCGGCGTGCTTCGTCCCGGACGGCGGCCCGTCGTGGCTCTCGGTGACCGGCTCCGCCGCCGGCGACCTCCCCGCGAGCGTCTCCGTGCCGTTCGTCGAGGAGGGCGACGACGCGTTGAAGTTCGTCGACCTCCAGCGCGACCAGACGGTGGCCGACATCGCCGTGATCCTCGAGAACGGGCTCCGGTCGGTCGAGCACGTGAAGCGGGCGACGTATATCGGAACGGCCGTGGACCAGGGACGGACGAGCGGGGTCCTCGCCGCCGAGATCGTGAACGCGCTGCTGGGCGAGGGGCCGGGCGCGCAGGGGCCGTCGAACGCCCGGCCGCCGTCCACGCCGGTGCCGTTCGTAGCGCTGGCCGGGCCGTACGGCGGCGACCTACTCGACCCGATCCGAACGACGCCGATCCACCCTTGGCACGTCGAACGCGCGGCGGTGTTCGAAGACGTCGGGCAGTGGAAACGGCCCTGGTACTTCCCCCTCGAGGGTGAGTCGATGGAGCAGGCCGTCGAGCGCGAGTGCCTCGCGGTTCGAAACGCCGCCGGCGCCATGGACGCCTCGACGCTCGGCAAGATCGAGGTGGTGGGGACCGATGCACCCGCGTTCCTCGACCGCATGTACACCAACCGGATGTCGAACCTCAAGGTCGGCGGGATCCGCTACGGCCTGATGCTGGGTCTGGACGGGATGGTCCTGGACGACGGCGTCGCGATGCGCCTGGCCGAGGACCGGTACCTCGTCACGACCACGACGGGCGGCGCGGCGACGGTGCTCGACCGGTTCGAGGAGTGGCTCCAGACCGAGTGGCCCGAGCTGAGGGTCTGGTGCACCAGCGTCACCGAGCAGTGGGCGGTGATCGCGGTCAACGGACCTCGTGCGCGTGACGTGGTGTCGGCCACCGGCACCGACGTCGATCTCTCCCGCGAGGCGTTCCCGTTCATGACGTTCCACGACGGCTCCGTCGCCGGGGTCCCCGCACGGTTGGCGCGCGTGAGCTTCTCGGGCGAGCTCGCGTACGAGCTCCACGTGGCCGGCGGGCACGGGCTCGAGGTCTGGGAGGCCGTGATGGCCGCCGGTGAGCCGTACGGGATCGAACCATACGGGACGGAGGCGATGCACGTGCTCCGCGCCGAGAAGGGCTACGTGATCGTCGGACAGGACACGGACGGGAGCGTCACGCCCACCGACCTCGGGATGGATTGGATCGTGAATCCATCGAAGGGCGACTTCGTGGGACGGCGTTCGCTGCGGCGCGGCGACACCGCCCGTCCGGACCGAAAGCACCTCGTCGGGCTGCTCCCGGTGACCACGGACGCGCAGCTTCCGGAAGGGGCCCAGATCGTGCTGGAGGACACGGGCCGGATCCCGATGCCACTGGCCGGCCACGTGACCTCGTCCTACCGCAGCCCCGCGCTCGAGCGTTCGTTCGCGCTCGCGATGGTGGCCGGTGGGCACGAGCTGCACGGCAGGACCGTGTACGCGCCGCTGCCCGAAGGGACCATCGCGTGCACGGTCACCTCCCCGACCCTGTACGACCCCGAAGGTGCGCGACGTGACGGCTAGGAGCCCGCTCGCCGAACGCTCGGGTCACCTCGAACGCCTGGGCGCGCGGGAGCTGGTCTTCCTCGCGCAGGTCGACGTCCGCGCCGATCCGGCGACCGCCGCGCGCCTCGGTTTCCCCGTCGAGCCGAACACCGTGGCGTCGGGTTCGGACCGCGACATCCTGTGGCTCGGGCCGGACGAGTGGCTCGTGGTCGGTCTCGGCGGTACCGCGGAGGCCCTGGTCGCCGAGCTCGAGACCACGCTGGGCGGCGTGCACCACTCGGTCGTCGACGTCTCGGCGAACCGAACGGGGATCGAGCTCGCCGGCCCGTCGCGCCATGAGTTGCTCTCGACCGCCTGCCCGATCGATCTGCATCCCCGCTCGTGGAGCGATGGCCGATGCGCGCAGACGGTGTTCGGCGCGGCGCAGATCCTGCTCCAAGAGCGGGAGGGCACGACGAGGGTGTTCGTTCGTCCCTCCTTCGCCGCCTACGTCGTCGACCTGCTCCTCGCGGCTTCCGATCCGTGACGCTGGTGCCTCGGCTGCTCTGCAGCCGTTAGGCTCGCGATCCGATGGACCCCGACACACCGGCCCTGCGCGCGCTCGCGGGCTCCGACCTCGACTTCGAGGTCGTGCGGACCCAACGGGCGCGCTCGGCCGAGGAGAGCGCGGCCTTCCAGGGCATCGAGCTCGGTCAGCTGCTGCGGACCATCGTCGTCCGGCGAGGCGCGGACGACTACGTGTTCGTGCTCGTCCCCGGCGGGCGGCAGATCGACTGGCCGAAGCTCCGAGCGCACCTCGGCGTGAGCCGGCTCTCGCTCCCCGATGCCGAGGAGGCGAAGACGGCGACCGGCTACGAGCGCGGGACCATCACGCCGTTCGGTTCGTCGAGCCCGTGGCCCGTGATCGCGGACGCGCTCATCCCGTCGCTCGATCGCGTCGCGATCGGCGGCGGTGAGCACGGGGTCAACCTCCATCTGTCCGGCGCTGACCTCGTGCGGTTCGTGGACGCGGACGTCGGGGACATCACCCGGGCAGACGCGGACGGATCGCCGGCCGCGTGATGCCCGGCACGCGCGTTCGGTAGTCGCGACCACCGACATCTGCGCAGCGCGGGCACACCATCTCCCTGACGTCGAAGGAGGAGGTGCGGCATGAGCGCCAGGGTCGAGTCGGCACCGGTCGGAAGGTTCAACATGGGTGCGATCGCGATCGCCGCGGTCGTCGCGCTCGGCATCGGAGGTCTCGCAGGGTTGCTGGTGACCCGTGCGACCGAAGAGCGCCCCGCGGCCGTCACCACGCCCGTCGGGGTCCCGTACTGGGACGCGCAGAAGCTGGAGGCGATGGAGGGCCGTCAGCTGGCCGAGCAGGTCGGCATCGCGGGTACGCAGCTCTGGGACGCCCAGAAGCTGGAGGCGATGGAAGGCCGACAGCTCGCCGAGCAGGTCGGCATCGCGGGTACGCAGCTCTGGGACGCACAGATGCTTGAGGCGATGGAGGGCCGTCAGCTCGCCGAGGAACTGCGGGCGGAGGATCCCGTCCAGAAGCCGCACATCCCGAAGCGCCCACCGGCTGGTCGTTGAGTCGAGGCGATCGAAGGCCGGGCTCGGATCTCGAGCCCGGCCTTCGTGCGCTCCGGCCGTAGACCCACGATTCCTCCCGATCGCCTTCACGAGCGCTTCACATCTCGGCCGCAGGATGGGCTCGACGGACGAGAAGCGTTCGGAAGGAGGCACGAGATGCGACGCGGATGGGCGATCGCAGCAGCGATCCTGGTGGTGCTGGTCACGATCGGGGTCGCGGTCGGCGCGTACAACGCCGGGATCGACGAAGGGATCCGGCGCGGCGCCGAGGCCGGCCAGGTGGTGGAGGTCGTCGGTGGCAGGTACGGGTACGGCCACGGGTTCTTCCCGTTCGGCTTCTTCCTGTTCCCGCTGTTCATCATCGGGACGATCTTCTTCGTGAGCCGCGCGTTCCGCGGCCCGTGGGGCCGCGATCACGGCCCCGGGTACGGACCCTGGTCCGACGAGGGGCGAGCGAGGTTCGAGGATAGGGCCGGCGACTGGCACCGCCGCCAGCACGAGCAGGCGTCGGGCGGCGAAGAGAGCACGGGACCGCCCACCGGCTGAGCGGACGGGCACGGAGGACGGGCGGTGGCGGTTGCCACCGCCCGTTCGCGTCGGCAGGCTAGCGAACGTGCCAAGGGAGGCAGGGCGGAGATGACGACGGTACTGGTGGTCGAGGACGAGATCGAGATCGCACGGGTCGTCGGCGACTACCTGCGCAGCGCGGGCTTCGAGGTCATCGTGGTCGGCGACGGCGGCTCGGCCGTCGCGAGCGTCCGAAGCTCCAAGCCGGATCTCCTGGTGCTCGACCTGGGGCTGCCCGGCCGGGACGGTCTGGACGTCGCCCGCGAGATCCGCCGGTGGTCGACCACGCCGATCGTGATGCTGACGGCACGGGGCGACGAGACCGATCGGATCGTCGGACTCGAGCTCGGGGCCGACGACTACGTCGTCAAGCCCTTCAGCCCGAAGGAGCTCGTCGCCCGCGTCCGGGCCGTGCTCCGGCGAACCCGCACGGCGGAACGCGGCGACGAGGTCCTGCGCGCCGGCGATGTCGAGATCGACACGAGCAAGATGCGGGTGAGCGTGGCCGGCGCACAGGTCGAGCTCACTCCGACCGAGTTCCACCTGCTCGCCACCCTCGTGCGCCAACCGGGCCGCGTGTTCACGCGCTCCCAGCTCCTGGACGCCGTGCACGGCGTCGCGATCGAGTCCTACGAGCGCGCGATCGACGCGCACGTCAAGAACATCCGACGGAAGATCGAGCCGACGCCCGGCTCGCCTCGGTACGTCCTGACGGTCCACGGCGTCGGCTATCGGTTCGCCGATGCATGACCGTCCCCGCGGCCCGGGCAAGAGCCCAGGGTTCCGTCCCCCATGGTGGCCCGCCGACGAACCCTTCCCTCCACGCTCGTCGGAGGGCTGGGGCGCGATGCGTGGTCGGTTCTTCCGACGCATCGCGATCGGGATCGGACTGTTCTTCCTGTTCGTCTTCGTCGCCGGATGGCTGGGCGCCGCGTTCGGGGGAGGGTGGATCGGACGGGGCGATGACCATCGCGGGTTCTTCCCGTGGTTCCTCGTCTTCCCGGCGCTGCTGGTCCTGGGGTTCGTGGCGTTCGGGCGCGCGATCCGCCGGACCGCCGGGCCGATCGGCGGGGTGATGGATGCCGCCGGGAAGGTCACCGAGGGCGACCTGTCAGCGCGCGCGGACGTACAGGGACCGGCCGATGTGCGCGACCTCGCTCGCTCGTTCAACCGCATGGCCGAACGGCTCGAAGCAAACGAGGAACAACGGCGGAACCTGCTCGCCGATGTCGCGCACGAGCTCCGGACGCCGCTGTCCGTGATCCGAGCACACGTCGAGGGGATGGCCGACGGTATCTATGAGCCGACCGCCGACCACCTCGCCCTGATCGCCGACGAGGCGAGCGTGATGGGTCGTCTCCTGGACGATCTCCAACTGCTCTCGAACGCCGAGGCGGGAGCGCTCCGGCTCCACCGGGAGCGGCTCGAGCCGCGCGAGCTGCTCGAGTCCGCCGAAGCTACCTTCCGCGCGCAGGCAGCAGAGGCCGGCGTCGCGCTCGTCGTCGAAGCAGAGGAGGACCTCCCGGTCGTCGACGTCGACCCCCTCAGGATCGGTGAGGTCGTCGCGAACCTCGTATCGAACGCCCTGCGTCACACCCCCACGAGGGGGACGATCACCATCGCAGCCGCCCGGGAAGGAGACGACGTCACCTTCAGCGTGACCGACACCGGCGAGGGCATCCCGGTGGACGAGCTCGCCCACGTGTTCGTCCGGTTCGCTCGCTCGGCGGAGTCGCGCGGATCGGGGCTCGGTCTGGCGATCGCGAAGAGCCTCGTGCAGGCCCACGGGGGCACGATCTCCGCCGAAAGCGAGCCGGGGAACGGGACCTCGATCCGCTTCACCCTGCCCGGGACCCGCTGAGGAACCCAACGTCTCTCGAGGGTGTACTCGGGACGATGACATCGAGGACCCTGATCCCGTTCCTCTGCGCCGCATCCGTCCTCGCGGCCTGCACCACGCACCTCGATGCGTCAGGCGGCTCCTCGCCACCCGTCCGATCTCCCGCCCGCACCGTCGAGGGACGGATCGTGCTCGCGGGCGACGACGGCGAGATCCATGTGCTCTCCTTGCCCCAAGGCGCGTCCACGGCCGTCACGTCGATCGACGGCGACCAGTTCGACCCAGACGGCCACGGTCGCCTTGTCGTGTTCCGCGATTCACGCAACGGGGTCAACGTCGACGACGAGATCTACGTGGTCCGCTCCCACGGCACCCGTGTCCGGAATCTGACCAACGCGCCGCACAGCAACGAGTGGGGGCCGGCCTGGTCGCCAGACGGCACGAGGATCGCGTTCAACTCGGACCGCGAAGGCATCCCGCAGGTGTACGTGATGAACGCCGACGGCAGCGGCCTCCGGCGGCTCTCGGACGTGTGGGGCGAGTACCCTGCCTGGTCGCCGGACGGCGATCGGATCGCGTTCGAGTCGTACGTGGGCGAGACCACCGAGTTCGGCGACCCGAACTACGACGTGTTCGTCATGAACGCCGACGGATCCGGCGTCGCGAACCTCACCGACGACCCGGACAGCGACGACGGCTATCCGACGTGGTCACCGGACGGTGAGTGGATCGCGTTCGACTCCAATCGCGCGACGCCCGAGGACTTCGAGCCGCCCGACTACGACCAAGGGCGAACCAGCGATTCCGACATCTGGGTGATGAGACCCGACGGCTCGGACCTTCGCAACGTCACCGCCAGCCTCGAGACGCTCGAGCAGTTCCCGGACTGGTCGCAGCAGGGCATCGTCTGCACGCGAGAGGGTGCGATCGTCGTCGTGAGCTCCGACGGCTCGACTGAGCTCGACGTGAGTGAGCAGACCGGCATCTACGGCCAGTTCCCGGCGTGGGTCGCGTGAGCCGCTAGCCCTTCGGGATCTCTTTCGTCGGGTCCCAGTGCGGCATCGGCACGACCGTCGCCTTCACGTGCCCGGAGACCGGCGTCTCGACCTCGAGCTCGGTGCCGTGCTCGGTGTGTTCGATCGGCAGCATCGCGAAACCGATGTTCTTCTCGAGCCGGGGCGAGAAGCAGGCGGAGGTGACCTTGCCGACGACGTTCCCGCCCATCGAGACCGGGAAGACGTCGATCATCTCGTTGTCGATGTAGGTGCCGAGCGGCTCGCCGTCGATGTCGACCCCGACGAGCTTGCGCTTGACGCCCTCGGCCTTGATCCGCTTCAGGGCTTCCTTGCCCATGAAGTCGGCCTCCTGTTCCAGGTCGACCATCCACGTGTAGTGGTAGCCGACCTCGAAGGGGTTGTGCTCGTACCACATGTCCGCGCCGAATGCGAGGATGCCGCCCTCGATGCGACGGATGTGACACGGCCCGATCACCTCGAGCCCGTGCGGCTTGCCCGCCTCCAGCACCCGGTCCCAGAGCTTGACGCCTTGCTTCGACGCGTCGCGCAGATAGATCTCGTAGCCGACCTCACCCGTGTAGCCCGTTCGCGAGACGACGACGTCCATGCCGTCGAGCTCGCCCTTCATGAGGCCGTAGTACGGGATCTCGAGGACGCGCTCGCCGAACAGCTCGGTCAGCACCTTCTTGGCGTTCGGGCCCTGGATCTGGACCGGAGCGACGTCGATCTCCTGCACGGTCACGTCCATCCCCTTCGCGCCGGCGATCCCGAGCGCGTACAGGTTCACGTCCGAGTCGGCGAGCGACAGCCAGAACTCGTCCTCGGCGACGCGGAGCAGCACCGGATCGTTGAGGATCCCACCGTCCGGACCGGTGATGAAGACGTACTTGCACTCATCGACCGCGCACTTGTATAGGTCCCGCGGGACGATCATGTTCGTGAGGTCGAAGGCGTCGGGACCCTTGATCTGGATCTGCTTCTCGACGCCGACGTCCCACATCGTGACGCCGTTCACCAGGTGCCAGTACTCGGCCGTCGGGTCGCCGTAGTGACGCGGATGGTACGTGTGGTTGTAGACGCTGTAGCGCGCGACCCCGTGCTTTCGGGAAGCGTAGAAGTACGGCGACTTGCGGATCCTCGTGTACAGCAAGATCCCCGGGTTGTCGATGACGGCCAAGCTCTGCTCCCCTCTGCGTGACGTCGTCACGCCCTCAGTCGTTCGCCCTTCGGATCCCACAGCGGGTCCTCGGCGACGGTTGCCGGAAGCCGTTCGTCGAAGTACTCGACCTCGACCGGCGTCCCCGGCACCGCCAGCTCAACGGGCAGGTAACCGTAGACGATGCAGCGCCCGACCGAGTACCCGTACCCGGCGGACGTCGCGTACCCGACGACGCGTCCGTCGGACCGGATCGGCTCCTTGCCCAGCACGACCGCGACCGGGTCGTCGAGCGTCATACACGCGAGCTTGCGCGTCGGACCGCGCTCGAGCCGCCGTGCGAGCGCCTCGCGCCCCTGGAACTCGCCCTTGTCCATCTTCACCGCGAAGCCGAGCCCCGCCTCGAACGGATCGTGCTCGGTGTGGATGTCCTGCCCCCACAGGCGATACCCCTTCTCCAGACGCAGGGTGTCGAAGGCGCCGAGCCCGGCCGCGACCAGCCCGTGTTCCCGGCCGACCTCCCAGAGCAGGTCCCAGGTGCGGTCGCCCATGGCGAACTGGCCGTAGAGCTCCCACCCGAGCTCTCCCGCGTAGGAGATCCGCTGGGCCCAGACGGGGCCGACCTCCCCGACGTGGAGGTATCGGGCGGTCATGTACGGGAACGCGTCGTTGCCGAGATGGGTATCGGTGACCGCCCCGAGGATCTCGCGCGCCCTCGGCCCCCAGAGGCCGAGCGCGAAGAGTGAACCGGTCCGCTCGGTGATGCGGACGCGTTCGTGCCCCCCGATCTGCCGCCGCATCCAGGCCAGATCGTGCTGCCCACTCCCGCCGCCCGTCACCACGCGGAACAGCTCCTCGCCCTTGCGGGCGATCGTCAGGTCACACCGGATGCCGCCAGAGTCGGTGAGCATCGCCGTGTAGACGATCGCACTCACCGGGCGGTCGATGCGGTTCGCGCAGATCCGCTCGAGGTACGCGAGCGCGTCGGGCCCCTCGACGTCGAGCTTCGCGAACGGCGTCAAGTCGAAGAGCGCCGCGTTCGAACGCGCCGCGAGGTGCTCGGCGCCTTCGATCGCCGACCAGAGCTGCGCGGCCCAACCGTGCCGGCGCGCCCATGGAACGTCGGAGGGCACGAGTCCGGCGTTCGCTTCGAACCACTCGGGGCGCTCCCACCCCGCTCCGGTGACGAACTCGGCGCCGAGCTCGCGGTGCCGCTCGTAGAAGGGCGTGAGCCGGAGCTTGCGAGGGCGGCTCATCTGCTGGCGCGGATGGAGGATGTCGTACACCTCCCGGTACTGCTGCTTCCCGCGCTCGAGCACGTAGGGCGGCGTCGTCATGAACGGGTAGAAGCGGTTGGCATCGGCCTCGGCCATGTCGATCGAGGGCTCGCCGCTCACGATCCACTCGGCGACGTGCTTGCCGAACCCGCCGGCGTGCGTCACCCACACGGCCTCACAGACCCACACGCCTCGAACGCTCGCCGATTCCCCGACGATCGAGCCCGCGTCCGGCGTGAACGAGAACATCCCGTTGATCGAACGCTCGGGGTCGGCCGGCCGCATCCGCCCCTCGAGCGCCGGGAGGAGGCGGGCGGCCTTGGCCTCGGCCGCCTCGAAGTCGGCGGGCGTGAACGGCATGAGTGACGGCATCGGCCCGTCGCCGGGCCGGCGCAACGCCTGCTGGGGTGTGACGATCGGTTCGTGGCGGTAGCTCCCGACGGCGTAGTGGTCCTTCCGGTGACGGAAGTACATCGCCATGTCCTGGTGTCGCAGGATCGGGTGGGCGACCTCTCGGGTCTCGCCCTCGAGCCCGGCGATCGGATCGGTCCACACCAGCTGGTGCTGCACCGCGACGAGCGGGATCGCCACACCCGCCATCGCGCCGACGGTCGGACCCCAGATGCCGGCGCACAGCAGCACGCGTTCGCACTCGACGTTCCCTCGCTCGGTCCGAACGCCGTGCACGCGCCCATCCCGGACGTCGAACCCGGTCACGGTCACGCCGCCTTCGAACGCCACGCCGTTCGCCTCCGCGGTTCGCGCGAGCGCGGTGGCGATCGTCACCGCCTTGGCGATCCCGTCCGAGGGCACGTGGTACGCCCCCAGGATCGTGGACGGGTCGAGGAGCGGTATCTTCTGCGCGGTCTCCTCGGGAGTGAGCAGTTCGGCTCCTTCGAGCCCGTACGAGCGCGCGAACCCGAGCCGGCGCATCAGCTCCTGCATCCGAGCCGCCGTCGTGGCGACCTCGATCCCGCCCACGCCGTACCAGCCCGGATCGCCATCGACGTCCAGCGTCCTGTAGAGCGCCACCGACTCCTGCGCGATCCGACACATCATCCGGGAGCCGTTGGTCTGGAACGCGAGGCCCGGCGCGTGCGTGCTCGAACCCCCGGTCTCGAACAGCGGTCCCTGGTCGAGCACCTGCACGTCGGGCTCGCCGAGCTCGGCGAGGTGGTAGGCGGCGCTCGCGCCGACGATCCCGGCGCCGACGACCACGGTCTGGGCTCGGTCCCGCATCAGGCTCCGGAAGCTCCTTCGCCCGCGATCACCTGACACACCGGACGAACGGGGCGGCCCGCTCGGCCGCCCCGTTCCTCTCGCTCCCTGGCCCCCTCGTCGCGTCGATCAGGCGAGCGCCGCGTCGACCCACGGCTGCCAGATGTCCTGGTTGGCGTCCACCCATGCCTGGGCGGCCTCTTCGGGCGTCTGGCCGTCCACGTCGACCGCGAACGCAACCTCCTCCTGCGCGGCGTTCTCGTAGCTCATCGCCGACAGGAACGCGAACGCCTCGGGTGCACGCGATCCCAGATCCGCGTTGAACGCCTTGTACAGCACGTCCGGCGGGTAGTCGCAGGCGTAGCCGTCTCCGGTCTTCGTGGAGGCGGCGGCGGTGCACTCCTCGGTCACCTCGGGGAGGGCGACCTCGGTGAGGTCGTACTTCTGGTTCCCCCAGTGCGGCGTGTACCAGTAGAACAGCAGCGGCTCCTCGTTCTGATACGCCGTCTCGAGCTCGGACAGCAGCGCCGCTTCGGATCCCGCCACGACGACCTCGAAGTCCAGACCGAGGTTCTCGACGATCTCCTGGTCGTACGACACGAAGCTCGGGTCGCCGTCGAGCATCTGGCCCTTGTCGCCCGTCTCCGCCGTCGCGAACAGCGACGCGTTGTCGTTGAGCCCCTCGACGGTCGCGACCTCGGGGTGCTCGTCGACCACGTAGGTAGGCACGTACCAGCCGATCTTGCCGACCACGCCCAGCTCGCCGCCGTCCACGATGCTTCCGTCGCCTTCGATGTAGGTGGCGTAGTCCTCCGCGTGACCGGACGGCCACACCTCGAGCGTCGCGTCCAGCTCACCGGTCGACAGCGCCGGGAACTGCGCGAACTCGTCGATGTCGACCAGGTTGACCGTGTACCCGAGCTGCTGCTCGAGCAGGATCTTCGCGATGTTCGCGTTCACCGCCGAACCCGTCCACGGGTTCACGGCGATGCTGAGCTCCACGCCCTCGCCGGGCAGCGCCGCGGTCCCGGTCGTCCCGGTCGTCCCGGTCTCGTCACCGTCACCGGACCCGGCGTCCGAGCACGCGGCCGCCATCAGGCCGAGCGCCATCACGAGCACCAGGATCCGCCACCACTTCGATGCACCCATCCTCATCCGTCCCCCTTTCGCCATCCCGTCATACGGTCTGCGACATCGCACGAGCCTTGGCGAACTCCTTCCGCCGCATCCCCTCGTCGACGCCGATCGCCTGCGTGATCCGGTCCAGGACGATCGCGAGCAGCACGATCGCCGTGCCCGCCTCGAAACCGAGCGCGATCTGCCCCTTCGTCAAGCCGTACACCACCTGCAGCCCAAGACCCTCGGCACCGACCAGCCCGGCGATGATCACCATCGACAGCGAGAGCATGATGACCTGGTTCACGGCGAGCATGATCCCGCTCTTCGCGAGCGGGAGCTGCACCTTGGTCAGCACCTGCACCGGGCTCGAACCGTACGCCTCCGCCGCCTCGACGGTGGTCGCCGGCACCTGCCGGATCGCGAGGCTCGTGATCCGAACGCCGGCCGGCACCGCGTAGATCACCGACGCGATCACGCCGGGCACCCTGCCCACGGCGAACAGCGCGACCACCGGCACGAGGTAGACGAAGGCGGGCATCACCTGCATCGCGTCGAGGACCGGGCGCAAGACCCGTTCGAGGCGGCCGCTGCGGCCGGCAAGCACGCCCAGCGGGATCGCGATCACGAGCGCGATCGCCACGGTGACCACGACCAGGCTGAGCGTGTCCATCGCGTCGTCCCACATCCCGAGGAGACCGATCCCTAGGAACGCTGCCGCCGTGAACAGGGCGAGCTTCCAGCCCGAGAACCGCCACGCGGCGACTGCGAAGAACCCCGCGACCATCCACCACGGGACGCCGAGCAGCAGGTTCACGATGGGGTCCAGGCAGTACAGGATCAGGAAGTCCCCGATGGCCGAGGTCAGCCACTCGAGGTTGGTCTGGATCCACTCCACCGCCGTGTTCGTGGGCGTGACCAGGTCGATCCGCGGGCTCGCGGGGAAGTCCTGCTGGACCAGCACGTACCGGCCGACGAGCACCGCGACGAGGGTGGCCGCGACAGCGAACACCACGACCTGCCATCGGGGGATCGCTCGTCCGAACACCACCCATCCGCGCCCCTGCGTGGCCCGGTCCCGCGTGCTCCACGCTTCGCTCACACGGTCGAGCACGATCGCGAGCACGACGATCGCGATCCCCGCGTTCAGCGCGACGCCCACGTCCAGGTGCTGGAGCCCGTTGAGCACCTCGCGTCCCAGGTTCTCGACTCCGACGATCGCCGCGATCACGACCATCCCGAAGGCCATCAGCAGCGCCTGGTTGACCCCGAGCATGATGCTGGGCTTCGCGAGCGGCACCTGGATCTTCCGCAGGACCTGCTTCGTGGTGGCGCCGAACGCGGTCCCCACCTCCAGCGAGGACGCCGGCACCCCGCGCACCCCGTAGCTCGTGAGCCGGATGAGCGGCGGGAGCGCGAAGATCACGGTCGCGATCAGCGCCGTCGCCACCCCGATGCTGAAGAAGATCACGAGCGGCAGCAGGTAGACGTACGCGGGCAACGTCTGGGCGGTGTCCAGGAGCGGGCGGAGGACCTTCTCCACCTTCGGGTTGCGGCCGGACCAGATCCCGAGCGGGATGCCGATCACCACGCACACGGCGACCGCGATGAGCATCAGGGCGAGCGTCTGCAGGCTGCGTTCCCACAGGCCGACCAGACCGAGGAACGTGAACCCGGCCACCGCGAGCACCGCCTTGCGCCACCCGGCCGCGACCAGCGCGACCGCCCCCGCACCGACGATCACGCCGAGGTACGTCATCCGCTCGAGCAGGAGGAGGAGGTTGTCGTACACGGCCTCCGAGATCTCCTTGACGGGCGTGAAGAAGTAGATGAACAGCGGGCTCGTGTCGCGGTTCTGGAGCGCCCAGTTCTCCAGGTCGTCGAACACCTGACCCGCGCGGACCCGCCACGAGGGGAAGCCGCCCTCCAGCTGCGACCCGATGACGATGACGGCGATCGAGCCGAGGACCCAGAATGGCCAGAGCCGGCGTCGCCGGCGGATCGTGACCGGCGGTGGTGGGGCGGCCCGTCCCCCGGTGATCGGTCGAGGCGGTGCGACCGTGTCGGCCATCAGACCCGCTCCTCGATCAGCGACGACATCACGGCTCGCCGATCGACGACACCCACGACCCGATCTCCGTCCACGACGTGAAGTTCCGCGTCCGAACCGGCGACCAACGGGAGGAGGTCCTGCACGATCGTGTCGGCCGGCACCGTCGGAGCATCCCCACCCACCTCGCCGTCGAGCGGCCTCATGATCGTCCGAGCGGTGAGGACGTGCGCCCGGGGGACGTCCTTCGTGAAGTCCGCGACGTAGTCGTCGGCGGGTCGCGCCACCACCTCTTCGGGCGTGCCGACCTGGACGAACCTACCGTCCTTCATGATCGCGATCCGGTCGCCGAGCTTGAGCGCCTCCATGAGGTCGTGCGTGATGAAGATCATCGTCTTCTTCACCTCGCGCTGGAGCCGGACGACCTCGTCCTGCATGTCGCGACGGATCAACGGGTCGAGCGCGCTGAACGGCTCGTCGAACAGCATGATCTCGGGGTCGGTGGCGAGCGCCCTCGCGAGACCGACCCGCTGCTGCATCCCACCCGAGAGCTCCTCGGGGTAGTGCTCGCCCCAACCGTCCAGGCCCACCACCTCGAGGACGCGGCGCGACCGTTCGGCGCGCTCGGCCTTGTCGATGCCCTGGACCTCGAGACCGTAGCCGACGTTGTCGACGATCCGGCGGTGCGGGAGCAAGCCGAAGTGCTGGAACACCATGCTGATCTTGCGGCGACGAACCTCCCGCAGCCGATCGGGCGGGAGCGCGAGCAGGTCCTCGCCGTCGATCTGGATCTGCCCCGCGGTCGGGTCGTGCAACCGGTTGATCATCCGGACCAGCGTCGACTTGCCCGAACCCGACAAGCCCATGACGACGAACACCTCGCCTGGCGCGACCTCGAAGGAGACATCGCGCACGGCGACGACGCAGCCGGTCTTGGCCAGGAGCTCGGCGCGCGGAAGGTCTGCGTCGGGCGAACC
>Ga0209889_1000128_pt1 | contig 16372 bp, 11 predicted proteins | sample GWRWN1_0_10_FD_187233 | JGI IMG/M metagenome (GOLD analysis project Ga0209889, IMG submission 187233) | Riverbed sediment microbial communities from areas with no vegetation in Columbia River, Washington, USA - GW-RW N1_0_10 (SPAdes)... | ecosystem: Environmental > Aquatic > Freshwater > River >... | reverse complement strand
GCCTCCTTGCCGATCGGCAGCTGGATCACCGCCGGGGTGGCGCCGAGTCGCTCCCGGATCATGTCGATAGTGCGCCAGTAGTTGGCTCCGGTCCGGTCCATCTTGTTGACGAAGCAGATCCGCGGGACGTTGTATCTGTTGGCCTGCCGCCAGACCGTCTCCGACTGCGGCTCGACCCCGGCGACGGCGTCGAACACGACCACGCCGCCGTCGAGGACGCGCAGCGAGCGCTCGACCTCGACCGTGAAGTCGACGTGGCCGGGCGTGTCGATGATGTTGACGCGGCAATCCCGCCAGAAACAGGTCGTCGCGGCTGACGTGATCGTGATGCCGCGCTCTTGCTCCTGCACCATCCAGTCCATCGTCGCGGTGCCTTCGTGGACCTCGCCGATCTTGTACGACCGTCCGGTGTAGTACAGGATCCGCTCAGTCGTCGTCGTCTTGCCCGCGTCGATGTGGGCCATGATCCCGATATTGCGCGTCCTCTCCAGCGCGTACTGCCGTTCCACGTCCGCCCTCTGCTTTCCGGATTTCGTTACATGCGAAGAGGGGGGTCAGCCTGCGCCCCCCTCTCCATTTGGATCGTCAGCTACCAGCGATAATGCGCGAACGCCTTGTTGGCCTCCGCCATCTTGTGCGTGTCTTCTCGCTTCTTCACGGCCGTGCCGCGATTGCTCGCCGCGTCGAGCAGCTCGGCGGCCAGCTTGTCCGCCATGCTGCGCTCGGCGCGCCGGCGGGCGGCGCCGATGACCCACCGCATGGCGAGCGACGTGCGCCGATCGGGACGCACCTCGACCGGCACCTGGTACGTCGAGCCGCCGACCCGCCGCGACTTGACCTCGACGGCCGGCTTCACGTTGTCGATCGCCGACTTGAACATCTTGAGAGCGTCCTGCTTGCTCCGGTCCTCGACCGACACCAGGGCGTCGTACATGATGCGCTCGGCCGTCGACTTCTTGCCGCGGATCATCATGATGTTGACGAACTTTGCCACCAGCCGGCTCCCGTACTTCGGATCCGGCAGCACTTCGCGCTTGGCCGCTCCCGCCCGTCGCATGCCTTAGCCCGCGGCGCCCTTCGTCGCCTTGGCACCGTACTTCGAGCGGCTTTGTTTCCGGCCCGCCACGCCCGCGGTGTCGAGCGTGCCCCGGATGATGTGATAGCGGATCCCCGGGAGATCCTTCACGCGGCCGCCCCGGATCATGACGATCGAGTGCTCCTGTAAGTTGTGCCCGACGCCCGGGATATAGGACGTTACCTCGAGCCCGTTCGTCAGCCGCACCCGCGCGACCTTGCGGAGCGCGGAGTTCGGCTTCTTGGGCGTCGTCGTGTAGACGCGGATGCAGACGCCCCGCTTCTGCGGACACGCCTGCATCGCGGGCGTCTTCGACTTCTTCCGCACCGCCTCGCGACCCTGACGGACCAACTGGTTGATGGTCGGCATGACTCTCCGCGCCCCTTAAGGCGACAAAACTCTCACGTTATAACCGGGACACCCTGTGATGTCAATGCTTTAGCCGTCTACCCCGCCACCGCGACGGACTCGTCCGCCTCGCCCGAGTCCGCGATCGGCGGCGTCAGCGAGAGCACGCTGTCGAGCGACTTCACGGCCTCCCCGCCCGGCGTCAGCACCTCGACCCGCGTGTAGTTCGAGAGCCCGGTGCCCGCCGGGATCAAGCGGCCGACGATCACGTTCTCCTTCAGCCCGCGGAGATCGTCGGTCTTGCCGGAAATCGCGGCCTCCGTCAGTACGCGGGTGGTCTCCTGGAACGAAGCCGCCGAAATGAAGCTGTCCGTCGAGAGCGACGCCTTCGTGATGCCGAGGAGCACGGGCTTGGCGGTCGCGGCACGCTTGCCCTGCGCCAGCACGCCGCCGTTCTCCTCCTGGAACACGAACTTGTCGACCAGTTCGCCGACGACGAACTCGGTGTCGCCGACCTCCTCGATGCGGACCCGCCGCAGCATCTGGCGGACGATGATCTCGATGTGCTTGTCGTTGATCGTCACGCCCTGCAGGCGATAGACCTCCTGCACCTCGTTGACGAGGTAGCGTTGCAGCTCGCGGTCGCCGAGCACCGCCAGATAGTCGTGCGGATTGGGCGACCCGTCCATGAGGGCCTCGCCCGCCTTGACACGGTCGCCCTCGTGAACGCTGATGTGCTTGCCGCGCGGGATCAGGTACTCCTTGGTCTCGCCGTTGTCGGCCCGGATCACGATCTTGCGCATGCCCTTGACGAAGCCGCCCATCTCGACCCGGCCGTCGATCTCGGTGATGACCGCCTGCTCCTTGGGCTTGCGCGCCTCGAACAGCTCCGCGACGCGCGGCAGACCGCCCGTGATGTCCTTGGTCTTGGTCGTCTCGCGCGGGATCTTGGCGATGATGTCGGCGGCAAAGACCTCGGCGCCGTCCGGCACGGCGAGGTTCGCGCCCACCGGAAGCGCGTACCGGTGACGCTCGGTGGCCTCCACGGTCGCCTGGCCCTCGCCGGCAGAGCGGATGATGACGCCGGGTTGCAGTTTGCCCTCCGGGTCCTCGATGACGACCTTGCGCGCGAGGCCCGTGACCTCGTCGAACTCCTCGCGCACGGTGATGCCCTCGAGGATGTCCTGGTACTCGACCCGACCCGTGAACTCGGTGAGGATCGGGTTGGTGAACGGATCCCACTCGACGAGCACGGTCCGCGCCTTGATCTTCTGGTCCCCCTTCACCTTGATCCTGGCGCCGTAGACGACCGGGTAACGCTCGCGCTCGCGGCCGCGGTCGTCGGCCACACCGATCTCGCCGTTGCGATTCGTCGCGACCAAATCGCCGTCGCGGTTCACCACGGTTCTGAGATTATGGTACTTCACGAGTCCCGCGCTCTTGGCCTCGTGCTTCGAGGCCTCCACCACGCGGCTCGCCGTGCCGCCGATGTGGAAGGTGCGCATCGTGAGCTGCGTACCGGGCTCGCCGATCGACTGCGCGGCGATAATGCCGACCGCCTCGCCGAGCTCGGCCAACCGCCCGGTGCCCAGGTTCCGGCCGTAACACATGACGCAGATACCGCGCTTCGTGTCGCAGGTCAGCGTCGACCGGATGCGCACGCGCTCGAGTCCCGAATCCTCGATCTTCTGCGCCAGGTCCTCGTTGATCTCCGTGTTCGCCTGGACGATGATCTCGCTCGACAGCGGATCGCGGATGTCCTCCGCCGCGACGCGCCCGAGAATGCGGTCGCGCAGCGACTGGATGATGTCGCCGCCCTCGACCAGCGGTGTGGCATCGATGTACTTGACGGTGCCGCAGTCGTACTCGCTCACGATCACATCCTGGGAAACGTCCACGAGCCGGCGGGTGAGGTACCCCGAGTCCGCCGTCTTCAGGGCCGTATCGGCCAGGCCCTTTCGAGCACCGTGCGTGGACGTGAAGTATTCAAGGACCGTGAGGCCCTCCCGGAAGTTCGATGTGATCGGCGTCTCGATGATCTCGCCGCTCGGCTTCGCCATGAGCCCGCGCATACCGGCCAGCTGGCGGATCTGCTGCTTACTCCCCCGCGCGCCCGAGTCGGCCATCATGTAGATCGGATTGAATTCGCCGCCCTGCTCGCCGCCCTCCAGCTCGCGGAACATCTCCTCCGCAATGAGCTCGGTGACGTGCGCCCAGATGTCGACCACCTTGTTGTACCGCTCGCCGTTCGTGATCACCCCGTCCTGGTACTGCTGCTCCACCTCGTTGACCTGCTCGCGCGCCGAGGCGATCTGCCGCTCCTTCGACGACGGGATGTGCATGTCGTCGATGCCGATGGAGAGCCCCGAGAGCGTCGCGTAGCGGAACCCGAGGTCCTTCAGCTCGTCGAGGAACTGCACCGTCGACTCGTTGCCGAGGAGGTTGTAGCACCGGCCGACGAGCGACGTGACCTCCTTCTTCTTGAGCTCCTGGTTGACGAACCGCAGCGGCGCGGGCACGATCTCGTTCAGCAGGGTGCGCCCGACCGTCGTCTCGAGGATCTCGCTGTTCCAGCGCAGGCGGATGCGCGCCTGCAGGTCGACGTCCTCGTTGTCGTAGGCGATCCGCACCTCTTCGGAGTCCGCGAAGAGGCGCCCTTCGCCCCTGACGGGGCGCTCCGGCGTGCCCAGGCGCTCCTTGGTCAGGTAGTAGATGCCGAGGACCATGTCCTGGGTCGGCACCGCCAGCGGCGCGCCGTTCGCCGGGGACAGGATGTTGTTCGCCGACAGCATCAGCACCTGGGCCTCGAGCTGCGCTTCCATCGAGAGCGGGATGTGCACCGCCATCTGGTCGCCGTCAAAATCAGCGTTGAAGGCCGTACAGACCAATGGATGGATCTCGATGGCCTTCCCTTCGACCAGAATGGGTTCGAACGCCTGAATGCCAAGGCGATGGAGGGTCGGAGCACGATTCAGAAGCACCGGGTGCTCCCGGATGACCTCTTCCAGGATGTCCCAGACCTCGGGACGCTCTTTCTCGATGAACTTCTTGGCCGCCTTGATCGACGACGCGATGCCGCGCTCTTCCAGCTTGCGAAGGATGAAGGGCTTGAAGAGCTCGAGGGCCATCTTCTTGGGAAGGCCGCACTGGTGCAGCTTGAGGTACGGCCCGACGACGATGACGGAGCGGCCCGAGTAGTCCACGCGCTTGCCGAGGAGGTTCTGGCGGAAACGACCTTGCTTGCCCTTCAGGGTGTCGGACAGCGATTTGAGAGGACGATTGTTGGGACCCGTAATGACTCGCCCCCGACGGCCATTGTCGAACAGCGCGTCGACCGCTTCCTGAAGCATCCGCTTCTCGTTGCGGATGATGATCTCGGGCGCTTTCAGATCCATCAACCGCTTCAGCCGGTTGTTCCGGTTGATGACCCGGCGATACAGGTCGTTCAGATCCGACGTGGCGAACCGGCCCCCGTCGAGGGGCACCAGCGGACGGAGCTCCGGTGGGATGACCGGCACGACCTCGAGGATCATCCAGTCCGGCTGGTTGCCGGACTTCAGGAACGCCTCGATCACCTTGAGGCGCTTCACGATCTTCTTCCGCTTCTGGACGGAGGTCTCGCCGAGCATCTGGGCCCGGAGGTCGCGCGCCAGCGAGTCGAGGTCCATGTCGCGCAGGAGCTCGCGGATCGCCTCCGCGCCCATGCCGACCTTCAGGCTCTCGGGGCCGTGCTCCTCCTGGAGCTTGCGCGCCTTGTCGACCGCCATCAGGTCCTTCTTCTTGACGCCCTGGAGGCGGCTGTCGAGGACGACGTGCTCCTCGAAATAGAGGATCTTCTCCAGTTCGCGCAGCGACATGTCCAGGAGCTGGCCGATCCGGCTCGGCAGCCCCTTGAAGAACCAGACGTGGGAGACCGGCGACGCCAGCTCGATGTGGCCCATTCGCTCGCGCCGCACGCGCGCTCGGGTCACTTCGACCCCGCACTTGTCGCAGACCACGCCGGCAAACTTCATCCGCTTGTACTTGCCGCACGCGCACTCGTAATCCTTGGTCGGACCGAAGATTCGAGCACAGAAGAGACCATCGCGCTCGGGCTTGAACGTCCGATAGTTGATCGTCTCCGGTTTCTTGACCTCTCCATGCGACCAGTCGCGGATCTTCTGCGGCGCGGCCAGCTTGATCCGGATCGCGTCAAACGTGATGGGCTTCGCATGCCGATCGAGGATGCCCCACAGGTCCTTGGTTGGCTTATCCTCTCTGATCAGGCTGCCGAAGGGCCGATCCGTCAACATTCACACTCTCCTTTGGGAAGCCTTCTCCCGTCCTAGGAAGCCTTCTTCCCGTCCTTCGTCACCAGCTCGACATCGAGCGCCAGGCTCTGGAGCTCCTTCACGAGCACGTTGAACGACTCCGGGGTGCCGGGCTCGAGGAAGTTTTCACCCTTGACGATCGCCTCGTAGATGCGATTACGGCCCTCCACGTCGTCGGACTTGACGGTCAGCATCTCCTGGAGCGTGTACGCCGCGCCGTAGGCCTCGAGCGCCCACACTTCCATTTCGCCGAACCGCTGGCCGCCGAACTGAGCCTTGCCGCCCAGGGGCTGCTGCGTCACCAGCGAGTAGGGGCCGATTGAGCGCGCGTGCATCTTGTCGTCCACGAGGTGGGCCAGCTTCAAGATGTAGATCTGGCCGACCGTGACCTCTTGATGGAACCGCCGGCCGTTGCGCCCGTCGTAGAGCACGGTCTTGCCGGAGGTCGGCAGGCCGGCCTGCTTGAGATGCTCCTTGATCTCCTCTTCGGTGGCGCCGTCGAAGACGGGGCTCGCCACCCACAGCCCGAGCGCGCGCGCGGCCCACCCGAGATGCGTCTCGAGGATCTGGCCGACGTTCATGCGCGACGGCACACCGAGCGGGTTCAGGACGATCTCGACGGGGGTGCCGTCCGGCAGGTACGGCATGTCCTCTTCGGGGAGGACCTTGGAGACGACGCCCTTGTTCCCGTGGCGACCTGCCATCTTGTCGCCGACCGACAGCTTGCGCTTGACCGCCACGTACACCTTGACCATCTTGATGACGCCCGGCGGCAGGTCGTCGCCGCGGCGCAGCCGGGACTTCCGCTCCTCGAACATCCCGTCATAGACCCCGATCTGCTCGTCCGCCAGGTCCTCGATGCGCTTGATGGTCTGCGCGAGGTTCTCGTCCTCCTTGACCTTGATCTTCTTCAGCTCGTTCCACGAGAAGTTATCGAGGTCATCGCGCTCGATCCGGTCGCCCTTCTTGGTGAGCCGCTTCAGCTTGTTGGTCGGATCGACGAGGTCCTGGAACGAGGTCTTGCCGACCAGGAGGTTCTTCAGCTTCTGGTCGCGCTCCATCTCGACCATCGCGATCTCGTCCTGATAGTCCTTCTCGAGACGCGCGATCTCTTCCTCCTCGATCGACTTCGCCCGCTCGTCCTTGTCGATCCCGCGCCGCGAGAACACCTTCACGTCGACCACCGTGCCCTCGATACCGGGCGGCACGGTCAGCGACGTGTCGCGGACGTCGCCGGCCTTTTCGCCGAAGATCGCCCGCAGCAGCTTCTCTTCGGGCGTCAGTTGCGTCTCGCCCTTCGGCGTGATCTTGCCCACCAGGATATCTCCGGGCTTGACCTTCGCGCCGATACGAACGATACCGGACTCGTCGAGGTCCTTGAGCGCCTCCTCGGAGACGTTGGGGATGTCGCGGGTCACTTCCTCCTTGCCGAGCTTCGTGTCCCGCGCCTGGATCTCGAACTCCTCGATGTGGATCGACGTGAACCGGTCGTCCTTCACGAGCCGTTCGGAGACCAGGATCGCGTCCTCGAAGTTGTAGCCGCCCCACGGCATGAAGGCGACGAGCACGTTGCGCCCGAGCGCGAGCTCGCCCTGGTCCGTGCCCGGCCCGTCCGCGATGATGTCACCGGCCTGGACGCGCTGCCCCTTCCGCACGATGGGCTTCTGGTTCAGGCACGTGTTCTGATTGGAGCGCCGGTATTTGGTCAGGTTGAAGATGTCCAGCGGCAGGTCCTGTACCGGGTCGGGCTTCTTCGACCGCCCCTCGGCGCGCACCACGACGCGGTCGGCCGCGACGTACTCGACGACACCCGGCCGCTTGGCGACGATGACGGCGCCCGAGTCGCGCGCCACGACGTGCTCCATCCCGGTGCCGACCAGCGGCGCCTCGGGCTGGAGCAGGGGCACCGCCTGGCGCTGCATATTCGAGCCCATGAGGGCCCGGTTCGCGTCGTCGTTCTCGAGGAACGGAATCAGCGAGGCGGCAACCGAGACGAGCTGCTTCGGGGAAACGTCCATGTAGTGCAGCTCTTCCGGCGACACCATGCGGAATTCGCCGCTTTTGCGCGCCGAGACCCGCTCCTGGACGAAGCGGCCGCTCCGGTCCATCTCGGCGTTGGCCTGGGCGATGACGAACTTTTCCTCTTTGAGCGCGGTCAGGAAGTCGATGTCGTCGGTGACGCGACCGTTCGCGACCTTGCGGTACGGCGTCTCGATGAACCCGAACTCGTTGGTTCGCGCGTACGTGGACAACGACGAGATCAGGCCGATGTTCGGCCCTTCCGGCGTCTCGATGGGGCAGATCCGGCCGTAGTGGGTGGGATGGACGTCCCGCACCTCGAAGCCCGCCCGCTCGCGACTGAGACCGCGCGGGCCGAGCGCCGAGAGCCGCCGCTTGTGGGTCAGCTCGGCGAGGGGGTTCGTCTGATCCATGAACTGCGAGAGCTGAGACGAGCCGAAGAATTCCTTGACCACCGCGGAGACCGGCTTCGCATTGATCAAGTCATGGGGCATGAGATTCGTGATGTCGGAGATCGACATCCGTTCCTTGACCGCCCGCTCCATCCGGGTCAGACCCACCCGGAACTGGTTCTCCAGCAACTCGCCGACCGATCGCACCCGCCGGTTGCCGAGGTGATCGATGTCGTCGGTCGCTTTCGTCCCCAGCCGCACCAGCAGGAGGTGCCGGATGACCGAGACGATATCTTCGCTCCGGATCGTCTTGACGTTGGCCGGCGCCTCGATGCCGAGCTTCTCGTTGATCATGAAGCGGCCCACGCGGGCCAGATCGTAGCGTCGCGGATCCATGAACATGCCGCGGAACAGGGCGCGCGCCGACTCCACGGTCGGCGGATCCCCGGGACGGAGGCGTCGATAGATCTCCACGAGCGCCTCGTCGGGATTCTTGAAGTGGTCCCGCGCCAGGGTCTCGTAGATCGACTGGTCGATCTTGCCGGGGCTCAGCACGAGCAGCTTGAAGGGCGCTACTCGCCGGCTCATCACCTGCGACAGCACCGTCGACGTGATCTCGGCGTTGGTCTGCACCAGCACCTCGCCGCTCTCGGTGTCGACGATGCGGGATGCGGTCCGGCGCCCGACGAGCGCCTCAGCGCGGACGGGAATCTTCTCGACGTTGGCTTCGCGCAGCTTCTCGATGAGCTTGGCGTTCAGCGTCTTCCCGGCCGTCACCAGCGGCTCGCGATGGCGCGGTGCCTTGACGTCATCGGCCACGCGCGCGCCGACGTGCGCCTCGGCCTGGAGCGTCACCCAGGCGTTGCCGTCCTCGAACGACAGCACTTCCTCCACCTCGTAGAAGTGCGCCAGGACCTCCTCGTCGGAGAGAATGACGCTCTTCTCCAGGAACCAGAACGCCCTCAGGAACGCCGTGGCCAGCATCTTGCGGCGCCGGTCGACGCGGACGTGCAAGATGTCGTTCGCGTCGAAGTCGAACTCGACCCACGACCCGCGGTAGGGAATGACGCGCGCCGAGAAGAGCGGCTTCCCGGAGGCCAGCGTCTTGCCCTTGTCGTCGTCGAAGAACACGCCGGCGGACCGTTGGAGCTGGCTGACGACCACGCGTTCGGTCCCGTTGATGATGAACGTCCCCTTCTCGGTCATGAGGGGCAGCTCGCCCAGATAGACCTCCTGGCCGCGCTGCTCGCGAATCGTCCGGGTCTTGGCTTCCTTGTCGTGATCGAAGATGACGAGCCGCAGCGTGACCTTCAACGGGATCGCGAACGTCATCCCGCGGTCGTGGCACTCCTCGACCGTGTACTTCGGCTCACCGAAGTGGTACGAGTCGAACTCGAGGAGCGCGTTGTCGTTGTAATCGGCGATCGGGAACACCGACTTGAAGACCGCCTGCAGGCCGAACTCCTCTCGACGCTCGGCCGGGACGTCCTTTTGCAGAAAGCTCTCGTAGGACCGCTTCTGCACCTCGATCAGGTTCGGGATCTCGACGATCGACGGGATCTTGCCGAAATCCTTGCGGCCGCGATGCCCACACTGAATCGTTCCTGCCATACCCTCTCCTGGGGCCGACGCTCCGGCCCCGGCTTGACGGAGTCGCTAAGGTGCCGAGCTGCCTGGGGCGCGCCTACTTCACCGAAACCGTCGCGCCCTGCTCCTCGAGCTTCTTCTTGACATCCTCCGCTTCGGCCTTCGTGACCTTCTCCTTCACCGGCTTCGGCGCGCTGTCCACCAGATCCTTGGCCTCCTTGAGGCCGAGCCCGGTCAGCTCGCGGACAACCTTGATGACCTGGATCTTCTTTTCGCCCGCGGCGCCGAGGATGACGTCGAACTCGGTCTTCTCCTCGACGGCGCTGGCCCCCGCGGCCGCTCCGCCGGCGGCTCCCGGGACCGCCGCGACCGCCATCGGCGCGGCGGCGGATACGCCCCACTTCTCCTGCAACAGCTTCGAAAGCTGCGCCGCCTCGAGTAGCGACAGCTGGTCGAGTTGTTCGGCGATCTGCTCAACCGTTGCCATCGATTTCTCTCCTTGTGTACTGGGCATGGGCACCCGGGCTTCGCCCGCCCATGCCCCGCCGGAATCCCCCGTTTACGTTCGTTTCACTCGCACGGCGCGAGCCCCGGTCACCCGGCCCGCCCGTGCCACGCTTTATCCAGTCGTGCCTTGCGCGTCTTCACCGCTGGCCACGCCGCGCTGCTGCAGGATGTAGACGAGGTCCCGCTGCGGCGCCGTGAGAAGTCCGACCAGCATGGCCAGCCCACCCTGGATCGCGCCGACGAGCTGGGCCCGCAAGGCCTCCCGCGACGGCAAGTCGGCGAGGGCCTTGAGCTCGGTCGGGGGCAGCATCTGCCCCTCGACGTACCCGGCCTTGATCGCAAGCGCCTGGTGGGTCCGGGCGAACGCGTGCAACGCCTTGGCGACGGCGACCGGATCCTCCTTCGAGAAGATGACGCCCGTCGGTCCCTTCAGGTGCGTGCCGAGCCCTTCGAGCCGGGACGACGCGATCGCGAGTCGCGCCAGCCGGTTCTTGACGACCTTGTACTGCGCCGACACCGCCCGGAGCTGCTTTCGGAGATCGCTGAGCTGCCGCACGGTGAGGCCGCGGTACTCCGTGAGCACCACGGTCTTCACGCCATCCAGCCTCGATTTCAGATCCTCGACCGCCGTGACCTTCTCTTGCGTTGGCACCGGACGCTCCCTGTCCTAGACGGCCTTCTTGAACAGATTGGCCACGGCCTGCGCGTCGACCGGAACGCCGGGTCCCATCGTCGTCGAGACGGTCAGCGATCGCAGATACGTGCCCTTCGCCGCCGCCGGCTTCGCGCGAACGATCGCCTCGATCAGCGCCATTCCGTTGGCCGCGAGCTGCTCGGCGCCGAATGAGTGCTTGCCGATGGGCGTGTGCACGTTGCCGGCCTTGTCGACACGGAACTCGACCTTGCCGGCCTTCGCCTCGCGGACGGCGCGGTTGACGTCGAACGTCACGGTGCCGAGCTTGGGATTCGGCATGAGACCGCGCGGGCCCAGCACCTTGCCGAGCCGGCCGACCTGGCCCATGAGATCTGGCGTCGCGATCGCCGTGTCGAACTCCATCCAGCCGCCTTGGACCCGCTCGACGAGGTCCTCGGCCCCGATCACGTCCGCCCCGGCCTCGCGCGCTTCGCGCTCTTTCTCACCCTTGGCGAAGACGGCGACGCGCACGGTCTTGCCGATGCCGTGCGGCAGCACGACCGCGCCGCGGACCATCTGGTCCGCGTGTTTGGGATCGACACCCAGGCGGAACGAGAGGTCAACGGACTGATCGAACTTCGTCGCTGGCATGCTCTTCACGAGCGCGACCGCCTCCTCGAACGAGTAGTGCTTTTCCGGGGCGATCTTCGCCGCCGCCGCGTCGTAGCGTTTGCCCACCCCTTTGCGCACGATCGTCGCCATGTCCGTCTCCTACCTTCGCTCGCTAGGCCCCTTCATACGCGCGACGGCCTGCGGCGCGCTAAACCACATCGATGCCCATGCTGCGGGCCGTGCCCTCGATGATCCGCATCGCGGAGTCGATCGAGTCGGTGTTGAGGTCCACCAGCTTGGTCTGGGCGATGTCCCGCACCTGTTGCCGCGTGACTTTCCCGATCTTGTCCTTGTGAGGCACCGCCGACGCTTTCGCGATCCCCGCCGCGCGCTTGAGGAGCACCGCCGCTGGAGGGGTTTTCACGATGAACGTGAACGACCGGTCCGCGTAGATCGTCACCACGACCGGCAGAATCAGCCCGTCCTGTGAGCCCGTCTGGGCGTTGAACCCCTTGCAGAACTCCATGATGTTCACGCCATGCTGGCCCAGTGCCGGGCCGACCGGCGGTGACGGGTTCGCCTTGCCGGCCGGGATCTGCAGCTTCACGATCGCCTGGATCTTCTTCATCGAGCCGCCCCATCGTGGGGAACGCGCATCAGATCCGCTCCACCTGGTAATACTCGAGCTCGACGGACGTGGGACGCCCGAAAACCGGCACCACCACCTTCATCCGCCCGCGCTCCGGGTTCATATCATCGACCACACCCTGGAAGTTGACGAACGGTCCGTCGATGACGCGCACCTTGTCGCCGCGCTGGAAGACGGACTTGGGCTTGGGCTTCTCGGCACCCGCCTCCATCTGTCGGAGAATGTCGTCGACCTGGTCGTGCGGCAGCGCGACGGGCTTCGAGCCCGAGCCGACGAACCCGGTGACCTTGGGCGTCGAGCGCACCAGGTGCCACGTGTCGTCCGTCAGCTCCATCTCGACCAGCACGTACCCGGGGAAGAACTTCTGCTCGGTCTCGCGCTTCTGCTTGTTGCGCACCTCGACGACCTTTTCGGTCGGTACCAGGACGCGCGTGATCTTCTCCGCCATCCCGAAGATCTTGGCCCGCGACTCGATCGCCTCCTTGACCTTATTCTCGAACCCCGAATAGGTGTGGACGACGAACCACTGCTTGTTCGTGGTTGCCGCCGTCGCGTCCCCGCTCATCGCAAAATCCTTTCGACGATCCGTGCCAGCACGATGTCTACGCCCCCGAGGAACAGCGCCACCACGACGGTCACCGTGATCACCACGACCGTGGAGTTGATCAGCTCCTGGCGGCTGGGCCACGTCACCTTGCGGAACTCCGCCACGACCTCCCGAATGAACTCCTGTGTGCGCTTCAGAAACTCCATCGCGTCCCTAACCCGCCGAACAGTGGCAGGGGTGGAGGGATTCGAACCCCCATCCCCCGGATTTGGAGTCCGGTGCTCTAGCCGTTAGAGCTACACCCCTGGACAGCTACTTCGTCTCTCTGTGCGCCGTGTGCTTGCGACACCACCGGCAATATTTCTTGAGCTCGAGGCGGTCGGGGTGCGTCCGCCGGTTCTTCGTCGTCGAGTAGTTCCGCCGCTGACACGCGGAGCACGCGAGCGCGATGATGTCGCGCATCGCCTACTCCACGATCTCCGTGACGACGCCCGCCCCCACCGTCCGGCCCCCCTCCCGAATCGCAAACCGCAGCTCCTTCTCCATCGCAATCGGCACGATCAGCTCGATCGCCATCGTCACGTTGTCCCCCGGCATCACCATCTCCACCCCGCTGGGCAACGTGCACACCCCCGTCACGTCCGTCGTCCGAAAGTAAAACTGCGGCCGGTACCCGTTGAAGTACGGCGTGTGCCGCCCCCCCTCTTCCTTCGTCAGCACGTACACCTCGGCCTTGAACTTGCGGTGCGGCTTGATCGACCCCGGCTTCGCCAGCACCTGCCCCCGCTCCACTTCCTCTTTGTCGACCCCCCGCAGCAGCGCCCCAATATTGTCCCCCGCCTGCCCCTCGTCGAGCAGCTTGCGGAACATCTCCACCCCCGTCACCACCGTCTTGCGCGTGTCGTGAATCCCCACAATCTCCACTTCCTCGCCCACCTTCACGATCCCCCGCTCCACCCGCCCCGTCACCACCGTCCCCCGCCCCGTGATCGAAAAAATATCTTCAATCGGCATCAGGTACGGCTTGTCCACCGGCCGCGGCGGCGTCGGAATATAACTGTCCACCGCCTCCATCAGCTTCCAGATCGCGTCGTTCGCCTTGGGGTCCTCCGGCTTCTCGTTCGCCTGCAGCGCCGACCCCCGAATCACCGGCACCTCGTCCCCCGGAAACTGGTACTTCTTCAGCAACTCCCGCACCTCCAACTCCACCAAATCCAAAATCTCCGGGTCGTCCACCATGTCCACCTTGTTCATGAACACGACCAGAAACGGCACGTTCACCTGGCGCGCCAGCAGAACATGCTCTCGGGTTTGCGGCATCGGCCCGTCATTGGCCGCCACCACCAGAATCGCCCCATCCATCTGCGCCGCCCCCGTGATCATGTTCTTGATATAGTCCGCGTGCCCCGGACAGTCGATGTGCGCGTAGTGCCGCTTGGCCGTCTCGTACTCCACGTGCGCCACCGCAATCGTGATCCCCCGCTCCCGCTCTTCCGGCGCGTTGTCGATCGACCCGTACTCCCGCACCGCAATCTGCTTGTTCTTCGTGTGCAGCACCTTCGTGATCGCCGCCGTCAGCGTCGTCTTGCCATGATCAATGTGCCCAATCGTCCCCACGTTCACGTGCGGCTTCGTCCGCTCGTACTTCGCCTTCGCCATGGTGTGGCCTCCGACTGGCTGGTCTAGCGGGACCCGGCGCGCGCCGGCGGCTTGCCGGCGACCTTGGCCATGATTTCTTCGGCGATCGCGGGCGGGACTTCCTCGTATCGCGCGAACTGCATCGTGTAGGTCGCACGCCCCTGCGTCATCGACCGCATCTCCGTCGCGTACCCGAACATCTGCCCCAACGGCACGGTGGCGCGAATGACCTGCGAGCTGCCGCGCGCTTCCATCGAGACGATGCGACCGCGACGGCTGTTCAAGTCCCCGACGATCGCACCCATGTATTCCTCGGGCGTCACGACTTCGACGTCCATCACGGGCTCGAGCAGCACGGGCTTGGCCCGACGGCAGGCTTCCTTGAAGCCAATCGACGCAGCGATCTTGAACGCCATCTCGGACGAATCGACGTCGTGGTACGAGCCGTCGGTGAGCCGGACCTTGATGTCCACTATCGGGTAGCCGGCGAGCACGCCCGTGTCGAGCGCCTCACGGACACCCTTCTCGACGGCGGGAATGTACTCCCTCGGTATCGTGCCGCCGACGATCTTGTTCTCGAACTCGAAGCCCTTCGCCTCGTTCGGCTCGACCTCGAGGTAGACGTCGCCGTACTGGCCACGGCCGCCCGTCTGCCGCACGTAGCGGCCCTGCGCCGCGGCGGCCTTCCGGATCGTCTCGCGATACGCGACCTGGGGCTTGCCGACGTTGGCCTCGACCCTGAACTCGCGCAGGAGGCGGTCGACGATGATCTCCAGGTGGAGCTCGCCCATCCCGTGGATCAGCGTCTGGCCCGTCTCCTCGTCGCTGGTCACCCGGAACGTGGGATCTTCCAGCGCGAGCCGCGACAGCGACACGCCGAGCTTCTCCTCGTCAGCGCGCGTCTTCGGCTCGATCGCGACCGCGATCACCGGTTCGGGGAAGGTCATGGACTCCAGCACGATCGGCCGGTCGGGATCACACAGCGTGTCACCCGTGGTCGTGAGCTTGAGTCCGATGGCGGCCGCGATGTCGCCGGCCGCGATCGCCTCGACCGCCTCCTCCTTGTTCGCGTGCATCCGGAGCAGCCGCCCGATACGCTCCTTCTTGTCCCTGGTCGAGTTGTAGACGCCGGAGCCCGCCTCGAGCGTGCCGGAGTACACGCGGAGGAAGACGAGCTGGCCGACGTGCTGATGGCTCATGATCTTGAACGCCAGCGCGGCGAACGGCGCGTCGTCGGCCGGCTTCCGCTCTTCGACCTCTTTGGTCTCGGGATTGACGCCCTGGACCGGCGGAATGTCCAGGGGCGAAGGCAGGTAGTCGATGACCGCGTCCAGCAGCGCCTGCACGCCCTTGTTCTTGAAGGACGCGCCGCAGATGACCGGGAAGAGCGTCATGAGGATGGTGCCCTTGCGCGCGGCTGCCTTCAGCTCGCCGACGCTGATCGCCTCGCCGTGGACGTACTTCTCCATGAGGAGATCGTCGACCTCGGCCAGGCCCTCGATCATCTTCTCCCGGTACTCCTTGACCTGCTCGGCCATGTCGGCGGGGATCGCGACCTTCTGGAAGTCCTTGCCCAGCGTCTCGTCGCTCTCGTCCCACACCAGGGCCACCTGGTCGATCAGGTCGATCACACCCTGGTACTCGTCTTCTTTGCCCACCGGGATCTGGATGGGCACGGCATGGGAGCCCAGCCGCTCCCGCACCATGTCCAGGCACAAGTAATAGTCGGCGCCGACCCGGTCCATCTTGTTGACGTACACGATCCGGGGGACTTGATACTTATCGGCCTGGCGCCAGACCGTCTCCGTCTGGGGCTCGACCCCGGAGACGGCGTCCAGGATGGCCACCGCCCCGTCCAGGACCCGGAGCGAGCGTTCGACCTCGACCGTGAAGTCCACGTGGCCGGGGGTATCGATGATGTTGATGCGGTAGTCGACTTCCTTCTTGACCCAGTGGCAGGTCGTGGCGGCGGACGTGATCGTGATCCCGCGCTCCTGCTCCTGCTCCATCCAATCCATGGTCGCGGCGCCCTCGTGGACCTCGCCCATCCGGTG
>Ga0209889_1000126_pt1 | contig 16466 bp, 15 predicted proteins | sample GWRWN1_0_10_FD_187233 | JGI IMG/M metagenome (GOLD analysis project Ga0209889, IMG submission 187233) | Riverbed sediment microbial communities from areas with no vegetation in Columbia River, Washington, USA - GW-RW N1_0_10 (SPAdes)... | ecosystem: Environmental > Aquatic > Freshwater > River >... | reverse complement strand
AGTCGTCATCGGCACGTACGAGCCGGCAGGCGAGATCCTCACGGGATCGTTCGCGCTGGGATGACCTGGCTCGGGATCGGCGGCGGACCCGGCCTTGCCGGGGCGGCGTTCCGTCACTCGCAGCTGCTCCGCCTCCCTCGTATTGACGGCCCAAACGAGCCGATGGGACACTGACCGAACCGGCGATGCGCCGGAGAGGAACCAGCCGAGAAAGGACGTGGAGGAGCCCTGGCAGATCTCGAGGTCGGCGCGGTCATCGACGGGACCGTCAGCCGGATCACCCCGTACGGCGCCTTCCTGACCCTGGAAGGCGGGAAGATGGGGCTCGTGCACATCTCCGAGATCGACAGGAACTACGTCAAGGACGTCCACGAGCACCTGCGGGAGAACGACGTCGTCCAGGCGAAGGTCATCGCCATCAAGGAGGACGGCAAGATCGACCTGTCGATCAAGGCACTCCAGGACCCGGCTCCCACGCGGCAACGACGCGGCTCCGACCCCGACTTCGAGGCCCGCCTGAAGAAGTTCATGCGCCAGAGCGAGGAGCGCCAGGTCGATTTCAAGCGCTCCGTCGAGCACAAGCGCAAGTAGCAGCCCCGCTTGGGCGAGCTCCGCGGGAGCGATCTCCGCGTCGTCGCCGAGCAACTCGGCCGCCGACCCACGATCGCGTTCACCGTCGTCGCTCGATGCCCCGGGGGGCATCCGCTCGCGATCCGCAACGCTCCGGTCGACGAGCAGGGGAACCCGTTCCCGACGCTCTTCTGGCTCACGTGCCCCGACGCGGTACGAGCCGTGTCGCGTCTGGAGGCCGAGGGATGGATCTCGAAGCTGAACGAACGCATCGAGACCGATCCCGCGTTCGCCGACGCGGTGGCTCGGGCTCACGCCGAGTATGCCCGAGAGCGCGCCCGTGGCGCACCCGGCACCGAGGCCCAGGGCGGCGTGGGCGGGACGCGGCGGGGCCTGAAATGCCTCCACGCGCACTACGCCAACCATCTGGCCGGTGGCGACGACGAGGTCGGCGCCTGGGTCGCCGGCATCGTCGAACCCATCCACAATGAGCGTCCCGGGCGCGTCGCCGCGGTCGACCAGGGAACGAACTCGATCCGCCTGCTCGTGGCCGAGCCGAACGGCGAAGGGGGCTTCGACGAGCTCGCGCGCGACATGGTGATCACGCGCCTCGGGCAGGGTGTGGACGAGACCGGGATGCTCTCGCCCGATGCGGTTGAGCGCACGCTCGACGTGCTCGCGCGGTACGCGCGACGCGCACGCGCCCTGCACGCCGAACGGATCCGGGTGGCCGCCACGGCCGCCCTGCGGGACGCGGCCAACGCGGCGGAGTTCGAGCGGGGCGTCCGCGAGCTCGCCGGCTCCGAGCTCGAGGTCGTAAGCGGGGAGAAGGAGGCCCAACTCTCGTTCCTCGGCGCCATACGAGGCCTCGACGCCCCCTCGCCGTTCCTCGTGCTGGACATCGGCGGCGGCTCCACCGAGTTCGTCCTGGGCGCGGATCGCCCCTCGGTCGCAATCTCGATACAGATGGGCAGCGTCCGGCTCACCGAGCGCTTCGTCCGGAGCGACCCTCCGACGAGCGGCGAGCTCGACGCGATGCGCGAGGCGGTGAACGTGATCCTCGACGAGGTCGAGCGGGCGGTCCCGGTCGCCGAGGCTCGGACGCTGGTCGCCGTCGCGGGCACGGCGACGACCGTCCAGGCGATCGCGCTCGGGCTCGCTTTCTACGACCCCGAGCGGATCCATCGCACCAGGCTGTCGCGGGTCGACGCCGAACGGGTGGCCTCCCGCCTGGCGCGGATGACCACGCCAGAACGGACGGCGCTGCCCGTGATGGCTCCAGGTCGGGCCGACGTGATCGTCGGGGGCGCGGTGATCCTGGTCGAGGTGATGGACCGCTTCGGGTTCGACGAGGCCGTGGTGTCCGAGACCGACATCCTCGACGGGCTCGTGCTCGAGATGCTCGGGCATACCTAGCCCGTGACCCGCATGCCGGGGGGTCTCAGGCACGACGACGCCCGACCTCCGATGCGCGGATCGCGGAAAAATACCGACTTTCGGTCCCTGGTGGGGTGACGGTCGGTCGGTCTACGGTGATCGTCGAGATGGATCCCTCGAGGCACGCAGGTGCCGGAAGGCAAGGGAGGTCAGGTGGCCTTGGGAGAGCCCGACGTCGCGCCACCCCCAGATAGCGAGGGCACCGACGGTCCGGAGTCGAACTTCGACACGGTCCGGCGTGGATTCTCGCCCGATCAGGTTGCCGGCTACCTGAAACGCGTCGTGACCAGTGTCCTGAGCCTCGAGTCACGGCTCGAAGAGATTCGGATCGAACTGCTCGAAGCCCGGCGGGAACGGGACGAGGCGCGCGCGGCGCTCGAGGCCTCGGCCGCCGATCCGGATATCGCCGCATCGCAGCACGTGACCGAGTTGGTGCGGGGGTTCGACGATCAGGTGGGTGGGCTCCTTCGCGATGCCGAGGTGGAGGCCGGACGCGTCCAGTCCGACGTGCGGACGGAGGCCGGTCGGATCCTCGCGAAGGCGCGAGAGGAAGCCGACCGCATCGTGGCCGAGGCTCGGGCGGAGGCCGAACGCACGCGGGCGGACGTGCAGACCGAGGAGCAGGAAGCGCGGATCCGAGCCGCACGCTCGATCTACCAGGCGCGTCAGGAGAACGACCGCGCCTCGAGGGATCTCAGCGCGATGAGGGAGACCGTGCTCGAGACGTTCCGAGACATCCGCGACCGCACGGTCACCGCGCTCGGCGAGGTCGAGGCCGTGATCGAGAGGGAGGCCTCCTCCGACGCCGTGGTGGTCGTGGACGAGCTCGCATCGGCGGACGGTCCCCCGGTCCCGCGGCCGGATCTGTGATCGGCTCCCGAACCTAGCGCTCCGGCGGTGCGATCGCAGGCCTTTCGGTAACCTGTCCCGCCGTGCCGAAGAGATCCCGCCACCGACAGCTCGCGAGGCAGCATCAGCGACGCCAGGCCGAGCGCATGAGCCAACAGCGCAAACGCCAGACGACCACGATCGTGGTCGCGCTCGTGATCGCGCTCGTCGGCGGAGGTGTGGCCTTCGCCGCGTTCACCGGCGGCGACGAAACCCCGACGGCAGCCTCGGGCGAGACGGCGAACGAAGAGGATCCGAGCACGGGCCCATCGGGGGCGACCTCCGACGCGAATACCGTGCAGCCCGAACCCGGACCGGACGAGGTCGCGTGCGGTGCGACGCAGCCCAAGACCGCCTTGACGCCCAAGCCCCAGTTCTCGGCGCCGGAGCAGGTCGTGAAGCAGGGGACCACCTACGAGGCGGAGATCCAGACGTCCTGCGGCACGATCGTGGTCGAGCTCCTCGCCGACCAGGCGCCGGAGACGGTCAACTCGTTCGTGTTCCTCGCCCAGGAGGGGTACTTCGACGGCCAGCGGATCCACCGTCTGGATACCTCGATCGACGTGATCCAGGGCGGCGATCCGACGGGCACCGGTACCGGGGGCCCCGGGTACTCGATCCCCGATGAGCTCACCGGCGACGAGTCCTATGGGCCCGGCGTCCTCGCGATGGCGAACGCCGGACCCGACACAGGCGGGAGCCAGTTCTTCCTCATCACGGGCGCCGCGGGGCACACCCTGGACGCGAGCCCCGCCTACACGATCTTCGGCACGGTCGTCGAGGGTCTCGACGTCGCCAAGCAGATCCAGGAACTGCCCATCCAAGACCCCTCCGCGGGCATCGAGGGGCAACAGCCAGCACAGTCCGTCTACCTCGAGAAGGTCACGATCCGCGAGAGCGGCTAGCGGTTACGCTGCCGGTCGCCCGGGTGCCGGAACTGGCAGACGGATGCGCCTTAAAAGCGCTGGTCCCGAGAGGGACGTGTGGGTTCGAATCCCACCCCGGGCACGGAGCCGCGCGCGACCGTCAGGATGAACCTCGCAACGGGAGCTTGGAGACGGCGTCGCGCAACGCCTCGAGCTCCTCGCGCCCGAGCTCCAACAGCTCCGGTGGCGGCTCGTAGAGCTTGCGGAACATCTCTTCCCTGGTTCGAGATCCCTTCGGGGTCAGCACGACCAGCTTGACGCGACGATCGGTGGGCATCGTCCTGCGTTCGGCCAGGCCTCGCTCCTCGAGGCGGTCGACGATCCAGGTCGCGTTGGACGCATCGCAGAGCCATTCGTCTGCGAGCTCGCTCATCGAACGACCGCGGGTGCCGTCGAGCACGAACAGCGCGCGGGCGTCATTCGGAGTCAGTCCTCGATCGGCGAATACGCGCTGCCGATGCTTCACGGTCTCGAAGAAGAAGCGCGCGAAGGGCTCCCATGCTTCCGCAGCGAGCGCCTTCTTGCTCGAGGTTCGAGTGCCCATCTCTCAAGCGTACGCGAAGGGGCCGGGAAGGTCCAATCTGTCCAATCTTTGAATCCCCTGGATACTTGCGATATCTCAACTACCTGTGGGATGCTCGATGGGTTGCGCGCCAAGGAGGTGCCGATGATGACCATGGACGCTCCAGCGATCACGGTGGACGGGCTGCAGAAGCGGTTCGGGTCCGTGGAGGCTCTCGCCGGTATCGATTTCGAGGTCGCGCCCGGCACCGTGTTCGGTCTGCTGGGTCCGAACGGTGCGGGGAAGACGACCGCCGTGCGGATCCTCACGACGATCCTCGAGCCCGACGGCGGTCGCGCCGAGGTGCTGGGCTTCGACGTCGTGGAGGACGCCGAGCGCGTTCGGCTGCGCATCGGTCTCGCCGGCCAGTCCGCGACCGTGGACCCCAACCTCACCGGTCGCGAGAACCTTCGGCTGGTCGGCCGTCTCGCCCAGCGTCCGCGTGGGTGGGTGGCGCAGCGGGCGGCTGAGCTCCTGGAGCGTTTCGAGCTCTCGCAGGCGGCCGACCGCCCGATCCGAACGTACTCGGGCGGGATGCGACGCCGGCTCGATGTGGCCGCTGCGCTGGTAGCACGGCCGCCGGTCCTGTTCCTCGACGAGCCCACGACCGGTTTGGACCTTCCGAGCAGGAACGCGCTCTGGGAGATGATCCGCGAGCTCGTGGCCGACGGCACCACAGTGCTGCTCACCACGCAGTACCTCGAGGAGGCGGACCGGCTCGCCGAGCGCCTCGCGGTCGTGGACGTGGGTCGCGTGATCGCCGAGGGCACGTCGGCGGAGCTGAAGGCACAGCTCGGCAGCACGGTCATCGAGTTCCTCATGTCGACGGATCCCGACGCCGAGCGAGCGGCGGCGCTTCTCTCGACGCGTGGAGGCGTGGCCGCCGAGCTCGAGGGCACACGGATCCGAGTCCCGTCGGGGGAGGGGCCGAGAGCCCTGATGGAGATGCTCCGAACGCTCGACGCCGACGGCCTCTACCCATCCTCGCTCACGGTTCGCGAACCGTCCCTCGACGACGTGTTCCTGCGTCTGACGGGCCACCATGCCGAGCCGATCGCCGAGATCGAGTCCGCGGATCCCGTTCCGGTAGGAGGTGGCGCATGAGCCAGGCGACCGTTTCCATCCCGATCCCGCCCGAACGTCGCGGCTTCGACAGGCTGGTCGGTGCCGTTTCGGACACCATCGCCATGACCGGGCGCAACGTGATCACCCTCCGCCGGGTTCCGCAGCTCCTGGTGTTCTCCACGATCCAGCCGGTCATCTTCGTGCTGCTGTTCGTCTACGTGTTCGGCGGTGCTGTGGAGAACACGTTCGGCATCCCCTACGTCGACTACCTGATCCCCGGCATCTTCGTGCAGATGTCGGTCTTCGGCGCGATGGGGACGGCGGTCGGTTTGGCGGCCGACGTGAAGAGCGGCCTGCTCGAACGGTTCCACGCGCTGCCGATGGCCCGATCGGCGGTGCTCGCCGGCAGGACCACCGCCGACGTCGTGCGCAACGTGTTCGTGATGACGCTCGTGAGCGGCGTCGGTTTCCTCGTGGGGTTCCGTGTGCAGACGGATGCGCTCGGCTACCTGGGCGGCGTGGCGCTCGTGCTGCTGTTCGGCTACTCGCTGTCGTGGGTCTTCGCGACCGTAGGGCTCGCCGTCAAGGATCCCGAGACGGCCCAAGCCGCCGCGTTCCCGATCATGGCGCCCCTCGTGTTCGCGTCGTCGGTGTTCGTGCCGGTCGCCTCGATGCCGAGCTGGCTCCAGCCGTTCGCGGAACACCAGCCCGTGTCGGTGGTCGCCTCGGCCGCCCGTTCGTTGATGAGCGGTACTCCGAGCGACAACTACGTGCTGCAGGCTCTCACCTGGATCGTCGGGATCGTCGCGGTCGCCGCACCGATCGCGGTCCGTCGGTACCGACGCGTGTTCTGACTCGGAACGCGCGTTACGCCTCGGGACCCGCGCGTCCCACCGCCTCGATGAGGTCGGCGGCCCGCGCCGTTCCCTCGCCCGATCGGATCGACGTCCCGAGCGCCGCCGCCCGCGAGCGGAGGTCGGTGTCGGCGACCAGCCGGTCGACCGCCCCCCTCAGCTCGTCGTCCTCGAACGCGTACGTGGGGAGCCGGACGCCGAGGCCGAGCTCCTGGACCCGCTGGGCGGTGTCGTACTGATCCCAGAACAACGGCAGGACGATCATCGGCTTGCCGAAGTGGAACGCCTCGGTCGTCGTGTTGTTGCCACCGTGCGTGATGACGAGGTCGCAGTGGGGGATCACGTTCGTCTGGGGTACCCGTGCCGCGCCCCACATGTTGTCCGCGAGCTCGAACTCGTCGGCTCGCGGTCCCTTCGACACCACGTACCGGTGAGGCGTCTCGGCGAGGACGGCCACCAGCCGTTCCATCAGCTCGACGTCGGCGGAGCCGAGCGATCCGAGGGAGACGTACACGAGCGCTCCCTCGTCGCCGAGCGTGTCCGGGACCACCCACGGGTCCTCGGTCTGACGGACGGAGGATCCCAGCCGATGCCAGGTGGGAGCCGGGGGATGCGAGCGCCGGTAGTCGGCGGCTTCGGGATACACGTACAGGTTGAGGTGCTCCGACTCGTGGATGAACTCGAGATCTGGCAGCGGCGGGGCACCGCTGTCGACTACGAACGCGTTGAACCGCTCCCAGGTCGCTCGACTCGTGCGCTCGACCTCCGCGCGGAACGCGTCCCAGCCCCGGCGGTCGCGCGTCGGGTAGCCGCTGAACGGCGGCGGGAGATCCGGGTCCTTCAGCTCGAGCGGGTTGCACGACATGATCCGCACCCACGGCGCTCCGTGGGTGAGCAACGCGGGGAAGCTGTTCACGTTGTCCTCGACGATCACGTCGGGCCGCGCGCGGTCCAAGATTTCCTCGAGCTGCCGGTGGCAGTAGATCGCGCCGTCGATCAACGAGGACCAGACGGGTTCGATGAACGTCTCGAGCTGCTCGATCGTCGGCTTGCGGAACTCGGGGGCGGTCTCGGACACGAAGTCGATCCAGAACTGGCCTGCGTCTTGGTCGCCCTCGGCCGGCGGTGCGAGGTCCACCAGATCCTCTTCGAAGCCGAGCGGCTCCAGGCGACCTCGCCACGATGCCTCGGCCGCGAAGACGACCCGGTGACCTCGTTGCTCGAGCACCTTGCCGATGCCGATGCAGTTGTTCGTCGGCCCGTAGGCGCTCTCGGGCATGAAGACGATCGTGAGCCGCTCGCCGCCCATCGTGGCGCACCCTACCGGAGGTCCGGGGTGTGATACCCGGACCGGTTCAGGTGACGGTGATCGTCGCGGTCATCCCCGAGTGGATCATGCAGTGGTAGTCGAAGCTCCCCAGCCGGCGGAAGCGCCGGCGGAAAGCCTCGCCGGGGGAGAGGGTGTTCGAATCCCAGATGCTCGTGTCCGACGTGGTCGTGTGGCTCCGGTCGCCGCGGTTGACCCAGCGCACCACGGTTCCGCGCGCGATCGAGAGGTTGCGCGGTCGGAAAGCGTTGTCGACGATCCGCACCCGAACGACCGCGGTCGCGCCCCGTGGTTCGTTCCCACGCTCTCGCGCTCCTACCGGCGGGACGAGGACGAGCAGGGCGAGCGCAACGGCGAGACATCTGACCGATGAACGCATCAAGGGCTCCTTCCGGTCGGCGTTCCGGTGTGGGCTTGCGGGTCGGACGACCGCCCATCCTAATCCTAGGTCGTTGAATCGGTGGCCCCCCTGCCCTACCGTCGCCCTACCGTCGCTCCGAAGCGGCCCGCGTCGAGACGATCGGTTCCGGGAGGCGATCGAGATGCAGGTGGACAACCGCGAGGCCGTTCATGCGGCCGAGGACGCGAGTCGGACCTTGTACGGGATCGACGGCCCTCGCCGCCGACCGCGTCTCGAGGAACGGGTCGCGGCGCCCTCCGACGCCGAGGGGGCTCAGCTCGGTCCCGCCGTCGCTCGGTCTACCGTCCGGGACCGCTGGCGGGAGGAATCGAGGGATCACATGCTGGAACGGAACAGGGAACAGGAGGGTTCCGGGCTCGAGGAGCGCTTCGCGGCCCTGCGGGTCGACATGGAGACGGAGCTCGGTCGTCGGACCGATGCCGCCGTCGGGCGGATGCAGGCCACGTTCGAGCAGGAGATCGAGGCGCTCCGGACCGCGAACCGAGAGGAGGCCAAGCGCTTCCGCAGCGCGAACGGCGAGGCCTTCGTGCGGATCCGAGCTTCGGACGCCCAGGAGCTCCAACGCATCCGCGGGGCGATCGACGAGGGGATCGAGCGCCTGTGCGTCATCATCGAAGGGCAGCTCGAGCGGGTGTGGAGCACGAACGACGTCGAGCTCGAGCGGATCCGCTCGGCCGGCGCGGACCGGCTCGCCGAGGTCCACGACCTGTTGATGCACGAGCTCCAGCGGGTGCGCGAGCAGACGCGCGAGCAGACGTCTGAACCTGCCCGACGTTGGTTCAGGCGCAAACAAGTCACGTCCGCCGGCTGACTCAGGCGGGGATCGCCAGGCGAGGCGGCCCGGCGCCTGCCTGGTAGCGGGACCGGTCCGGCCGGATCCAGCGGACCAAGCCGTGAGGACCGCGTTCGACGGCCCAGCCGTACTCGTGCACGAGCTTGTGATGGAACGTGCAGACGAGCACGAGGTTGTCGAGGTCGGTCGAACCGCCCCGCTCCCACCAGACGATGTGATGCGCCTGCGTGAACCGGCGGGCACCGCATCCCGGGAAGCGGCATTCGTGATCGCGGTACCGGAGCTGTCGCATCATCCAGGCGGACGGCTCCCTGGACATCCGGCCGACCTCGATCGGCCGACCCGTCCCGTCCTCGATCACCCCCTGCACCCGGGCGTTGCACAGCAACCGCCTGGCCGTCTCGTTGTGAATCACGGGGCCCTCCTCGAGCTCGCTGCCGCCACCACCCGAGATGAGCGCGCCGACCTGAGCGTGCACGACCACCGTGGCGCGGTCGGGATCGGCGTCGTCGGCGATGCGCGTGGACGCGAGGGCCACGAGCGCGTCCGCCCTGCGGGCGTCGGCGTGCACGGCGCTGCGCTCCCCGGGCATCCGGGGGAGCTCGTCGGCGATGCGGGCGAGGGCCTTTGCCACCACCGCACCCTCTGCCGCTGCGAGCTCGGCCTGCAACCCGAACCGACGGCCGTCGTCGAAGTACCACCAGCTCGCGGTGCGCGCACGGTCGACCTCCACCGCCTCGTCGAGCTCCCGTGACGTCTCGAGATCCCCCCTGCGACGGATGGCGGCGCAGGAGACGGCCCTCGCCCACGCGACGAGCCCGACCTCGGTCGCCGGCGTGGCGAACCGGGTGAGCTCGACCACCTTGTCGATGCCGAGCTCGCCCAGGGAGAAGGCCGCGGACACGTGGCCGAGACCTTCGAGCGCGTGGGCCGCGTCGATCCATCTCCTGGCCTTCCACTGCGAGATGCCGTGCCGCATCGAGAGCCAATGCGCCAGATCGCGCGCGCCCGAGCTGCGCCAGATCTTGCGACGATCCGCCTCGACGATCAGACGCAGCAGCCGATGCTGAGCCTCACAGATGAGTGCGTGAGCGGCATCGATGTCATCGATGACCGCGTGCTCGCCGTTCAAGTAGTTCCCGTTCTCCTCGATCCCGTTCGGCTCGTTCCCGTTCTGCTCGATCCCGTTCGGCTCGTTCACAACGGAGACAGTACCGAACACCTGTTCGGTTAATCTGTGACGTACCTCACAGTTCGAGCTGTCCAGTCCGCGGCTCTCGAGCAGAGTGATCCGAGGATCCGGCGGAAGGCGACGACGTGTCAGACGACGGTCAGGTGGGCAACGCGCCGGACTCACAGACCATCAAGAGGTACGCGTGCGGGTCGACCGCGTCCCCGTTGTCCGGGTGCCATTCGAAGTGGTCGTGGGGACCGCCGGCATTCCCCGTCGCTCCGACGTAGCCGATCACGTCTCCGCGCCGGACCTCGCCGAGGGTCCCGAACGCCGATAGGTGCGCGTTGTACACGTAGCCGTAGTCGCCGTAGACCTTCACCGCGAGGCCCCCGATGGGGTTCGTGGCCGACTCGGCGGTGCCGTCGAACGGCGCGACGATCGGCACGCCCATGGCGGCGTAGATGTCGTTGCCTTGATGGATGTGGTTCCCTCCCTCCTTCTTGGGATGGAACACCTTGATCCCGAAGTCGTCGGCGATCGCATGCGGCCCGTCGACCGGGCACACGGCGAAGGGGCGGATCTTGGAGATCTCGTACTGGATCTGCTCGATCCGACCGCGGAGGCTCTCGACGAGTCGTTGGGACTCGGCCATCTTCTTCTGGAGCTCATTGCGGTCGAGCTCGAGACGCCTCCGGGTGAGCTCGATGATCTGCCGGGCCCGGACGACCTCGGCCTCCATCCGGCCGAGCCGGTCGGTGGCTTCCTGCACCTTCACCGCGAGCACCGCGTCGCGCCGGTTCATCTCCGTGAGGAACGACATCCTGGAGGCGGCGTCCGCGGCGGACGTGGCCGTCAGCAGGTACAGGATCGGGGCGCCACCGGCCATGTAGGCAACGCGGGTGCGTTCATCCAGCTTGGCCTGCAACAGTGATGCGCGAACCCGCTGGATCATCATCCGACGCGCGAGCATCTCGATGCGCTGCTCGGCCGCCAGGATGTCGGACTGGGAGCGCGAGATCCGCGTGGCGAGCCCGTTCATGTGTTTCTGGAGCGCTCGGATCCTCTTCGACCGAGTCCGGACCTTGTCCCTCGTCTCGCTCAGCTCCTGCTTGTTCTCCTTCAGTTGGTCTTCGGCCGACGCGAGGCCCGAGAGCGTCGCTCCGGGCAGGCATGCCAGGACGAACGCGGCCACGGATCCTGCCACGATTCGACGGGCGCGGGACGCGCCGACTTCCTTGGTGCGCGGGCTCGACATCTCGGCAGCTCGAACGTACGCGCGCGTTCGCACACGACAAGGGCGCTTGGGCCTAGGCCGCGGCCGAGCGCGACGGCCCCCGGACGGCAGCGGAGCATCCCCCGTCCGACATCCTCGTGTCGGGCAGACCGGGGCCAGACTCCACCACCCTACGGAGCGTCTTCCCCGTCACCTGTCTTCACGGGAGCCCGGTCTGCACGGGCTCGTTACGAGAAACCCCGGGGGCTACAGCAGCACGTGCCGTTCCGATGTTTCCACCATGTCGGCGTCTACACTCCGACACCGATGAGGCGCCTCCTTCCTCGACTCGACGGCCCCGTGCGAGCCGGTGCGATCGTGCTCGCTATGGCGGCCCCCCTCGTCCTGGTCTCCTTGACGGCGCCTCTGGCTCCGGCCGTCGTCGCGCGTGAGGGCGATCCGGCGGCGGCGCCGTCCGGGCCCGAGGGGATCTTCAAGCTCGACCATCTCATCTTCATCGTTCAGGAGAACCGCTCGTTCGATCACTATTTCGGCACCTATCCGGGCGCCGACGGGATCGACTTCAAGGGGGGCAAGCCGGCCAACTGCGTGCCGGACCCGATCCTGGACCGGATGTCCTGCGGGTATCACTCCACCGCCGACCTGTTCAAGGGCGGACCCCACAACCGAGCCGCATCCATCACGGATATCGCCGGAGGAGCGATGAACGGCTTCATCAGCGTCCTTGGTCGGAATGACCGGTGGTGCGGCGACCGAACGTCGGCCGAGTGTCGACGTTACGTCGGACCCGCACTCCAGCCCGACGTCATGAGCTTCGTGACCCGTCGGGAGATCCCCAACTACTGGGCGTACGCCGACGCGTACGTCCTCCAGGATCGGATCTTCGCGCCCACGGATGGGTGGACCCTGCCCGCACACCTGTTCCTCGTCTCGGGGTGGTCGGCGTCCTGCCGGAACCCCAACAATCCGATGTCCTGCGTCTCGAACGTCGACCTGAAGGAGGACGACGAGCGCTGGGCGTACGGAGAGCAGCCGATCTACGCGTGGACTGACATCACGTGGCTGCTGCACCAACACGGTGTGTCGTGGGGCTACTACGTCGCGCCCGGGACGTGCTCGTTCCCCCCATGCTCGACGCCAGGGTCCGGAGGGCACACGGCCTCAGGGAAGAACCCGCTCCCCGGCTTCACCACGATGTACGAGACCGGACAGCAGGGCCGCATCCTGGACCACGACGATTTCATGCAGGCGGCCTCGACGGGGACGCTGCCGTCCGTCTCGTGGGTGGTTCCGGGGAAACTGAACAGCGAGCATCCCGGATCCACGCGCGGGATCCGTGCCGGCATGGCACACGTCACGCGGCTCGTGAACAGGGTCATGAAGGGGCCGCTGTGGTCCTCCTCGGCGATCTTCCTCACCTGGGACGACTGGGGCGGTTTCTATGATCACGTCAAGCCTCCCTTCGTGGATAAGAACGGATACGGCCTCCGCGTGCCCGGACTCCTCATCAGTCCCTACGCTCGCGCCGGAACGATCGATCACCAGACGCTTTCGTTCGATGCGTACCTCAAGCTGATCGAGGATCGGTTCCTCGGTGGGCAGCGACTGGACCCTGCGACCGACGCACGCCCGGACTCCCGCCCGACGGTGCGTGAAACCATCGCCATCCTCGGCGATCTCGCGCTCGAGTTCGATTTCGAGTCGGAGCCACAACCACCGCTCATCCTCGACCCAACGCCCTAGGCCATTGGGCCGCTGAAGCGCCACGAGCCTCGTGCTACAGTCGTGTGCCGAGGGATGCCGGGTGGGATCGAGCAACCCTCGCTCGCTGACGACGTTTGAGTTGTTGGGATAACTATGGTCACCCGGGTTCCCGAGCAGCGCAACACGCTGGGCGGCTACGCCGTCCTGGATGACCGTCTCTTGGTCCTGGACTTCCAGGCGGGGAACCCTCAGGCGTTCGTCGAGATCCATCAACGTTATGGACCACTCGCGCGGCGGGTGTGCCGGCGGTTCCTCCCGGATCCCCAGGACGTCGACGAGGCCTTCCAGGAGACGATGATCCGGGTCTATCAGGGCCTCTATAGGTTCAACGGCCGCTACGCGTTGCAGCCCTGGGTCGCCCGGATCGCCAAGAACGTCTCCCTCGACATCCTTCGAGGTCGAGCGAGACGCCCAAAGAACGATGCCTGGGCGCCACCGACCGAGGACCTGGCGGGTCCGGATGACGAGGCTGACCAGATCGTGGAGCGGTTGGTTCAGCACGACACGGTGCTGACCGTCCTTACCGACCTCCCGGAGACGCACCGCCGCGCGCTGATGCTGCGCGAGATGGATGGACGGTCGCACCGCGAGATCGCGCAGGAGATGGAGATCTCCACGGCGCAGGCCAAGGCGCTGATCCATCGGGCGAAGGTGAGCTTCCGGAAGCGGTGGCTCGAGAAGGTGGCCGAACGGGGTGGCTTCATGGGGATCGGTCTCCTCCCGCTCGTCTGGCTCCTTCGGATCGCGGGTGGCTTGCGCAGGATCGGCGAGCGCCTCGGCCACTCGGTACAGGTGGCGCAGGTCGCGGTACCGGAGGCGGTCAGCTCGACGGTGGCAACGACGGCGGCGCCGGTCGTGTCGAGCGGAGTAGGCGAGCGCGTGGTCGCGGCGGGGATGACGTTGCTCCTGGCCGGCGGGGTCACCGTTGGAGCGGCCAAGATCGTGAAAGGAGGAAAGGAGGACGGGGTGCGGGCAGTCCCCGAAGCGGTGGTATCGACTCCGGATCCTTCAAGGGTCCGCGCGACGTCTCCACCCGTCGACCATCCGGCCTTCGAGAGTGGTCGAAGGAGCGAAGCGGGTGACATCCGAGCTGAACCGCCCGTTGTGGTCGAGCCGGAACCAAGCCCAGTGGTCGAGCCCAGCCCGGCTGTCGAGCCATCTCCATCACCGGTCGTGAGTCCGTCTCCGGAACCCACGGTGACGCCGCCTCCGCCGGCACCCGAGTGGACGATGCGCTTCGCGTCCGATCTTCTCGGTGAGCCATTGTCCCTCTCGCTCGTGAGCTCGAGGGTCCCGGGCAAGGCTGTCCGGTTCTCCCAGACGGTGACGGGATCGCTGGATGGGCCGAAGGATACGGTCACTCGTATCTATCTCGAGTATTGGGGCTCGGGCAAGGCAGGGAACGCGGAGTTCTGGCTGTTCCTGGACACGCCGGCCGGAAGGTACGAGTACCGGGCGACAGCATCGCTAGCCTCAGTCACCCCCGCTCAAGACGGGAGCGTCGTCTACGGGTTCACAGGCTGGTACGAACTCACCACGGCTCCGGCCGTCGCCGAAGCCAGCATGCCGCACGACGGGTCGATCACGCTCGATCTGTCGTTCTGGGCCGACGGAACGTCCCTGTATCGGACCGGGATGCAACTCGTCGAGTCCACCGGATAGCTTCTCGTCCACCGGCGCAACCCTTTGTGGTGCAGGGGGTAGCAGGGTTTGAGCGGAAGCCAGAGAGACAGAAGAAGCGTATGAGTTTCCTCGCGCGGGGAAGCACGCGAGGCCGTCGCTCGGTTGCCCTCTTCGCTGTGGGAGCGCTGTTGACGTTCCAGGCCTTCGCGATCGTCGGGACGCCGTCGGCGTTCGCGATCGCGTCGTGCACGTTCAGCGGCGGGACGCTCTCGATCGTTCTGTCCAGCGGTGACAGCATCGTCTTCAGCCAGAACGCGTCGGGCCCCATCCTGGTGAACGGAGCCAACACGACCGCCGCGCCGTGCAACACGACGCGTGCGACGGTGACGAACACGACGGCGATCAGCGTGAGCGGCTTCACGGGCGACGAGGACGTCAGCATCAAGATGGACGCGACGGGTGCCGGCACCACGATCGTCTCGTGGGGCACGATCAACTGGATGATCGACCTGGCATCCGACACCGGTGATTTCGTCACCATCGACGGGGCTGACTTGACCACCGGCGACCTCGACGTCGTGTTGGGGGCGAGTGGGATCGACCTGAACAACGACGACAATCTCGACGTGACCCTGGCGGCGGTGGAGGACGTCTTCGTGGATGGCGGAGACGGCGACGACACCATCTGGGCAGCCGGAAGCACCGCGACCGGCGCCGCGTTCACGGAGAGCCTCACGGCAACGGGCGGCGACGGGGACGAGGGCGGAGACGGCAAGGACACCTTCCAGGGCGGAGCTGGAAACGACACGCTCAAGGGGAACGCGGGCAACGACAGTCTGAAAGGCGCTGCCGGCAACGACAGACTGAACGGCGGCCCTGGGGACGATATCTGCAAGGGCGGGCCCGGCGCGGACTCCGTGACCAAGTGCGAGCGCTGACCCCCTGATCTCGACCGATCTCTCTCGAGAGCTGGAGCAGAGGGTCACGGTGCTCGAACCACCTCCATCCGGTCACCGGAAGTTGGTCCGTCGGGCGGTGGCGACATGCGCAGCGCTGGCGCTCGCCGCGTTCATGGTCGGCCTGAGCGCCGTCCCTGCGCTCGCCGTCGCGTGCTCGGGCGGTGCCACGATGACGATCGATGTCTCAGGTGGGGAGTCCATCGCACTCTCGCTGAGTGGCGAGGCCGATCCCCTTGCCATCGTGCTGACGCCATCCGATCCCGGGTGCGGGGGCTTCGACACCTCGACGGTGGCGGCGATCCAGGTGAACGGCACCGGTGGGGACGAGAGCGTCACGATCGACCAGGGCGGCAGCGCCCCGTTCCCGCACCAGAACTCCACCTCGATCGATCTCGCGCTCGGTGCAGGCGCGGACGCCCTCGTCATCGCCGGACAGATCACCGCCGACTCGATCGGGTTCGGTGCCGATGGCATCAGCCTGGATGCCGGCGGCACCCCGGACGTCACCGGGATCGCAACGGTCGAAAGCTTCACCGTCGATGCCGGCGGGGGAGACGACTCCGTCTCGGGCAAGGGAGGCGGCGGGCTGGGTGGCGAGTTCTCGCCGGCCATCACCATCCACGGTGAGGCGGGCAACGACGCGCTCACGGGCGGGGGCGGGAACGACACCAGCAGCGGCGGGACCGGGAGCGACACGCTCAGGGGGGCCGACGGGGGCGACGTCGTCTCGGGAGGCGGCGGGAGCGACACCGTCGACGGCGGCGCGGGGAAGGACAGGCTCAAGGGCGGGGACAACGGGGACACGATCGACGGCGGAGGCGGCAACGACACGCTGACGGCGGGGGGCGGCGGCGACGTTGTCATCGGGG